>Ga0209067_10002066_pt1 | contig 12000 bp, 9 predicted proteins | sample ColStrG_CSR_2013_FD_187199 | JGI IMG/M metagenome (GOLD analysis project Ga0209067, IMG submission 187199) | Freshwater sediment microbial communities in response to fracking from Pennsylvania, USA - Cold Stream Run_MetaG_CSR_2013 (SPAdes)... | ecosystem: Environmental > Aquatic > Freshwater >... | reverse complement strand
GCGTTGGCGGCCGCGTTAATGGCGACCGTCGCCACCGGGACCCCGCGCGGCATCTGGACGATGGAGAGCAGGGAGTCGAGCCCGTCGAGGCGCGCCAGGGCCACCGGCACGCCGATGACCGGCAGCGTCGTCACGGCCGCCAGCATGCCCGGCAGGTGCGCGGCCCCGCCGGCCCCGGCGATCAGCACCCGCAGCCCGCGACCGCGCGCCTCGCGTCCGTAGTCGATCATCGCCTCGGGGGTGCGGTGCGCCGAGACCACGTGCACCTCGTGAGCCACCTGGAATTGGCGTAGGACGTCGATCGCCGGGCTCATCACGTCGAAGTCACTCGCGCTGCCCATCACTACGCCGACTACTGGCTCCATCACGCCTCCCGCGCCGAGGTCCCGTACGCACGGGCACTGGTCCATGCTCTCACGTGCACCGCGTGCGCGTCGTCGCCCACGGACGTGACGTGACCGAGTTTGCGGCCCGGTCGCCAGGCCTTCCCGTAGTCGTGCACGGCGACTCCCTCGACCAATTGAGCGTCGTCGAGGGAGCCGGGGGCGTCGCCACCCACGACGTTCACCATCACCGCGCACGGCGCGAGGGGGTCGCTCGAGCCGAGTTCGCGCCCGCTCACCGCGCGCAAATGGTTGGCGAACTGGCTGGTGTGGGTTCCCTCGATGGTCCAGTGTCCCGAATTATGGGGCCGCAGCGCGAGTTCATTGATCAAGAGCCCGCGCGGGGTGTCGAAGAACTCGACCGCCATCACGCCCACGAGATCGATGTGCTCGGCGACGCGCGTCGCCACCTCGCGCGCCACCTCGCGCGTCGCGTCGTCGACCTCGGCGGGGAAGTGGACTTCGCTGCACATGCCCGCCGACTGCACCGTGGTCACCAGGGGGTAGACCACGAGGTCGCCACGTACTCCCCGCACCACCAATTGGGCCAGTTCGCGGCGCAGCTCGACGCGCTCCTCCGCCACGACGTCCCCGTGTCGAAGGAGATCGCGCGCCGTGACGAGGGCCTCGCGGTCATCGGTGGGAAAGAGCACGCCGCGTCCGTCGTAGCCTCCGCGAGCGGCCTTGAGGACGGGCGCGCCTCCGTATCGCTGACTCCAGCCCGCGAGCACCGCGAGGTCCTCGTCACGTCGAATGACGGCGTGCGCGGGGACGGGGAATCCGGCGCGGGCGAAGCTCTCGCGCTGGCGGGCCTTGTCGACCGAGTACGCGAGGGCGCTCGCACTGGGTCGAAGGATGACCCCCTCGGACTCCAGTGTCGCGAGGACCTCCAGGTCCACGAGTTCGTGGTCGAAGGTGACGACGTCCACCTCGCGAGCGAGACGACGCAGCGCGACGGGGTCGTCGGCCGCGCCGAGCATCACGTGGTCCACACGCGACGTCGCCGAGTCGTCGCTCGACTGGGCCAGGACGGCCAGGGAGACCCCGACATCGTGGGCCTCCTCGCCCATCATGCGCGCTAGTTGTCCGCCGCCGACGACCCCCACGCGGGTGAATGGTGTGCGGGGCAGAGACACGGGGCCACGCTACCAACCTGGTGGTGCGCGCGACGTCGCGCGTGAAGCCCTCCACTACAGTTGTCGGGTCATCAAGGAGTCCACATGAGAGCAGTAGACAGCATTCTTTCGATCATCCTCTTCCTGGCGTTCGCCACGTCGGGGGCGCAGAAGATCGCCTTCACGACGATGGCGTCCAAGACCGCGGGTCACCTCGAGATGACCAAGGCGGCGTTCCAGCGTATTGGCGCGGTGGAGGTCCTCGGAGCGCTGGGTGTTCTCATTGGCTTGGCCGGTCGGCGTGGCACGACCCTCGCACTGCTCAACGAAGTTGCGGCGACGGGTCTCGCGGTGGCGATGCTGATCGCCGCGGCGGTGCACCTGCGCAAGGGCGACGGCGTGAAGGGGGCCGCGCCGGCCCTCGCGTTGATGGTGGCCTGCGCGCTCGAGGTCGTGCTGCGCCTGCTGGCCTCCTAGTTCGCGACGCGCGTGTGCTTGAACTCGTTGAGGTCGGGCTGGTGCGCGATCATGGCCACCAGCGAGGTGATCAAGTCCACCGAGGCGGTGTCGTCATCGGACGGTGGTGTCATATAGCGCACGAAGGTGGCGTCGGAACCCACGACGAACGTAGGCACGCCGAACGCTTCGTAGGAGGCCATGGCGTGGAAGCTCTCGCCGATGACGCGGTGCGGACGACGTGACGCCACGTCGGTGCTGACCTTGTCCATGTCCACCCCGAGGGGACTCAGGACACTCGAAATTTCATCCATCTTGACCAGGCGAATAGCCCGTTCGTGACGCGCGCGAAAAAGTGCTTCGTGCGCCGTGAGGAAGAGCGAGGGTTGCTCGTCGCGCACTGAGACGCTCACCGCCAACGCGAGGAGTGCGGCGTCGTGACCCGGGTCGTCCCATACGTCGGGCGCCCCGGGACTGCGGTGGCCCTGGCTCATCGTCCAGGGAATGAACTCGACGTCGAAGTCCGCCCCAGCGGCGAGAGCACGGACGACGTGGAGGTGGAGGTTCTTGGCGAAGGGGCAGCGATAGTCGTAACTGAGTCCGAATGAGGTCACCCCACCAGACTAAGGACTACCGCGGTGGAACGGGCACACCCGCAGCCCGACAGCGATCGGCGAAATGGCAGAAGCGACAGGCGCTCTTCGACGGCGTGGCCGGAAATTCCCCGTCGCGGTAGTACTGATTAATTCGTCCCCACGCCTGGGCGGCGGCGGTGGCTCGGGCCCGGATGACCACGTGGCTGACGGGGCGTTCGAGTGTCTCGCCCTTGGTCACGTAGAGCAGGCGCATCTTGGTGGGTCGTTCTTCAAGTTCGGATTCGCAGAGGACGGCGTAGATCTCGGCGTTGGCGAAAGTCTGCGAGTCGTACTGGCGGCTCGGCACCGCGCCGGTCTTGTAGTCGACGATGACCAAGGAACCATCGGCGTCACGGTCGAGCCGGTCAAGAATCCCCAGGAGCGGCGTGTCCTGCACGGTGGCGGAGAGTCGAAGTTCCACACCTTCGCTGGTGACGTCGCGGGGATTTTCCATTTCGAAGTAACGGTCAATGATGGCGTCGGTCTCTTCGAGGAGCCCTCGTTCGGCGTCGGCGTCCAGGTTGATTTCGCGTCGCACGTCCTCGGTGAGGACGTGTTCGGCGGCGCCGGCCACGAAGCCCCGTGCCGCGTCAGGGGTGCGCTGCGCTGGCGGGAGAAGCATGAGTTGTTCCAAGATGTAGTGCACGAAGCGACCCTTGGCGGTGGCGTAGGTGGCGGGCTGGGGGATGCGATCGATCGACGCGTGCTGGTACTTGCGCGGACAGGACTGGAAGTCCGCCAATCGTGACGGGGACAGCGAGGCGGGAAGGGCGTTGTCGAAAGGCATCTCCCCACCGTAGGTGAGGTCTCTGACACGACGGGCTCACGGGTAGTGACGTCGCCGCCGCGTCTCGTCACAACACCGACCCAACGCGACCACCACCCGCGCTCAGAAAGTGCGCCCAAAAGCCCCGGTTCGAACAAATTGTGAACAAATCACCTTTTACCAGGGTTTTTGATGATGACAGCGGCACGGAAATGTTGCACACTGTCTCGGGAGATGTTGAGTTCACTCGAGAAGGACACGATGAGTATGCGCAAGAACATGATGACGAAATGGGCGGCCGCTGGATCGGTGGGTCTCTTGACCCTCGCGAGCGTGGCACCCCTGGGTACGACGAGTGCCGGTGCGTCGACGCACGCGCGTCAGGTGCTCAACGCCGCCACCGCCGGAGGCTTCACCGTGGCGTTGCCGCACTTGGGTGACACCACGACGCTCGAGCTTCCCACCGTGGCGTGGCGCACGACCTTCGACTACACGGTGCAGGGATACGTGACGATGGATGCCACGGTGTCGCACTTGGGCCTGGGCGATCACCAATCCCTCACCTGGTGCGTGAGTGATAACGGCGCGCCGCTGGTCGCCGGGTTCAGCGTTGCGGGTGATGGCAATCAAGACGCCCTGACGTCTCCCGCGGGCCCGGGATGCTGGACGAGCACCGAGGGTCGCTCGCTGTTCTTCCTCGCGGACACCTCGCAATGGACGGACGGGAGTCATTCCTTGGTGGTCACCGTCACGGACGCGGTCGGTACCGTGGTCACGAGTGCGCCATTGACCATGATGACCGCTAATTCGGCAGGTGCCACCGGTGCCACCGGTGCCACCGGTGCCACGGGGGCTACTGGCGCGACGGGTACCACGGGAGCGACGGGTGCCACGGGCGCAACTGGGGCTTCGGGTGCGACAGGTGTCTCGGGCGTCAGCGGAGTGACGGGCCCGAGCGGCGTTTCCGGTGTGACCGGGCCCTCTGGTGCGACCGGGTACTACTACTGGAGCGGATGGGGATGGGACTGGCAGGGTGACGGTCCATCTCGGTGAGTGACTCAATGCCAGAGGGGCGCCCCCACCAGGGGCGCCCCTCTGGCATTTTGGGGCAAACATTAAGGAGAGGTAAGAGCAACATTGGGATGTGAACAATTCGCTCCCAATTACCTCCAATCAGGTGTTTTTCCACCGAATGACCCACTAATACTGAGGGAGGCATTCGCGAAGACGAGTGTCGAGAACAAGGAAGAGTGAGAATGCGAACTTCAAAGATGATGATGTTGACCGTGAGCGCCTCCGCGAGTGTGGTGGCATTGGCGACCGTGGTGCCACTCGCCGTGGCGCCCGCCGGGGCGGCCAGTGCGCACGTCAGAGTGATGAGTGCGGCGAAGGCCGACGGCATCACCGTGACGTTGCCCTACCTCACGGGCGTCAGCGGCGCTTCCGGTGTGACCGGCGTGGTCGGACCGACCGGTCCGACGGGCCCGAGCGGTGTCGTAGGCACCACGGGTTACTCGGGGGTGACCGGGCCCACCGGTGCCACCGGCGTCGGCTTCGGTGAGCACCACGGTGGTCAGGGTGGCTACGGTGATGATGACGGGTACGGGCTGAACGCAGGCAACAACGGGCCGGTCGTCACTTGGGAGACTCAGATCCAAGCGACGGTGACCGGCACGATTGAATTGAGTGCGCGCGTGTCGCACCTGGGCTTCGGTGACTCGCAGTCATTGACCTGGTGCGTGACGGACAACGGTACGCCGGTGAGCACGGGTCTCTCTCTCCCGACCGACAACGACGGCGATGCCAGTGGTGTCGCCGCCGGGGTGGGATGCTGGACGAGTACTCACGGTCGCCACCTTCGTCTCCTGGCCGACACGTCCAAGTGGAGCGACGGAAGCCACTCGCTCGTGGTGAGCGTGACCGACGCGGTCGCCACCACCACGACGAGCACGGCCCTCACCTTCCTGACGGCGAATACTGGCGTCACCGGTGCCACTGGTGCGACTGGTGCCACCGGTGTGACTGGTCCCACTGGTCCGACTGGATTCTGGGGCGGATTCGCCGGACGAGGGGCGCACACCGTTAAGCGCTGAGAACATGAGCGTTGTTGTGACGCCGAGACGTGAAGCGTGCCGCCCTCCTTCGAGGGCGGCACGCTGTCGTGTTGTCTGAGAGATCGCGCGAGATGGACTAGAAACGTAGGCGTGAAGAAGCGCACGGTCGTCACCCGTCAGGGACACTTGGTGCGATCCACGCGATGGGCGGGACTCGTCACTGGCGACGCCGTAGTGGTGGATGGGGCCAAAGAACGGCGCCAGAAGTGGGTCTTCGTCGCCCACGTGACCAATGCTCTCACCCACGAGGAATGGGTCGAGGTCCGCGGCGGTCGTAGTGGAGAGGCCAAGGGGAGGTCGTTTCGACCTGACCTCATCTTTCCGGTGAGCGCTAAGAAGGGAAGTCGACTGGTTGGTCAGTCGCTGGCCCATGCTCCGCAGTTATCACTGTTCTAGTCATTCGGGGTCAACGCGCAGGACGTATCCCACTCCCGACACCGTCACGAGGAGTTGACCGCTCTCGTCGTCGAGCTTGTGCCGGAGACGGTGGACGTAGGCGTGGACGTAGTGGGCCTCGTCCCCGTAACCCGCACCCCACACGTTGCTCAGAATCATCTGGTGCGTGCACGTTCTCCCGGCGTGGCGAGCGAGAAAGGCGAGGACCTCGAATTCCTTCGCCGTGAGCGAGAGAATCTGGCCGGCTCGCCGGGCGTCGTGGTGCACGAGATCGAGTTCCAGGTCTCCGCGCACGAGGAGGGGACCATCGCTCGGTTCCGCTTCGGGCGGGCGCGTTCGCACAACGACGCGAATGCGGGCCTCGAGTTCCGCCATCGAAAAGGGCTTGGTGACGTAGTCGTTGGCGCCTCCATTGAGGGCGGTGACCTTCTGATTCTCGGTTGCGGTGGCCGAAAGGATGATGATCGGCACCTCGCTCCACTCGCGGATTCGCCGACACACTTCAAGTCCATTGAGGTCGGGCAGCCCGATGTCGAGGACCACGACGTCGGGCTGGGCGAGCGCGGTTTGCGAGAGGCCACTCTCACCGGTGGTGGTGAGAATGACGTCGTGACCACCGGCCTGCAGCCCCAGGCGCAGGGCCCGCCCGAGTGATCGGTCGTCGTCAATCACGAGAACTTTGGCCACGTCACTCTCCCTTCGGCGACGTCGGGGCGACGGCGAGCGTGAAGGCGAATCGAGCGCCACCGCCGGGGGCCTCGTCGCACCAGATGCGTCCGCCGTGGGCCAGGACGAAGGTCCGCGCGATGGTCAGGCCTAATCCCGCACGGCCCCCCGTATCGGTCTGAACGAATCGATTGAAGACAATCTCTCGATCCCCGGGCGCGACTCCGGGTCCGTCGTCGTCGACGACGATCCCGACGTGGTCACCCTCGCGCACCACACGGACCATAATCACTCCCTCCTCGCTCGAGTGGCGAAGGGCGTTGTCGAGGAGGTTGACCAGAACTTGACCAATCAGCACGGGATCGACGTCGACCACGCCGATGGTGTCGTCGACGTCGATCGTGATTCGTTGACCCCCGTGCGCGGGACTGACCGCGCGACGAGCTTCATCGAGGAGTTGGCACAAATCGGTCGGTACTCGATGTACCTCGAAGACGCCGGCCTCGATGCGCGTCATGTCGAGCAAATTGGTCACCAGGCGCGTGAGTCGGTCCGCCTCGATGTCGATGAGACTCAGGAGCTCGTGCACGTCGTTGGCGGATACGTGATCGCCGCGGCCGATCAACGTGGAGGTCGCCACCTTGATCGTCGCCAGAGGAGTACGCAGGTCGTGCGACACCGCGCCCATGAGCGCGTGTCGCAGTCGGTCCACCTCCTCGAGGTACTTGGTCCGCAGCGCCTGCTCACGCAGTTGAGTTCGCTCCAGGGCCAAGGCGGCGTCGTTGGCGAACGTGACCAGCACGTCACGGTCATCGGCGGAGAATGATGAGCCTTTGACGACCAAAATTCCGACGGGGCGCCCAGCCGCGGCCAAGGAGATGGTGCGCATTTCGTGGGCCGAGCCGAGGGCGGTGGACATCGACACCGATTGTCCGGGCTGCGGGTGCAGTTGGCGGATGTCGTCGTCGCTGAGCTCGGGGCCGACGGACGCCGCGACCCGGAGCTGATCTCCTTCAAGGACGAAGAGCGCGACCGTGACGATATTGAAGACGCTCTGGACGGCGCGCACGATGGCGACGAGCAAATCCTCGGACGTTTGTTCCTGCACGAGGCGCTCCGATAGTTCGTAGACCCGTCGGACGTGGAGAGCGTGTCGGGTGGCCTGGAGGCGCGCGCGCTTGTGATTCGCCACCACGACGGCCACGAGGGTGACCACGACGACGTAGACCCCAAATCCGACCCAGTTCTGGGTTGACCCAATGGTCAGGGTGCCGTAGGGGGGGATGAAGTAGTAGTCGAGCACCAGGGCGCTCAGGGCCATCGTCGAGAATCCCGCCAGAATGCCGCCGGCGACCTCCGCGGCGATGGCCGGAATGATGAAGATCAACGTAACGGTCGAGACGCTCACGTGGGAACGCAGCGCCACCAGGACGAGGGTGGACACCAAGGTTCCGAGGGTCCCCACCCCCAATCCAATCAAGCGACGGCGCATGGCCCATTGTCGCATCCGAATGCGAGGCCCCCGCTCGCGACGGCGAAATGAAGAACTTTTTAAGGCGCCGCCGGCGGAGTGAAGAACTTCTTGAGAACCTGGTCACCAGACTCGAGTCATGGCTGATTTCTTCTCTCTCCTGGGCCTGGTCGGGTTCACCCTGGCGATGTTCGGGCTCATCTGGGTGATGGACCGCACGTGAACATCGCCAACGATCTACTGCTCGCCGTGGCGGTCGCGATGTTCGTGTACATCGGCTACGCCCTCTTTCATCCGGAGAAGTTCTAATGACGTTTTTCTTCACGCTGCTCGCCCTCGTGCTCGCCCTCGGTCTGACCTGGCGCTACCTCGGCTCGTACATGGCGGCCGTGTTCGATGGTCGAGTGAATTTCTTGGGTTTCGTCGAACGTCCGATCTATCGACTGCTCGGTACCCGACCCGATCAGGAACAGACCTGGAAACGATACGCCGGCGCGATGGTCGTCTTCTCGGCGGTCTCGCTCCTGTTCACCTACGTCATCTTGCGAATCCAGGGGTCACTACCACTCAATCCCCAGCACCTGAGCAACGTCGGTGCCGCCCTGAGTTTCAACACCTCGGCGAGTTTCGTCACCAACACCAACTGGCAGAACTACGCCGGCGAAACCACCATGTCCTACTTCAGTCAAATCGGCGCACTCACCGTGCAGCAATTCGTGACCCCGGCGGTGGGTATCGCCGTCGCCATCGTCGTGGTGCGCGGTTTCGCGCGGGCCAACTCGGCGACCGTGGGGAACTTCTGGGTGGACATCACCCGCTGCATGTTCTACATCCTGCTGCCGATCGCGTTCTGTTTCGGCGTCATCTTCGTCGCTGAAGGAGCGATGATGACTTTGGCGGGACCGGCCACGTTGCACGACGTCTTGAACCAAGTGACCCAGACCATCGCCCGAGGACCGGTCGCCTTCATGGAGGCGATCAAACAACTCGGTACCAACGGCGGCGGTTTCTACAACGCGAATTCGGCCGTGCCCTTCGAGAATCCAACGGGTTTCACCAACTTCTTGTCCATTTACTTGCTGCTCGCCATCCCCTTCGCGCTGACGTACACCTTCGGCAAGATGGTGGGGAGTGTTCGTCACGGGGTGGCGCTGCTCTCGGTCATGGTCCTGCTCTTTGGCGTGTGGGTGGGGTTCACGAGTTACGCCGAGCACCAGAACAACCCCGCCGTGGTCGCCGCGGGCGTGCACTCGACGGTGGGCAATACCGAAGGCAAAGAGGTGCGTTTCGGCGACACGTCCTCGGCGCTCTTTGGGGTGGCCTCCACAATGACCTCGACGGGCTCGGCCGACTCGGCCTACGACTCCTTCACCCCCCTGGGGGGATTGGGATTGCTATCGGGCATGATGCTGGGCGAAGTCACCCCTGGTGGTACCGGTTCGGGTCTTTACACCCTGCTCATCTACGCGATAATCGCCGTGTTTATCGGCGGGCTCATGATCGGTCGAACACCGGAGTACCTGGGCAAGAAGATCCAAGCACGGGAAGTGAAACTGGCCGGATTCGCGGCCCTGGTGATGCCCATCGTCGTGCTGGTGTTGACGGCCATCGCGGTATCGGTGGCCGCGGGCCGGGCTGGCCCGCTCAACGCCGGCCCCCACGGATTCAGCGAGATCCTCTATTCGCTCACCTCCCAGGGCAACAACAACGGCTCGGCCTTCGCCGGACTGACCGGCAATACGCCCTTCTACAACGTCGTCGGCGCCATCGACATGTTGCTCGGTCGATTCGCCATCATGATTCCGGTCCTGGCCCTGGGCGGAGCGCTGGCGGCCAAAAAGGTGGTCCCGGTGTCCCTGGGGACTTTCCGCACCGACAACGCCATGTTCGTGGGTCTCACGGTGGGCGTCATCTTGATCATCGGCGGTCTCACCTTCTTCCCGGCGATCTCGCTGGGCCCCATCGTCGAACAACTCAGCCACGGGAGCTTCTTCTAATGACCGACGTACTCTCCGCCACCTCCGCGACGACGCCCCACGGTGTGGCCCGGGCCCGAGGACTCTTCGACCGCGAGATCCTGCGCCAGGCCGTGACCGACTCGGTGACGAAGCTCGACCCCCGAGTGCAGCTGCGCAATCCGGTCATGTTCGTCGTTCTCGTCGGTGCGGTGATCACCCTGCTCGAGGCCATCGCGCACCCGGGCACCTTCACCATTTCGATCACCGCGTGGTTGATCCTCACCGTCCTCTTCGCCAATTTCGCCGAAGCCATGGCCGAGGGCCGGGGCAAGGCCCAGGCCGATACGTTGCGCAAGATGCGCTCGGAGACCGAGGCGCGCCGCCTCGGCGCTGATGGTCGCGAGGAGCTCGTCCCCGCGGCCTCGCTGGCTAAGGGCGATACCGTGGTCTGCGAAGCCGGGGACGTCATCCCCAGTGACGGGGACATCATCGAAGGCATCGCCTCAGTCGACGAATCCGCGATCACCGGTGAATCGGCGCCGGTGATCCGTGAGTCCGGTGGTGACCGCTCCGCGGTGACGGGGGGGACGAAGGTGCTCTCGGACCGGATCGTGGTGCGCATCACCGCCGAGCGGGGCCAGACCTTCATCGATCGCATGATCAGCCTCGTCGAGGGCGCGAATCGCCAAAAGACCCCAAACGAAATCGCGCTGACGATCCTCCTCGCGGTGCTGACCATTGTCTTCATCCCCGTGGTCGTGACGCTGCAGCCGTTCGCGGCCTTCGCCGGGGCGTCGGTGTCGGTGGTCGTGCTGGTGTCGCTCCTGGTGTGTCTTATCCCCACCACCATCGGCGCGCTGTTGTCGGCCATCGGGATCGCCGGGATGGACCGTTTGGTGCAGCGCAACGTGTTGGCGATGAGTGGTCGGGCCGTCGAGGCCGCCGGCGACGTACAAACGCTGCTCCTCGACAAGACCGGGACGATCACGCTCGGCAACCGCATGGCGGCCAACTTCTACCCCGTCGCGGGGCACACGGAACACGAAGTGGCCGACGTCGCGCAACTCGCGTCGCTGGCCGACGAGACACCCGAGGGCCGTTCCATCGTCGTCTTGGCCAAGGAAAGTTTCGCCATCCGCGAACGCCAACTGGACCCCGACCACGTGTTCGTTCCCTTCACCGCGACCACGCGGATGTCGGGCCTGGACATGGGCGAGCGCCAGATTCGCAAGGGTGCGGCCGAATCGGTCAAGCGCTGGGTCGCTGGGCAGGGTGGGGTGATCCCCGACGACCTCGACGCCATTGTGGAACGCGTCTCGCGGGCCGGATCGACTCCGCTCACCGTGACCGACGGCGCCTCGATCCTCGGGGTCATCGAACTCAAAGACGTCGTGAAGCAAGGCATCAAGGTCAAGTTCGAAGAGATGCGCCGCATGGGAATTCGCACCGTGATGATCACCGGCGACAATCCCCTCACGGCGGCGGCGATCGCCCAAGAGGCCGGGGTCGACGACTTCCTGGCCGAGGCGACGCCGGAGGCGAAGATGGCGCTCATCAAGCAAGAGCAGGAGGGAGGCAAGCTCGTCGCGATGACCGGCGACGGCACCAACGACGCGCCCGCCCTGGCCCAGGCCGACGTGGGGGTGGCGATGAACACCGGCACCACGGCGGCCAAGGAGGCCGGCAACATGGTCGACCTCGATTCGAATCCGACCAAGCTGATCGACATCGTGGAGATCGGCAAGCAGCTCTTGATCACGCGCGGCTCGCTCACCACCTTCTCGATCGCCAACGACATCGCCAAGTACTTCGCGATCATTCCGGCGCTCTTCTCCATCAAGTATCGCCAGTTGGGCGCGCTCAACGTGATGCACTTGCACAGTCCCGAGAGCGCCGTCTTGTCGGCGGTCATCTTCAACGCGGTGGTCATCATTGCGTTGATCCCCCTCGCCCTGCGCGGAGTCAAATTCCGCGCTGCCGACTCCGCGGCCATCTTGCGTCGCAACGTCCTGATCTACGGCGTCGGTGGCATCGCGGTGC
>Ga0209067_10002065_pt1 | contig 12007 bp, 12 predicted proteins | sample ColStrG_CSR_2013_FD_187199 | JGI IMG/M metagenome (GOLD analysis project Ga0209067, IMG submission 187199) | Freshwater sediment microbial communities in response to fracking from Pennsylvania, USA - Cold Stream Run_MetaG_CSR_2013 (SPAdes)... | ecosystem: Environmental > Aquatic > Freshwater >... | reverse complement strand
CGCACGCATTAGCAAAAGTTAACGAAGAGTGAGTGGCCGACCGGCCAACCACGGCCCCCCAGCGTGGTGCTCTTTCACTTCGCGAATTGCGATAAAAATCGCTCGGGTCTACTCGATATTTTGGGACCGGCGACCGCGTCATTGACAGGATACGTCACCGTGCCACGTCAGACGTCCCTGGTTACCAAGTTGTCATAACGCCAACGATTCAGATCGAATTCCTGACCGATTCGGCGATCGTCAAGCCATGAGGATCGGCCCCCGGCACTTCGGGCATTCGCTGGGGTACCCAGGCGAAGGAGAGGTGATGCCAGGGGTCGGCCGCCGCGATTACTCCGCCCGCGCCATCGTGTCCGAAGGCCTGGTGACTGCCGAACCAGAGCCGATCGTTGGGCTTTTCGAACACAATGGCGAATCGAGTCGGGACTCCCAGGACTAAATCCGTGCCGACGGATTGCAGTTGGGTCATTTTCTCTCGAACGACGGGGCTAAAAAGGCATGGCATGTCGTCCACCTCGCTGATCGCCATGGCGTAGAGTCGGGCCAATCCACGTGCAGAGGCCACTCCGCCCACTGCGCAGAGTCCCGCGCGTCGCACCGTCTCCACGTTCGCAAGGAGAGTCTGACGCAAATCACCCCACCCGGCTGCGTCGTTGAAGGTCATGCCCGTCAGACTGTCGGGTGATCGCGGCGCCGGCCGTACCGTGTCATCGCTGCGATGACGCTGCACGGGTCGCACACGGGCTTCGGATTGGTCGTCGGTGGCGAGGAAGACGTCGATTCCACGAGGCGTTGCGATCTCGTCAGCGAAGAAACGCGGCAGGGTCCTCCCGTCAATTCGTCGCACCAACTCCTCCATGAGAGTGCCGATTGTCGTACCGTGGTAGCCGTGAGCCGCTCCGGGCAGCCAGTGGGGCGTCATGGCGGCCAAGCGCCGGGCGAGACTCTCGTGGTCAATGAGTTCATCAAGCGAGAGTTGCGGTTCGACGCCACACAGACCGGCCTGGTGCGCCAGAGCGGTACGGACCAGAACTCCCGATTTTCCCCCGGCCGCGAATTCTGGCCAGTATCTCGTCATTGGCCTATCGAGATCGAGCAATCCCCGATCCACCAAGAGAGCGATGCACATCGCCGACGCACCTTTAGACGCCGAAAAGATCCCCACCAAGTCGTTGGCGTCGACCCCTTCTCCGAACGCTAGGTCCACGACCTTCTTGCCATTCACGTACGAGACGAATTGGCCGATCACTTCAGGATCGGCCGCCACTATCGCCTCGAGGTGCTCTTCCACGCCCTCATAGCCCGTGCGCTGCGAAACCATTACTTCACCACTACTTTCTCCAGTGACACCTGAATACACGCCCCATCGCCGTTGGCGCTACACGCCGACGGCTTCGGGAGCCAGCGCGCAGTTGATATCCGCAGAGAAATCTGTTCGCCTTGCCCAACCCAGTGCTCCGGAGCGAATAACCCTGGAGATCAGGACCGCCGAAGGACTGAGCCGCTTGCGACGAAGATGCGCCAAGAAGATACGCCGTTCTGGCAGCTGATCGATCACGTCGAGCACCACTATCTCGGGAAGCACTTCTCCTAAGGAGAGAATTGGCGCGGCAGCTACTCCCAAGCCCATCGCGACCATCGCTTGGAGGTCCAGCCGGGCCCCGGTCTCAAAGGCCACCGAAGGCTCGAAACCCGCCGCCCGACAGGATTCCAGCATCCCTTCGGTCGTCGGATGGTCAGCTCTCATGATCCAGCGTTCGTGGCGCAGGTCCTCCAACGCAATCGGGCCGCCATTGGCGAGTCGGTGTCCCACGGGAACGAGCACTTTCATCGGGTCACGAGCTAGCAAATTGGTGGACAAGTTGACCGCGGGAATACGGCACCACTCGTAATCTGACATGATCGCCAATTCGATCTCACCTTGAACGAGTTGATGCACCAATTCCTTGGACGTAGCGCTTCGCACCGTCAGCTCGATACCCGGATGCTTGCAGCTGAAGGACCGCACGATGGGCGGAAGCAGTAGAGAGGTTGCCGACGGGAAGGCTCCGATACTGACCGACCCAGACTTCAAGCGCTCGAGGTCGGCGAGTTCGGCGCTGGCCGACTCCAATTCAAACCTAACTCTCTCGGCGTGAACGACGAGAATCCGACCAACCTCTGTCAAGACAGTCTTGCGCGGATGTCTCTCCAGCACCGGCTGACCGATCTCGAGTTCGAGGCGACAAATCTGTTGCGATACGGCGGAAGGCGTATAACTTAGGTGCTCCGCCGCCGCCGCGATGGAACCACATCGATCTACCTCAGCCAATAAGAGCAATCTACGTGCGTCAAGCATGGTCTACATCCCCCCTCTCGCAGGCCGAAGCCTCCGACGATTCATTCGTACTTCACCCACCACTGCCCTGTTGTGCAGCGGTACCTCGTTGCTCCTTCCCATTTGGAGCACCGAACCACTTAGGGTCGCGTGAGCAAGCCCTCCCAAGCTTCGCGACGTTCTGTTGTCGGATCATCGACCGCGCCGCCGGGCTCATCGAAGAGATACGTCGGGCGGTTGTAGAGTTCATACTTCGGCCACAGCTCACTCTGCACCGCTGCATTGCCACGGGCCAACGCCAGCAAGATGTTTCGCACGTGTTGGGCCATGGGAACGTCGTCCTCGAGCATCCCGTCGCCGATAGCGATGTTGGCGTTGCCCGACGGTTCACCAAAGGGGGTGAACATATAGAAAATGTCGATGGTGTGTACTGGTCCAAAATTAGGGAAGGGCGGCGTCGATGGTGTTCGATCGAACCGCCCCACATAACTCGTTCCACCCGCCTCGATCTGCGCTTCGGCCAGCCGTACCGCGGGCATTGCGAAATGGAAGTCCGTCAGGAGGTCGACGTACCAGTCCTCGCCGCCCTTTTCGTAGATCTTCTCGAGTTCTTCCCAGCGCACGTGTCCGATCAGGCGACGAGCGAAGAGTTCTTTGTTCTTGCCGCCATTGACGGGATCAAACTTGCGGAACAAGCCCATGTCCTTGACCGCCCACGTTACGGCCAACGCCACGTCGCGAATGGCACCGGCGCGGACTGCCGCCATGGGATGCTCTGGCAGGACATCATCGCCGTAGATTGGTAAGACCACCTCGGCGTCGAACTCCGTGTCGAGTTGGGCGTTCTTGGCCAACACTCGTGAGGCCTGCACGATGTCCTCGACCGAGAGGTCGACTACCTTCGCCGCGTTCTCGCTACCCAACCCGGCCGCCTGCAAAAAGACGCGCGCAGAACGCGTCGCGGTCTCACGATCGCGCACTTGACGTGCCGCCCCGCTCATGAGCCAGGCACCGGCGAATTTACCTCGGCACGACGGCATCGCGAGCATAGCGCCGACGGTCATCGCGCCTGAAGATTCACCGGCTAGCACGATTGAATTCACGTCGCCTCCGAAGGATGCGGCATTCGCATGGACCCAGTCAAGAGCGAGTCTGAGGTCACGGAGTGCGAGATTGGTGTCGACAATTCCGGGCGCGATGTCTTCCAAGTAGAGGTACCCCAACGTTCCGATGCGGTAGTTGACCGACACGACGACTGCGCCCTGTTCGGCTAACGATGCGCCATCAATATTCCCGTCGCCCATAACGAACGCACCGCCGTGGACCCAGAACACGATTGGATACGAACCCTCCAACGAGGGCGTCCATACATTCAGGTGCAGACAATCTTCGCTTCCCACCACCTCAGACGGGGCGTCGGGATTCATCGGAGTCTGGATCGCTTGGCTGGCGTATGAGGTCGCGTCACGCACCCCTTCCCACGAGGCCCGTTCTTGGGGGGCTCGGAACCGCAATGAGCCGACCGGCGGCTCAGCGTATGGGATTCCCAAGAATTCGAAGACACCGTCACGTTGCAGCCCTCGGACGACTCCAGTAGAAATCTTTACGTCGGTCACTTCAGTCCTCCTCGGAACCGCTTAGTAAGTAAATCGATTGAATGAACGCGTCGTCGCTCCTGACCAGCACAGTGGCGCCACGCCGAAGTAGCGAGAGTGTATCCAGATGAGGTGCACCGCATGCCCAAGCGGTGCGGTCGATGACTGGATTGATCACTCTCGGTTGCATCTCTACGTCGATCCCCATATGAAAAGTGTATCCATTATTCCACACTTGTCAAGATTGGTGACCGCTATTCAATAAGGTGTGTTCAACGACGAGGAGCCCGGCCCCTCGCACATCTCGGGAATCAGTTTCTTCCTGCTGGTGCCACATCCGGAGACGAGAATCTTCCCGCACCCAGCACCATATTGAGCGCCGCGCGGATCGTGGCCGGCTCTTGTTCCGGCACCACTTGTGCCATGACGGCGATGGCGATCCGAGCCTGATGCCGCGCCATCCCGTGGGCCGCGGCGACGCCGTCGCGGCGTTCGCAGGCACGCACCAGTTCTTCGTGCTCCACGACAGTCTGGGGATCGCTGTGGGGCGCGTCTCGCGTCCACACGGAACGATAGAGCGCATTCCTGTCCGAGAGCCGTTCCAAGTCCTGACGCAACAGCAAAGGCGCGTGCGACATGTGCACATTGTGAAAATGCACGTTCGCTTGCTTCCAGGCTTCGGCGTCTTGGTCCCGTGCGCGTTCCATCGCCCCTAAGTCGCGTGACATGTCAGCCACCTCCGCGTCGGAGAGGCGAGGCACACTCACCGACGTGGCCACTGCGCTCATCATGATTCTTTGAGCCGAGATCGCTTCGAGGTCGTCAAATCGGAATTGAGCCACTCGAGCCCGACGATTGCTCTCGGCGTCGATAAGACCCTCCTCTTCGAGCAGCCGCAGGGCCTCACGAAGCGGAGTTCGACTCACCCCGTATCGCTGAGCCAATTGAACCTGTGGCAGCACGTCGCCGAATGTGTATCGCCCAGAAAGAATCTCGTCACGAAGTCGACGATGGACCGTGCGGACGGTCAAGCTGGGGTCACGGCGACCCATGCGCGATGAGGTCGCGGGCTCGGTATCAACTGGCTTCGCCATCACGGTCTTGGTCACCTGGGCCCGAGTTCGATTCGTGCGAACCATGTTTTCACTCCTCTTCAGGTCCCCGCATACGCGGCCGACTTTAGTGCAGCCGTTACCGTGTCAAGCGTCCCACGCGCCGATCGCCGCACGTTTGAGCGTCTCGTTGTCGAGGATCTTCTCTGCCGCCAGCACGGTGCTCGCCAAGTCCGCAATCGGAATGACGACGACCCCGTCACCGTCTGCCACAATCACGTCCCCGGGCGCGACGCATTGCCCTCCAATAGCCACTGGTACTTGGAGTCGCCCCGGACCGAACTTGTACGGTCCGGCGGGCGTCACCGCCCGGGCAAACACGGGAAGCTGGAGTGCTTCAATCGCCTCCACGTCGCGAATGGCTCCGTCGATGACGAATCCCGCGAGACCATTCATCTTCGCTCGCCCCGCGATTAACTCACCAATCAGCGCGCGCGAAACATCTGCGAATCCATTGACGACCATGACCTCACCCGGTTTGGCCAGGTCGACGGCCTGGTGGATCGACTGATTGTCGCCCGCTCTTGTCAACACCGTGTACGCCCTCGCCACGATGCGTGCGCCCGGCCACATTGCGCGCACACCAGATTCGACCGCGCTGATTCGGTCCATCGCGTCGCCCACGTTGGCAGCGGGAAGTTGCCGTAAGCGTTGCAACAGTGAGGGGATGTCGGCGCTCACCGAGGCATCGGTGCCGTGCAGTGCGGATTGCTCAGTCATGGGTCATTCCGCCATCGGGTATTCGTCGGCGTTGAGGACCCAGCCCTCCATGTTCGAGAAGTCGACCCGGGGCGGTCCGAACAAGTCGACCAGTTGATTCACACCCTGGCTGATTTGCTGACTCGTGTGCACGATGAGCGGCGGGATGACCGCCAAGGAGGGACCCGCGCAAATCTGGTGCTCGTCCTCTTGCCACTGCCGACTATCCGTTCCCCACGGCCAGCGGAGATGGTGGACGAAGCCTCCTTCCAAACAGAGGGAGCCCTGTTCGAAGTCGTCATGCGTGTGTGGCGACATCTTGGTCACGTCGCGCGGTCCCTGGCGGGGCTCGGTGTAGTTGATCATCAAGTTGGTGGTACGCCAAATACGTCCGAAGCGACCAGGTTCGGGATCGACGTCGATGCTGTAACGGCGAAGTTTGAAGCCTCCGACCGGCTCGGGCCAGAGGACCAGTGGAGCCACATTGGGCTTGGGTTCGACGTACGACACAGCGTTCACGCACATGGAATTGAGCTCCTCATCCACCGTGGGAATGACCTCGACGACTCGTCCCGGGCTTAGCATTTCGATCTCGCTGTCGCCAGGGGGCACCACGATGAGCGAGCGTCCCGAATCCTCCAAAGTCTCGCCTTGCGCACGAACGATCAGCGACATGTTGTCATCGTGAAGCAGTATCACGTGCTCTTGACTCTGTTCATTCCGTCGGATGCGCGCTCCGGCCTCCAAGAGGGAGTACGCCACTAAGAAATTCTGGCCGCGGGTCATCCACGTCATGCCCAACGCGTCTTGCACCTGGGGGGGCGACTCGTAGAAGTTCGCATACTCACTCGCACCGTAACTCGACGCATTCGCGCCACTCGACGCGGACGCGAGCCTAGATCGCGGATCATTCGACAGATATGCCATTGAATTTCCTCCTACCCTCTCAGGGGTTGTATTGCAGGACGTACATTCCTGCGTTGTAGTCTGTGATGTACGCGAGTCCTTCAATGTCCACGAACACGTCGGTGGTGTGGGTCGCCAAAGGCCGACCCTTGCGACGTTCGGTCATTCGCTCAGGTAGCGGTGGCACGAAGTAGGCGGTCTCCTGGGGCTGATAGGGATTGGCGATGTCGTAGACCCGAAGTCCGGCATTCTGATACGTCGCGAAGATAATCTCAGAACTCTGCCAACTTCCTATCCGGTTCTCGTGCATGTTGTGGGGCCCGAAGTGACCGGGCTCCGCACAGTAATCTCGCTCCGAAGGAGTCGGGAACGTCGAAATACTGATGGGATTACTCTTGTCACGGATGTCGAACACCCACGTGTATTTTACTTGATCAGCGCAGTTATCAAGCACTGCTTCATCGTTGACGATCAGAAGATCGCGGTCGTGCAGCGGTAAGCATGAATGAGTGCCCCCACCGAATGGCGGACACCAATTTCGATGAACGATTTCGCGTGGATGCGCGGGATCTGCGACATCGAGTACGACCAAACCGCCATCGCGCCATCCCCCATACGCGACACCGTCGGCAATCACAGCGTGGTGCAAGGCCCAACGATTTGACCAGGTCGGTTCTTCGCCACCGTCGCGAAACATTCCTGGAATCCACCAACGGCTGACCTCGAAGGGATTGGTGGGATCGCTGACGTCGATCGTCAAGAAGATGTGATCGGTAAATCCGTCGATAAGCGCCGACGCGTATGCGTAATTCCCGCCGTCGTACCAGATACGGTGAAGGCCGCATCCGGGCACGCTGAGGTAACCGATCTTTCGAGGATTGGCCGGGTCGCTGATGTCGTAGATCCTCATCCCCGCGGTGAAGTCCTTGCCGACTTCCCCGTAATTCGTGCTATGCACGCCCTTGATGGACCCACCGTAGTAATCGGTCTCGATGGGCTTGACCATGTAGAAATCAACGGAATCGATCACCATCAACAGGTCGTCGTGAGTCTGCAAATGTATATGCCACGATCCCTTATCCCCATCGAGAAAATTCACCTGGTGAGGGTTACGCGGGTCGCGCACATCGATGACGCTGACCCCTTCATTCTTGCCAATGAAGACGTACCCCTTGTTCAACATCACTTGGGTGCCGCCGGGCATGCCCCCTTGATCGGTGTAGCCGACGAAATCAAGGTTCTTGGAGAACCACGGATCGCTCATGCTCGAATTCCTTTCTCAAACACCTCCGGGTTGATCACTGTCGGCGGAATTTCACCGTCGAAGAGCATCGCGAGTGAGGACAACGCCAATTCCACCATCTCGACGCGGATGTCCGCGTTCCACGCGGCGACGTGCGGCGTCAAATAGGTGTTGGGCGCATTGACTAGTGGGTCATCGTCTGGGGGGGGCTCCGGCGCGAACACGTCAGCCCCGGCTCCCGCGAGATGCCCCGACGTGAGGAGATCTGAAAGGGCGAGGCCATCGACCAAGGCTCCGCGCGCGGTATTGATGAGAATGGCATTCTTCTTCATCGACGTCAGACGCTGACGGTCGAGCAACGGCCCACCCGGTGCTGGAGGGGCATGAAGAGTGACCACATCGGAGCGCTCGAGGAGCTCCTCCAGGCTCACTTGTGACACGTGTTCGAAGTGCCCGATCTCTCGGACGTCGTAGGTCAGGATCTCTTGGCAAAAGGGCACCAGTCTCCGCGCCACAGCTTGGCCGATGTTGCCGAAGCCCACGATGCCCACCGTTGACCCTTTGAGGGTGCCCACGAGATGCTCCGGATCTCGCCAGCCCCCACTTTTGACGTAGAGCGTGTTGTACCAATGGAATTGCTTCACGCAAGCCAGTATGAGGGCGATGGCGTGCTCCGCGACGAGATCGACCTCGGAGTGCATGGGCGTATTGGTCACTACGATGCCGCAGTCGGTGGCGGCGGCGACATCGATCACCTCATAACCGATTCCCAGTTTGGCGATGAAGCGCAAATCGGGCAAGGCCTCCATGATGTCGCGCGTGACGAGAGCCCCACTCGCACCCAAAACAGCATCGTGACCGAGAGCGTTCTTGATGAAATCCTCTGAGTTCATCTTCGCACGGGCGTGCCCAGTCGCCCACACCGGTACTCCATAGGTGAAGTCCAGTCCCCATCGAACCAACAAGTCGGAATCCACGTTCAGCGGGTCATATACGAAAACAGATCGACTAGACATGTTTCCTTCTCCACATCTTCCCCATTTTGTCGATCTCCCTTCGCCGGTCGCACGACATTTTGATCTCCGGACCTGCGTTCACGTGGCGACAATATCATCGAGTGTCGGAGAGATTTTGAAAAGTGGATACAGAACGAGCACAGTTCTAATTTGCGTCGAGGGTACGGCAAATCGTACCAAAGCTCAGAATAATTTGGTATTGATCAGGAGTTACATTCGATCTAACTACGGGCAGTGGTGGTGTAGCGTCCCTGCACCCCTTCGGAGCGATGCGCCGCTCGCCTCTACGCATCGATCCGTGGGCCCGCTAGTGGATACACAATTTCGCTGCGCTGGCGAGTGGCGCCTCAGGTCATGGTCAACGTCGTCACCACGTGGTTGAGTACCAAATGAGGTCGCGTCCGCGTGCCTGCTCGATTTATTCGCGAGGGAGCGACGCCACGGCCCCAACCTGCACCCACACCAGCATTTACAAGGCCTAAGAGGACGCTGGTGCCCGCAGCCACGCCGTGGATCGGAGTTGGGGGTAGCACCATCCGAGTCGCGCCCCGGCTGTCACGAAGTGGCGTCCGGATTCCTTACTCCGATCGTCAAGGTGCTCGCAATCGTCCTCGCCGAGGACCCGTGATCGACTCTCCGCGACAGTTAAGGAAGGAGTTAAGTAATGCTAATTGTGCCATTCCAAAGAGTGTTGTTATGGACCGCCAACTTCGCCCCCAATGGCTGCATCTACGGCTCAAAATCGGATGTCGAGATGAGTGGAACGTCTACAGTTTTTTTCACCCACTCGCGAACTGACAATAAAGGAGTCGCATGCAGGTCAAGGAACTCGGACACGTTGTTCTCTTCGTTGCGGACTTGAACGTGTCAGCGCACTTTTACCGCGATGTCCTGGGCTGGCGCCCGATCCTGCCGACCACAGACGGAGAGGTACTTTATGGCGCGGTGGCCTTCAACTCACCGGGTGGAAGAACCCACCACGAATTGCTGCTCATCGAGGTGGGATCGACGGCCACGCCCATTCCCTCGGGTCGACGCGTTGGCATGTATCACTTCGGTATCAAGGTGGGAGACAGCGACGACGAACTCCGCGCGGCGCACCGAGTATTGGTGGAAAACGGGGTGAGGATCCTCGGAGCGACGGATCACGGAATGTCGCACAGTATCTACGTATTGGATCCCGACGGAAACGAGCTCGAAATCTACATCGACGTGCCGAACGTCGACACCCAAGACACCAAATGGTGGACCAGCTTCAAACCGTCGGCATTGCGCCTCTAGCTTGAAGCTGTGACGTCATGCACGAAGACCGGCGCCGCCAAAGTGCGCGAAACCTAACGCGAATGAATGAGGAGAACCGTGGAACTTCGTATATTCAGTGAACCTCATCAGGGGGCGACCTACGACGACATTCTGGCCCTCGCCCTGGCGGCGCAAGATGGCGGGTTCGGCGCGTTCTTCCGGTCCGATCACTTCATGAAGATGGGGCCGCGCGACGGCCTGCCCGGGCCTACAGACGCGTGGATCACCCTCGCAGGTTTGGCGCGCGACACGAGTACGATCCGGCTCGGCACGCTTCTCAGTGCCGCCACATTCCGACTCCCCGGACCTATGTCGATCACGATCGCCCAGGTGGACCAGATGAGCTGCGGTCGAGTGGAGTTCGGTCTCGGCGCTGGTTGGTATGAAGCCGAACACACGGCGTACGGCGTACCCTTTCCACCTCTGGCAGAACGTTTCGACCGGTTGCGCGAACAACTCGAGATCATTACCGGTCTCTTTTCGACACCGGTCGGCGAGGAATTCAATTACGACGGTCGGTACTACGGACTGACCCACAGTCCGGCTTTGCCCAAGGCGGTACAAAAGCCACGGCCACCGGTCATCGTGGGCGGCAAAGGGCCTCACCTCACGCCCAACCTCGCAGCAGCGTTCGCCGATGAATACAACGTCCCTTTTTCATCGATTGAGGTCTGCACCACACAGTTCGCCCGAGTGGACGCCGCCTGTAACAGAATTGGTCGCGATCCCACGTCGCTCATTCGTTCTGCCGCCCTAGTGCTGTGTTGCGGAGAAGACGCCACTCAGGTTCAGCGACGAGCGGAGAATTTGGGGGGCATCCCCGAGGATCACTCGCACTGGCTCTTCGGAACGCCCGACCAGGTGGTCGCCACGATGGAGCGCTATGGGGAGTTGGGGATCTCCCGCCTCTACCTTCAAGTAATGGACCTTCACGATCTTGATCACGTTCGACTGGTCGCCGAGAGTGTCCTTCCTCGGGTCGCGCGGTGGTCGTCTGGTCGACTAATCCAAGGAGACGGGCAGAGTTGAGGTGGGCATTGATAGGAGCGAGCGATATCGCGTCCACGCGTCTCATTCCTGCGTTACGACTCGCCAATCAAGAAATCGTAGGAGTGATGAGTTCAAACGCATTGCGCGCCTCGGACTTCGCTACCGCGAACGATTTGACGCGCCATACCGACCAATTGGATGATTTGCTCTCGTGGCCGGTCGATGCGGTCTACGTAAGCACTACGAACGAGCTTCACGCTCCCCAGACTTTGACGGCAATTCGAGCGCGCAAGAACATCCTCTGCGAGAAGCCCCTCGCCACCAGCGTGGCATTGGCGTCGGACATGGTAAATCTAGCCCGCTCTCACGGCGTCATCCTCGCAACGAACCATCACATTCGAGCCTCGGGCGTCCACGAGATGATCCGACGTATCGTGAGCGAAGGCCGGCTCGGCGAGATCTATCTTGCGAGTATCAACCATGCAGTGGGTCTCTCAGAGAGACTTCGCGGATGGCGCCTAACGGGCGCTGGTCAAGGCGGCGGCGTCGTGTGGGACCAAGTGGTGCACGATGTGGATACGTTGCGAGCCGACCTCCAGTGTGACATCGTCGAGGTCTCCGCGCTAACTTCCACGCTCGGTATGGCCGCGGCGGGCATCGAGGACATCTCGACGTGCACCTTCCGCTTCGCAGACGGTGTCGTAGCGTCCTCGTGCCAGAGTTACCTGGTGCCCTTTGGGCGTACCAGTCTCGAGATCCATGGATCGCGGGGATCGCTCGTCGCCACTGACGTGCTGAGGCAGGATCCTATCGGCGAAATCGCCATC
>Ga0209067_10002064_pt1 | contig 12013 bp, 3 predicted proteins | sample ColStrG_CSR_2013_FD_187199 | JGI IMG/M metagenome (GOLD analysis project Ga0209067, IMG submission 187199) | Freshwater sediment microbial communities in response to fracking from Pennsylvania, USA - Cold Stream Run_MetaG_CSR_2013 (SPAdes)... | ecosystem: Environmental > Aquatic > Freshwater >... | reverse complement strand
ATTATAAGCAGATGATCCCCTGACGTCACAAAAAGAAGAAACTAGAATTTTATACCGAATTTTTGACTTTAAATCCTTGGCAAGCCCTATCAATACTTTTAAGGCATCCTCGCGAAGGTCAAATTTATTTAAATCATAGTAAACGGTGTAATTGTCCTTTATAGTAGAGCCTGAAGCAAATATCGCATCACCTATCTCTGTATTTTGATGAGTTTTTACTTTAACCGAATCCATAAAAATGGTTAAAGTATCATTTTTGAGTTGCTGCGGATTAGCCATAAAAACGAAATTGGTATCTAGGAAACCCTCTTTATGGGCCAAAATTGTACACTTTTGACCGGATTCCAGTCGCACTTCTGCCAATCCGTTGGGATCGGTTAAGGCCCTATTTTCTTTACCTTCTTCTATTCGAATGGATAAATTAACCGATGAAATGGGGGCCAAGAAATGGTTATTTTTAACCAGTATCTGTAAATTTGAAATTCTTTTGGAGATATAAATATCATCCCCACCCTCTCCTCCATCTCGATTACTAGCAAAAAAACCTTTTACTCCGGCCATCTCAGAGTTTGAATAGCTAAAATCATCTTTATCAGAATTTATGGGGCGTCCAAGATTGGTGATCATATTCCAATGATCACCGGAGCCGGTAGCTTGATAAATATCTAGACCACCATATCCCAAACGACCATTTGACGAGAAATATAGATGATCATCCTCCCCAATTGAAGGAAATTCATCATCCCCAGCTGTGTTAATTTCACTTAGATTTTGGGGCTTAGAAAAACTGCCATCCCCATTTACCTTTGAAACATAAAGATCAAAACCTCCTTTACCTCCTGGCATATCGGAAGAAAAATATAAATATTTTCCATCATTACTAATTGCTGGGTGTCCGACCGAAAATATTACCCCTCCATTATATGGAAATGGTTTGGGATCCGACCAATTATTTCCAACTTTATCAGAATACCATAAATCAAATCGATTAATGAAAGCCAATTTTTTTACAGAAAATGATTTTTTGGAATTTACTATTGGCTCTGAAGTTCTAAAATAACGGGAGGAATCGGCTTTGGTGATCTTTAGATGTCGTAAACTATCGCTTTTTTTATTTTTCTCCGTTTTTGTAAAATAAATCCTATTTCCATCACGAGAAAAAACTATTGGGCCAAAATGATAACCGGAGCTTAAAATAGGATTAAATGCATGGATAGTGATAACGTTTCCGTCGTTTGCTCCTGATAGATTGATAATGGATTTAATGGGAACCGAAAACATTTTTAAATAACTTTTACCAGCTGTGTTCGGGGCTTTATGATCAATAATCCCATATTTGAAATATAATCCGGCCTTCTCATCTACCGGCCTATCGGAGACAAACTGTAAAGAATCACCTGAAAGAATAGGACTGAATTCCGAAAAGGGGGTATTAAGAGGCGATAGGTTCTCTACGGTGAACCATTCCTTTCTGGATGATGGACTGGTAGCCCATTCACAACTTTTGATATAATTTTCCAAGGTTTCTCCGTCGGTAAGTTTAGTACCTCTGGCCTTTTGAAAGGCTTCCCTTGCCGCATCGTATTGTCCGGATTCTTGTAATGCCTCACCCAAATAAAAATAATCGTTAGGCCCTGCCGATGATAATTCCGTAGCCCTTTTTGCCCATTCTAAAAATTTAGGATAATTCCTAAGATGATCATAACAATCTACTAAACGCCTGGTAATAATAGGCTTGGGATTTCGCTTAGAGGCTAATTTTTCATATTCTACCGATGCCCGCTCATAATTAAAGTTTGAATAATATAAATCGCCAATATCACTATTATGTGGTAATTCCTGACTATTAGCCCTGTACCCTACCAAGGATAAAAAACTAAATAGAAATAATGGAAAATAACCCTCAAAATATTTTTTATAATTTTTCATACTAGTATGATTTTGAATGAATTTCTATAATGGATTTATAATTTAGACCTTAAAAGTTCCGTGGGCTGGCCATAGGATCTCTCATTCTTAGAAACCGGTAACCTATAGATATTTCATGGGTCCCACCACTGACCGATTGTAAGCGGCTGGTTGTATAGTCAAATGAATACCCTATTCTCCAGTTTTTATCCATATTAAATTCAACTATAGCGGTTAATGCATCCGAGCTTTGTAGGTTGTTGACCAAATTGTTTAAGGAAAAAAGTTTAACTCCAGTTCTATACCCCGCCCCTAACCAAATTTGCTTTCCCAATAAAAAAAATAGATTTATATCAAGATTGGTTGGACCTTTAAAATCTTCTTTAATTAAGAAAGAAGGCTTAATACTTAGGTTATCATTTATATCCCATATGGCCCCGGCCTGAGCATAATAATGACGAACCCTATATAAATAAAGATAGGCTGAACTATTGTACTGGATATTACTTAGCAAATTGGTAGCCGATAATCCCCAGAAATAATGGCTAGACGCATAAAAAACTCCGAAATTTAAATCAGGGTTGATGACATTAACCTTAATATTTCCATAATTTTCATCTGGATTTAACAGACTGAGTTTTGTGCCATCGACCGAATATTGAATCAATCCAGCGGCCAATCCAAAACTCATACGACTTTCCTCCCCTAGCTGAACACGATAAGCGTAGGAAGCAAAAGCGGATAAATTATTTTCAGCCCCGAGTTGATCGCTAATTACTTGAAAGCCCAATCCCATCCTGCGGTCCTCGGTCACCCCATCTAAGGAGGCCGTCACCGTTTTAGGGGCACCTTCTAGGCCTGTCCATTGATTTCTATATAATATCTGAGCATTGGTTATTTCCTTATAACCAGCGTACCCAGGATTAACCGATAATCCGTTAAAGACATATTGTGTAAATTGGGCATCCTGTTGAGCCATTGCCGGAATGGATAGGCTTATAAATAACAAAATGATAAAACTTGGGACTTTGTTAGAAATCTTCATTAGATTTTTTTTACTTATTAATGATTGGCTTTTCTCATAATGGTAACATACCCAGATTTAATAACCGTATTTCCGTTTACCACCAGACTTAGCTTATAGAAATAGGTTCCATCATTCATACCCGATCCATCCCACCATTTCCCTCCAGATCCATACCCATCCATATGATATACCTCATTACCCCATCGATTAAAAATATCAATGCTATTATCAGGATAATATTCTAATCCCTGGATGACAAAGGTGTTATTCTTACTCGACCCCGTTGGGGTAAATAGATTGGTAATGACCAGATTACTATATCCATAATCGGTAGTTAATGTCGAAATATTATTGGTTAAAACAGGATCTGGTTCAAAACCCGAAATAGTAGCCGAATTGGTTAAGGTTCCCAATTTAGACGGGATTACCGAATAGGAAACAGTAAGAGTTTGACCGATCACCAAACTATCCAGGGTTAGAGTTAGGGTATTGGTGGTGGAATTGTAGGAGATTTTACCAGCACTCGCCTTTAAGGTTGAATCGATTAACTTAACACCGCCTGGAAGGATATTCGTTAAAACCAGTTGATGTGAATTCGTTGGGCCAAGATCCGTAACCTTTATGGTATAACTTACCGGTTTAGCATCGTTTTGTGAAGCCGGGCCACTAATAAGAACCGATAAATCAGCTTTGGGCGGGAGTACAATTATTTGCACCGTAACGGGCGTAGAACATAATGGACTAGGTTTGGTAAAATCGCAGATTGTATATATATAACTATCATTACCTAAATAACCAGACAATGGGGTATACGTAACCGTTCCGTCTCCATTTACCATTACCGATCCATGGGTGGGTGAGCTTTCGATTTTAATACTAGTTGGATCAAGGTTCCCTATATTATTTTTAAGGTTGTTCGTAATCACCTGTGTATTGAGATAATCGGTAACTAAAAGTGGATTATTTATATAGGTTGGATAAACGTAAATAGTAAGAATTGCCGATTGACTGGATCGATTACCATAAATATCCCCTATAGTATAACGATCACTTACAATTCCCGAGAAACCGGTTACAGGAGTAAAGGTGAGGGCTCCCGAAGCATCTACCATAAAGGTTCCTTGATTAGCAACGGTATAGGTGGATTGGATGCCGACTTGGGAAGTATCTAAATCAATCGTGCTGGTCGATATTGAATAGGTGCCCGGTTGATCATTATAGGTAATATTGGATATCGTAAGGGCCTTATTAGCCAAAGTGATACCCTTATCGGCAAATGGAATAGGTAAAATTGCAGAAGCGGTTGTGATCTTGACGAGGGTTGGTGTGGAACATAATGGTATTGGATTGGTCTTGTCACAAACGGAATAGCTAAAGTTATCCGATCCAGCATATCCTGCGTTAGGACTATAGGAAATAGAACCGTTAGGAAAGACCGTAACACTGCCGTGCCTGGGATTGCTAGAAATAGTCACGGAAGCAGGATTCAAATTCCCTATATCATTGGATAATACATTGATAGTGGTAGAAATATTGGAGCCAGTATTGGCTGAATCCGGATTGGCTATTGGATAAATCGATACAGTAATTAAAGCCGAGATCGTGGACCGATTCCCATAAATATCAGCCACTGTATAGCGATCAGTGGCTATACCAGAAAATCCAATAACCGGGGTAAAGAGTAGGCTACCAGAGCTATTAACACTAAAGGTGCCTTGGCCTGGTATGGTAAAGGTCGTTTGCAAACCAGACTGGGTCGTGTCTAAATCTATAGAGCCCGGATTTATTGCATAGGTACCAGGTAGGTCGTTGGAGGTAATATTCAATATATTAATGGACGAGTTGGCCGTGGTAGTTCCTTGATCAGAAACGGGTATTGGCAAAATTGGATTTCCAATCGTAACGGTTACCGTAGCAAAATTTGAACAAGTTGGGTTTGGACTGGCTTGATCACATACTGAATAGGTATAGGTATCTGTTCCAGAAAACCCGGAATTGGGTGTATAGGTTATAGAACCATCTCCGTTCACTAGTACATTACCGTGAGAAGGACTGGCCCCAATCGAAATGGAGGAGGGATTTAAATTTCCAAAATCGTTAACCAGAACGTCATACTTGATAGGGGAATTGGCAGGGGTATTGACAAAATCCGGATTGGCCACTGGAACTACTTTAATCTGAACGGAGCTAATACCATAGCAACCTAAAGCATTTATTCCCTTTATATAAAAAGTTCCAGACTGATTAAGAGCAGATGGATTGGACAATGGCTGAGTAGCCCCTGGGTCCAGATAATATGAATAGGATAGGCCCAAAGTACTGCCTAGTGTTACAGCCGGAGCGGTAATATCGATAGTGCTCGGAGCATAAACCGGCGCAGGATTATTAACGACAACGGATACGGCTGCTGGTTGAGTGATCGTAATAGGGAGCGTGCTTATACAACCTGCACCATCGATAACCATCACTGTATAATTGCCAGCCATTAAACCATTGGCGGTTGGCCCTAATTGAATGGGTAAAGTGTTCCAGGTATAACTATAAGGGGGTGTCCCACCGGAACTGGTAACAGTAACATGACCATTTGCACCCCCATTACAGGTTACATTAGTTTGGGAGGCTATTCCCATCACTAAAGGTGAGGGTACAGTAATAGAAACCGACGAACTGGAGCTGCAAACCCCATTGGAGATGGTCCAATTAAAAATATATGTGCCCGATGTTAAGCCATTAACTGTAGAATTATAGGTATTTGGACTTAAAATAAGTGCCGTATTAGGGCCCGAAACCTCGGTCCAGGTACCGGTTCCATTAGAAGGGTTATTTCCTGAAAGCTGGGTGCTCGTTTGGGTGCTACAACCTAAATTAATATCGGTTCCTGCGTTAGCGGTAGTTGGCAATGGAATGATAGAAATCACAGCCGATCCGTTCATATTTACACTGCAGGTAAAACTAGCGTTGGTCGCCACTACGGAATAGGTGCCTGCAACCGATACAGGAAAGGAAATGGGTAATCCGGTTCCCTTTATAGATTTACCAACTGTTAACCCTCCAGTTTGTAATTGATAATTCACACCAGCATCTGAACCGTCCAGAATAATATTCGTGGTTGACCCAGTGCATATTGTCGAACTTCCTTTTACATTATAAACTGTAGGGGTATTTATAGAGATATTGGTGGTAGTGGTATTGGTACAGGTTCCGTCGGAAAAACTATAGGTAATCGTATAATTACCGACTTGGCTTGCTCCGATATTTAACATCCCCGTGCTTGGATTAATAGAAAGCCCAGGGCTTGAACTAAAAGTACCACCTGTTTGACCTGTTAAAGCAACGGGGATCATAATGGCACCACAATAGGGAGAACCATTATAGGAAATAGTGGCAATTGGAGGGGTTGCGATGGAAACCGTTACGGGCTTAACCACAGTACAACCGCTTAAATTGGTGCCTTTAATATAATATTTACCGGAAACACTAACAGCCGTAGGCTTGCTTAAAGTTTGGGTTCCTAAAGAATCGGAATAATAGGAATAACTTAACCCTGGACCACTGCCCAAGGTTATGGATGAATTGGTTAAATCCACTTTACCCGGAAAGCAAATAACCGGTGGATTATTTGTGACTAAAGCGGGATAAGGGTTTATAACCATTTTAACCGAACCTGTCAATGTACAAGAAGGTGTTGTTATGGTAGCATTATAAATTCCTGATGCCAGACTAGTAGCATTATTGATGGTAGGTGATTGTAGCGAACTGGTGAACCCATTGGGTCCTGTCCAAGCATAGGATATTCCATCGCCTACGGCTGCATATAAGTTAAAACTTGTACCGCTACAAATTGTATCATTCGTGCTGGAGGAAGAAATATAAATATTATTTGCGGCACGAACATCCGCCTTATAACTTGCGATATCCCCACAGGAATCCATAATTTGAACTGGATAGGTTCCTACAGCTACGTTGGGAAATATATTGGAGGATTGAAACGTTAACCCATTGTCTATTGAATATTGAAGACTGGTACTTATGGACGATACAGCTGAAATGGTTAGAGTTCCCAAAGTTTGTCCGGAACATACATACCCTCCGGTTTTGGAAGCGCTAATCCTAAAGGTATTGTTTATGGTATAGGTAATGGATTCAGACCCAAAAGCATTATTGCTAGACCCAGCTATACCTAATCCCACCGTATAAGTTCCATAGGTTAAACCTGGAAAATAGGCGGAATAAACGCCAGGACTAATAGGGGTGGATAAAAAATGGGCCTGGAGACCGATATTACTGGGACCTGATAGGATAGTCACCACATAATTACTGGTTTGATCCAAGGGATTGGCTGGATTATTCGGAATATTGGCCTGGACATTTAATCCAAAAGAACCACAAGTTGGCGAGGTTGTATAAACACCGTTTAATTTGGCATTAAAGCCTATTATGGTAAACGTATTGGTTGAATTATAACAGCCTCCAGAAATATTTATGGTATAGGTTCCTGCAGGCCAGGCAGAGTTGGCATTTGGGCCTATTAAGCCTACTCCACTCGATTGGGGATCCAAGGCTTGAGCTACGGTTATAGTTTTGGTATAGCCTATTGGAACATTAGGATTATTCGAAGCGATTACGGTAAAGGTAACCTGACTACCAGCGGGTAAATTACCCGATGGATACGCTGCTGCAACCCCTGAATTATAACCTAAGGTTGTACTTGTATCCGTTCGTATCCCAAATCCCGCCTGGGTTGTCAGCATTTTTAGGGTATCCGAGGTATACCAATTGGCCCGATGCCCGTTGCCATCTTTTGAAACCACGATATAGGTATCGCCGGGAGTTAATCCAAATAAGCTGGGATTAGACGAGCTATTCAGTATGGTATCCATCACGATTTTTCCGCTCGATTTATCTGTAAAGGTGAATGTAAAAGGATAGCATAGCGCCTCGTCACCCCATAAATTATAACGAACTCCGGCTCCGTAAGTACAATCATAAATGGCCACCAGGTTGGAACTAAAAATATCAGGCGTTACACCAGCCGCTGGTTGAGGAATGGACGGAAGTATCGCCTTTTTAAAGATTTTTTCATTACCACAGCTATCCAATAACAATAAATCGGCATATTGATACGGATAGGTAGCGGTACTGGTCAGCTGCATCGACGAATTGGTCAAGGGAATAAATGCACCTCCCAAGAGGCCTCCAGCACCGTAAATTTTTCCACTACCCGATGGGTATTCATAGCCCCAGGAATATATACTTTTTTCATGCGTGGTTAAAGCAGTTCCTCCACTATTTAATACACCCCAAAGGTTGACGGTTAAAGGGGTTGAGCAATCGTAGGGGGTTTGATAGGTAATAAAACCCCCTCCCCATTTCAATCCAAGAGTAGTAATCGTATTGGCCTCTAAACTAACCGAGGTGGCTATAACTCTTGAATTTCCACAAGAATCCGTCACCGTAATATTATAGGCCCCACTAGTTAGACCAGAAAAGACATTTGAGGTTTGAGAGGCTACGGTCTTGGTTCCGGATAATGAATACCTAAAAGGCTTTGATCCTCCGGTTACATAGGCAGTTAACACTCCATTCGATGCACCAAAACATCCTTCCGGGGTAGTATTAACAGCCTTTAATCCTAATGTGATATAGGTGGAACTGAGGGTTATGGGTGCGGATTGGGCAGTGGTTGAATTAGCCAAATCCAATACCTGAACGATATAGGTTCCAACTGATAAATTATTAAAAATAGGGCTGGAGGAATAGGCTCGTATAACGGAACCTCCTTTTAAAAGCTCGTAACTAACGGGGTCTCCATTATTACCACTTACAATAGCCGTTATATTGCCATCATTAGAACAACGACCATTGGTTCCTTTAGCTGTCACCGAAATTCCGCCCCAAGAAATGGAAGGATTTAAAAATAGAATTATTAATAGTAGAAGGAAATAATGGGCTTTCATAAGGTAATTATTTTATCATGCGGTTAATCTAATGGACAATAAACTATTGGGGTATAATTCGGATATCTATTTCCTATTTTAAGTGACTGGCAAAATCCATCCATATTGGGCCTAAACCATCTTTAAATTATTTTTAAAAGAATCTTGGACAGGCGAGATGAGGATGTTTGGAGAAGAAAGTATATCCTATCGATAGTTCATGACTTCCATTACTAATATTACTGATGTTACTCAGCGAATAATCATAACTATAACCCATTCGAAAACGGTCATTGATATAATATTCCAAAATGAAACTGAATGAATCATTGGAGCTAAGATTTTTATTTTGAATGGAATTTGCCCCTAAATTTATTCCGGTTCGGTAAGTGGATCCTATCCATAGTTGTTGATTCAAAAGAAGAAGGAGATTTAAATCTAGGTTCATAGGCGCATTAAAATCTTCCCTTATAATAATTGAGGGTTTTAGTTGAAGGGTTGGTCCTAGTCCTATTAATCCTCCTGTTTGAAAATAATAATGTCGTGCGGTTTTGATAACCAGATACGAGGGGTTATAGGACTCCAGATTAGAAAGCATATTGGTAGCGGAAACTGCCATAAAGAATTTATCATCGGCATAATATATGCCCGCTTTTAGATCCGGTTGAATTAGCCGCTGAGTAAGGGTGTTTGAGGAAGGATCTGGGTCAATTGTAAATAATTGGTTCCCATCGATACTATATTGATTTAATCCTGCAGCCAATCCAAAGCTCAAACGGGCATATTTCCCCATTATTAAACGATAAGCATAAGAAAAATAGGAGCTTAAATTGGCTTGAGCCCCTATTTTATCTTGCAATACCTGAAATCCTAGGCCCACTTTTTCATTGGCGGTCAATCCATCAATGGAAACGTTAATACTTTGGGGCGCCCCCTTGAGCCCTATCCATTGTGACCGGTAAGTAAGATTTAAATTTGTCACCTCCTTATATCCAGCATAACCGGGGTTAATTTCTAAACCATTAAATACAAATTGAGTGAACAGAACATCCTGCTGGGCTTTTACTTTCAAGGAGCCTAGGAAGAATAAAATCAGGAAAGCGTATTGAGGTTTGATTGTCTTCATTACCAGGCTCCTCATTAAATTATTTGCCATTACGGATGATTGTGGTATACCCTCCATATTGTTTTTGAACCCCATTCATGGTAACCTTTAGGATATAGAAATAGGTTCCATCATTTAAGTTGGCTCCGTCCCAAAGTTTTCCTTGGGACATATATCCCGAGGCTTTGAACACTTGATTTCCCCAACGGTTGAATATCTCCAAGTCATTTTCTGGATAATCCTCAAGACCTTTGATTATGAAATTATCGTTGATTCCATCCCCATTCGGTGTAAACAGGGTTGGGAATAGGAATGGAGTTCCCTCCTTGTTTAATGTGATAGAGGAATAGTTATTATTGAGAATGTTATCGACTTCTTTTCCGGTAACCCCTACCCCATTTTTAATGATACCAAGTTGGGTAGTATTAACTGTTATACTAAAACTATCGATCTGTCCGCTGAGAAGCTGCGGTAAAGTCCAAGTGATAATATTTGTCAATGAATTATAGGTATACCCATGTAAAGTCGAGGAAATGAGGTGAAGATTCTGTGGTAGGGTGTCCAGAATGACGATATTCGTTGCCGTATCGGGCCCCAAATTCGCTACATTAACCTTATAGGTATAGGTATCGGAATTCACACTACTGGGTGCGGAAAGGCTTATGGATAAATCGGCTACTTTCGGCCTTACAGTTACAAACACCTTGGCTATATTGGAGCATAGATGAACGGGGGTCGTTTTATCACAGATCGTATAACTAAAGGAATCGAGTCCATAATAATTGGTTTTAGGAACATAGACTACTAATCCGGTTAGAGCATTCACTGTAATAGTTCCGCTTTTAGGACTTGATATGATCTTTAACGAGCTGGTATCGAGAACGCCAAGGTCATTGGATAGAATATGAACTTGAACCGATGTGTTTTCTATCGTCGTTACTATATCATTTACAGCCGTAGGATTCACTATCCAATAAAGTTCAGCGCTCGAGCATAGTCCAGAGGTATTACAGATATTGAATTTTACCGAATCAAGTCCCGAATAACCAGCATTTGAGGTATAACTAAAGCTACCGTTGCTATTTATGGCGAGGGTACCATGCAATGGGGTTCCATTGGCAGATGCCGTTAAGCTTTCTGCTTGTGGATCGGTTGCACCAAGGAGCAATCCGTTAGCAGGGTTAACCACTAAAGGAGTACCTGCTTGCAAGGTATAATGCTGGTTATTGACTATCGGCTTTTGACCACCAACGATAACGGTTATGGTAGAGGTAATGCATACCGGTGTAGGGCTGGTGCTATCGCAAACAGTATACTGCCATTGATCGGTTCCTACATAATTGGTAGCCGGGATATAGGTTACCAATCCTCCAGAAACAGTAGCTGTTCCATGAGCAGGAATAGTCAGCCTTATCGAATTAGGGTTAAGCCTACCATAATCATTCGATAATGGATTTAGGCTTATAGATTGATTCGATACCGTTTTGGCCGTATCTGGATTAGCAACTGGTGAAATGCTTACCAATACCGAAGCTATGGACGAACAACCCGATAAATTGGTTCCTTGGATATAATAGGTACCCGATTTGGATAGGGCGGCAGGGTTCGATAAAACCATAGTGCCTAAGGAATCGGCAAAGTAGGTAAAGGTTAAGCCTGAAGCCGATCCGGTGGTAACGGAAGCCTGGGTAATATCGGCTAACAAAGGAGCTTTTACCGTAATCGGATGGGTAATAACCAATACCTTGGAAGGCTGGCTAAGTGTTATTGGACTTACCGCCGAGATACATCCATTCATATCTTTCACTAATGCTTGATAATTACCAGCTTTTAGGTTGGTGAAGATATTGGAGGCTTGGAAGGTCTTTCCATTATCTTGAGAATATTGATAAGATCCCGTACCGCCTGTGGCTGTCAGGGTAAATGATCCATTTGAATATCCGAAGCAGCTTGGGTTATTCACCGAATTTACACTGATGGTTACAGGGGGTGGAACGGTTATATTTACCTTGCTGGTGCTTGCGGAGCAAATTCCAT
>Ga0209067_10002063_pt1 | contig 12013 bp, 6 predicted proteins | sample ColStrG_CSR_2013_FD_187199 | JGI IMG/M metagenome (GOLD analysis project Ga0209067, IMG submission 187199) | Freshwater sediment microbial communities in response to fracking from Pennsylvania, USA - Cold Stream Run_MetaG_CSR_2013 (SPAdes)... | ecosystem: Environmental > Aquatic > Freshwater >... | reverse complement strand
CTCAAAAAGCTCAAAGTCAACCAGATCCCCGACGTACAACCGCCGGTTATCGTGTTAAACATCCCCTACCCCGGCGCGTCACCCGAAACGGTAGAACGTGAAGTGATCAACCGGATCGAAAAGTCGCTGCAAAGCATCACCGGTGTGGATCAATTGCGTTCGACTGCCAACGAAGGTAATGCCACGATTGTGATTATCTTCAAATTCAATAAAAACCTGGTTGAGGCTTCGGATGAAATCCGCAATGCGATCGGGACGGTACGCTACAAACTGCCAACCGAAATGCGTGAACCGATATTGGAGCGCATCGACCCGTCAGCAGATCCAATCATGGAGATGGCACTGTCTTCCACCAGCCAGTCCCATGCGGAGATTTCCCGTCTGGCTGAAGATCAGCTGGCCGATAAATTCAGAGCGATCGACGGTGTCGCTGTCGTTGCAGTCAACGGCTCATTACGCCGCGAGCTGAGCGTATTGATCAAGGCAGAAAAGCTGCGTGAATTCAATGTTTCAGTCAGTGATGTGGTCAATGCGCTGCGCAGCCAGAATACCAACGCGCCGGTTGGCAAAGTGCATGGCACGCTCAATGAGCAAAGCATCCGTCTGGTTGGACGTATCGAAACACCGGCCGAGTTTGAACAGATCGTCGTCAAACACAACGGCGACCAGCTGGTGCGTCTCGCACAGGTCGCCACGATAGAAGACGGTTTTGCCGAAGTGGCTTCCTACAGCAATCGCAACAGCCTGCCGAACGTGAATATTGAAGTAACGCGCGCCAATAATGCCAGTACGATCACAGTCGCCAAAAAAATCCGCGAGCAGGTCGAAGCGATGAACAAGACCATGTCGCCCGGTACCAAACTGGTTATTACCCGGGATGGTGGCGAAGAGGCCCAGGGTAATCTGGACAATGTTATTGACTCGCTGATGTTTGGCGCGGTTCTGACACTGTTTGTCGTGTTTATTTTCCTGAATTCCTGGCGCTCTACCCTGATTACCGGGTTAAGTTTGCCAACCTCAGTGATTGCGGCTTTCATTGCGGTCTGGGTGTGCGGCTTTACGCTGAACTTCATGACGCTGCTCGGTTTGTCACTGGCCATCGGGGTATTGATCGATGATGCGATTGTGGTCCGTGAAAACATCGTGCGTCACATGGAAATGGGCAAAGACCGCCGTACCGCGTCGTCCGAAGGCACGCGTGAAATCGGTATGGCAGTCGCTTCCACCACGTTTTCCATCATGGCCGTATTTATTCCGGTGGCCTTCATGCAGGGTGGTGCCGGTGAATGGTTCAGACCCTTTGCCCTGACAGTCACGACGTCGGTATTGGTCAGCCTGTTTATCTCCTTTACACTTGATCCGATGCTGTCGGCCTACTGGGGTGACCCGGTCGGACATCACCAGCAAGTCAAAACAGGGATCAGTCTGTGGCTGCAAAAATTCAATCACTGGTTTGACCTGCAGGCCAATCGCTACAGCAACGTCATTGCCTGGGCATTGCATCATCGTCGTTCGATGGCAGTCATTGCCGGCGTGAGTTTTATCGGTGCCATTGCCTTGCATGCCACTCTGGGCGGTTCGGAATTTTTGCCGGCCTCGGATTATGGCCAGATAGCCATCGATGTCCGCACCCCGTCGAGCTCAAGTCTTGAGTACAACCAGATCAAGGTGGAAAAGGCAGCGGAACTGGCGCGTACCGTTACTGAAACCGTGGCAACCAACAGCAATGTCAATGCCAGCGGTGGGCGGATTTATGTGGACATCGGCAAGAGCACCAAACGCAAACGCTCGGCCAAGGAAATTGCTGCCGAATTGCGCACACTGATGAAGAATATTGTCGGCGCCGAGTATGTGGTCCTGGACGATATGAACAACGGCGGTGACAAACCGGTACAGATCAAGTTCTACGGTACCGATTCACGCCGACTGGCGACGATCACCAATGACTTCATGGAAAAATTGCGCAACGTGCCCGGTGCTGTCGATGTGGGATTATCGGAGCAGGCTCCAAAGGATGAGTTGCAGATTGAACTCAACCGCGGACTGGCCAATTCTCTGGGCATCTCGGTATCCGACGCAGCCCAGGCGTTACGGGTGGCCTTTGCCGGCGTCGAAGTGGGTGACTGGGTAGATCCGACCGGTGAATCACGCGACGTTGCCGTTCGTCTGCAACCAAGTGACCGTTTAAATGCTGAAAATATTGAACATCTGCCGATCGCTGTCAGCGGCAGCAACAATATGGTGCCGCTGGATCAGATTGCCACTGTCAAAATGAGCAAAGGTCCATCCAAGATTCAGCACAGCGACGGCAAACGCATGGTCAACGTCTCGGCTAACGCCGAAGGACGTTCAGCCGGCGAAGTGACCGCCGACGCATTGAAGATTGCCAAAGCCATCGATTTCCCGGACGGCTTTGGTATTCAACTCGGTGGTGCAGCGCGTGAACAGGAATTGTTATTCACCGAAATGATTATTGCATTGGTGATGGGTATTGGTCTGATGTATTTGATTCTGGTCATTCAGTTCGGTTCATTCACGGCACCGGTGGCGGTGATGATGTCCCTGCCGCTGAGTCTGATCGGCGTGGTAGTGGCGTTACTGGTGACGCACGGCACGTTGAATCTGATGAGTCTGATAGGTATCATCATGCTCATGGGACTGGTTGCCAAGAATGCGATTCTGCTGCTGGACTGTGCGCGCAAATATGAAGCCGAAGGGCATGACCGTGAGGCGTCACTGATGTATGCCGGCAGAATGCGTCTGCGTCCGATCCTGATGACCACCTTCGCACTGATCGCCGGTATGATGCCGGTGGCCATCGGCCTGGGTGAAGGCGGAGAATTCTACCGGCCGCTCGCGGTGGCGATCATTGGCGGCACGATTACTTCGACGTTGCTGACGCTTTTGGTGGTACCAACGTTTTATGACAGCATCGAGATTTCGCGTGACCGTATGTTTGCCAAAATGGGTCGGCGTGCCACGCGCATGAATATCGTGTTTGCATTTTTCCTGACCATGCTGGAAGCACTCGCAACGCTGACCGGGCTGCGCATGATATACAGAGTCATCATCGTTCCGTACATTCTGCGTCGGCCGAAACCAGTTGTTACTGCGAGTTGAATGAAATTGAGAAGTGAATGAGTAAAAAAGGGGCGCCTTCGGGCGCCGCTTTTTTTTGTCAACGATTAGTGTCAGATTCATTTCATAAGATGACACACTGCGAATTCAAACTGATTTTGCTGACATAAGTTCTGAGTTGCCTTGATGTATCACCCCAGTGATCATACAAATGAAACGCCCCATTGATCCCGCCGCGCAAGGCAAACGCCGCCAGACCACCGAGCATGGTGCTCAAGGCCGAATAGCCCATCTGCGTCAATGTCGGCAACAATTCAAATTGTTCTGCTTCAGAATAAGGCCGGTAATTGAACGGACTGTTGGTCGAAGTCATCACAAAAAATGCGTCGGCCATACCAACCACAATCTGGCCGAACAGCAGGGAATCTGAAATGGTGTTTTCGGTATTGAAGGTGCGAAAATATTGAGAATCTGTCTTGCAGCAGGCTTGCGACAAACGGATCAGCGCTTTGATGCACGCCAGCGTTGCTGCGAAACTGGCCCCGGTCAATGTGCCGACTGTCGCCATACAGGACGGAGCAAATTTCGCCAGATCATCGCTGCTGCAAAACCGGTTCACCGCCGGTTGCCACAAGGCGCCGCCGGTCAGACAGCTGGCACCCCAGACTGCGCCTTCGACCAGATTCTGCTTAAATCCGGCGCCATTGCTGTTGGACCTGAAGGTCACCTTGGGATCAGACAGGTAATAGCCGATGAACAGCACACACAGCATCTCGGCCAACCCCTGACCGATACTGGCAGAGACCCAGGCCATTTTTGATTTGCCGGCGCTGGACGGGTCAGCCTTGTCCAGCACCGCACCGAGCGTATAACCGGCAGTCCACATTGCGCCGGTCAGGCCGCAACGTACTACCCAGGCAATCATTTGTTTGTACATGGTGGCCGAATCATGCTGGATGATTTTTTTCAGGTCGGGAGAATTGCGCAGAATCCGTGCGTAACACTGTTCGAACGCCCGTTGAGAAAACATTTTTTCACTGCTGCTCTCCTCATCGGCCCCGGTTTCCCGTACATCGAGACTCGCGTAGTGAGGCTGCGAGAAATCCGAAATTTTTTCCGAGTCGATATTGTCGATCAGTTTGGCCGCTTCGCTGCCGTACTCTTCCAACGCCATGGGAGCAGACCAGCTGACCAGTAAATTGTCGTCAGCATGGGTGACGACATCGGAAGAATATTCAGGCAATTGGCGTTCTGGTTCGAAAGGTTTTGGCGGAATATCGTTTAACTGGGGCGAGGTCGGAATTGGGGCATAAGGTCGGGTTAATAAATGCATAGACTGGATTCCTGTTCGTGTTCATGAAGAAAAGACCGGACAGGATACTTTCATGACAATCACAAGATCACCATTGGGGAATGCCTTGTTGACAGCGAAGGATTGCGTCTGGTAGTTCACCAGTTGGAGCGCACAGAAGTAAAAACGGGCAGACCAGGTCTGCCCATTGTTCCAAACCATCCGATACAGAGTTAATGACTGTTGGTATCGATAAACCCGGCCAGGGTCTTTTTGAATTTCTGCATCGAAGCCGGATGCACATACATCATATGTCCGGCATCGTAATATTCAATACTGATATTGCTGCGCAGTTTGGCCGGAATATCCAGGTGATCGATCGCAAACTCAACCGTGCCGTATGGGCAGGCCAGGTCAAAATAACCGGTATCCACCAGCACTTTCATGTTCGGATTCATGTTCATGGCATAGGCCAGATCGACCGACGTGTTGGGCGACGGCACTCTGGCACCGCCACTGTCGGGCTGTACATGACGATCATCCCATTCGCGGTAAAGTTCGGAGCCGCTGATTTTGTAGTCGTAATCCGAATCCACTTTCAATTCCTGACGATAGTAATCATGGAACGTCGCCACCATGGCCGGGCCGACGGCGGCAGAAAACGGATCGTACAGAGTACCTTCGGACAGCGGTTTGATACTTTCACCCTTGAAGCGACTGTCGATGCGTCCGATCACCATACCCTGAGAGCGCATCAACTCCTGCAGGAAATGACTTTCATCCATGCGCAAATTGGCCTTGTCCCAGTAATCGGCGCTGATGCCGGTATACCGCGCCAGCCCTTCCAGCACGGTTTGCCGTTCCGCGGCACTGGCATGATTTCCCTTGAACAGCACCGGCGCATACACATCGCGCGCGAACGCTTCGACTTCCCGCAAAAATGGCTGCAGTTGTTCGGGACGACTGGCCAATGCGTGGTGATACCAGGCAGTGGAAGCATAAGTAGGCAGAAAGTTCACGTAGGGCGTGTCGATTTTAATACCGGCATTGCCACTGGCAAAATCCAGATAGGGCGAAACCAGAATAATGCCATTCAGCGCCATATTGTATTTGGTCAGCAGTTCAAACGACACGCCAGCGGTCCGCATGCCGCCATAGCTTTCGCCCAGTATGAATTTCGGTGCGGCCCAGCGGTTGTTCTGGGTAACATATTTGACGATAAAGTCCGACACCGATCTGATGTCCTGATCCGTGCCCCAAAAGTCTTTACCCTCGCCCTTGCCAACCACGCGCGACAGGCCGGTTCCAACCGGATCGATCATGACCAGATCGGCGTGATCGATAATCGAAAATGGATTGTCGACTGTATGAAACGGACCTCTGGTATTCAATTCGGCATCGGCCAGCTCGGTACGTTTCGGCCCCATGATACCCATGTGCAGCCACATGGAAGACGACCCCGGGCCACCGTTATAGGCAAACACGATCGGTCGGCTGCGGTCGCCCCCATTCTTGACATAGGCGGTAAAACCAAACAGGGCTATCGGTTCATCCTTGCTGTTCTTCATCAACATCGTGCCGGCAGTTGCGGTATAACTCAGCGGCACTGATCCGATTGTGATCTGATGCTGACTGGTCCAGACCTTGGCCTCGGGGGTTTTATCTTCCGGCTTGGCCGACGCGGCCGGTGCCGGTTCTGTCGCATGGACGCCAACACAGGCCAGCAACAGCAGCAAGGTTGTCAGTGCAGAGTTCAGTTTTTTCATATTGTTTTATCGGTAGTTGGATGGGAATTTATTGCTTCATTTTTTCTGCCAGCAGCTGCTCAATCTTCGGCTCGGGCTTCCAGTAATGACTACCCTTCATGACTTTGCCACGCTCGTCATAAATCGGCTGACCATCGGCACCCAGTTTGGAGAAATTGGATTGCATAATAATGGCAAGTACTTCATCCAGCGGCAAACCGAATTTGGCCATTTCGGAGGCACAATATACCTGAATATCACCAAGCAGATCAGCCAGCATGGTCAAGGTAGTCAGTGCTGCCTCACCCCGCTCAGCGGCGGTGATGATTTCATCGATTTCATCGAGCTCCTCACCCAGTATGGATTTGAACGCTTTGAGCCGATCCGTCATCGCCACACCGACGTTGGTGGTCGGCACCGCACTGACCGGCAGTTTGTAAATGCCATTGAATTTCTGAATATCGCGTGCAAAATCACTCATGTTAACTTTCCTGTTTAAACCAACGTGTTAATAGACTGCCGCCGACCGGATGGCGCTGTCACTGACACTAAACCGGTCGCACATTCTGCATGGCTTTTGCCAGCAGGACGAAACGATGTTGCGCCTGAACGATGGACATGGCATCGTCGTTAAAGAAACGCACCAGTTCATCGGTCACGGCATTTTTGAATACCCGGTCGGCGGCCATGTCACGCACCAGGCTCGGCACTGACGCAGCACTGCCACGCGAAAAAACCTTCCATGAATTGCGTGCGCAGCTGTCCATTTTGAGCTGATCGGCATTCTTCAGCACCGGTATCGAACCTTTGATGGCGTTATAGTCGGCCTGCACATTGGACGATACCATCAGTTGGGCAATTTTTTCATCTGCCTCCATCGGTCTGGCATCATTTTTCGGCATCACCACCGTATCGATATCATAGATATGATAGTTGTCTGTCTGGGGAACCGCAACGCAACCAAAATTGACATCGGTTGTGTAACCCCATGCATTGAGTTCACCTTTGGCAAAATCACCCATGATCATCATGGCAGAGTTACCGTTGATCACCGACCTTGTTACCTCGACCCAGGTTTGCTCTCTGAGCGGCTTGGCCATGTATTTCTTCAGAATTTTCATGCGCAACATGGCGCGCGCAAATCGAATATCGGCGAAAGCCGACGGGTCCTTGGCCACAAACGCGCGGCGATAAAACTCAGGAGAGGATTCAGAAAGCAGCAACGATTCAAACAGCGCAGTGAGCTGCCAGGGTTCACTGCTTTGCGCCAGCGGATTGATCCCTTCTTTCGCCAGCCGGCTTGCCACTTTCGAGAACTGATCCCAGCTGGCCGGAACGCGCAGCCCAAATTTATCCAGCAACGTCCGGTTGTAGAACAGCGTATTCATTCTGTGTATGCCAAGCGGTACGGCAATCAGTTTTCCATTAGGACGCACCAGATCAGTGACCTGCGGGAAGAACGTCCGATCCCACTTGCCATTCAGAGTCTCAGGTTCACTGCCTTTCTTTTTGCCGACCAGTTTGTCGGGTTTGAATTCGGTGAGCAGACCCAGACCGGCCCAGCTTGCCAATAACGGACCTTTTAATTCGAGGATGTCGGGCGCCAGACCATTGAGGGCACGACTTTTCAGATCGCTGCGGACACCGCCCGCCGGCAGTGCAACCTCCTGCCAGGCGATATTATTCTGGGTCAATCTGGAACCCAGCAGGTTGGCTGCCTTGCGGTCACCGTCCGCTGTCCACCATGTCAATACCTTGACTGAGTCCGACGGCAGCGGCGCTTGTGACCATGCGCGGCTGACAGGTCCGAGGGCGCAGGTCACCATCATCAACGCGCCTGCCATCGCTTTTATTGGTTTATTTATCATTTTTATTGCGTACAAATTGTAGTTTTTTGTAATTCCCGGTTTTTATCCGACCTTCCCGGTCGGTTCGGAACCCTTGTCTCCAAAACACTATAACTCATGTCATTACATATACTTGTAAAAATATGAGAATTCCGCCCTAACCAAGGTAGAATGCTGCGTTGTTTTAACCATCCCTATGCAAACCAGACTCACAACAACCCGACACTTTGCATCCCATGACCAGCCCGAAAACTTGCCCTTCCCTGATCGCAGATATTGGTGGCACCAATGCGAGATTTGCAATCGAAAACGCGTCAGGTAAATTTTCTGCCATTCAGATTCTGAAATGCGCTGACTACCCCACCATTTCCGATGCGATTCGAACTTATCTGCATCACCCGGATGCGATTGCTGCGGGCGCAGAACAAATACGCAAGGCCGGTATCGCCATCGCCAATCCGGTCCACAGTGACTTTATCAAAATGACCAACCATCACTGGTCGTTTTCCATATCGGCAGTGGAGAAGGAATTTGGTTTTCGCCCGTTAAAAGTCGTCAATGATTTTACGGCACTGGCGCTGTCGCTGCCGCATCTGGATCAAACCCAGAAGTTTCAGGTTGGCGACGGACAGCCCAAAGCCCATGCCGCAATCGGCCTGCTTGGCGCAGGTACCGGCTTGGGCGTATCCGGTCTGATTCCGGTGACGGGCGTACCGGGTGGTTGGGTGGCGCTGGAAAGCGAAGGCGGGCACACCTCCTTTTCGCCCACCAATCAACGAGAAATCGATATTTTGCAGTTTGCACTGAAAATCTATGCGCACGTATCCAGTGAACGTCTCATGTCCGGCTCCGGCCTGCAACTGATTTACCAGGCATTGGCTGCACGTTCCGGCGTGGCGGTAGAACCCATCGACATCCCCGACATTACCCGGCGTGGCCTCGATCAATCCTGCCCGGTGTGCGTCGAAACGCTGACCGCTTTTTGTGAAATGTTGGGCACCATGGCCGGCAATCTGGCAGTAACCTTGGGCGCCAAGGGCGGGATCTACATTGGCGGCGGTATCGTTCCCCGTCTCGGTCAGTTTTTTACCGATTCGAATTTCCGGAAATGCTTCATCCAGAAAGGTCGTTTTGAGGAATTTCTGAATCCGATACCGACCTATGTCATTACCGAACCCTATCCGGCCTTTTTCGGCATTTCAGCCCTGCTGGCACAAACCGAATAAGCATTTCAACGCGGCTCGAATCATTTCCCCTTCGGACCGGAGACAATCTGGTCCGGCCCTGCCTTGATCGTTTTTCATGAAAAGCGGTCACACCAGCCCTTTATGCGTATCAGAACTATACAAATAACGATAAAGTCGTTTTTCATCGTTACTTTCCATGTGAACATACGGCAATTCAAATCATAAAAGTAATAAGGCAGTATTCCTTTACACTTTTTAAGAATATCAAAAATGAACTTTCAACAATTGCGCTCTATCCGTGAAGCCGCGCGCTGCGGCTTTAATTTAACTGAGGTTGCCAACACCCTGTTCACTTCCCAACCAGGGGTAAGCAGGCAGATTCGTGAAGTGGAAGATGAACTGGGTGTGGAAATTTTCGAGCGCAATGGCAAACGGCTGACCGGACTGACCGAGCCCGGAAAAGGCATACTGCAGATCATCGAGCGCTTGTTGGTAGAGGCAGAAAACCTGCAGCGCGCCAGCGATGATTATACCGACCACACCAAGGGCACCTTAACCATTGCCACCACCCACACGCAGGCACGTTACGTCTTGCCACGGGTGGTACAGGCGTTTCGCCATGCCTTTCCCGATGTCCGCATCGCCCTGCAGCAGAGTTCGCCGGAACATATTGCCGACCTGGTGTTATCCGGCAAGGCGGATATCGGCATCGCCACCGAAGGTCTGTCCCAATACAAGGATCTGGCTTCGTTTGCCTGCTATGAATGGAGCCATGTGCTGGTGGTGTCGCAGGGTCATCCTCTGCTGGCATTGAGCAAGGAGGAGCCGGTGAATTTGAAAGATCTGGCAACCTGGCCGTTGATAACCTACGACGTGGGTTTTACCGGTCGCGGTCATATTGATGAAGCGTTCCGGCTGAACGGTCAACAGGCCGATATCGTATTAACGGCGATGGATGCCGATGTGATCGCCCAATATGTGGCATTGGGCATGGGGGTCGGGATTGTGGCTTCGATGGCGGTGGAGTCGCTGCACGCGCACGGTCTGCAAACCATTCCGGCCAGCCATCTGTTCAGCTCCAACGTGACGCGTCTGGCAGTGCGGCGCGGTACGTATCTGCGCAGCTACGTGATTGATTTTATCCAGCAGTTCTCACCAAAACTGAGCAACAGGCAAATCAACGATGAGGTCGCTGCCAGCTGATTTTCAGCCGAATTGCAGTGCGCCGGTCAAGTCACCAGGCGGCATGGCACCACGCTCTCTGAATGCGGCATTGCGTAATGCCAGACCTTCCAGCAAAGGAAGGTCGTGCAGGCGTGTAATGAAGCGCAGAATCGACGTGGTGTCATAAAAACTGTGATCCACATTGCCCTTTTTCGCAAACGGCGACACGACCAGTGCCGGCACCCGTGAACCCGGCCCCCAGCGGTCACCCTTGGGCGGGGCAACATGATCCCACCAGCCGCCGTTTTCGTCGAAGGTAATCACCACCAGCATATTGTTCCACTGCGGACTGTGTTTCAGATGCTCCAGTACATTGACGACATGCTGATCACCCGACTCCGGATCCGAATAGCCGGCGTGCATGTTCAGATTGCCCTGCGGTTTGTAAAAGGTCACGGCAGGCAATTTACCCGCAACGACATCGGTCAGAAATTTATTGGATATCGGACTGTCACCGACGCCGCCGTCACGCAGATGCTGTTCGCGCGCGGTAGTACCAGGGGCAAATTGCTGAAAATAATTCAGAGGCTGGTGATGAAACTGAAAATTGGGCTTCGGTCCGCCGCCGACATTGTCCAGCGCGCATTGAAATGCGCCGGCATACCAGGCCCAGCTCACACCCCGATGCGACAGCAGGTCACCGATCGTAAGATGCGTTTGCGGTGGCAGCGTGGCGGGATTACCGGGGTCCGCCAGTCGCTGGTCGCCCTCGACGGCAGGACTGACGTAACTCGGTTGAAACGGCGGCGCCATGGTGTTGACGCTGTAGCCATCCGGCGTAATGGTGCCGTCCTGCACATAGACTGGCTTGCCGTCGAGCGCCGAGGCCGGACAGTCCTTGGCCAGCGCCAGACGACTTCCGGTCGGGCCGTCTTCGGTGACGGCGATTTTTCCTTTGGCCACACTGTTAGCTGCGTCCGGATAAAACGGTGCCCGTCCGGAGATTAAAAACTGGTGGTTCAGGTAGGATCCGCCGAACGCCGACATGAAAAAATTGTCGCACAACGTATATTGCCGCGCCACCTGCCACAGCCCGAGATTTTTTTGCGCTTCGCCGTAATGCCCCATCACCAGTGCACCCGAATCGCCCCAGGCGACAAACTGATCATTTTTGCCGCCATTGATCTGCATCTGATTTTGATAAAACAAATGGCATAAATCACGTGTCACCAATCCGGTTGGCAGCGGCTTGCCGTCACCGTCGCCCAGAGCAAACGGCGCATTCGGCAAATCGGTGATTTTATTTTCATCGATCAAATATTTTTTCCCGCCCAGATTCTGTTCCTTCTGGATCAGGCCACCCCAGATCTTGGGCAAAACGGTCATGGTCTGCCCGTTACGGTCTCTCTGGCGATAATCGGCTTCTTTCAGGGCCGAGACCGGCATACTCACCCCGGGGAAGTTGGCAAACAGATTGTTGAAGCTGCGGTTTTCCAGAAAAATCACCACCACTGTTTTGATGTGCTGCTTGAGTTTGCTGTCGAGCGTATGTGATTCAGGTTGCGCGCCGGACGCCTGGGCTACGCCGGGCAGATTGGCCAGCACGCCGGCGGCCGCACCAGCCTGCAGGATTCGACGCCGGTTCGGGTTTTCAGGTTGATCGGCTTGTCCAGCATCGTGATCTGTAGTCCGCATCATTAC
>Ga0209067_10002062_pt1 | contig 12014 bp, 11 predicted proteins | sample ColStrG_CSR_2013_FD_187199 | JGI IMG/M metagenome (GOLD analysis project Ga0209067, IMG submission 187199) | Freshwater sediment microbial communities in response to fracking from Pennsylvania, USA - Cold Stream Run_MetaG_CSR_2013 (SPAdes)... | ecosystem: Environmental > Aquatic > Freshwater >... | reverse complement strand
GCCGACCTGGCAGTCGTGAGCAATATGCACGTAGGCCATCATCAGATTATCGTTGCCGATGGCGGTGATGCCGGTATCCTGAACGGTACCTAAATTGAAGGTGCAGAATTCGCGTACCGTATTGCGGTCGCCGATCTGCAACCGGGTCGGTTCGCCGGCATATTTTTTATCCTGGGGTGCGGCACCGATCGAGGAAAATTGAAAAAAAGTATTGTCGCTGCCGATGGTGGTGTGACCTTCAAGTACGACGTGTGGTCCGATTTTGGTACCGGAGCCGATCTGCACATGCGGCCCGATAATGCTGTAGGCGCCGACTTCTACTGAACTATCCAGACAAGCAGCTTTATCAACAATCGCGGTTGAATGGATTGTGCTCATTATTGCTCCGCGACGGTCGGTTGATCTGGCTTCGCTGGTTTCCCTTCATCGACGCTGCGCAGGGTACACATCAGATCGGCTTCCACTGCCAGTTGTCCATCCACCGAGGCGCTGGCCTTGTACTTCCAGATGCCGCGCGCGACTTTAATGATTTCAACCTGCAGCTTCAGTTGATCGCCTGGTTCCACCGGGCGTTTGAAACGGGCGTTGTCGATACCCAGAAAATACACCAGGGTGTTTTCATCCGGCTTGCGCCCCATGGTCAGAAATGACAGCAGTGCCGCGGCCTGCGCCATGGCCTCGATCATCAACACACCCGGCATGACCGGCTTATTGGGAAAATGACCGTTGAAAAATTCCTCGTTGGCAGTGACGTTTTTGATCGCAGTGATGGTTTTTCCTGCTTCCCAGTGAATGACCCGGTCGACCAGTAACATGGGATATCGATGCGGCAGAAATTCTTTGATCTGATTGATGTCTAGCGTAGTCATGGTAGCTTTCAGGTTGCGTTTTTTAATTGGTTTTGTTAACTCGGATCGTCTGATTTCAACAGGTTGCCAGCCGACTTGTCGGTCAGTGCCTGTAGTGTTTTTTCCATACTGCGCACCTTGTCGCGCAGCGCATCGAGATTGCGCACAATGGCCGCCGACTTTTCCCAGTCAGCGTTTTTGGCCAGCGGATAAAAACCGGTGTACTGTCCCGGTTCGGCAATCGATCTGGAGACCATGCTGCCGGACGAGATATGCACGTTGTCGGCAATCGTCAAATGTCCCAGCACCATCGCCGCGCCGCCAAAAGTGCAGTGCCGGCCAATCACTGCACTGCCAGCCACACCGACACAACCTGCCATGGCGGTATGCGCCCCGATGTGACAGTTATGTCCGATCTGGATCTGGTTATCCAGCTTGACGCCCTCTTCAATCACCGTATCTGACAATGCCCCGCGATCAATACAGGTGTTGGCGCCGATTTCCACATCGTCGGCAATCTGCACGCCCCCGGTTTGGGGGATTTTGATCCAGCGCCCGGCGTCATTGGCAAAACCGAAGCCGTCACTGCCAATGATCGCTCCCGAGTAAATAATGGCACGCTGGCCGATGTGGCAGCCATGGTGCACGGTGACATTGGCATGCAGACGGCTGTCGGCGGCAATGCTTGATCCCCGTCCAATAAAACAACCGGCATCTATCCGCACATGTTCACCGATGATGACGTCTGCTTCGATGCACACCAGGGGACCAATTTCGGCACTGGGATCAATGTGAGCAGAGGGATCGACAAAGGCAGTCGGATGAATTCCTGGCTGAGCCGGCAATCGGTTCAGCGCTTCAAACCATTGGGCAGCCCTGGCAAAATAGGCATAGGGATTGTCAACGATAATCAGCGCTCCGCGATAGGCAGATTGTCTGATCAGGTCGGCATCTGCGGTCTTGACGATAATCGCAGCCGCCAGCGTTTCAAAAGCCTTATTGCGTAATCTGGGATTGGAAAGAAAGGTAATGCTGTGCGGGTCGGCCTGTTCCAGTGGCGCCATGCGATGCACCGGCAGTTGCGCATCGCCGACCAACTGACCGCCCAAGCGTTCGACTAAATCACCCAGTCGAGTGCTCTTCGAACTTAACATTATTTATTCAATGCTTTCATCACTTTTTCAGTAATGTCGATACGGGGGCTGAAATAAACGCCATCCTGCAAAATAGCATCGTACTTTTCCGCCTCGGCAATCTGTTTGATAATTTTGGTCGTACGCTCATTTAACTTGGCAATTTCTTCATTTTGCCGCTGGCTCAAGTCTTCGCGGTACGCTCTTTGCTTGCGCTGAAAATCCTGGTCCATATCGGCAAGTTCTCGCTGACGTTTTACTCTGTCGGTTTCGGACAGCACAGCGGAATCCTTATCCAGCTTTTCTGCCATACTTTTTATCTTGGCGGCAAAATCCTGCAAGTCTTTTCTGCGTTGCGAAAAGTCATTTTCCATGCGCGCCTCTGCCGCTTTGGCGGGTTCTGACTCACGCAATATTCTCTCGGTGCTGACATAGCCAATCTTGGTTTCCTGAGCAGTTGCGTCAAGGATAAGCAGCATGCAGCCAGAGGCCATCAATAAGCGCAACATCGATGTAATTGCTAACTGTTTCAAGATAATTCTCCGAGGAAATATTTTTTATTTCAAAGCCACAACATCATATCTTTTTACGCGCAACTTAGAAACCCCCACCAATCTGGAAGTCAAATGGTTTTTTCAGATCCAATGCTGTTGCATTAATGGCATGCGCCAGACTCAGCTTCAACGGCCCCATCGGTGACAGCCACTGTATACCTATACCGTAGGAAGCCTTGACCCCGCCCCTGAACGCGCTGCCTTCGTCGTAAACGTTACCGGCATCGCTAAACACGAACCAGCGCAATGAACGGTCACCGGACGAACCGGGGAATGGGAATTGCAGTTCTGCGTTTAAGACGAGACGGGAAGCACCACCGGTCGAATCGCCGGTAACCGGATCTTTACTGCCCAGCGACGCTGTCTCGAAACCGCGGACCGAGCCAATACCGCCGGCATACCAGTTTTTAAATATCGGATAGGGATTGCCAGCGAAACCCCGCCCATAGTCGACTTCACCGTTCAGTGCCAGGGTCGCGTAGTCATAAAGCAAAGGTAAATAATACTGTCGGTTATAAACCATGCGCATGTACTTCAGATCGCCGAGTGCCGAAATTTCCAGATTGGCGCGCTGATAGCTGCCGATGCTCGGGGTCAATGCGCTGTCCCGGCTGTCCCGCTGCCATGCCGCCGTCATCGGGAAGGAGAGTGTGCTGGCAGAACCAGGCACTTCGTTGATATAGGCCGGTGCGCCGGTTACCGGATTTTCCGGCACATAGAATATTTTCCCGCTGCCGTAATCGGCGACATATTTTTGATAGCGGTAAGGGCTGCCGATATTGGTTTCAACGCTGGTGTGTTCAACGCCCAGTCCAAAAAATACAGTATCGAGTTCGGTAAACGGCACACCGAAACGCACATCGGTCCCTGCCGTGCGTACGTTATAACTGCCCACACTGCCAATCGGCGCGGTGTTGGTACGCCAGTATATTTCTTCGCTGCGGCTGATACCGTCATCGTTGATATAAGGTTCAAAACGCGACAGTGAGATCGTACGGTTGATCAAACTGGTGTTAACGGAAATACCGATAGTGTCGCCACTGCCAAAGGCGTTGGATTTGGACAGTCCGCCGGAGATTGTAAAGTGCTGGGCCTGCGAATAACCGGCACCGAGCGTAAAGTTACCGGTCGGATTTTCAATCACATTCAGATTGACATCAATCTGATCGGTACTGCCTGCAACCTCCGGAGTTTCAATTGTGACTTCTTTAAAATAACCGAGGCGATCGACGCGGTCGCGTGAGAGCTTGATCTTCTGGCCGTCATACCAGGAACCTTCAAACTGCCGGAATTCACGGCGGATCACTTCATCGCGCGTGGTGGTGTTGCCAGAGAAGCCAATCTTGCGGACATAAACGCGTTTGCCCGGATCAAGGAAAATGGTAAAGGCCACTTCTTTCTTTTCACGGTCAACATCCGGATTGGCGTTGACATTCGCGAACGCATAGCCGAAGTTACCCATGCGGTCGGTAATGCGCTTGGTACTTTCAGTTAATCGGGCGGCCGAATAGGTTTCGCCGGATTTCAAGGTAATCAGCGAAGCGAATTCAGCTTCGCGGCCAAACGTTTCGCCTGCCAGTTTGATGTCGGTGACGGTGTATTTTTCACCTTCTGTCATGTTGATGGTGATGTAAATATCTTTTTTATCCGGCGTAATCGACACCTGGGTCGAATCGACATTCATTTCAATGTAGCCGCGATTCTGATAGAACGACTTTAATGATTCCAGATCACCGGACAGTTTTTGCTTTGAATATTGATCAGCTTTGCTGTACCAGGTAAACCAGCCAGGTGTGGTTAGTTTGATCTGCTCCTGCAAATCGCTGTCACTGAATGCCTTGTTGCCGATAAAGGTGATTTTTTTGATGCGGGCAACCTCCCCTTCATCCACCACGAAATTAATATTGACGCGGTTACGTTCAACCGGTGTGACGGTGGTGGTCACCTGCACGCCATACAGACCGCGCGACAGATACTGACGTTTCAATTCCTGTTCAGCGCGATCAACCGATGCCTTGTCAAAAATACGACCTTCGCCAACGTTGATTTCTTTGAGCGCCTTGACCAGCACGTCCTTTTCAAATTCCTTCATCCCGGTGAATTCAAGCAGCGCCACCGACGGGCGTTCTTCCAGAACCACGACCAGAACATTGCCCTGCACTTCTATCTGGACATCCTTGAAAAATCCGGTTGCATACAAAGATTTGATCGCTGCGGTACTTTTTTCATCGTTAAACAGATCACCGACACGTACCGGCAGATAACTGAATATTGTCCCAGCTTCAGTCCTTTGCGCACCTTCGACGCGTATATCCTTGATCACGAACGGTTCAACAGCCAATGCCGATCCACAGCCTGCCAGAGCAAAAGCAGCAAGTGCAATCAAACGGCGTGGAAAATTTGGAAGAGGAAAATACGCAGATTGTAATTTCATTGGCAAGAGTTCTTTAACGGTATTCTTATTGAGCAAAGGTGCAGGTCGCAATGGAGGAGTGCTAGGTTGGAAGTAGTCTGACTATATCGTTAAAAAAAGCGATCACCATCAAACACAGCAAAACAGCAAGCCCGGCACGCTGGGACATTTCCCAAATTCGCGCTGAAACTGGACGCCCAGTTAAAACTTCCAGCGAATAATACAACAAATGTCCCCCATCTAATACAGGAATGGGGAGTAAATTCATGACGCCAAGGCTAATACTCATGAATGCCAGAAAACTGACATAGCTGACCCAACCAATTTTCGCTGTCTGGCCTGCATAATCAGCAATTGTCAATGGGCCGGTGATGTTTTTTAACGAAACCTCGCCCACGATCATTTTGCCTATCATTTTCAGCGTCAAAATGCTGGTGCTCCAGGTTCTCTGCACGCCCTTATTCAGCGCAGAGAACAGACCGTCACTGTGATCAATCATTTCGGGTGCCGAACTGACTTCGACTTTCAGTTTTCCGACAGTTCCCTGCGCGGTTTTTTCACTGACCGGCGTTACCAGATACTCAAGTTGCCTGCCGCCCCGGTTAACCTGGATAAGCAATGATTTACCGGGCGAGGCGCGCACTGTTTCTATCAGGTCCTGATTGTCCTGAATGATCTTGCCATCAATCGCGATCACGATGTCGCCCTTTTGCAGACCCGAACGCAGCGCCGGACTGTCCGGCATCAGGTTGCCCAACTGCGCCGGCGACAGCCACAGATTCAGCCCCAGCCTGCTTAAGAAATCGCCCTCAATCTCTTCGCTGGTCAACTGCTCCAGAGGAAAAACAGTCTGGTAGGTCGAGCTGGACCCCACTGGCCTGACCGTTAATGTTGCGGCTTGTTTTTCAACTGCATTCTGCAGCAGTTCCCAGCGCAATTCAGACCAGAGCTGGACCGGCTTGCCATTCACGGCAGTAATCACATCATTACCGCGCAGACCCAACTGATAGGCCAGGGTCGATACCTGCGGCTCATGCAGTCTTGTCCCTGGCTCGGGAACACCATTCATGAACAGACCGGTCAACAGCACTATCGCCAACACAAAATTGGCCAGCGGGCCGGCTATGACTATCACGATGCGTTTCCAGACTGACTGGTGGGTGAACTCGCGATCGAGCTCAACGGGTACAGCATTGCCGATTTCAAGCTCACGCACATCCAGCATCTTGACGTAGCCGCCAAGCGGGATTGCGGAAATCGCCCACTCGGTCTGATCAGGTCCGAAGCGGCGTGAATAAATCACCTTGCCCATGCCGACCGAAAACCGCAGCACCTTGACATTGCACAGTCGTGCCACCCAGTAGTGCCCCAGTTCGTGAAACACGATCAGGATGCCAAGTGCGAGGAAGAACGCCAATGCTGTCTGGATAAAGTTCATATCAGTTGATCAGATCGTTGGCCGCTGCACGGGCCAACGCATCCTGCTCCATAATGCCGGCCAGGTCGCTGACCCGCCGATTCGCAACGCGACCCATCACTTTTTCGATCAGTTCAGCGATCTGCAGAAAGCCAATTCGCTGATCCAGAAAGGCCTGCACGGCAACTTCATTGGCTGCGTTCATGACAGCCGGCGCGGTATCTCCGGCGCGCAATGCGTCGAACGCCAGAGCAAGGCAGGGGAAACGTTGCAGGTCTGGTGTCTGAAAACTGAGTTGTGCAATTTTGGCTATGTCTAACTGACTGACTCCGGAATCAATTCGATCCGGATAAGCCAGGCCGTATGCAATCGGTGTGCGCATATCCGGATTGCCCAATTGGGCGAGCACCGAACCGTCAGCATATGACACCATGGAATGTATGACGCTTTGCGGATGAATGACTACCTCGATGCCATCGACTGGCATCCCGAATAACCAGTGAGCCTCGATCACTTCCAGACCTTTGTTCATCATCGTGGCAGAATCGATCGAGATTTTTTTACCCATCACCCAGTTCGGATGCGCAATCGCCTGCTCGGGTGTGACATCGCGTAACGATTCAACGCTGCGATTCAAAAATGGGCCACCTGAGGCGGTCAGCAAAATTTTGGCGATGGCATGCCGTTCTGGACGTCGCTGAAAATTATGCGGCAGGCACTGAAATATCGCATTGTGCTCGCTGTCTATCGGCAGCAGTGTCGCGCCATGCTCGTCTACTGCATCCATGAACAGCTGGCCAGACATGACCAGCGCTTCTTTATTGGCCAGTAATACTTTTTTACCGGCCTGTGCCGCTGCCAGAGTGGGTGCCAGGCCTGCGGCACCAACAATGGCTGCCATGACCACATCCGCCTTTTTAACCACGTCGCACAGTGCATCTGCACCAAACAACACCTGGGTCTTTACCTGCATGGCACGCAGCAGTAGCTCGAGCGCGCCGGCAGCAGCAGCGTTGCCGACAACCGCAAACTCCGGTTGAAACTGCCTGCATTGCGCAGCAAGTTCCTCGACCCGGGTATGCGCAGTCAGGGCGATCACCTGATAGCGTTCACCGTGCCGTGCAATCACATCCAGAGTCGACACGCCGATTGATCCGGTGGAACCTAATATGGTGATTTTTTGCTTCATGATTTGCTGGATATTTCAATCATCGTTTGAATCAGAACGGCCAATGGCAACACTGGAATGAGTGCATCAATACGATCCAGCACACCACCGTGGCCAGGCAACAGATTGCTGCTGTCTTTCATCTGGGCACGGCGTTTTAATTGGGACTCAACCAGATCGCCGGTGACGCTGGCGGCGGTCAGCAGACTCAGCACCAGGATCAGGCCCGGCCATCCCCAGTTGCGCAACAGCATAACGGAAAATGTATCGGCCAAAACCGGGACCTGGGTACTCAATGCGCCGATGGTGACTACACAGATCCAGCCACCCAGTGCACCCTCCCATGATTTACCCGGCGAAATGGATGGCGCCAGTTTGCGTCTGCCAAATGCCTTACCGAAAAAATAGGCACCGACGTCGGCAATCCAGACGATCAGCATCACCGACAGCAGGTAAGCGGCTGAATGACGCTGCAACACCAGCATCGCGAGAAAACAGCCCATGATGCAGATCAGGTACATTGCACTGTAAATGCGATTGGACGCACTGCCTGACGCCGGCAGGCCAAAATAAAACGCAGGAAGAAATTTGACCAGCCATGCCAACAAGCCCAAGCCCCAGACCAGCATGAACTGAGTCTGAACACCGGTATAGGCCAGCCAGACGAACAGCCCGGTCCAGATACAGGCCGCGGGGATGATCATCCGGTTAATAAACAGACGCAGGCCTTCCCAGCAGGCCGCACCAAAACAGACCGCGCATAACGCCAGCACAGCCAGAGGGTGTCCTAAAAATAAAACCGGCAATAATACGGCCAACAGCACAACGGCTGTGATTACCCGGGTTTTTAACATTAAGAAGCTTTCTTGGATTCGACCAGTTGCGCACTGGTGCGGCCAAAGCGCCGCTCACGCTGTTGATAGGACAGGATGGCAGCCATCAGTTCAGCGCGTCCGAAATCAGGCCAGAACGCATCGGTGAAATAAAGTTCCGTATAGGCCAGCTGCCACAGCAGAAAGTTGGAAATTCGCTGTTCACCACCGGTACGTATGAACAGATCCGGTTCAGGCGCATGCGCCATCGACAGATAGGGGGTCAGATCATCTTCGCTGATCTGCATCAGTTCAGGCTTGTCGGCGCGCAGTTTGTTCATGGCTGCAACAATGTCCCAGCGACCACCGTAGTTTGCGCAGATCGTCACAGTCAGACTGGTATTTTTTGCCGTCTTGGTTTCGGCCTCACGAATTTTTTCCTGCAGTGCCGGTGCAAACCGCGACAGGTCACCGACCACCTTCAGACAGATATTATTGGCATGCATGCGATTGACTTCGCGCTCGAGAGCAGTCATAAACAGACGCATCAGTATCGAAACTTCCTCTTCAGGACGACGCCAGTTTTCCGAACTGAACGCAAACAGGGTCAGGTACTTCACACCCTGTTCGATGCATGATTCGACGATGGTGCGCACCGCATCCACACCCTTTGAATGACCCGCTACCCGCGGCATAAACCGTTTGGTGGCCCAGCGCCCATTGCCATCCATGATGATGGCAATGTGCCTGGGTATCGCATCAACAATAGGAATGGCTTTTGTAGAGCTTGAATCAGTCATGGCTAGGCAATCAAAATTAACTGTGCCCGGCATACATTGCCGGGTTGCGGCAGAACAGACAACAGCGCCGGCCTTATACCGTCAGCAGTTCTTTTTCTTTTTCAGAGATCAGCTTGTCCACTTCGCTGACGAATTTATCCGTCAGTTTTTGCACTTCATCCTGTGCGCGGCGTTCTTCGTCTTCCGAACACGCTTTGTCTTTCAACATCTTCTTGTAAGCTTCATTGGCATCACGACGAATATTGCGTACCGCAATTTTGGCATCTTCGCCTTCATTCTTGACCAGCTTCACAAATTCCTTGCGACGCTCTTCAGTCAGCGGCGGCGTTGGAACGCGGATCAATTCACCCTGGGTGGCGGGATTGAGTCCCAGATCGGCTTCGCGTATCGCCTTTTCGACCACAGCGACCATTTTCTTTTCGAACGGCTGTACTCCAATGGTACGCGCATCAATCAGCGTGACATTCGCAACCTGCGATAACGGTGTCGGATTACCATAGTAATCGACCTGCACATGATCCAGAATGCCGGTGTGAGCGCGCCCGGTTCGTACTTTTGCCAGATCAGCCTTGAGGGCTTCCAGCGATTTTTGCATTCTTTGTTCAGTATTTTTTTTAACTTCAGCCAAACTCATGTGACTCTCCTATTTTAAACATGTACCAGAGTACCTTCATCTTCACCCAGAATGACGCGTCGGAGCGCGCCGGGCTTCACAATGGAAAAAACCTTGATCGGCAGCTTGCGGTCACGGCACAGAGCAAACGCGGTCGCATCCATCACCTGCAACTGACGTGAAATCGCCTCGTCAAAACTGATGGTCGTATAGCGCTCAGCGTTTTTATCGATATTTGGATCGGCTGAGTAGACGCCATCAACCTTGGTGGCCTTCAACACGATTTCAGCGCCAATTTCCGCGCCACGCAATGCCGCTGCCGTATCGGTAGTAAAAAACGGATTGCCGGTACCGGCAGCAAATACCACTACCTTGCCCTCTTCCAGATATTGCAATGCTTTCGGTCTGACGTACGGCTCTACTACCTGCTCAATCGCGATCGCCGACATGACCCTGGCCGTGATACCTACCAGACGCATCGCATCGGCCAATGCGAGAGAATTCATTACCGTAGCCAGCATCCCCATATAATCAGCAGTAGCACGATCCATGCCCTGCGCGCCCGGTGCTACACCACGAAAAATATTGCCGCCACCAATCACAATGGCCAGCTCAACACCCAATTCCTTGATTTCCGCAACGTCAGCCACCATGCGCTCGATGGTAGCGCGATTGATACCGTAAGAATCTTCACCCATTAAGGCTTCACCAGAAAGCTTCAGTAGTACACGCTTGTAAGCTGATTTTTTCGACATTTTTTCTCCACTGTGATTGACTGGTTGTGACTGGTTGTGACTGCAGCCGGCGCATTTACCTGACTGCTTTTGCCGGATTTAAAAAAAACGGGCCAAATGGCCCGCTGATTCACAGATCAATTCGAATTGCCGACAAGGCAGAGTTAAGCCCTTGCACAAACTTACCTCTGCCAGTCAGTATCAAATTCATATGTGCTTTCGATTTTAAAACCGGAACATTCGACAGCTTACGCCTTTTGGGCGGCAGCTACCTGTGCGGCTACTTCAGCAGCAAAGTCATCCTGTTTTTTCTCAATGCCTTCGCCAACCACAAACATCTTAAATGCTTTTACCGAAGATGATTCAGCTTTTAACATTTGCTCAACAGTCTGTTTGTCATTTTTAACAAAAGGCTGATTTAACAAAGACACTTCTTTCAGGAATTTTTGTACTGAACCTTCGATCATCTTTGCAGCGATATCTGCCGGCTTGCCGGATTCTGCGGCTTTCAGCGTAGCTACCGAGCGTTCTTTTTCGATCAGTTCGGCTGGAACTTGTTCAATAGACAAAGAGACCGGCTTCATCGCGGCGATGTGCATGGCTACATCCTTGCCAACCTGCTCATTGGCACTGGCGAAATCAACGATCACGCCGATACGTGTGCCGTGCAGATATGTGCTCAATTTATCGGCGGACTCAAATCGGACAAACCGACGAATCGACATGTTTTCACCGATGCGGCCAATCAGGGTGGTGCGCACACCTTCGACAGTCGAATCACCAGACGGCAATGCAGACAGCGCAGCAACGTCAGCCGGATTGTGCTCAGCTACCAGCTTGGCACAGGCATTAGCCAGAGCCAGAAATTCGTCATTCTTGGTCACAAAATCGGTTTCGCAGTTTACTTCCACCAGCGCGCCGACGTTACCTGCCACGTAAGCAGTAATGACACCCTCTGCAGTAATCCGTGATGCCGCTTTCGAAGCCTTGCCGCCTAATTTCACACGCAGAATTTCTTCCGCACGTTCCATATTGCCTTCGGCTTCGGTCAGTGCTTTTTTGCATTCCATCATCGGTGCATCTGTTTTTCCGCGAAGTTCACCTACCATCGCTGCTGTAATCGCTGCCATACTACTCTCCCGGTTTGCCTAGCTCATTTCTGAGCATATTAAATTAATCATCTTAAAAAAAAGGGGCTAAGCTGCCCCTTTTTCATCAAGTCGTCTGTTCGACAACTTTTGCACTGGAATTACGCCTGTTCGGAGACTTCCACGAAATCATCGCTGCCGGCTTTCACCGCTTCAACCACTTCATTCAATGCATTGGCACGACCTTCGAGAATCGCATCCGCTACACCGCGAGCATATAATGCAATCGCCTTGGAAGAATCATCATTGCCAGGGATGATGAACTGAACACCTTCTGGTGAATGATTGGTATCGACCACGCCGATAACAGGTATACCGAGCTTGGCAGCTTCGGTGATTGCGCCTTTGTGATAACCAACGTCCACAACAAAAAT
>Ga0209067_10002059_pt1 | contig 12019 bp, 9 predicted proteins | sample ColStrG_CSR_2013_FD_187199 | JGI IMG/M metagenome (GOLD analysis project Ga0209067, IMG submission 187199) | Freshwater sediment microbial communities in response to fracking from Pennsylvania, USA - Cold Stream Run_MetaG_CSR_2013 (SPAdes)... | ecosystem: Environmental > Aquatic > Freshwater >... | reverse complement strand
TGCACTTCGGACCCACCAACAACATCGACCAGAGTCACCTCAGCATCGACATGACCAAGTGGCACACCTTCGGCGTCGTGTGGACGCGCGATCTCATCACCTATTTCGTCGACGGGCACCCGTGGGGCCAGACCCAGAACACGGGTGAATCACCCACGGTTCCGATGACGCTCGATCTCGAACAGCGCACCTCGTGCAGCGTTCACGCGCAGTGCCCGCAGCAACCGGTCTCGATGTTGGTGGATTGGGTGGTGGACTACGTACCCACCACGACACCGGCCGCCGGTTGACCAGAGCGACGGCGTCACCGGCCACAATCAGCTCGGGTGCACCCTCGCCGTCCTCTGTTGGCGGGTACACTCGCCAGACTGGCGCGGCAAAAATCGAATGTGAGGCACGTGAACCCTTCGTCCATCGCGGGTGCACGACGGGGTGCGGTCACGTCACTGGCGGTAGCCGCCCTCTGTGCCCTCGTTCCCCTCGCATCACTGGGTAAGTCCCTGTGGCGCGACGAAGCCGCCACCCTTTACTCCGCCCACTTATCGTGGTCGGCCCTGTGGCAACAATCGCGCGTCGTCGATCGCGTGCTGCTGCCCTATTACGTTCTGGTCCACGTCTGGATCTTCGTATCACCGCGGATCGAATGGGTTCGCGCCCTCTCCCTGCTGGCTTTCGTGGCCACGGTCTTCCTCGTCGGTCAGTTGGGCCGACGTCTCGGCGGTGCCGTCGCCGGTATCAGCGCGGGCCTCATCGTGGGGACGAACCCCCTCATGCTCCAGAGCGCCCTCGACGCACGCCCTTACGCCCTCGCCACCCTCACGGCCACCCTCGCCATCTGGGCGGCGTGGTCCGGACTCAACGATCCCGACCATCCCCGCTGGTGGTGGTGCTGTGCGCTCACGGTCATCACCGCTGGGTTGCAACTCTTCATCGCTCTCGCCCCGTTCGCGGTGTTGGCTACCGTCGTCATCCGGGTACCGTCAATGACGAGCGCTCAGATCCGCCGGTTCGTTATTCCGTCAGCTGTACTGGTCGTCGCGACCACGACGTGGATCGATCTCGTCGTGGGCCAGGGCGGTCAAGTGTCGTGGATTCCGCGTCAGACGTCGCAACAGGCGGTGAAGAATCTCGCCGGGTCCGCCTTCTTCGGACACCACACGACGTATCTCGCCGTCACCGCGATCGCGTTACTCGCGGCGATCGTCCGTTTGTCGATGGGGACCCATCTCCACACGACGTTCTCCGGTCAGCAAGGCCGGACCGGAGTCGTCCTGCTGGCGTGGACCTTCCTTCCCGGGGCGGCGCTGGTGGCGCTCTCCTTCTTTCATCCCGCGTTCGTCGATCGCTACGTCACGGCGAGCGTGCCGGGGTTGGCGCTGTTGTGCGGCTGGTTGATCTCGCTCGCTCTCTCGTCTTCGCCCACCGCTTCACCCCCAGCGCCACTCGTGCGATATTCGAGTATCGCCGCAGGGGTGCTCTCCGCGGTCCTTCTGCTGGCGCAATCGACGACCACGACGGGGGCCGTCATCGAAGACCTGAGCGGCGGCGCACACTATCTGACTCGGGTCGCCACGTCGTCGTCAGACATGGTGGTCTTGCCCGACCACGCGTTGACTGAGGGCATCACTTATTACACGGACCTCGCGCACGCGCGTCTGACCTTATGGCCCCAACGGCGCGACCAAACGGCGGTCGAGGGTCTCGACGTCCTCACGACGACGGAGTCCTTCGTGAACGGCGCTCCCACTGTCTACGTCGTTCAGGACCAGAGTGTGCGACTTCTCGCGGCGTTCGAGTCCGAGCTCGTCCGACATCATTACGTCCTTCGCTCGATTCGGACGTTCCCGGGCGCGCCACCCTTACTGATTCTTCATTTCGTTCGCGTCGTATCGTCGCATTGACGAAGGCTCTCGACAAGGGCGTCACCCGGTGTTCCAATGGAATTTAAGTCGAGGAGTACAGTGAGGTCATGCTGACGCCACCCGAGGTCGACCACTCGGGCGAGAAGCGAGGGTGCGGTCGCACTTCGCGACGACGTTCACCGTCCGGCCTCGCTGCTTCGAACCCATGACCCCGGAGAACGTCCGACGTCGCCGCGGCGAGGTGCGCCTTCGCCCCAGCGAGCTCGTCAAGAACGCCATATCGCTGATGACGTCGTCGGTGGGCACCGCCGTCCTCGGATTCGTGTTCTGGGCGGTGGCCGCTCGACTCCAGGCGCCCAAATTCGTGGGGCGGGCGTCGGCGGAGATCGCGGCGATGATTCTCCTGTCGAGTCTCTCGCAGATCGGCTTCGGATCCACGTTCGAGAGATTTCTTCCCATCGCCGGGGCCGCCACTCGTCGACTCGTCGTGCGCGGTTACGTTCTCACCACCGTCATCGCCGGTGTCATCTCGGTCGGGTACCTCCTCCTCGGGTTCGGCCACGCCTTCATCGAACCAACGCCGACGGGTCGCGTCGTCTTCGTTCTCGCGTCGATGGGCTGGACGGTCTTCGCCCTGCAGGACGCGGTATTGATTGCCCTGCGATCCAGTCGCTACGTGCCCCTCGAGAACATCGTCTTCTCCGCCTTCAAACTGGCGTTGTTGCCCGTCATGGTCTCATTGTCCGCCAGTCGCGGCATCTACTTCGCCTGGATCATCCCGGTGGTGGGGGCCCTCGCGGGGGTGAACTGGTATCTCTTTCGCCACCGCATTCCCGAACACGCGCGCGTCACGGCCGACGCGCCAGGACTCCCACCACTCCGGGAGATCGCCACCCTCGCCCTCGGGGGCTACGTCACGAACATCTTGAGCATCTTCTTGACCTCCGTCGTGGCCCTCATCGTCATCGTTCGGCTCGGCGCGGTGCAGAGCGCCTACTTCTACCTACCGGCCATGATCGCCACGGCCCTCGGCCAGTTGCTGTGGAATATCAACGTCTCGTTTCTGGTCGAGTCCTCGACGACCCCCGACGACATGGGCGATCACATCAGGTCCACCGCTCGTATCACCGCGCTGATATTCGTTCCCAGCGCGGTCGGCGGCATCATCTTCGCTCCGTGGATCTTGGAGCTCTTTGGAGCGAGGTACTCCCACCACGGCACGACCCTCCTGCGCATGTTGCTGCTCGCCGCCCTCGGCACCGTGATCACCGAGTTCTACTCCACGCTCATGTGGCTCGAACGCAGGGTCTGGTGGCTCGCCGCCCGCGAGTTCGCGAGCCTCGTGATCTACCTCGGAGTCCTTCTCGCACTCATCAGTCACCTCGGGATCAACGCCGCGGGCGTCGCGGCACTGTCGTCGTCCGTCCTGCAAGCCATCTTCTTCCTGCCCTACAGCATTCGTCGGTATCGCAGCGCCACTCGACCACCCGCGCCGGTGATCCCATGACCCCGGCGACTCAGAAGCCTCGGGGCTCGACGGGGCGGCGCATTCGTTGGCGGAAGGCGTAGACGAGTTCGACTTGTCGCATCACGCGGGCGGCGTATTCCTCGACCCCCCACAGGTGCAATCGTCCGGCGATCGCCGAAAGGGCCATCGTCACGGGCGTCACGACGTGACGCCCCGGCGAACTCGACAGGGCTCGAATCACGATGCGACGCACGCCCGTCTGAACGAAGACCGGATTGATCTCGCTCGACACGTCGGGGAACCAGTGCATGAGAACGACGCGTGCTTCGCCACTGCGGCGCGCTTCTAGCGCGAGGCGTCGAAGGTTTCGCTGCAGCGAGTGGCGCGACGCGATTGATCGGTCGAAGGCCACACTCAACCCGAACTCGCGACACCGCAACCCGAAGAACAAGTCCTCGTGGTACTGGAAGCGCACCGGTCCCACGAAACCGACCGCCAGGGCCCTATCGCGCTTCATCGAGAAATTCCCGGCCCAGAAGTGGGTCCAGATCGCCTCCGGCTGTGCATCGAACGTTCGGGTGGTCCCCTCGTAGTCCTTGGCGTAGATGACCGAGGCCACCTGCCCGTAACGGCGCGGTGGCGGCACGAACGTGGGCATGTAGCCCAGCACCACGTCGACGTCGCTGGCGCGATGGCGCATCGCGTGGCGCGTGATCATATCGGCGGATGGATCGACGTCGTCGTCGAGAATGACCACCACGTCAAAGCGAGCGAGTTCGGCGCCACGTTGGCGAGCGCTGCCCTCGCCCGCGTTCTCCTGCCACACCGGCCGCAGTCGTGGTTCATCCTTAGCCCATTGCTCGAGCAGCGCGAGGGTGTCGTCGTGCGCGCCGTCAATGACGACGATCAGTTCACCGGTGGCGGGGTCGTCGAGCAGGACGGGCACGTGCTTCTCGATCAGGGCGCGTCGATTCATCGTGATGATGACCACGGAGAGCAGGTCCGATGACGGTGTGGTCACGAGGGATCATCTTTCGTCGGCACCGCGGTCGCGGTGGATGGCAACAGCACTAGGGGGTTCCCCCCCAGATCGGCAACTCGTCGCGGAGCACCTGGGCCGTGGACCACGAGGCGACCACCTTGTAATGGTGATGCTGCAGGTACGTCGACAGGCTGGCCTGCCAACCCGTCGGATAACCCGCCAGGATGGTGCCCCACGCGTCTTGCGCCTTGGACAAGATGATGTAGTTCGGGCGCGCCAACAGGAAGTTCTGGCGCAATTGCGACAGGGACGGCGTTCCCCCGTTCGACGCCACGATGTTCGAGATTCGATAGAAATTCTGTTGGGCCGATGGCAAGTAGAAGATCACCGAACCGACGAGCTGGCCCGGTTTCGCGTGTGAGTAGGCGTAGGCGACCGCACTGACCTCGCCCGGGGTGAAGGACTCGTAGGCGTCGTTCCCCCCGCGCGCCACGCTCGTCGCCACGCTCATCCCCAGGACGGCCACGAACACCGCCCCGATCAACGTGCGGTGCATCGCGCGATTCCACGGCAGGTCGGGCAGCCAGGCGCGGATGGCCCCGCGGTCGCGCGGGAAGAACATCGAGGCGGCGAGCAGCGACGTGAAGGGCAGGACGAAGAGTACCGCGCGCATCAAGCCTTCGCCCCCGTAGTTCTGAGCGACGACGAGCGAGAGCGCCCCCGCCACCAACACCTCGAGCGATCGCGTGGTGGCGTAACGGCGTAGCGCGCCGATGCCCGCGGCCAAGTAGAGCGCTCCGACGATCGCGATGCGCAACTGAGTCACGAAGACGTGACTGGCGTTGCCGGTGACGCGATTGGCAACGTTGGACCCCACCGCTGAGGAGAGGTGACCGAATGAGCCGAAGATGAGCGAGAGGTGGCCGATCCAGAAGTTGCTGGCCCCCAGACTCAGCCAACCCACCGTGAACAAGATGACGAGCAGTATCAGTTCGGGGCGACCAAGTCGCCGCGTCATCAGTAGAGCGCAGAGGGCGACGATGAGGGCGAAGGGGGTCAGCTGGTGCGACATGGCCATGGCCAGCGAGATCACCCCCAGGAGAACGAGCACCGTCAGCGTGGTCGACGGCGTCCACTTGCCCACGGCGTCATCGCCGTTCAATCGCTCGAAGGACAGCATCGAGCGCGTCAGCATCACGCGTCCCCCGAGACCTCGACCCGTGGGGCGGGTGTGGGCGCGCCAGCCCGCCAGCACCACCGCCAGCACAATGAAGTAGAGCAGGAGATCGAGCGCTTGGGGAGAAAAGTAGTCCTGGTAGATCCAGTCGGTGGCGTAGAAGAGGACCATGCCCAACCAGGCCGCGCGTCGACTCACGTCACAGTGGCGTCCAATCACGTAGACCGGGATGAAGTACAGCAGTTCGATGAAGAGGGGAAACCAGCGCAGGAACGAGAGCGCGTCGGTGTGGCCCACGAAGGCCGCCATCAGGGCCGCGAACGAGAAGGCCCCCGGCCAGGAGAAGCGGCCGTCGAAGCTCGATAAGACGGCCCCGTGCTGGAGGATGTATCCCGTGAAACTGGCGTGTAGCCACGAGTCCAGCAGTGAGGCCACCGGCTCAATCGCCGAGGAAGTACCAAAGAGGTAGACCACCAGGAGGACGACGAAGGCCCCGAGGACGCCCTCGCGCAGCACGGGGCGAAAGAGCTCGGCGGTGATGCCCGCGCACAGCACCGCCAGGCCGACGAAGTAGGTCCACCCCACCACCGACATCAAGCCGATGGCGCCCATCTTGCTGACGTCGGCGCGCGCCACGGTGACCCACCACAGGAGAGCCGCGACGAGGAGCAATCCCTGGGGAAGGTACCGCGGCCCGCGCGAGAGCGGCGGCGGGTTCACCGTGACTTCGCGGGTGAGGGTGTCCACGCGGATTCCTACGCCAGCGCCTTGAAGCGAACGATGGTCAGGAGAACGAGAAGGAAGACGAAGGACATCGTGACGCTATTGACGAGAAGTCGAGCCCGCGACGTCAAATTCTGCTCCGTCTCCTCGCTCCAGGCCCGCAGAAAGACCAGCAACACGCACGCCACCAGGACGACGAAGGAGACCGGGGCGTCGGCGATCTGCTTCAGCGTGAGCACGCCGAGTGTGGTCGTACTCACGACGACCTCGTTCGGCGCACCTGAAGAATCAAGATCGGCAGGCAGACGAGGGCGAGCAGGTCTTCACACAGCGCGAGGTGCCACCAGTGAATGCTGAGGAGGACCTGCGCGAGAATCATCACGCTGGCGATACTGACCCCGAGAGTCAGCGAGGCCTCGACGAAGGGTTCACGCAGGGCCATCCAACCCACGACGCACCATCCGGGTACGACGAAGCCAAAGACGAGACCGAGGACGTAGCGCACCGGACCGTGAGAATCGGTGAGCGTCAACACCAGCACCGCGGCGTCGATGACCGCTAGCACCAACGACACTCGTTGGCGATAGGGGAGTTGAGTCATCCGAGCCACGTCTTCTACGGTACTGACTGGCGTCGCGGGGGTCGTTCTTTCACTCACGAGCGTTGCCGGAGACGCCGGACGCTGCGCAGGTACGCGAACGGACCCTCGAGCATCCCTCGCACCTGGACGCGACGCAGTCCGGGCGGAAAACTCGTCTCGCCCGTCGCGGACACCTCGGCGCGGGGTCGTGCGTACCAGGCCAGCGCGGCGGGGAGGCGACGCACCATGCGCAGCAAGTGCCGGGGATCGCTGGCGATTTCCGCACAATAGAAGGCGGCCAGACCCACGCCGTAGCCGCGAACCTGGTTCTCGAAGTCCACTACGGTGCGACGGTGGAAGTGGCGCACCAACGCCGACGGCTCGAAGGCGACGATGCCCCCCGATCCGATGACGTCGAAGAAGGCGGCGAGGTCCTCCCCGCCTCGCGCGGGTGTGCCGGTGCCCAGGGCGGGGCGAAACCCACCCAACCGCTCCAGCGTGCTCACGCGAAACGCCATGTTGCACCCGGCGCCGAAGCGCCCCGGAGCGTAGGGGTACAGGGGATCATCGAGGTGGCTCGTCGCGGAATACCGGGCGAACTCGAAGGACTGCGAGAAGCCGCCGAAGAACTCCTCGAACCAGAGTTGCGCCGGCGTGGCGAGCTCAGCGGGGAGGACCAGGCCGCCGACGGCGTCGACGCTCGGGTCGTGCGCCAAGCGGCCGCCCAGCGCCCGGAGCCAGCGCGAATCCACGACGACGTCGTCGTCGGTGAAGGCCACGACCTCGCCCGTCGCCGCACGTACTCCCCGGTTGCGGGCCGCCGAAATACCGGGGACGTCCTCGGTGACGACGCGCACCTTGTCGAAGTGGGAGAAATCGGGAAAGTCACTCGAGCGATCTCGTCGATTGTCCACGACGACGATGTCGAAGTGTGGATACGACTGGCCGAGCAGGTGTTCCACCGTGGCCGTCAGTCCCTCGGGCCGCTCGCAGATGGTCGGCACCACGACGGTGACGCGGGGCAACTCGTCGTCGGCGACGTCCACGCGTGAGGGTTCGATACCCTCGAAGTCTTTCAAGAATTCGGCGACGGTGTCGTGGTCGATCAGTCCGCCGGGGGCGCGTACCACCCGCCGGCCCACGACGTCGCCGCGCCGCTGCACTTCCACCCAGACCGTGTCGGCGTAGCCCTCCGGAACGACGATGTCGCGACTCTCCTGATCGGCGTCCACCGTGACGAAGGCCAGGGGTCGCCACGGCGACGGCGCAGTGGTCGACCCGGCCGGGTCGCGCGGTTCGGTCCCGCCGGGCTCGAGCGATACCGGCTCGACCAACAGCGGGTGCGACCGCAACACCAGCGTTCCCCGCACCAATCCCGCGGCGGCGGCCACAGAGCCCGCCACGATCAGGAAGAACTTCTTGGCTCCGGTGGCGGGGTCCGACGTCATCTCCACGAGCGACGACACCAACTCCCGGGGGATCGCCTTCATCACGTGGCGGCGCTCGGCGGCCAGTCCCTGATCGGCCCCGACCAAGGTGGACACCGCCGCCTTGGATAGCCCCTCGGCCCAACACCGCGAGAGGAAGTACCGCGTCGTGAGACGCGAGGCCGGCACTCGATGGTGCACCACGGCGTCGCGCGCCAAGACGAATCGTTGGGCGGGGTGCTCGTGCTGGTAGCGAATGCACAATTCCGTTTCCTCACAGCCCAACGGGGTGGTGCCCACCCGACCGAGCCCGGCGGTGAAACCGCCGACGGCCAGGAACACCTCGCGCTTCATCGCCATGGAGGCGCCAATCGGATTGCGGATCCGTCCGGCGTCCGCGGGCAGACCGTCGTAACTGCAGCCCAGGACCCACAGGAACGTCGAGGGATACCACGAAGGAGTGTCGCCGGGCCAGTGCGGGATAATCCACCCCCCCGCGCCGGCGACGTCGTCGTCGCTGAGGGGTGCCGTCAGCCGTTCCAGCCAGGCGGGGTCGGCGTAGGCGTCGTCGTCGAGGAAGGCGATGACGTCACCGGTCGCGGCCAGCACCCCGGAATTGCGCGCTCCGGAGAGCCCCTTGGTCAGGTGATTGTCAATGACGCGCACGTGGGGGAAACTCTCGCGCGAGCGCTGCGCCAGTTCGTCGTTGTAGTCAATGACCACGATCACTTCACTCGGAGCCAGTGTCTGGTGGTCGCACGACGCCACGGCGCTTTGCAGGTCGGCCCACCGATCCAGGGTGTACGCGCAAATGATGACTGACGACTTCATCAGGCGAACTGCGACGAACTGTCCTCGCTCCACACGGTGCCCATGTGCCGCGCCGCGCCCTCGAGGCGCTGCGCCAACTTGAACCAAGCCTCCGGAGCGGGGAAGTGGAGCTCGGACAGGCGCAGCGCGTGGTTCAGGGCCACGTACACCGACGCCGGTCGCGAGAGGTCCGCCAGCAGTCCACCGACGTAGCCCTCCCCCACGGGGGTCTCCATGTTCTCGGCCATCACCACGGTGGCCACGCCCGCGTCGACGGCGGTCGAAAAGGCTCGGGAATCGAACGCCGGGTCCGCGACACTCATCACCGAGGAGTCAGTCGCCAACTGGCGCAGGTCCAACGACGAGAAGTCCTCGCCGATCAACTGCACGTGGTCGGAGTGATAACTCGCCGCCACGTGGTCGGGCACCGCGTGACCCGAGTACCGCATGATGACACGCAGGTCGTAGGCCTCGACCCAGTCCTCGGGGATGGCGTCGAACGCCGCGAGGACACTGACCAGCGACTGCTCGTCGTCCTTCGGCAGGAACGTCGTCAGGCGCTTGCGGCTGGGGTCGATGGTCCGCCCGTTCAGCGAGAGCGCCGCGCTCACCTCAATGACCGGTCGCGTCGAGCCCAGGGCCGAACTCAGGAGCGTGGCGTCAATGATGTCGCCCACCAAGACCACGTCGGCTTCGGCGACTTCGCGCGTCAGCGACAGCGTGGCGTCACGATCGGCGGTGGGGTGGGTGATCACCAGGACCGCGGTGACCGCTCCACTCTGACGGGCCACGTTCACGTACTCGCCGATCCAGGAGTTGTCGAACCCGGGCCAGGCCAACGCCACCGCCATGTCCACGGGGTCCTTGAAGTACTGGCGGAACTCGACGCGACGTTGGCGAGCCAGTAACGGGGCGCGCAACGTCCGCACCACGGATTCGCCGTGGATGAACCGGGGCGACAGGGCCGCGGCCCGGTCCAAGCCGGAGTTGAAGTTCTTGCCCATATCGACGGCCACGCGGGTGATGCGCGCGTGGGGGGCGAGCGAGCCGATGACCTCCGACGTCATCAGTCCCGGCACGGTCACCGTCGAACTGGGTCCCGCGACCACGACCTTCAAGAGCGGCCGGGCCTCGGACGATGCTTCTTCGTGGGAATCAAACGGTGGCAGCACGGTGACCTCGGACCTTCTCTCGGACGATGCACTTGGCGATGCGGATACCGTCGTGCAGGGCGCTCAGATTGGAGTCGCCGTGGATACGATTGGCTTCGAAGCAGGGCACTTCGGCGATGCGCAGGCCCGAGCGGTGGGCGCGAATGTTGATCAGCGTCTCGACTTCGAATCCGTTGGTGTCGATCCCCAGGTGATCGCGACAGTCCGCGCGCACCGCGAAATAACCGTAGGTCGCGTCGGAGTAGCGAGCGCCGAAGAGGATGCGCATCAAGAAGCAGATCCCCCAGTCGCCGAATCGGCGAAAGCGGGTGATGTCGGCCGAACCGCCACCGGGGGCGAATCGGCTGCCCTTGACGTAGTCGGCTCCGTTCGCCAGCGCGGCGTAGAAGTCGCCCAATCGAGCCCCGTCCATCGAACCGTCCGCGTCCAGCGCCACCAGGTACTCGCCCGAGGCCGCGTAGAGCCCGGCCCGCAGCGCCGCACCCTTACCGGGGGTCAGCTCGTGCACCACCTTGACACCGGGGTGCAGCAATCGGGCGATCCGCTCGGTGTCGTCCGTCGAGCGTCCGTCGACGATGACGATCTCGTCGATCCAATCGGGAATCGTGTTGAGTACGTAGGGCAGGTTCCCGGCCTCATTGAGGGTCGGAATAATGACGGAAATCGTCGCCCCGTGGCTCGCAGGAGCCGAGTCCGGCATCGGCGCCTGCGTGACAACTTCAGAAGTTGCCGTCTTCATAGGGGTCCTTTTCATTGTTCTATAGCCTCGAAATGCTGACACAGGGGGTGGGTATTGTCAACCTGTAGATAGGAGATATCTCCTTGAATACCATGGGTTTTCTCAGGAAGTGGACCGTCGAACGGCACGGTGTGGCGGTGGTGAAACTGTCGTGTCATGATCTCTTCCTTCCTTTACCGTAGGGGTCCAGGCCGCTCTGTCCGCCGGGCCCCAGGGCCCCGGACCGCGCGACTCAGTTCATCGTGTACTCCGACACCCAGTCGACCTGCAGGGACTGCGGGGCGGTCGGGCACGCCCAGCCCGACGAGCACCAGGTCTGCTGCTGGAGGTCAAGGGTCATCGGGATGCTCGGGATTTCCGACGCGTTGGTGACCTTGCCCCACACCGTGCCGTCGACCGTGTAGGTCAACGTCGTCGGGGTCCAGATGACACCCCAGGTGTGCCACTTGGTCATGTCCATGGTGAGGAACCGCTGATCCTGGTTGTTCAGCTTGGCCGCAGTGGCCCAGTGCACCGTGGCCGACGTCTGCGTGGCGTTGCCGTTGGTCTCGTTGAAATCAACTTCGGGCGGCCACGAATTGTTCGCCGGCCACAGGATCTCGACGCTGGTCGGACCACCGCCGGTCAAGCGCGAGCGCACGAAGTAGGCGCCGTAGGTCTGGGCGTGGCCGCACTGGCACAGACCACCCGTCACCCATTCATTGTTGTAATTCGGGTCCTGGAACGTGTTCAGCGAGAGCATGCCGTTGGCCACGGTCACGTGCGCCGAACCGCCGAACTGCGCACCGGGGTCGCTCCCGGGTTGGCCCGAGTAGACGTTCCAGTCCGTACCCAGCGTGGTCCCCGTGAAGTCCGAGACATAGCTCTGGGTGAATCCGGCCAGGGCGTTCGCACTCGGCGGGGCGTATCCCGAGGGCTCCGAGGAGTTCGCGAGGCCGATCGGGAACGGGGTCGAGGGAGCGGTGGTCGTGGTGGGGGCGACGGTCGTCGTGGTGGTCGGTCGCGGGGCGACGGTGGTCGACGTCGTGGGAGCGACGGTCGTGGGGACGACGGTCGTGGCGGGGGGCGTCGTGGTACTG
>Ga0209067_10002057_pt1 | contig 12022 bp, 11 predicted proteins | sample ColStrG_CSR_2013_FD_187199 | JGI IMG/M metagenome (GOLD analysis project Ga0209067, IMG submission 187199) | Freshwater sediment microbial communities in response to fracking from Pennsylvania, USA - Cold Stream Run_MetaG_CSR_2013 (SPAdes)... | ecosystem: Environmental > Aquatic > Freshwater >... | reverse complement strand
GCCGGTGCTGCAATTATTGACGTGATATTGCGCGATGAAATTGGCCATGTGGCGATTGGCAATCGCTGGTTTGGCTACCTGTGCGAGCAGCGTAACCTTGATCCGATAGCCTGTTATGCCGACCTGGCAGTGACCTATCGCGCTCCAAAACTGCGCGCCCCCTTCAATCTGGAAGCGCGCCGTGCTGCCGGTTTTTCAGAACGCGAATTGCAGATACTGCTAAATATTATTGATGCCAAATAGCCCAAACGCCGCACTGACGCTATAATCTCCGGTCAATCCGGCCAACCTGCAAATTTTATTCAGATTATTCCCATGCATTACCTGTCAACCCGCGGCATCGCTGCAGAGCATACTTTTTCCACGATTTTATTGGGCGGTCTGGCCGAAGATGGCGGTTTATATCTGCCTGAAACCTATCCACAGATCACCGATGCCGAATTAAACCAGTGGCGCAGCTTTTCGTACGCCGAGCTGGCGTTTGCGGTTTTGTCGAAATTTGCCACGGATATTCCTTCGACTGATTTGCGCGCCATCACCGAAAAAACGTATACGGCCGCAGTCTACTGCAATGCCAATGGTGCCGATGCAGCGCAGATCACGCCGTTAAAACAGCTCGAACCTGGGCTGTATCTGCAGGCATTGTCCAACGGACCGACGCTGGCGTTCAAGGACATGGCGATGCAGCTGCTGGGCAATCTGTTTGAATATACGCTGGACAGGCAGCATGCCGAACTCAACATTTTTGGCGCAACTTCCGGCGACACAGGCAGCGCGGCCGAGTACGCCATGCGCGGCAAGCGTGGTATCCGGGTCTTCATGCTGTCACCGCACAAAAAAATGAGCGCGTTCCAGACCGCGCAGATGTTCAGTCTGAACGATAAGAATATTTTCAACATCGCGGTTGATGGCGTCTTTGATGATTGCCAGGATCTGGTCAAGGCGGTGTCGAATGACCTGCCATTCAAGAACCGCTACAAGATCGGCACGGTAAATTCAATCAACTGGGCCCGGGTTGTAGCGCAGGTCGTGTATTACTTCCGTGGCTATCTTGCAGCAACATCAAATAATGCGCAGCGCGTTTCCTTTACTGTCCCGTCAGGAAATTTCGGTAATATCTGTGCCGGTCATATCGCACGCATGATGGGTCTGCCGATCGCACGGCTGGTCGTCGCAACCAATGAAAACGATGTGCTCGACGAGTTTTTTAAGACTGGCAGGTATCAGGTTCGCAAATCCGATCAGACTTATCACACCAGCAGTCCGTCCATGGATATCTCGAAAGCGTCCAATTTCGAGCGTTTCGTTTTTGATCTGATCGGTCGCGACAGCAAACGCCTCGCTGCATTGTTCGCCAAGGTCGAACAAACAGGCGGCTTTGATCTGTCTGGCGGACCCGGCAGTGACGGTGATGAATTCAAACGGATTGCTCAATTTGGTTTCAGCTCGGGCAAGTCAGTGCATGCAGATCGGTTGGCAACGATACGCAAGGTTTATGCGCAGTATGGCGTGACCGTTGATACCCATACGGCTGACGGCATCAAGGTGGCACTGGAACAGCGCCAGTCGGGGATCCCGATGATTGTGCTGGAAACGGCGCTGCCGGCCAAATTCAATGAAACCATACGCGAGGCGTTGGGACATGATGCGCCACGCCCGGCAGGCTTCGAACAGATTGAGTCATTGCCTCAGCATTTCGTCGTCATGCCGGCTGAAGTGCAGCAGATGAAAGCGTATATCGCAGAACAAACTGGCCTGTAAGCGTCTTTTTTTCGCATTTTCTGCAAAATACCTCATGCAGGGCATATACCAAATTTAAAAAATTCACTATGCTGTGCGGAATTAAAAAGAGTTAATCAGCTGTAATTCGACAGAAAAAATGACAACATTCTTGAGTGTTGAGGCAATTACGACTAACTTGTCAGGTAGGCGGTCTGGTTCAACAGTTTTCCTGATCATAAAATCAGCGCCGGTGGCCTCGCTCAGTTTACATGCTTGTTTAAATGATACCGACAATGTCAGCATTGGCCAGATCTGGTCACCTTGCTTGCCTGGCTAAAAAATTACATTAATCGCAACGCAATTATTCGAAGGCCGGAATGGATCGAAATACCTTACTCAATTCAAGCCGCAACAAATTTCTTTCTGCATTCAGCGCAGAGATCGAAGGCGTGGTACATCGCTCGATCGGCAAACTGTACGACAAGGCGGAAAAAAGCATCAGCACACAGGTTCAGCGCCAGTTGCTGGACGCGCGGACCTTACTGGTTCGGCATGAGACCGTGCTGGTGCAGCACATCAACCGGCAGCTCGAATCTTTACTGAAACGCAGCTACCAGACAGCCTATGATACGTTCCGTCCTTCTTTTTTTAAGGCCGGAAAAGCAAGCCCGCTGGCATTGATGGATCTCAACGCCTTTGAAGATGATTTGCGTATTGATATCATCACGGGTCGTTTTCGCACTGAATCGGAAGAACAGTTGCGTGATCTGAATATCCGTATCGCGATTCTGTTTGAACGTAACGATATCTCCGAACGTGAAAATCCATTCCGCCCCTATCTGCTGACGCGCGCGATTATTCTTGGTGTGGAAACCTTGCAGACCGAGCCCGAACTGTTTGTCATTCTGACCGATCAGATCGCAGAAGAATTATTGATGAAAGTGGCCTCGCTCTACGAAGAGGTGAATGAACATCTTTCCGAATGCGGTGTGGCCGCGCAACTGCAATTCAAGTCGCAGCGCATGCCGTCCGATCTGACCAACCCGGTCGGCTACGATGCGGAGAACAAAGCGGAAGAAGCTGCCGAGGCCGTGCACGCCCAGCAAGGTCGGGCCCAGCGCAATTTTCCTCCTCCCGCTAATCCCAATCCCGTTGCACCGCAACCCAGAATGGGGAAAATCGAGCAACTGATCAATATTGTTAAAAACCGTCAGTCACAGCCCGGACAGGCGGGCTTCGGTTCGATGATGCCCGGCATGCACCCAGGTGCGCAGGGCAGTTTCGGCGGTGAGAATCAAGGTGGCAGCAGCACCATGCAGGGCACCGGTGGGGGCTTTGGCATGTCGGGCGGTGGTGGCTCGTTCGGCAGTGGTGTGGGAGGCACTGGCATGTCAGGTGGAAATGGCAGTGGTGCGGGCAATTCTGGCGGCAACGCTGGTGGCCTGCTGAACCAGGCTGGCTCGGCGATCAGCGGCTGGCTCGAAGGTGCCCAGGATATGGGTGACACGTTGCGCAAGGTGTTTTTTGGTGGTGGAACAGCCTCAGCGGGTCAAAGCGCAGGGTCTGACGGTAATCAGTCCACTGGAGAATCGGGCAGTGCCGAGCTGGGCGACATGCTCGCCGGTGGCCATGAATCTTGGGAGCACGGCGCAGGTGCACCGCACATGATCGTTATTTCGCCGCAGTTGAATCATGCGCTGCAGGCACCGATCCCCGCCTCCAGCGAAATGGTTGGCATCGACGGTCAGGTGCGCAATCTGATTATCGAGCGACGCGACAATTTAAATTCACTTGCCGTTGACCAGCACGAAAAAATGACGATTGATATCGTCGCGATGCTGTTTGAATTTATTCTGAAAGATCATCAGGTACCGGCCGAAGTGCGCGCCCAGCTGGGCCGTTTGCAGTTTTCGGTACTGAAAATGGCCCTTATGGATTCAGCGCTGCTGACCAAGAAAAGCCATCCGGCCCGCTTGCTGGTGAATCGCATCGGTTCGATTTCGGTCGGGCTGCAGCAGATCGATCCGACCGGTGAGCGCATCTCGGCTGAAATTTGTCGGATCGTTGAAGAACTGCTGGCCCACGATTCGGAAAATCCTGAACTGTTCAGCAAAATGCTGGATCAGCTGGATGTGTTTATTGCGCGTGAACTGCTGGCCTCCAATAACAAGGTTGAGAAGGCGATCAAGGCGGTGGTGCACGCCGAGCAGCGGTCCCAGCGTTTGAATCAGGAAAGCGCGAAGCTGGAAAAAATGCTGGAAGGTATTCTGATTACCCCGTATCTGAGACGGTTTTTAATCGATACCTGGGCACATGTGATCGAACGTATTGAACGCAATCCTGCCGCCGATTCCACCCGTTTCAGGCTGCTGGTGCCGAACCTGCTGTGGAGTATTCTGCCCAAGGCCAATCGCGATGACCGTTCGATGTTGTTGCAGATCATACCCATCATTGTGCCGATACTGCGTGAAGGCATGAGCCTGGTCGCCTGGTTGCCGGAACATCAGCAGGAACTGTTGAACTGGCTGGTCGATGCGCATACCACTGTGATGAGGACAGCGATCAGTGATGAGAACGTATTGTCGCTGGTTGATATTCAGCGCCATTTCCATGAGTTCGTCCACCCCAATGCCGAACCATTACCTGTCACATCGGTGCTGGATAAAGTTAACGTGAACCGGGTATTTCTGGATGAAGCGATCAAGGAACTGGAAAAGGAATTGCAGGAAGTCGGCGTCCTCCATGATCTGGATCTGCAGCCTGATCTGGTTGACACTGAGGAGCAGACAACACCGAATGGTGACAACGTCGCTCACGGTACTTTTGCGAAAAATGGCCTTGATGCCGAATCTTCGGCGCATGGCGTGAATGACACCGATGAAGATGAAGTCGAAGATGGCGCAACACCGAGCGAGGACGATATTCTGGACCGGTTGCGCAGCGGTGTGGTGGTTGAAATTAATCTTTCGGGCCGACCTACCAAAGGCCGCCTGAACTGGATCAGCCCGAATTCCTCCAATCTGATTTTGACCGTCAACGGGCAGGAAGCACCTTCGATTATCAGTGTGCGCATGTTCAGACGCATGCTGAAAAACTCCCGGGCAAGATTTGTTGAAGTCGCCCCACTGTTTGAGCGTGCCGTTCAGTCCTTGCTGGAATCCGCTGATCTGGTTGACCTGGCTCATGCGGCCTAGTTACTGCTCCCCGATCAAGTCGCGGCATCAAAACGGTTGAATACATTATGACGCGACTATTGTGTGGCTTATTGTTGATCGTGTCGCACTGGATGGTCTGCGCGGAAGAAGTGCAGGTCGCCGTTGCAGCGAATTTCGCCGCACCGATGCAAAAAATCGTCAGCCAGTTTGAACACGACAGCGGTCATCATGTGCTTCTGTCGATTGGTGCAACTCGCAAGTTCTATGCCCAGATCAAAAACGGCGCGCCTTTTGATATCCTGTTGGCCGCTGATCAAACCACGCCGGCAAAACTTTCTCAGCAGGCATTGCCCGCCTCCCAATTTACCTATGCGATCGGATCACTCGTTTTATGGTCGGCTGCGCCTGATGGAGTCGACACGCAGGGATTGGTGCTGCAGCGTGGCAAATTCAGACATCTGGCAATTGCCTCACCGATCGATGCGCCTTATGGCGCTGCCGCAATGGAAACATTAAAAGCACTGCATCTGGATGATGCAGTAGCGCCCAGGCTGGTTCAGGGTGAAAGCATCGGACAGGCTTATGCCTTCGTCGCTACCGGCAATGCGGAGCTGGGGTTTGTTGCGTTGTCTCAGGTTTGGGACGGCGACAAAATTCGCTCGGGATCCGCCTGGATAGTCCCGGATCATTTATACACACCCTTACGCCAGGATGCGATATTGCTCCTGCATGGAAAAGACAATCCCGCTGCACTGGCATTGATGGCGTATCTGAAATCGGCAGCAGCGCAATCCGTGATGCGTACCTACGGATATCATTTTTGATGGACCCGGCGGATTTTGAGGCCATCTGGCTGACACTGAAACTGGCATCGCTGACTACCGTCATCCTGCTGGTATTCGGTACCCCGCTTGCCTGGTGGCTCGCACGCAGCACTTCAAAGGGGAAACAGGTGGTGCGCGCCCTGGTTGCGCTGCCTTTGGTGTTGCCGCCGACAGTGATAGGATTTTATCTGCTGCTGCTTTTCGGACCGCAGGGGCCTCTGGGACAGTTGACCGGAAAGCTCGGATGGGACGGCCTGCCATTTTCCTTTGCCGGACTGGTGCTGGCCTCCGTGCTGTATTCAATGCCGTTCGTCATCCAGCCTTTGTACAATGCCTTCGACGCGCTGTCGGTGGGCACGCTGGAAGTGGCTGCCACCCTCCGCGCTTCACCACTGGATACTTTTTTTTCAGTGGTTTTGCCACTCTCCCGACCCGGTTATATCACTGCGATTGTCATGGGCTTTGCGCATACCGTGGGTGAATTTGGCGTGGTACTGATGATAGGCGGGAATATTCCAGGTAAAACCAGGGTGATTTCAGTACAGATCTATGATCATGTTGAAGCGCTTAATTATGACCATGCCCATGTCCTGGCAGCGATGATGCTGCTGTTTTCATTTGTTGTGCTGCTCATGCTGTATCTGTTTAATCCGACAGATTTGCAACGAAAGCTGATGGCATGAGCGGCATCAATCTGCAACTGTCCCTGGTCAATTTGAATGTTAATCTGCGTTTGCCGGGACGTGGAGTGAACGCCATCGTTGGCCCGTCAGGATCAGGAAAAACCACGCTGCTGCGCGCCGTCGCAGGTCTGGAAATGCAGGTGCAGGGAAGGGTCGATATCAATGGCGCGATCTGGCAGGATGACTCTGCCGGCATTTTTTTACCGGCGTATCAACGCCGCGTTGGCTTTGTATTTCAGGAAGCCAGCCTGTTTCCCGCATTTATCCGTGCAAAAAATATTGAATTTGGCCTGCAGCGTATTGCTGTTTCGGACAGAAAAATTGCGCTCTCTGCAGCAGTCGGGTTGCTGGGCATTGCTTCTCTGTTGCAAAGGAATCCTGCGACCTTGTCGGGCGGCGAAAAGCAGCGTGTCGCGATTGCCCGCGCCCTGGCAACCAGTCCCGGCCTGTTGCTCATGGACGAACCGCTGGCGTCGCTTGACGAGCAACGCAAATCAGAAATTTTGCCGTATCTGGATAAATTGCATGCAGAACTCGATATGCCGATTCTGTATGTCAGTCATGCAGCTGATGAGGTGGCGCGTCTGGCCGATTATGTCGTGATGCTGGAAGCCGGCACAGTGCATGCCAGTGGCACCGTGTTCGAGATGATCCATCTTTCGGGTCAGCATGAGCTGGTATGTTCGCTGATCCAGGCGACAGTCATCGGCTACGATGCAGAGTTTCAGCTTGTGCAGGTTGATTTTTCCGGTCTCACACTGTGGCTCTCCTCGCCCCCAGTCGATAACGGGACGCTGCTGCGGCTGCGCATTCAGGCACGCGATGTCAGCCTGTCGTTGCAGCAGCAGTCCGGTTCCAGCATTTTGAACAGCATTCCGGTCAGGGTCAGTGCCATCAGCGATGATGTGCCGGGACTGGTCGTCGTCGAACTGAATGCTAACGGTACGCGATTGCTGGCGCGCATCACGCGCAAGTCTGTACAGCAATTGCAATTGGAGATCGGCATGCCTTTGTTTGCACAGATCAAAGGTGTGGCCATTGTCAAATCGTGATGCCCGGTCAGTCCGGGTTGAGAACCAGGCCTGATTCAAAATAGCGATCCTGGCCCGAGATCGGATCAGTAAAGCGAATCGAGCGGGCCAGCAGTTTCAATGGGTTGGATACGTCATCCTCTTTACAGGGCAGGGCCAGCGGATAAAAAGCGTCATTGATAATCGGCACGCCCAACGCTGCCATGTGCACCCGGAGTTGATGTTTTTTGCCGGTCAAAGGCTTAAGCCGGTAGCGGCTGATCGCTCCCAACTGTTCGATGATCTCAATGTGCGTCTCGGAATTGGCGACACCGGGAATTTCCTGCGTGCGAAAAAACGGCGTGCCACCCACCAGCAGACTGCGGTACACAAATGGCGTGCTGTAGTCGCTCAGTTGTGCTGCCAGTGCCTGATATTCCTTGATCACACTGCGCTGCTGGAAGAGTGACTGGTAGGCGCCGCGGGTTGTGCGGTTGACGGAAAAAATCATCACGCCGGCGGTTTCGCGGTCCAGGCGATGAATCGGGCTCAGGTCGGACAGATCGAGTTTATTTTTTAATCGCACCAGCAGGGTTTCGTGCAAAAAGCGGCCGGTGGGAATCACTGGTAAAAAATGCGGTTTGTCGACGACCAGTATGTGTTGATCCTGAAACAGAATAGTTTCCTTAAATGGTATCGGCGTTTCCTGTTCCAGCTCCCGATAATAAAAAATCCGTTTGCCCCAGAAATACGGACTTTCTTTTCCAAGCCGGTGACCGGATTCATCGACGACCTCGCCGCGTTCCATGCGGTCCAGCCAGGTGGCACTGTCGACGTCCGGAAAACGTTGAATCAGAAAGTCGAGCAGCGTAGCCCAGTTGCCTTTTTGCAGCCACAGATAACTGGGCGCGACACCCAGTCGAGTCGGCAGTGGCGCAATAAAGCGTATCTGGGTCATGGCTGCTGTTGCAGCAGTTGATGGCTGGTGCGCCGGAACAGATATTGCAGCGACAATGCGGTAAAGGTCAGTGCAATGATCAGCGCGATCCAGTATCCGCGCACGCCCATTCCGTGCAACTCAGTCGTGCCGAAGGTGAGCAGATAACCGAGTGGCATGCCGATAATCCAGAACGCGGTCATGTGGATCATCATCGGAATCCGGGTGATTTTATAACCGCGCAACACGCCGGCACTGACCACCTGGGTAATATCCGAAAACTGAAATATCCCGGCCAGCACGATCAGCTGTCCGGCCAGCACCAGCACGCCGTCATCCTGCGTATACCAGCCTGCGACCCACACTGATCCGAATATCATCAGAATGCCGGTCGCGACCGCAATCGACAGGCCGAGCCGTATGCCGTTCTGACCGATGGCGCGCGCTTCGACAAAATTTTTGGCGCCGACGGCATGCCCGACCCGCACGGTTAATGCAGTGCCAATCGCCATCGGGACCATAAAGGTCAGCGAGCAGAAATTGAGGGCAATCTGATGTGCTGCGACCGCCGTCGTGCCCAGGCGGGCAATGATCAGCGCGATAAAACTGAACGCGCTGACTTCAACAAAAAACATCATGCCGATCGGTAGGCCAAGTTTGCATAACTGTTTTTGAATGGCCGGGTGCCAGCCCTGCCAGGTCCTGAATGGGTGGGTATCACGATAGGGGCGGGTGCGCATGATCCACAGCGCCAGCAGTATGAAATTGACCCACACGCAAAAAGCGGTCGCCCAGCCGCAACCGACGCCGCCCATTGCCGGAAAACCAAAATGGCCATAAATCAAAATCCAGTTGGCCGGAATATTGAGCAGCAGGCAAAAGACTGAAATGACCATCATCGGCTTGGTCTGTTTCAATGCCGCGCTGTAGTTATACAGCACCCGATAGCAGGCAAAGGCGGGCAGTCCGAAGCTGACTGCGGTTAAAAAATCGGCAGCCTTGCGTGCGATCGCGGGTTCCAAGCCCAGTTCAGGAAAGATTGGCGCAAGGAAGAATGTCATTCCCCAGGCGATGCCTGCTACCACCAGTGCCTGCACCAGCGCCTGTTGAGTCAGTGCCGGGATCTGGCTGGTGTCCTGCGCGCCCACCTTTTGCGCCACCATGGGACTGATCGCCAGCAGATATCCCAGCATGGTCACCACCAGCGTCACCCAGACCGACGACCCGACGGATACCGCTGCCAGATCACCGGCCGAGACATGTCCTGCCATGACGGTGTCAATAAACGCCGTGCCGGTGGAGGCAAGTTGGCCAACTGCAATGGGCCACGCTAAATGCCAGGTGGCACGGGTATCTTTTAAACGCATAGTTGACTTTGATGATGGCTGTAAAGGGAGCAGAAGCTGCAGTTGAGATTCAGGACTGTTTCTTCCAGTACGCATATTCCTGCTCATGGCATGAAATATCGAGTTCGGCGACGCGATCCTGCATGAAGTTCTGGGCATCGGAAATTGCCTGGTTATAAATGCCAGGACCGATTTCACGCACGCAAAAGTCCAGCACTAATTTTGATTTCAGTGCGCCGATATCCTGATCCATCTCCGCGCTGAAGAAACGCTGGATCGAACCCAGCAGGCGCTCCTCGGTCTCTTTGCTTAATTTAATTGTCATTGCACTACCCTACAATAAAATTCCAGTGCGGCGGAATCCTGGCGGCAATGGCGCTGGCGCGGCCCTGTCCGATCATTATCAGCAGGGCAGTTCCAGGGCCGGGTGATTTAATTGCGCTGCCAGTGGCCGCCGTCCATATGCCATTCATTGCCAACCTGATGCCAGTGGTGCGGTACGTAAGCATAGCCGGGTTTTGGTGCCTGCCAGTGGCCAGGATGCCAGACGTGGCGTCCACCTTCCCAGAACCAGACGCCAGAAATCCAGAAATATCCGGAAACCGGGGCAACGCCAACCACTTCGACCTGCGGTGGCGGTGGGGGGGCGTACGCGATTACCGGTATCGGTGCCACTTCAGGATAGACAACCTCGGCGTGGTAGTGATAGGGCGCCGGGGCAACGACGCAGCCGGATAAGGCTGCAGCCAGCGCGATCGTGAGGGTGCTGCATAATAAAGTGCTATTTTTCATGATGGTTTCCGTGTGGTTTTGAGGGAGGCAAGATCAGCAACTTTCTTACCCTGTCATCATTAGCTCCCTCGAGCCAGGTTTGGATGACAATAATGTGGTTTGATTTGTATGGAAATGTTGAGCCCGGGCATTATATTTAATAAAGTACGAAGCTGAAAGCATTACTTGCCCGGCTTCAAAACTTGATTGTGGCAATGTTTCATCTTATTGTGATTGATGGGTAGTCAATAATCTCGGAGAGGCAACCATGTTGAAAGTAGCAGTCATGGACGGAAACGCCATCTCGCGCGGCTTGTTGAGTTCAGTACTGACGAATGGCGGGCATCTGGTGGTTGGCGACAGCAACGTCAGTTTTACCGGCATTGCCCGCATGATTAAACTCAAACCACAACTGATCTGCATTGATCTTGAGCTGGTTGAGGGCGACAAAATGGAAGTGCTGGACAAGTTGCGCAGTGAATTACCCAAAACGATTATTTTTCTGGTATCCAACAGTTTTGATGCTGATGGTATTAAGCTGGGACAGGATCACGGCGCAAAGGGATTTATTGTCAAACCTTTTAATTCGGCGCGGGTACTGACCGCAATTCGCAATGCTGTCCTTAAATTTGTCCACGAATTGAAAAAAAGCAATGAGCCGCACGAAACGACCAATCCGCCGGAATGACTGTCAGAGTTGAAAAAACCTTACTCCCAAATTTCGTAACATTGTAGTCAGCGCGATCAGCGGCAGGCCGGTCAGCGCAGTCGGGTCGCTGCTGTCGATGCGTTCAATAATTGCAATGCCCAGTCCCTCGTTTTTGGCGCTGCCCGCGCAATCGTACGGTTTTTCTGAGCGCAGATAGGCGTCGAGTTCAGCATCTGGCAAATTTCGAAAAGTGACCTCGGTCTGGATATTTTCCGACTGGATAACCGGTGCAGGACCGGATTGTTGGAAAACGCACAGGGCGCTGTGAAAAATGACCTTTTTGCCACGCATCATTTGTAACTGTCTCAGTGCATTGCCATGGTTTCCAGGTTTGCCGATCTGCATCTGCTCCAGCGTTGCGACCTGATCAGAGCCGATAACAATGGCATTCTGATAATTTTGCGCCACGTGCCGTGCTTTGTTGACCGCCAGGCGCATGGCAGTCGCTGCCGGTTTTTCGTCCGGGAATGGCGATTCGTCGATGTCAGGAACGACAACGTCAAACGGAAGTTGTAATCGGGATAATAATTCTTTTCTGTACGGCGAGCTGGATGCCAGTATGATGCGGTTTTCTGCCTGAAAGTCATTCATTTTTACTTAAACCTTTGACGCAATAGGGTGAATGCTGTTATTATCGCAGGTTTTCCAAGTGTGTAATGCATGATGATAACCATTGATGCGTTTGCATTTTGCCGTAATGGCGAGCAACAGTCTGGTAAGTTAAGGCTGGCCGAGCTCACCAGATTACGCGCAGAATGTGTTTCCGGTGAAGGCGAAATAGACTGGGAGTTGGCGGGTTCAACCCATGCCAGCGGTTTTCCGGCCTTGCAATTGTCGATCCGCGCAAGCATGCACTTGATGTGTC
>Ga0209067_10002055_pt1 | contig 12022 bp, 9 predicted proteins | sample ColStrG_CSR_2013_FD_187199 | JGI IMG/M metagenome (GOLD analysis project Ga0209067, IMG submission 187199) | Freshwater sediment microbial communities in response to fracking from Pennsylvania, USA - Cold Stream Run_MetaG_CSR_2013 (SPAdes)... | ecosystem: Environmental > Aquatic > Freshwater >... | reverse complement strand
TTCCATGAGCTGATCGGTTTCTTCGCTTCGACCCGACTCGACAGCGTGATCAAGCAGGAAGGTGGCACCATAGCGATCACAATTGTTCCAACTATGCGAGTAAGCTCTTCGATAGGCTTGCGCGATTCGCGTGTGCCATTCGCGCGGATCGACGGCGATGTCGGAGAAGTGTTTTTGATCGGCTGAGGTGAGGAACTCGCCGAATGAGGCGTGGAACAAGCGCCAATCGCCATCGACGGCGTCTAGGAAGGGTTTGAAATAGCCGAGCACGTTGCCGGCCGCGCTCTTCCAGGCACGGACTGTGCCAAGGGCTATCAACCGCTCCAGCGACATGGGGGCGCGGGCGACGGCGAGGACCGCTAGAAAGCGCTGCCCGACGCCCTCCCACGGCGCCAGGAACTTGTCTGCCGGACCAGTGGGCGAGGCGACTTCGAGTTGTCCGATCTGTTCGATCTGTCGGCGGACGCGGCGGACGAAGGCGGCGTAGAGAGAGTTTAAGCCGTCCGGCAGTGCGTTGAAGTTGAGCAATTCGTCGAGCACCGCAGCGCCGTCTTGTTCGAGTGCGGCTTGCAAGGAGCGGGCATAGGCGTTGACATAGGCGAAGTTGCCGTTGGCCGCGCGGCATAGCGACGCGACGGCCTGCTCGTGGTAAGCCCTCTCACGCAGCGCGACCGCCTTGCTATTGTCGAATAGTTTGGCGGCGAATGCGCGTACGTCAGCGGTCACCTCGTTCGACTCAGCGTCAATCTCGATGATCTCGAGCTCGGGGCCACGGATGCTCTTCAGCGTGCGAAGCCGTTCATGCTGGCGGGAAGTGAGGACGACACGAATATTGGGCGGGAACGTGGGGACGGTTTCCAGCCAATCCAGGACGCTGCTTCGCCCGCTCGATGCGAGAAGCTCGTCGAGTGCGTCGATGAGAATCACGATCATTTCATCCGGCTGTTGTTGCGCGAGCAGTGCTGCGGGGTCGAGCAGCGCGAGATGGCTGAGCAGGTCAAGTTCGAGCAGTCGGGGCTCGAGAGTGGCCTTGGCGATCTCGATGCCGATCAGGCTGCCAGATAGCTCCTGCACGTTCTGTTGCACATGAATCGCGGCGCGATAGAAGGGCGAGACCTTGAGGTCATCGATCTTCACGCCGACCACAGTGGCACCGGGTCCGGCATTTTCAATGCGCTGGTTTACAACGATCTCGAGTTTCTTGGGGTCGAAGAGGGAGGGGCGGCGGCGGGCGAGTTGGACGCCGACGCGCAGTAAGAAGGAGACTGCATCGCCGCTGCTGAGCGGAGTCGTGCTATCGGATCGGATGAAGTATCGTGGCCAGTCTGGGTTAGCGCGGGCCAACGCTGCCATCAGACCGGATTTGCCGGCGCCGGGCTCGCCGACCACAAGGACGAAGCGGCAAGTCGATTTGGTTAGACGGTCCCCGATGGCGGTCGCCAGCCAATCGCGAGCAACGGTCCACGGTTGGTCGAGGTAGCTCGCGATCAGATCTTGATAGAAGAGGGCGTCGTCGTCTGGCCCGTTGCCGACCGCTCCGGCGATTGCACCCTCGGCGGACATTGATTGCTAGCCACCGACCTTGGAGGCCCGGACGGCGGTTACATTGGTGGCCTTGTTCATGTAATGCACGACTTTTATCGAGCCGGAGACGATTTCTCCGATATCGGCGCCGGTAACGCCGTTGGCGATTTCGATCTTCTGGATAACGTAGATGCTGGGTCCCGCATTCTCGACGCACTCGCGTATTTCTGCAGCTAGAGCAGGGTCCTTCTGCAAATCTGCGTTGAGGAGTTGGCCCAGTATCGTGCTGTAGTTTGCCGGGTCTTTCGCAAGGTTGTCGGCCGCAGCAGCGGCGACCGGATTGCCGCTCCACCAGCGTCGCAGCCGTTCGACGAGCGCGCTGCATTGATCGAATGCTGCCTTGCCAACGCATTTGGCAAATTCTTCTGCGCCTTTCACGAGGTATGGCGCCACCAAACTAATCGCGTTTCCCGCAAGTGTCTCCAATTCCGGCCTCCATCTGTGAAACGTCAATACTTAGTGTGTTCGGACTTCGGTGCCTTAAGCTCCCACGAGCGGATCCAAGTTAACGGCGAATATCCCCACCCGCCTAAGCCTACTCCAAAGAGACCAATTGCAACTACGGGACCAAACTCGGTAATAGAGATGCGTTAGCCGTAACGCGTCAGGCCCCTTACTCTGCTTGCCATTTTCTCCGCTGTCAACTCGTCGACGGCCAGTTTTGGGCCGGGATGTAAAGGAATTTCCGATGGGCTGATGTCTGCCCATTTGCTCGCGTACTGGAAATCAGGCCCTCTGGGCTGGACTGGTCGGGGGCAGGAATTGAACGTCTGCTTCAAGGATATCCTGCTTGAAACCAGCCTTTCGCAAAGCCACTCGCCGTCGCACCGCTGAACGAATGATCTTGAGCAATGGTGCCGCTGGTCTGGACGGGCACCATGGGCGTATACCGTTGAAAAACTCGGTTCAGGTATTGGTGAGAGGGTATCCAATAATTTGAGCGAGCAGGTTTTTGGTTTTTAACCCGCCATTACGGGCTGGGACATTGGGATCATCTTGGCCAGCTTGCGGAGGTTTTGAGCGGTGGCGGCGAGGAGGAACTCATCTTTGGCACCTTGTGGCCCTCGGAGGCGCAACCGGTCGAGTTTGAGGATGCGTTTGAGGTGGGCGAACGACATTTCGACTTTCTTGCGCTCGCGCCGTGAGACGAGATAGGCATCGGTTTTGGCAATGTCGCGCGCTAGGTCCCGCGCGCCCTCATAAATATGTCGCTTGAGCTTGCGGGCCGGTTCTTTGGGGCAACATCGCGCTTTGGATGGGCAGACTTTGCAATCATAAGCCGTGGCGCGATAAGTGATAAAATGATCCGCATTTGGCTCACCACGGGTGGTGAGTAGCTTGCCTTCAGGGCAGGTGAAGGCGTCGCCTGCATGATCATAAGTAAACTCTGATTGGTTGAAGGTGCCATCTGTCCGTGCCGCTTTGCTGAAGACGGGGATGTGCGGCTCAATGCCCCGCTCCTCAACCAGCCAATGGAGGTTATTGGCCGAACCATAACCCATATCTCCTGCCAATTTCTCTGGGTAAACACCGTAAGTGTCGATGACGCGATCGATCATCGCTCTTTGTGCCCAGGTTTCAGCTTGGCGGATGGTGGCGGTCGGCTCGACGTCCATGATGACCGCATGCTTCACGTCGATCAGGTAATTGGTACAATAGGCAAAGAAAGCAGGGCCACGATTGGCTCCCGTCCAACGTGCCGCAGGATCGGCAAGTGAGATGAACTTAGGGATCACCTCGGTTGACCCGCCAAAGGCGGCATCATCGAGGGTCGCCAGATACTCATCAACCGCACGGGTAGAATGATCCGGCGGCAAGCCATCCTCCGACCGTACCGAGCGTTGGCGATTGGCATCGGCTTTAATAATGCTGGCATCAACGGCAAAGCCCACGCCACCGACAAGCCCTTCCTCGATGCAGCGCCGCACGACATCCTCAAATAGATGCCGCAGCAGATCACTGTCACGGAACCGACCATGGCGATTCTTCGAGAAAGTTGAGTGATCCGGCACGTCACCTTCCAGCCCCAAGCGACAGAACCAGCGATAGGCCAAATTAAGGTGAACCTCCTCACACAGCCGCCGTTCCGAGCGGATGCCGTGCGTGTAGCCAATAATGAGCATGCGAATCAGAAGTTCAGGATCAATCGATGGACGCCCCGTCGTGCTATAAAACGATTTCAATTGTGCACGTATGCCCGAAAGGTCAACAAATCGATCAAGGGATCGCACCAAATGGTCATCTGGCACGTGCCGCTCGAGGGAAAACCCATAGAACAGTGCCTCCTGCTCAACCTGCTTCTCGCCCATCATCACTGCATCTCCAGATCCAATAACTACATTGAATCAGAGACTTAACTGCATTTCAAGCAAATAGTTTTTCAACAAAATCGGCGCTAAGCGGACGGTGAAATCTGCACAGAAATTTGAAGGCCAAATGGCGGTGTTTCTCAGAACCGGACGCTCGTCGTTTTTTAACAGTCGTCAGTTTCTGATCCCGCGTTGCGCGCCAATGCATTGATTGGAAACATCGTAATTCTCATTATGTGCCAAAACGGGAAAATCTCGGCAAAATAAAAATTTTGAATTTTTGCACATTCTGACCATAAGCTTGGGGTGCAGACGAATTTTCTTTTTTGGCTATTGAATGCCTGTCAGTTTCGGCGCTGTCCGTCGCTTGATCTACTGCATGCATCAGACGACGCCTCATATGCGCAAGACAGCTCGCCGCGCATAATCAGTCCGTCGCCGCTACACTCGAAATCCTATCCTCGCGCTCCTTCGACCGCAGATCACCTACAATGCTCCCTCCGCCAGACGATATGTTGCAGTTTTGGAGGCTGGTATGAAAGCTAGTGAAATGAGCAGCGGTGATCCTGTGTCGGCGATAGGAAGCGAGGATGTCGTCGCAGAGCTTCAGGAAGTAGAGGAAATCCAGAAACAAATCGAACGGCTTCAACAGCAAATTGCTACCGATAAATTGGTTCGATCAGATTTGATGCCCGTTCCGCGCTCAGGGAAAAATCTAAGCATCGAGATTCCGCTCGGTTCGGTTTTAGCGGCGCTTGACCTAACCGCAAAGGACAGCTGGCGGCTAGATGGCCTGCTCTGTTGTTCAATCGAAGATTTTCATGCGCGTTTTGAGAAGGCGGCTCAGTTTTGCGAAGGCGAAAAGGCCGGTCGTGTGCTCGTTCGCATGCTTTCAGATGACCCGGATGTACTCGAGCAGCGTGGTCACTACGCAGCATGGCGTCGTCGCTATATCAAATATGTAGAAAGCCACAAAACCTGGATTTTTGCGAACCCAGAGATGCGTGAGGATGGCAAATGGCGCGCACGGCCAATGACGTCCGGCCAGTCTGAATTGGTGCGTATCACAGCTTCAGCCCTGCAAATTGCACTGCCCGGGCGCCTCAAACGAGGCGAAGCGCATGACTGGCTCGCGCAGATGGGGGCGAATATTCGCTACCGTATGGTGCAGCCATGACATCCTCAGCTCAATTTACATGGATCAACGCGGAAGGACTTACTGAATCGATCGCGACATACGATCCGATTGTCTCAGAAATTGACTCGATCACCATTGAAATTCGCGGGATGCTGCCAGATCTGCGCCACCCCGATCCGCTTAAATCTGCAAACACGGCTGTGAACGTGTCGAGGCTTTTGGAACGTTACAATCAACTTTGTGCGGACCTTAAAAGCTGGAACAGCTTTGTTGCTGCCCAGCATGATACAAAGTATCAGTCATTTGTACAATTGATCGATGCTCTACTGAAGGATGTTGCAAAGGTACGTCTCATACACGAGCTCAATTCTGCAGTTGATGGTATCGAAGCGCGGCACAACGATGGTGCCCTGTCACTCATCGAAATGTTCGATTCAGTTGACGATGCGACGCATGATTTGATTGATCGGGCTGCCGAAGCAGCTGACGTGCCGGCGCCGCAGAATGTGTCACTGCAGGGAGCGATCACTTGGGTTCGCACAACCCCGCTAATAAATCGGGCGGACTACCCCTGTGAAGTTCAAGCCTACGCCTGGACGGATCAATATGGTCGACTGCACGAGCTGAGAAGTATCGCAAAAATCGAGCAGCAATTCATTCATTTGGTCGGGCGGTTGAGCACGTTCCGCACCATTTTCGATGTTGGAAGCACAGCCAATAAGGCGAAATACGCCCCGCAATTTGAAGTCGAACTAATCCAAATTCAAATTGTCCAAGCCGAATTCGAAGCTTGGAACGAGTATATGTCAACCATCGAGCAGCAATCCCGTCGCAGTTGGGCCGACGATATTGAAAGGACAATCTCTTATGTACCCGAATAACGCAACGTCGATGGAGGCAAGCCTCAGGAATAAAGTACGTCATCGGTATAAATACGGAAATTTGAAGCTGCGGACGGTCATAGAATCAATTGTGCCGAAGGTCGATCTGGTCGAAGTGCAGTCAAGCCCAAACACATATCCGGCGGACCGCTTCCCCGGCATGCGCGACGAACTTAGTTCCGATCACCCGATCGCAATCAATTATCGCGCTAAATGGCTTAAATATATGGGCTGCACGGCAAATTTGACGGTCTGGTCACGCTATATCAAGCCGACGGCCGAGCAAATACGTTTGCAGTTCCTTTGTCGGTTTTTCTTCCTCTGCGCGGCAGAAACGGATCTTCGCAAACTCTACGCTGGCAGTGACGAATTTGATGCTGATCATTCCAGTGATGAGTTGGCGGAGACCGTGTTCGGCTTCACATTAAAAAATGGTCTTGAACTGTTAATCGCGATTTCCGAAATTGACCACGATTTTTACGAAGCCGTATGGAATCGTGATTGGTCGGCTATCGAAAAATATCTCGGTCGGTATCAAACTCAGCTTCCCGCGATCACGGTCTTGGGGCGGCTAAAGAGTAAATCCTTGAGCATCAAATGGCTCCTGGCATCGCTTTTTGAGCTTGAGCGGGGCTTTGAAATTGTGGCAAAAATGACGTCGCCATCCCATTTGACTCGAAACCTGATTGCACGCGCTTTGGATACGGAGGAATCATTCGAAGAGGCATCAAAATACAGTTATCGCCTTGCACGTTATTTTGATGGCACGCGGTTTCATCACTTCCAACGGCTGGTTCGCGAGCACGAAGAGGCGGCGTATGGTGCCACACATAAAAAACTCAGCAATTTTCAGTTGCAACGTGCTTGTCATCATGCGGTGCCGCCGTTTGCGCATGACCCACGACTGCGCGTTGAGAACGGCGATTTCTCGGCTGAAAGCCATTTTGGATTTGATGCGTTGCGGTTGGTCATTGCACTCGTTTTGTCGATAGCAAATTGTTTGCCGCGCAGTGCGGGGGGTAAACCAAAACATCAATCACGTATCTGTCCACCAATCTACTATTCCGCAGTTGGGCGTGTCGCGATGATTATACTGTCTAACGCAAATCCCAATCTCGCGGCAAATATTTTGGCGACCACTTCAGCCAAGGTGCAGTCAGCACGGGGGCGGGCGTTCTGCCTAGGTGCACTGGTTTCAAATACTCATGCGTGGTGGAAACTCGAAAACGACAAGGTTGATGATGAGGGCAAGCTTACTGCTACAGCAATTGAGTCCGCAATGCTCGGCGCTTCAATTTTTGGAAACATTGTCCGCAACGTAAAGGAGGATTACCCGCATCTGACATCGCGCTTCCGGTCTCACCGCCGTCTAAATCGCATCGATTTATCTCTCAGATTCCGGCCGCAGTGCTGGTGGGAGCAAGATAAGCATGTCGCAATGATGCGCAAGATGCTCCAGGAGGCGCGTCGCAAGGATAGGACGCTGCCGCAATTATCCCCAGAAATTGACGATTTCTGCATCCGCGCTGCCGCCGCGATTTGGCCTGGCTATTCACCCTTTGCGCAAGACCCGGTTTACCGTCTCTAACAACTGGTCACCTACAATGAGCGATAGCAAAATTGGCTAATTTTATCTGGTTCGTAACGCGAATCAGAGGAAAACATGCCACTTTGGTCAATCACTGCCGATTTTGATCGCATCGTTTGTAGCGATTCTGTGCTCGATTCAATTGCGGCGGCGGATTGAATCGTCATCGTGCGCCGCTGCCCCAGACATGTTGATATAATCTGCGCGAAGGCAGATGCGCATGAGAACGCATGTGGGAAGTCGCGGGCTGAACAGAGTCCCTTGCAATACGGCTCAATTTCGACTCAAATCGACAACAGCTACCGAGACGGCCCGCTGAAATTTTCGACAGCGATTGATGATTTCCAAGTCAGTATCGCCTTCAAATCGTCATCGACAGCGGAGCCAACGGCAGATGAGGCACGGATATTGCTCGATGCACTTGGAAGTGATTTCTGGGATGCAATGTCTGCAGAGTGAGTGGAGAGCATGATGAGTCCGACAAAACTACTACCTGCATTCGGCTATGTGAGGGTCAGCACCGATGAGCAGGCCGAACATCAAACGAGCATCCAAAGTCAAATGGACACGATTGAGAAGCATGCGACAGCGCGGGGGTTTTTTATCGTTCACATGTTCGTTGAACCGGGACGATCGGGCACTGATCACAATCGACCAAAATTCCGAGATATGATCGAGCAAGCGACCGACGCCGCCAAGCCGGTTATGGCGATTTTCGCAGTGTCGATGTCCAGGATCGCTCGCTCGCTAGAGCTGACCCTCACCACCGACACCAAATTGCGGAAAGCAGGTGTGAAGCTGCTTTACGTCACCGAAGAGTTTGGCGAGGATTCGCCGGGCCGGATGATGCGCAACTTAAAATCGATGTTCAACGAGCATTTTGCAGATGAAACCTCCCACCACACCCGCCGAACCATGCATGCCAATGCGCTCGAAGGCTTTTATAACGGCGGGAAAGTGCCATTTGGCTATGAAAGCAAGACAGTCGAGCTCAGAGGCAAGAAAGAGAAGCGTAAGCTGTTCGTCAAGCCTGATGAAGCCGAGGTTGTGCGCCTGATATACAATTTGGCCGAAAATGGCTTGGCTGGCCAGCCGATGGGTGGGCGCAATATTGCCGAATATTTAAACCGAAATGGCTATCGGCTACGCGGCAATATTTTTCACAATTCATCCATCGACGGCGTGCTTAAACGCCCAATTTACGCGGGTCGATATCCTGATATGACGCTCACCGAATATGGGCGCAAGCGACCTGAAGAGGAATGGGTGTGGGTGGACTGTCCAGCAATTATCGAGCCATCCCAAGTTGCACGTGTGGCTGCGCTTCGTTCCTCGCGCAGTCCACGTGTCATAGCGCCCAAAATTGTGGCTGGGCCAACGCTTCTCACTGGCAAAGCAATTTGCGGCTGTCCCGGATGTGGCTCTGGCCTCGTGCTTGCGACAGGCAAATCTGGTCAGTATCGCTACTATAAATGCCGGCTGAAGGCCAACGCTGGGCATTCGATCTGCGCTTCCAAAGCTATTCGTGCCGAGACGCTCGATACCATCGTTATCAACGCACTAATTGATAAAGTTTTCGCACACGATCGGTTGCCAGCGCTGTTGTCCAAGGTGCTCGAAGTGTCTGACACAGCACGAGAGCAGCGACTGAAAGAGCTCGCTCAAGTAAAAGCGCAACGTACAAGCGCAGAGACAGCGATGTCCCGCCTGCTCAGTCTGGTCGAGCAAGGCCTGATGACAGCAAATGACCCCTCGCTCGCCGAGCGTATCTCAGACAATCGGCAAACGATCACCCAATCCAATCAGCGCATTCGCCTATTGGAACAACTGACATCTTACAGCAAACCGCGTGTCACGCCCGCGATGATAGACAAGTTTGGCCAAATGGCACGTATCAAATTACGGAGCAACGATGCCGCTCTACGTCGCAATTATGTCCATATGTTCGTGGATCGCGTCGTTGTCGGCGAGGGAAATATCAAGGTTACGGGTTCAAAATCGCAGATCGAAAACGCCCTCGTCGCCAAATTGGGCACTACCGAAGTAGTGCCCAGATTTGACCGGTACTGGTGCCCAGAAGAGGACTCGAACCTCCACGCCCTTGCGAGCGCCAGCACCTGAAGCTGGTGCGTCTACCAATTCCGCCATCTGGGCACGGGGTAGAATGCAGAGCGCGCGGATACGGTGCCGCTTCCTGCTTGTCAATCATGCGCTTCGCGGGCAAGGGGGATTTTCACACGCCGTGGTGCGATGCAGCAGCAATGAGGACATATGACGGGTTTGGTGACGGTCTTTGGTGGAAGCGGATTTGTGGGGCGTTACGTCGTGCGCGATCTGCTCAGTGCGGGCTGGCGGGTGCGAGTCGCGGTGCGGCACCCACGCGAATCAATGTTCCTTAAGCCGCAGGGCGGACTCGGTCAGACGCAATTTCTGGCAGCAGATGTGACGCGTCCGGAGACTGTGGCGCGGGCCGTCGCCGGCGCTGATGCCGTCGTCAATCTGGTCGGCATCCTTAAAGGTGATTTCAAGCGGGTGCAGGCCGATGGTGCGACGAATGTGGCACAGGCCGCTGCAGAAGCTGGTGTGATGGCGCTCGTTCAGATGTCAGCGATCGGTGCCGATGCCGAGAGCGATTCGCTTTATGGCCAGACGAAGGGCGAGGGCGAGGCGGCAGTGCGAGCGGCTTTCCCACGCGCAACAATCCTGCGTCCATCGATCATTTTCGGCCGCGAAGATGGGTTCATCAACCGCTTTGCTAGTATGATCGCGGGCGCTCCGTTCGGCGTCGTCCCGATTGCGCGGGGTGGGGTTAAGTTTCAGCCGGTATTTGTCGGCGATGTTGCGGCAGCGGTTGTGGCCGCGCTGAGCGATAGCGCGGCGGCTGGAATGACTTATGAACTTGGCGGGCCGGATGTCATGAGCATGGCGCAGATACAACACTGGATCGCGGCACAAATTGGTCATCAACCTACATTCTTAGATATGCCTGATGCGCTGATGGCGCTCGCTGCACGCCTCGTTGGTTGGCTTCCCGGCGCGCCAATCACAAGGGATCAATGGCTGATGCTCCAGCACGATAATGTCGTGGCACCTACTGCGCACTCACTCGCCGACCTTCACATCAACCCGACGCCGCTCGATGTGGTGGCAGAGCGCTGGCTCGTTCAATACCGGACACACGGACGCTTTTCTCCCAGCATCATTTCTCAATCAGGATTATCTGCATGAACCCCTTGATCTTACCACAATCATCCTTGGCATTGTCGAGGGTGTGACAGAATTCTTGCCCGTATCGTCGACCGGACACCTTATTCTCGCGACCAAACTTCTCGGCTTTGATGGCGACAAATGGGACGTATTCAACATCGTCATTCAATTTGGTGCGATTATGGCCATCGTCGTGCTCTACTGGCGCACCTTTATGAACGTAATGATCGGGGTGACGAAGAACGAGTCCGGCGCGTTCCACTTCGTGCGCAACGTGCTGATTGCGGTGGTGCCTGCGCTGGTTCTCGGGGCGTTGTTGCATAAGCAGATTGAGAGCAATCTCCATAACGCGGAGGTGGTCGCGTGGGCGCTGATCATTGGCGGCATCGCAATTATGGTCATCGAACGACTTGCCAAGCGCGTTTCGGTGACGAGCGTTCAGGATATGCCGCTGCGCACGTCGATCATGATCGGCTTCATCCAGTGCCTTGCGATGCTCCCGGGCATCAGCCGCTCGGGGGCCACGATTATGGGGGCGCTTTCGTTGGGGCTGGATCGCAAAACCGCCGCTGAATTCAGCTTCTTTCTGGCCGTGCCGACGATGATTGCGGCTTCAGCCTTTCAATTGTTCAGCCATCGTCATGATTTGGGCGTGATCGGACTCGATCTGATCGGAATTGGAACGCTGATCTCGTTTGTCGTGGCGCTTGTCGTGGTGAAAGCGTTTGTCGCGATCATTTCGAAGACCGGCTTCACGCCGTTTGCCGTGTATCGCATCATCGCTGGGGTCGTCGCGCTCGTGTGGATGCACATGGGGCATATGGCTTAAACCATGTGGCTGCTATACCAATTTCCGCTTTGCCCCTTTTCGCGCAAGGTGCGGTTGCATCTGGGGGAGAAGGGCGTCGGCTACGAGTTGGTGCGTGAAAACCCGTGGGAACGGCGAGATGAATTTCTCGATCTCAACCCCGCCGGGCAAACGCCGGTGCTGGTTGAGGTTGAGCGCAAAATCACACTGAGTTATTCGTCGGCGATCTGTGAATATTTTGAAGAGACGATCAACGCAGCACCGATGATCTCTGGAACAGCTGCCAATCGGGCTGAAATCCGGCGGCTCGTGGCTTGGTTCGATGAGCAGTTTTTCGCGCAAGTCACCGCACCACTGATGCATGAGCGCATGGAGAAGCGACTGGTTCATCGCCAATCGCCCGACGCCGCGATGCTGCGCACAGCGATGAAAAGCGCCAATCAATTGCTCGATTATGTCGATTGGTTGCTTGATCATCGTAACTGGTTGGCGGGCGCTGCGTTAAGC
>Ga0209067_10002053_pt1 | contig 12023 bp, 33 predicted proteins | sample ColStrG_CSR_2013_FD_187199 | JGI IMG/M metagenome (GOLD analysis project Ga0209067, IMG submission 187199) | Freshwater sediment microbial communities in response to fracking from Pennsylvania, USA - Cold Stream Run_MetaG_CSR_2013 (SPAdes)... | ecosystem: Environmental > Aquatic > Freshwater >... | reverse complement strand
GACGAGGAGCCCAAGGGATTTCGTAAGTGAGTTACAACCCCGACCTACTGTACTTTTGTTCTGACACACATTTTGGCCATTCGGCTGTGCTGGGATACGGCCGGCGCCCGTTCGGCAGCGTGGAAGAAATGAACGCGCAGATGGTCGTGGAGTGGAACCAAGTAGTGCCCCGTGAGGCTACCGTCATCCATCTGGGTGACGTTAGCTTCATGGGCACGGCCAAGACCGTTGAGTTGCTGAATCAGTTAAATGGCAACATCGAATTGGTCGAAGGCAACCATGATTCACACATGACCGGTGTTGTCAAGGCTAGGTTTAAACGTGTTGACAAGCTGCGCACGGTCAAGGTGGGCACGACACGCATCGTGTGTTGTCATTTCCCGCTTGAATCATGGGACCGCATGGCGTATGGCGCGTGGCACCTGCACGGTCACACGCACGGATCCATGCCGTCGTTTGGTCGTCGGCTGGACGTGGGCGGAGACGCGCTCAGGTTCTGGCATCCTATTTCGTTTCGTGCTATTGAGGCGAGAATGAACAAGACGCAGCCCTCGTCGCGTGATTGTCATCAGCCTAAACTCTAAGGGCATAACATGAGCTACTGCAGATGGTCAAGCAATCACGGCGAATGTGACGTGTATGTTTACGAATCCGAACTTGGGTTTCGGTTGCATGTTGCCGGTCGTCGTCGCACCAAGCTTGTACCTGAAGACATCAAAGAATTGTTTAAAGAATGCCACAAACTTGACGGAGAAGAGTTTGGCAAGGCATGGGTCGAGGCTTACAAAGAAGAGCTTAAGTGGAGCAAAAGCCTGACCGATGATGACTGGGAGGAAGTTCCCGGCAAATATTGCGGAGAAAGCTTTTGCTTTGATACGCCCGGAGAATGCGCGGAAATGCTTGTGCATTTAAAAACAACCGGCGTTCGGGTTCCGCAATACGCAATTGATGCACTTAATGAAGAGCAATTAGAGCTTGACACGAAGCCGGAAATAGAGTAAATTCCGCGCGTACTGAGGAGATCGAAGTGAAATTGATCGCACCGTTCATTGCCAGCTTTTTCTTTATCGCATTGCGCGCGTTCCAGCAGCGTAATGTCATTCACGACAACTTTCTGTGGGTCGTGCCGACGTCTATCCTGATGGCCGCAACCGAAGCGATTGTGTTTGTCAACATCGCCAAGCAAGGATGGCAGCTGCCGCTTGTGCTTGCGGTGGGGCTGGGTTCCGGGCTAGGATGCGTGACCGCGATGTACATTCACAAGCGTGTTGTGATGGGAGGTGTCAAGTGAGTGCAAGCAAATCCCCCCGCCGCCTAGCCTACGAGCGGTGGATGCAGCGCACGTATGGTTGTATCAGTCCGTTTGGATGGGGCCGCTCTTGGGAAATGTGGCAACGCGCATGGCTCGCCTCCCAGCGCGCAAGCAGGCGGCGGGGGAAGCAGCCATGATCTGCCCGGCGTGCAACAAGGAATGGGACGACTGCCCCCACTGCACTATCGACCCCCGCGATGAGGAGCTTGCGAGGCTGAAGAATGCCGTATACGAGATGCACCGTCTTTATGAAGCATTTAACGATCGCGTATCCGATGAATACATGAAGCGATGGATTGCCAAGTTCCCCCGCTCCGCCCTGAAACCGAGGATAGAAAAGTGAAAGTGCTTGTCTGTGGAGGGCGCAATTACGGCAAAACGCCAAAGGAAAAGTCTTTTCTGTACCGCGTGCTGGATCAGGTCAACCCGACAATGATTATTGACGGTGGCGCTGCCGGTGCCGATGCGTTGGCCGAGGGTTGGGCGTTCAAGCGCGCAATCCCTAGCAAAACGTATCCCGCTGACTGGCACATTCATGGCCCTGCCGCTGGCCCTATGCGTAACCAGAAAATGCTGGACGAAGGCAAGCCGGATCTAGTAATTGCATTCCCCGGTGGACGCGGCACAGCGGACATGGTTGCGCGTGCGCGTAAGGCTGGCGTTGAAGTCAGAGAGGTATCCCCATGACCGACCGTGACGAAGTTCTGAAGATGGCGCGACAGGCCACAAAACGCGACGGCTTGCCAGCCCTTGACCGCATCTACCTGTGGCGAGAGAACGGCGAGGACTTGGCATGGCTTGAAGCATTCGCCCGCATGATCGAGTCCCGCGTGGTCGAGCAAACGCTTGATCGCGTCAGTGCGGACCTTGAGCGCGAAGAACTACTGGCGACCTCAAGTTATACCGCTGGCCTAAAGCGCGCTGGCTACGTCGTCAATCAGCTACGTCCCGCCATCCGCGAGTTTAACAACGAGGGGGAGAAGGGATGAGTACGTGGGTAAGCGTTGACGATAAGTTGCCCGCTAACCGCGCAATCGTGCTGGTGTGGAATACGTCCTGCGGTTTCGCAACTGCCGCAGAGTTCCAAGCGTTCAGCGCAACCCGATATGGGTTCTACGCTATGGATGGAGATTCGATTGACCCGCACGAAATTACACACTGGCGACCGATGGTTGAGCCGCCAGAGGACATTGACGAGGTGCCCCGTGGATGAAAAGACGCGAGAGTTGGTGGAGAACCTTCGCCGCTACAGCAAGGGCAAGGGCCTTACGCCGCGTGAAGCGGAGCAAGCCGCCGACGCCATCGAGGCGCTGGCGCGGGATGCGGGGCGGATGAGAAAGGCATTGGAACAGGTACGCGCACGACCAACCATGACACGCAAGTTGTTGGCGTCGGAAATCATGCTGGTCGAAATGCTGGCAGAGGTCGTAGCCATTGCAGACGCCGCGCTCGCCCCGGCGAAGGAGTTGGGTGGTGGAGATCGTTAACACCAACCGACTGCGCGTGTCGGTTATCAACTTGCGCCGTCACTGGGACGCGTCGTGGTTTCTGTGCGGCAAATACTTCAGCAACGACCACGGGATGAGACGCCGAGAATCTAACTGGTACTTGGCGCTATTCGGGCGACAGGTATCCGTGAAGTGGCGACCGGACGGCAAGGAATCCGCATGACCAACAGCAGCGAGGTGAAGCGGATGCAGTGTGGCATCACCTGCGTCCCCGAGTGTTGCAGGATGGAGGGGAAAGACTGCGACGTACCAACCGATACGGATATGGTTCTCGCCAGCGACTTCGACCGGGTGCAGCGGGAGAGGGATGAGGAAGTCCGTAAACACGCTGAATTGGCGATTAAATTTATAAAGCGCGGCGACACCATCAACGAATTGCGGGCGCAACTGGACGCCGCACGCGCCGACATCGAACGCCTGACCCTAGACAGCATCCACACTTGCCACGATGACTGTCGGCGGCCGGTTTGTCGGTTGACGCGGGAACTGAACGCCGCGCGGGCGGAGGTCGTCAAGACAGAGGCAGTCGCCGCGAACTGGCGCAGCGCTTGCGATCAAGCGCGGGCGGAGGTGGCGAGGTTGAGGGGAGCGATTGAAAATTGCAACGGAGAATTGGGGTGCGCCGCTTATCAGTTTGTTGATAGCCCGCTGCCCGGCGGGGAGGGGCGGTGAGCAAGATCAAAGGCCCGCGCAGAAAGCCACGTCCGCCGCGTAATGGCGGGGAGCCGTTGGCGGTGCTGGTGTTTATCGTGCTTCCGTTTGGTTATTTACTTGCGCTGTTGATGCTGATCGTTGTTATGCCAATCATGGGGCATTTTATCAAGTGAGTTTTTTCACGCAAATCTTTGGCCCCATAGATTACGCCAATATGTGCGACCAGCTTGGTGTGCCTTTGGAACAAATGCTGCAAGCAAAATATCAACAGCAAGCGGTTAACAGATATGCGCAAGGCTGGTCAGACACAGCAAACATATTCGGCCTTCAAAATGCAACACCACAACCACCGCCATTTCCACGGAGCGAGGACATGAAAGATCACGTGATGAATCGACGCATGCAACGTTTGCGTAACCAAATTGAATTGCGCAAAAAAGAACGCATCAAATCCATTGCACTGAACGTTATCGCTATTGCGTTGCTGCCCGCATTGATTGGTTTGATTGCGCAGGCATGGAAGCTTGGGCTTATGGCGGCGTTGTCGTGAATAACGAGGCCATCTGACAGGCCGGGCAGGGACCCAGTGTCAGACCCGTTGGCGGACGCGTGAAAACCAAAAATGGCGAACCGCCACTGCCGGTGTAAACACAGCCGGATCGTTTGGCAGTATCGAATAACGGCCAGCCTGTCAAGCGAAATCTTTTTAGTTTAAACGCTTGCACTCTCCAGAACGGTGGCGTATAAAGTACATAGGCTTTAAACACGAGGAGAGACGAGATGTGGACCAGAATAGAAATTGAAGTGAAGTCTCAGTACGGCAACGAGGTCTATTACCCGGTCAACAGCGCGGCCCGCGCACTGGCCGACATTGCCGGGTCAAAGACCCTTACCGCCCGTGTAATCATTACTGCGATTGACCACCTTAAGTGCGATGTGTACGAAATAGATTCTCGTCGTGGCGTGCTTGCCCTGAACCGTGATTTTTTCACGGGGGTGCAGTCATGAATCGCGAACAGTACCTTCTGGAAGCCGGCAAGCTGATGCGCAAGATGTTCGAAGACGTCGGCGCGCCGATCCCTGACAACGTGCGCGTGTCCTGCGGCTGGCCCGGCGGCGGATCCCGCAACAGCCGCATCGGCGAGTGCTGGGGCACCAGCTGCTCGGCCGACGGCCACTTTGAGATCTTTATCAGCCCGAAGCTGGGCGACACCCTGCGCGTCCTTGACGTGCTTGTGCACGAGTACATTCACGCCGCTGTCGGCCTTGAGGCAGGTCACCGTGGCGAGTTCCGTCGCGTGGCCAAGGCCATTGGTTTGACCGGCAAAATGACTGCCACCGTCGCCGGCCCTGAACTGGTTGCGGAGTTGGCCAACATCCGCCGCCAGCTGGGAGACTACCCGCACGCGGCACTTTCCGGCCTCAACCGCAAGAAGCAGGCTACGCGCCTTGTCAAGTGCGAGTGCCAGTCCTGCGGTTACATTGTGCGCACCACCGACAAGTGGCTGGACGCGTACGGCCCTCCGCTCTGCCCCTGCAACGAAGAGCGCATGGGGGTGCAGTCATGATGCCCGCCGCACACACCAAGGGAAAGCTTGCACGCGACCCGTGCCTGCGGTATGCTCGGCTGCTGAAGCACCACGAACAGATCGAAAGTGAGCTGTCGCGCGCCATGAACCGGTGGCAGAAGTCCAAGGAGCGGCTGAAGCGTGCCGAGAAGCGTTGCGACCGTTGGGTATTGAGTCAGCAGCAAACGGAAACAATTGAGTGGACGTGAAAACAAATATTGACACTTTGCCTGTAACAAAACGGTGTTGCGGAGGATATTTGTCAATAAAAATTGTTCCAATTACCTTCAAGCAAGCATGTGACTTTGTTCGTTTAATGCACAGGCATAACAAACCACCTCAAGGGCACAAATTTAGCATTGGGTTAAAAAACGATGCCGGCGATCTTGTTGGCGTAGCAATGGCCGGCAGACCAATTGCCCGTCATTTTGATGACGGGTTTACTATTGAAGTAAATAGAACGTGTACAGACGGCACGCCAAACGCAAACTCTATGTTGTATGGCGCAACATGGAGAGCGGCAAAAGCGATGGGTTATCGACGCATTATTACTTACACTCAAGCCGACGAATCAGGCGCAAGCCTTAAGGCGGCCGGATTTAAGAAAGTCAAAAATCTGCTAGCAAGAAAAAGCTGGGCAGAATCAAGCGGACCAAAATCAAAAATAAAACGTGATGAAATTGGAAATGGCGGCGTTGAAAGAGTTTTGTGGGAAATTACATCTTAAAGGAGCAAACGAGTGAACGAATTCTATACAGTCAGCTACCTGCAGCGCATCAATAAGACGGTGCGCGCAAGCAACGAGCAGGAGGCGGTGGCCATTGCCTGCCCGTGGTGGAACGCGTCACAGCCCAGCATCGACGGCAACGTGGTCATTGGTGTGGTCAAGGGGCTGGACGCGGTCACGAGCGGGTTTGAGGCGCCCAAGCCGCCGGCCGGCACGCCACCCAGCGGGCCCACTCCGGGCACGCCCACCATTGCCGGGCACGTCAACGTCGAAGCCAAGGCCGCCTGATGGGCGTCCCACGCAACATTCTACAGGCCGGCTGGAACTGCCGGGTGTGCCGGGCCAAGGTCAGCGGCATCGACGCCCGCAGCAAGGGGTGGGGCATGACCTGTTTATGCCCCACCTGTCAGCTGCAGGAGGCCGAATTAGCGGCTAACAGACCCCACCCCGCTGGTAGGGTAGCGGGTAGCCCGTCCAAGCCGCCAGAAACGGCCGTATCGCGTTCGACAACCCACTGGAGGCTCGTTTAAATGGAACAGTTTGCACCGGACGTGTGGCGGGACGGAGCTTATACCGTTACGATGTTGCGCTGCGGCAACATGGACATCTACCGGGTCAGGGGCCCGGGCGTTCCCGGCGGCGGGAAGTATGCCAACGACCTGACCGAGGGCGCGTCCGTCATTGAGCGTTACAGGGCACTTGACGCGGCCAAACAGAAGGCGCAGGATGCGCGTACCAACCAACCGAGTGAGGTGACGAGATGATTAAATTCAAGGTGATTTACCAGCTGCATTCATACGGTTTGACCGACGGCCTCAAGCCCCATCTGAGCATCATCGTCGAAGCAGGCAACGCAGACGAAGCGCGTCGTATGGCAGTTGTCAAACTGGAAGAAGCGTATTTCCTGTCCGACGCGCATTTCGACGCCGAATACCATGACATCGAAATGGTGCTGTGATGGCCAAACTACACCACAGCGAAACCAAGGACATCCAGAAAGTGTACGACCGCATGCGCAAACGCAAGGGCAGCATTTTCGGTGAGTTTAAACGGCCGAATGGTAAACCGATGACTGGGCCTGATATTACTTTTCTGGCATGCTTTAGGGGCAAGGGAGGGTCGGCGTGAAACTGTCCGGCGACCGCAACCGATGCAGCCCGTTGACCGGTGGATGCGGCGAGTATTTCAACTCGACCGCAGCGTTCGACAAGCACCGCAGTCAGGGCAAGGGCAAGGACCGTGCCTGCATGACCGTCGACGGGATGAAGGCCAAGGGCATGGCAAAGAATGCGGCCGGGTACTGGTGTACGGCGTTGAAAGCTGATAATCTGGAGCATCACACGAGGAGAGCGAAATGAGATTCCTACACGACACCACCGAGTTTGTCCACGAACTCAGTATTTGTCTGCTGTTCACCGTCGCCATGGCCGCACTGGCCATTGCAATGTACATCGGCGGGTGGATCCTGTGCGTCGCAGTCACCCTTGCGGTGCTGTGCGTCATTGGCATGGGCGCTGACCATGGGGAGGATGACAATGACTGAACAGCAGACAATCTTCTGGGCCGAAGACGCCTACGCCGCACTGCTACGCTACGTCAAGTACCTCGCGAAGGACGGACGCGACTTCACGGCAGAGGACGTGCGCGCCTGTTGTCAGGGCATCACCGTGGACGAGCCACGCGACCGGCGCGCGTGGGGGCATATCATGTTGCGGGGCGCCAGAGATGGTATTATCCGCAAGTCCGGTTACCGTGAGCATAAGGACCCGTCCCGGCACAATGGCATAAGCATTACGTGGAAAATTGCACACAACAACACGAGGAGAGCGAAATGAGCGAAACAGACAAGATTATTGCTTACAAAGGTTTCGGACCTGACTGGAAATGCCGAGATTTTCAGTACGCTGTCGGCGGGACGTACAAACTGGACGAAGATGTTAGGTGCTGCGAAATCGGATTCCATGCATGCACCAACCCGCTGGACGTGCTGGTCTATTACGATCTGTTTGACAGCAAGTTTGCCGTTGTGGAAATGAGTGGCAAGATTGACAAGAAATCCGATGGTGATAGCAAAATGTGCTCTGCGGAATTGCATGTCAAAGCAGAAATGAAACTGCCGGAATTTATTGGCGCTGCTGTCAAGTGGGGTATTGACCATTGCGCGGCGGGCGTGGGAGGCGTTAATCAGGCCGCGTCGGTGCACTCCGCGAAGTTGGCCGCATCGGGGCACTACGCGAAGTTGGCCGCATCGGGGGACTACGCGAAGTTGGCCGCATCGGGGTACTACGCGAAGTTGGCCGCATCGGGGGACTGCGCGCAGTTGGCCGCATCGGGGCACTACGCGAAGTTGGCCGCATCGGGGGACTCCGCGCAGTTGGCCGCAGACGGCAAGGATTCCGTTATTGCATCCAGCGGCTACAACACCGTAGCGCGCGGTGTTGCCGGCACATGGGTGTCGTTGGCCGAATTCGACGCCAATGGCAGGTGCGTTGGATTTGCAACAGGCTGCATCGGCATAGACGGGATACTCGAAAACGTCAATTTGCGCGCCAAGGGAGGCAAACTAGTGCCTGTGGACGCATAAGAAGCTGCAGGAGCGGCGCAGGCATGACCCTTGGTGCTGATATGGCCAACGGCATGATCGCCGCTCCTGAAGCCTTATATGCAGCCGGTGTTTTGAGCCTATAAAACAAGGCGTTTTTGAATAGTCAAGGTTTATTTTACGGCATGCATTAAGCGTGCCAATAATCGTCAATTAAACCATTTGCACCGCAGCCCGGCATCGACCATACTTCAGTCACGGCACACGTCGTGCCACAGGAGAACATCATGAAGTTTGCAATCAATGTCGGGCTGCATGTCAGTGGTGGTGACAACAGCGCGTCTGCTGTGTTTGCGCGTGCAGTCATTGCCCATCTGGCCATTGGCGGGTTTATTGGCTCGCGCGGTTCGTACAATGACCGTCAAGTGTATCGCGGCGGTCAAGAGCCCACGTTGATTGTCAAAGGCTATCTCAGCAAGGTTAGCATGCCAGAGCTTGAAAACCTTTTGTTTGAACTGGCCATTTCAATGCAGCAAGCGTGCATCGCCGTCGCAGAACTGGACGCCGACGACAAGCCAGTCAACGGCCAGCTGATCGGACCCAACGCGGCGGCATGGGGCGCATTCAATCCTGATTATTTTGTGCTTGCAAACTGAGCGAACAAGGTTAAGGATACCAGTCAGGCAATAACCGAGGAGAGACAAGATGGCAACTCTGCGTAACATGACCCCGCTCGGCTACGACATCCGGCCCATCGTGCGAAATGACGGCGTCGCTGGATTTCAGTGGGTGACCGAGTACGGATCTTCTAGCCGCGTTTTTGACACGTATCTCGCCGCAGTGCGCGCTGCACAGCACGATAGCGCCAACAGCGCCAAGCGTCAGCAGGTGGCGGCGTGACCTACCGCTACATCGACATCGTCGCCAAGCCGGCGCCGCTGGCTGAGTTGATTGGTCGTGACATGAACGAAGTCACGCCGCGACTCAAAGAAATTCGCAGGGAAGAGAAACTAGCCAATATGGCGCCTAAAATGCTTGCTGCGCTGATCGACGCAGAGGCGCGGCTGGCTTTGCTAGTGCGAATGGATCGACACAAACTTCTCGATTACGTTGCCCAGCAACGGGCAAACGACGTCATTCTTGAGGCGTTAAGGGAATTTGAATGAAAGATGAAAACGACGACCGCTATGCCGAGCCGCCAGATCCTGAGTATCTGGGCCCGCACTACTGCCCGGAGTGCGGCTGGGACGGATGCCACCCACTGTCACGTCGCGAAGTCAGTTCGGCACCATACGGCGACCGTACCGTGGACGTATTGACATGGGACGAGGTGGTGTGCCCTGAGTGCGGGGCAGATGTCATTGAAGGTTATGCGGCCGACAGGCTTTACACGGAAGAAGAAACGGAAATATTTGACGAAAGTGCTTGCATCCTGTCGTGAGACGTTTAAACTAGTCGACGTCGAGCAACCAACCGAGGAGACTAGAGATGAATCAGCAGCACGTCGGATACCAGCATGGCAACGAATCCAACATTCCGGCAGCCGCAAACCTTGTGCGCGCCGATACCGTCAAGCCCGGCGACATGATTTGCTTTAAGGTTCCGCACTACAATTTCATTGTCGAAGAAGTTGAGTCACATGATCGATTCAATGTGGCTTTTCGCGCAAACGACAACAGCATGTATTCCGCGTTCGAAAATGGCGCGCTTTTGTTTGTTGTGCGGGCAAGGCATTTGCACTAAAACAGTTGCAACCGGCCGGCGAAACGTGTTTAAATACACTTACACCGGCTCAACCACCGGAACGAGGAGATAAGAATGAACGAAACGACCGTCTACAACAGCAAAGCGGCTGCATTTTTTTACAAGCATACAGGTTATTCATACGATCCAAAAACAGAAACAGCCGATGAAGGCCGCGCGCGTTGCGCTGTGGCTTTGGCAACTGCAGAAAACATTGCCAACAATCATGGCGTCTGGTTTGAATGGTCTCCAGACGATTGCACCAACAGGACATTTACGGATGAGGGCGAAGAATATCAATTATGGCAATGCGCGGCATATTGTCATGACATAAACGATGGCGCGCCGCCTCATTTGTTGGCAAGCCTAGGAGGAATTGATTTAGGCCCAGACGGGCATGCGCGCACGCCATACCATAGAGTCATTGAGGCGGAATTGGCCGCTGAATCCCTGTCTCAGTTGTTAATGGACTGATTGGCGCATTAAAACAGTTGCAACCCGGCGGGGAAAGGTCCATACTTTCCCCATCGACCAACCACTGAGGAGACCAGAATGACCCACCCGACCACCTACCCCAGCAAGGCCGCCCAGAAGGACGCGCTCGACAGCCTGTCGTGGCACCAGCTGCGCCCGCTGCGCAATTCCGTTCAGCAGCTGTACCTTGACTCGGACCGCACCAGCGTTGCCCTTGAAAAGCTGTACTACGACATGCCGTACACGGTGGGCAGCTTGCGCGACAGCCACGTCCAGCTGCTTCACAATGCCGGCCTCTCCACCATCGCAAACAGCGTCGTCAATCTGATGTGCGAACGCGACGAGATCAAGGCCGGCAAAGTCGTCAAGCCGGTTTCCAAGGCCGCCGAGCGCAAGGCCAAGGTGGACCGCGAATTTGGCGACAACGTAAGCCTCAAGGCCAAGCTGCTGGAGAAGGCGCCGATCCTTGCCCGTGAGTACCGGCAGTACTGGGAGCGGGTAGTTGCCGACCTGAATTTCAAGGGCGCGTTCAAGCTGACCTACAGCGACGTCAAGAATGACAATGCCAAATACCGGCTGCGGGAACGTGCCCAGAACGTCACGTGCGAAGGCATTACCGACTTTGACGGCAACCTGCAGGTCAAGCGGCTGGAGGCCAAGGCCAAGAGCTACGGCGAGGACATGGCCCTGAACTGGTACTACAAGCTGGCCGCCAAGCTGGGCTCAGGCGTCACCATCACGCTGGCAGACGACGATCAGGGCGGCGACGTCATGCTGTCCGGCACCGTGACCAAGGACGGCACCAGCGCAGCCGTCGAGGTGCAGCAGCAGCGCGTGTCCAAGGTCAGCAGCCGAGGCGTCTTCTTCCACCAGTTCCCGGCACGCATCTACGTCAACGGACAGTTCATCACCGAGGCGGATTTCGCAAAGCGGTTTCACAACACAGGAGAGAAGGCGTGAGCAAGCACACCCCGGGGCCGTGGAACGTCCACCCAATGGCATCGTGCGGCGTCTGGGCAGCCAATGGCATTCACGTGGCGGCCACGGGCGGTGACATGGCGGATGACGCAGATCCGGACGAACAGGAGGCCAACGCCAAGCTGATTGCCACCGCCCCTGCCCTTCTTGCTGCATTGCAGGAGATTGTCGCGATCTGGGACGATCACGCCACCAACCCTGAATCACCCTTGGGTAAGGCCAGAGCAGCGGTCAAGAAAGCAACCGAATAGCCCTGTAACCGCCTACGAGCCCGCCCACGGGGTTCGTCAGGCACCCTTGGCAATCATACCAACCACAGGGCGATCACGGCACACAAAGGCTTATACGCAGGTGGTAATTTAAGCCTATAAAAATAGGCATTTTTGTATATTCAAGCGCAATTTATACGCTATGCACTATTGATGCCAACACACATGCATAATTCATACAGTTATGCACACAATTTATGCAGCGTGTATGGTTATACTCATGTAAGGTAAGCTCAAGCCCAGATTAA
>Ga0209067_10002050_pt1 | contig 12026 bp, 6 predicted proteins | sample ColStrG_CSR_2013_FD_187199 | JGI IMG/M metagenome (GOLD analysis project Ga0209067, IMG submission 187199) | Freshwater sediment microbial communities in response to fracking from Pennsylvania, USA - Cold Stream Run_MetaG_CSR_2013 (SPAdes)... | ecosystem: Environmental > Aquatic > Freshwater >... | reverse complement strand
TTATATATATGAGAAAAAATAAATAATACGCCCAAAAATGAACTAATGTGTTGCAAAAGTTCATAATAAGGAATTTTATAGTGGTATACAGTAAGCGAGTCGAGCAATATTGGAATATTTTCAACAAAGAAACCAGTACGATGAGTAAAACTATCCCATAATATATGGCTTAAAGACCCAATTAAGATCGAATAGAATATTATCCAATAGTGTTTTAGAAAGTAATTATCCCAATGAAAAAAATTTAAAGGTGTAAATCTACTTTTAAAGAATGAGGGTGAATTTCTCAAAAGTGGGGTTTTTATTAAATCATGGAAAAGAAACGCAAGGATTAAACCGATTGGAAGATCGAAATAAAATAATCCTAGAAGTGTGTGCCCATAGATACCCTTTAAATTCATTCTGATAAAATATTCGAAATCTGGAGCAATACTCCCCACAACTAACCCTGTCAGGGAGAACGAGTCCTCCTTTAACTTTCGGATTGGCAATATTATGGCTGGATGTGAAAAGGTAAATGGCATTAATTCAAATAAGCCTATTTTCTGGCATTTAACGTTCGCGGCTTGCCGAAGTTGGGGCCGACCTTCTTTTCTTTTTCAGCAATTAAATATCGGCCCCAATTTTGGCAAACCGAGTGTTAGGGGCTGGGCTTTTTAGTTATCATTAAATTTAGCACAGTATTCAACTTGTCCTTTAAAGTCTTTTTCGATGTGCCTTATAATTGTTTCGCATACGTCCTTGTAGTCATCTTCTGTTATCGGAGATTGTTCGCTACGCCAACCTCCGTGTGAAAGGTCATTGATTAATGTATATGATTTTGTGTCGTTAGGAATGTTCTTTTTTATGTATTCAGAAATTCCATCTTTTGAGATGTCAACGTTTTGAAACTTCGTCAAAGTTTCAATAATATGTCTTATGGAATTTGCTGTCGTGTGATTTGCTAATTCGCCTTTTCGTGCAATATTGTAAATGTCCATTAAGTGATTGATATAAGGAACTGTCAAGTTATTGTTGAAATCTTTCAATTCACCTTTTTTCAAAAGCAATTTCTTGTCAACTATATTGTTCGCTGTCAAAACTCGCATAAAATCATTGTTGTGTGTAAAGATTATTAGTCTTTCACGTTTCAGGTTGTCAATAATTTTTGAAATGTCACGAATTACTCCGCATAGAGTGTAAACGTGCGTAAAGTCCATACTTGAGATTGGGTCATCAATTATAAAAAATAGATTTTCGTAATCGTTTTCACTCTCTACTTTCAAGTGTGTGTCGCCAATATAATATGCAAATGCAACGATGGTCTTTTCTCCTTCACTTAAAACATCTTTCGCTTGGTATTTTTCAAGCGCATTTTCGTAAAATACAAGTCCGAATGTTTCCTCGTCAAGTGTGTATTTGTCTGAAAAAAAGTAATTTAAAACCGATTTAATTGTTGAAGCAACTTTATCTTTTTTACTGACTTTTTGTTGCTCCTTCTTCTTTTTAATTTCTGAATCAAGTGTTCTCCATTTTTCTCTTAATTGAAAAACAGTCTCAATGTTTGTTTTGTGAGTTTCAATTAGATGATTGTATGCACTTTTACAAATTTCCTTTCTAACCGTTTTATTTTCTTCGCCAATTCGATTTTTCTTTGCGTTTATAATATTAATTTGTTCATTGTTTGAGTCAATAATTCTGTTAAACAAAGTTTGGTGTTTCTCAATGTTTTCAATTATCGAATTTTCTACAAGAATTGGTTGGCTTATATCTTTAAGTTTTTTTTCAATATTGTAAATGAAATCTTGAATTGTATTTTTTGCTTCTTCAATTTTTATTGAACCTAATTCAACATCTTCCCTTGATGGAATATATTTTGTTTTAAATTCATTAAACAAGTTTATTCGTTTTGAATTCACATTTTCTATTGATTTGAAAAGATCAATATTTTCTGACAACAATTCTATGTTTCCTTTAAATTGCTTTATAGTTTTAGCTTCAGTGTCTGTAATATATTTAGTGTAGTTATTAATTAAATTAAGAGCATTTTCTTGTAGCTCTTGTTCGCAGAAAGGACAAGTATTGTCTTTTGTTTCGGAAACTAATTCCATTCCAGTTTCAACAAATATCTGCTTGCTTTTGATTTTCTGTTTAAAATCTTCTGTTAATGAACTCAATGAAAATTCTTTGCTTAAATTTTCCTTGATCTCGTTCAATAATTTGAAGTCAATATTTACTCTGTTAATATTTTCAATGTCTGCTAAATTTTCAGGAACGGATTTGATTTTATTGTAGTCTGCAAAAAGTTCTTCAATGCTTTTAGAAACCGCGTATAAATCTTTGTCAACGCCGTGGAAGATTTCGTTTGGTTTCAAATAAGCGTATTCGCTAAGTCTTCTAATGTTTTGAATGTTGCTTATGTTTTCTTCTACATAAGTGTTTATTTCCTTTTCAACTTGTTCAGATAGTATTTTGTCATCTTTTGCTATTTTGGCAAGATTGTCTTCATCATCTTTTAAGTCAATATTTACCTTGCCTAAAATGAAACCTTGAATGTCACTGGACTTCTCGTAACCTAAGACTCGAATATTTTGTTCAACGTAATCCTGGTTAAAGGTGTGATAAAGATATTCTGTATCTGGAATAGTTGGGATTTGTCCTTTAGTAACAGAAATATTAAAGTCGTCTGTTACTTTACCGTCTTTGTCTGTTATTTTAAAAGAGAATGTTCCGTTATTTTTTCCAAATGTCAAAAGCTTGTCAGTTGGGCTTTTGCCGTTTTCATCTAAGATAAGTTCGTCTTGCTTTTCTGTTAATCTGAAAAGTCTGCTTAAAAATGTCTTACCGCTGCCGTTATTAGCAAACACACCCATTTTCAAAGAACTTGATTTGATTACGCTTCTCAAGTTTTCTATTGGTGCAATGTTTTGACACGTTATTATGGTTGTTATTTTGTCGTCTGCCATAGTCTATTTGGTGTGTCGTTTTAGCCTTGCCACCAACGCCCTCGTATTGGCGAAGGCGAGGCCTCTACTTCCGCTATATAAGATAATAAATTGGCCTCGCTTTTGCCAATACGATGTTAGGGGTATTTATATTAACCGATTAAATTTTTTAAAAGATTTAATCTCTCCATTAATATTCACCTTAGCGAGCCTCAAATATTTTTCTTCAAGTTCAAATGGCAGTAATGGTTTTATTTGATCTAAATAATTCCAAAATGGAACATTAGGCATATCAAATGGGAAAAAAAGTGAAGGAGCAACAGCCCTTCCTCGGTCTAAATAAATACAAATGCTAGAATTATAAAATTGATTAGGTAATTCTGTTTTATTAAAAACATTAATCAATTTAAAATCATAAGCTATGAATAGCCTTAAAGGTCCAAGGCTAGTTTTCGGCATTGGGCTTGAATTAATTAGGTAGTCAATAACTTCTATCAATCTATCTGAAGTTAAATCCCAATTAAACTGCTTATTGTAACTAGCTATGCCACTAGGATAATGGAAGGAAACCGGCTCTCCATCTACTTGACCAAAGACATTTAAAGTTTTTGAAATAATCTCGTTTAATAGATTAGATTCTTCAGAAACATCATATGCAGTAAATGCGGTTAATAAAAGTTTACTTGGGCTATTAAAATTTGTAGTAGTACATTCTACAAGAAATTCTTTTATTAGATCTAAGATCTCAGGAATCTTTGTTTTTTTGAATTTTTGTGTAAATCTATCCTTTGGAAGGTTATAAATTATATATGGATCTTGCATTTTTTATTTACCGCTAACGTTTTGCGGCCTGGCGAAGGTGGCGATTTTCACCACTAAACTTGATGCGGAGAACCAAACTTTGATTAACCACAAAACTGTCTGCGGAGCACTGAACCGCCACTTTTGCCAAACCGCTGTTACAAGCTGCCCTTCTTTCGGTCGAGGCTTGTCTGTCCGCTGTGGTGCTGTGTCTGTGCGGTTGGAAAGGCATACTCTTTTGCAAGCTTTGGCTCGTGGGCTGGCTTGTGTGGCTTGCAAATGTGTATGACTTTAGCGTTGGCATTTTATTTAAGTCTTGCTTCATGGAATTTCATTAAGTCATTAAATTTCTTCCAAAACTTTCTACTTTGTCTTTTTACAAAATTGTCACCGTTTATTGATTTCATTGAGTCATTCGCTTTGTTTATGTAGCTTAGATAATTACCCCAATAATATTCATTCGTTTTTTCATAGACTGTTTTGTCTGCCTTTGACGGTCTATAAATTAGTTTTCTTTTTGCTCCTCTGTGTGTAAAACGCTTATAAAGTCTTGACTTGAATAAACTCTTGTCAGGATTTTTACTGTGTATTGCTAACGAAGTTGATTTTTTAAACGAGCTTTTCATTGCCCTATAGAACTTTGAAAAACCAGAAGTTTTTATCAAAACCCTTTGTCCGTCATATGAAAAACCTAAATACTCTAGTGTTTTTTTATGATTTGGAGTTTTAGTTTTTTCGTCTATTTCAAAACCAGTAAATTTTCCTTTCACTTCTTCAAAGCGAAAAACCTTAGTCTTATTTGGTTCAATTTTCAAATAAACAACAGTTTCAATTTTATCTCTGATTATTTTAATAATATCATCTTCATGTTGTTGCTCGCAAATAATTATTAAATCATCGCTGTATCGTTGATAAAAGCCACCAATTGAAGAAACTTTATCAAATATTTCTTGGTCAAATTCCAACATATAGATATTTGCCAACGTTGCACTGATTGGACTTCCTTGCGGTATTCCTACTGAATTGTTTTTTGAAATAACAAGGTTCAAATTCTTTTTAAGAAACTCTTTCTTTTCGCAGTAATGACTTGCTCCTTTCTCCTTGAAGAATTTACCATTTTTAATTTTCTTCCTTACAAATTCAGTTTTATTTGAACAATTTGGAATACCTGTTTCTACCATCATAGTATTCCCATAGCTTTCAAATAACTGGTCGCCTTCGATGTATTTGATATTTGTCAGGGATTTAAACAAGTTGTAATGGTCTTTTGGTAGAGTTGTTTCGTTTAGAACTCTTGACCATTGCTTTTTTAAAGTTTTGTGATTTAAATTGTCAAAAAAGGAAGTAACATCTGCAACGATTGCGGTCAGTTTTTTTGACTTGTTATTATGGATAAATTCAAAAGTTGTTTTAGCAAAATCAATATTGCATTTATTCTTGTCCGAACCTTTTGAAATAGGGATTTTACGATAGGCAACAATAGATTCATTAAAGTTTTTTACTTCTAAATGTCTTTCGTAAGCAGTTGCTAATATTTCATTGTACTTTGATAATATGAGGCTATCTAAATGTGAGGCAAAGAAAATATCTCTGACCTTTGGCTTACCAAGTATTCTCATTCTTTTTCCGCTAGGATTCAAAACTGAATTGTTCGCCCTAAATTTTCTTTTTACAATTGATTTGTGGATTAACGGAAGGAAACTATGTAATCTAATTTTTTCAGAATTTTCAACATACTCTTTTACCCAATTATAATCCTTGATGGTAATTGGTAAACCTATATGAGGATACTTCTTTGTTTTAAACCACTTTTCTAATTCCATTTTATCAAGTTAAAAAAAGAGGGGGCAGATACTAATAGTAGCAGGTTTGAAATGTACATGCTCTGTCGAAGCTTTGACCCTCTTTCAAGGGAGGCAACGCTACTCATCTCAGGTATAGAAATTGTTATCTTTGTCTGTAAATTCATAAACACAATAAATATGCTTAGAAAATTCATCCGCAGAACCAACTTCAGGGCTTCAACAGGGATTAATCTGTTGATAACTCTTTCCTCATTAATTCCTTTGCAGGAAAATTTGGAAATTGGTATTGTCCTTCCCAGCTAGCGTATATCCTAGACGTGGTACCATTTAGCAAAACGTATCATTCCGACCATCTGCCCCCAAAATCTTTATTTATCTATTTCATTTTCTAGTATTTTATTTGTTTCAAAAGTTTCGTTGAACATTGCTTTCATTAATGTTATACCATGCTTTTCTAGTGTTTCAATTTCTTGACTAAGTTTAAGGCACTTGTTCATTAACATGTCAACTTTTTCAACAATGGCTCGTTGTTCTTCAAGTGGTGGAAGAGTTAGTTTGATAGATGCTAATGCTGTCCCAGATAAATTGCCAATACCCATTCCCTTTTTATAGTCTAAAATTAAATTATTTGAATGTAAATAGTTCATGTAATAATAAATGTACTTTGAATTTACTTGGCAGTAAGGTCTTACTCTGTGAATATGGTTTTGAATACAAATTTCATAATCTTCATTCCATATAGCTGACCTACCAACATCACCACCTTCACAAATTAATAAATCACCTTTAGTGGCTGTACATCTTTCGTATTCCTTTGGTTCAATTTGGATTTGCTTGACATTATCCAATTTGAAAAAGCCCCAATATACATTTGATGTTGTAAGGTAATCTTTTAAAATACCCGTATTATTCCCCTTGTGAAGTGTTTTACCTGCATTATGTTGAACTATATTTCCAAGCCTACACCAAAGCCAACCTTTAGGCAATTCAAAAGGAATTTCAGAGTCTGAGATTGGTTCAAGTTCCTTTTCCTTTTTTAGTTTCTTCTCTTTGATTAGTTTTTGTATTTCCGCTTTTATTCGTTTTAGTAATACTGTTGCTGGCTCAACATTAAGGTTTTGTTTTCTCCATTCGGAAGTTAGGTTGCCTTGTATTGCTTCTTTTAAGATTGCTGTCTTTAAAAGTTTTACAGAATCTTGATTTTTAAGTAAGCCTATGTTTTGAGAAATAATGCTTTCTAAAGTTGGATTTGGTTCTACAAATACTTCATTAACAATTTCAGTGATTAAAGATTCTGCTTTTGAATTAGCATCGTCATAAATATTGTAAAGCTTGTCTGAACTCTCATATTCAACAATTGTTTCATTCGGATTCTTAATGTCCAAATCAAAGTTTTTTAGGTCATTGAAATTTACTTTCCATGCTAACTTATTTTCAGTTCTATTATTCCACCATGCAATTATTGGTTTCAATTCTTCATATTGAATGGGTTTAGTTTTAGAATAACTTTTTTGTCTTTCTGGTAATTTGTGCTCGTAATACCAAATGTCATTGGTCTGTGAGCCTTTTTCAAAGAACAATAAATTTGTCCCTACAATTGCAGGAAAAAATGTGCTTTGTGGCATTCTGATAATCGTATGCACATTACATTCTGTCAGTAATTTTTCTCTGATTCTTGCTTTTACCCCTTCACCTGTAATTGAACCATCGGGCAACACAATTGCACATCTACCATTTGGTTTTAATAACTGTATCATCAGAATTACAAACAAGTCTGCCGATTCTTTACATCTATAAGTTGAAGGAAAATTTGTTTCTACTCCGTCCGCAATACTTGCTCCGAATGGCGGATTTGCAAGAATTACATCAACCTGGTCTTTCTTGCCAATACTATTATACTCTTTCTTTAAACTGTCTATGTAATGATAATCGGGAACGTCTATTTCGTGAAGAATTAAGTTCGTTAAGCCCAATACATAAGCAACTGGTTTTAATTCCCAACCAATTATTGAATTTTGTAAAAGGGCTTCGTCATCTACTGTTTTAACATAGGTATCTCTCACATGGTCAATTGCCGCTGATAGGAAACCGCCTGTGCCAGCCGCAGGGTCTAAAACTTTTTCGCCCAATTTTGGGTCGGTCATCATCGTCATTAATTGAGTTACGGCTCTTGGCGTATAATATTCGCCTTTGTTTCCTGCATCTCTTAACTCCTGCAAAATGCTTTCGTAAATATTTCCGAAAACGTGTTTGTCCTCTGATTTTGTAAAGTCAATTTCATTGAGTTTGTTGATCACCTTTCGCATTTCATAACCACTTTTCATGTAGTTATTTGTGCCATCAAAAACCTCCTTTACTATAATTGCTCGTTTCGGATTTGTTGAGCTTTTTATTTCTCTTAGTGATAGAAACAGTCCTTTATTTGTTAATTCGTTGCTATCAATAAAATTTATTAGTTCATCACCAGTAATTCCTTCTGGATTTGTTGCCCAATTTCTCCATTGAAATTTTTCGGGAATTACAGAAACATAGTTGTCTTTTATTACTTCTAATTCTTGGTCTTTGTCGTCCATTATTTTAAGAAACAACATCCAACCCAATTGCTCTAAACGTTGTGCATCGCCAGAGATTCCTCTGTCTTGCCTCATTATATTTCTTATGTTGCTTATTACTGCACCTACATTTGCCATTTCTTATGCCGCTTTATAAAGTTCGTTTTCCAATTCTTTTAATGCTTGTATGTAATTTTCTTTTCCACCAAAAGCATTAATTATTTCGAGTGGTGAACCTAATTTATTTAATGGGTCAAGTTTTAAAACATCTAAACTTTCAATAGTGAGTAAATCATCATCTGCGTATTTGTCAAGCAAACTTTTGATTACAGATTGTGCTTTCTCTCCGTATTTAGTAAAGTAGTTTCTTTTCTTCACGTTGTTTGCTCTTTCCTTTCGTGTCAATGGTTTTGCTTCAAAAGCAACATGACAAATCAAATCAAAAGGGTCAAAGTCTTTTCCGATTTCTTCCTTTAAGGCTTCAAAGAAAATTCCTTGTTGTTCCAATGCTTCAACGATTGCTTTTTTCTTGTCAGCATTTTTCCATGAATTCAAAAAGGTTTCAAGCGTTGCGTATTTTTCAATTACATTTTTCTTGGTGTAATCTTTCAGACTTTCGGTAATTATTCGTCCGTCAGCACCTAAATATTGGACTCGTTCATTTACAATTTTAACTTCAACACCGTTTACTCTTATTTTTTCTCTTGGATTTGGTTCTGCTACTATAAAACCACCACCAGTTACAGTTGGATATTCAGGCGTAGGAAAAACGACATCACCACCATCAACCACATCAACAATTGGTTCGTCTGTTACTTCATCGTCTGTTCCCGAAATATCGTCATCTTCTGTAATATCTTTAACCATTACAGGGTCGCCATCAAAATTAGGGTCTGCAAAAAGATTGGTTACATTTCTAAAATCCATTATCGTGAAATATGTTTTACCATATTCTTCATTAATTCTTGTTCCTCTACCAATAATTTGTTTGAACTCTGTCGGAGAACCGATATTACTATCCAATACAATTAGTTTGCAAGTTTGAGCATCAACACCAGTAGTCATTAATTTTGAAGTTGTCGCAATAACAGGATAGCGTTCACTTGGATTTATAAAACTGTCCAACTCTCTTTTTCCTTCTTCATTGTCGCCAGTAATTTGCATTACATACTTATTGTTTTGAGCAACCAAATCGGCATTGGCGTTAGCCAATGCGGTTCGCATGCCTTCGGCATGCTCAATGTCAATGCAAAAAACAATTGTCTTTGCAAAACGGTCATTTCCTTTTAGAAATTCTGTTATTTTTCTTGCAACTAATTCTCTGCGTTCATCAACAACAATGTTTTTATCAAAGTCGGTTCTGTTGTAAATTCTATCTTCAACTGGATTTCCGTTTTTATCTAAAAATCCTTTTGTTGGCCGCCAACCTTCTGCATCAATGTCAAGCGTAACTTTTATTACTTTGTAGGGAGCAAGAAAACCATCGTCAATACCTTGTCGAAGCGAATAGGTGTATACTGGTTCACCGAAATAATGAATATTTGAAGTTTCGGTTGTTTCCTTTGGTGTGGCAGTCATACCCAAATGAGTTGCAGTTTTGAAATAGTCTAATATTTCACGCCACTTGCTATCTTCTTTTGCACTTCCTCTGTGGCACTCATCAACTACAATTAAATCAAAAAATTCTGGGCTGAATTGTTTGTAAGCATCGTCTGATTTGCTGTCTGACAAGCCTTGATATAATGCTAAATACACATTGTAAGCGGTGTCAATATTTTTGTGTTTAATGATTGTCATTGCATCTTTGAAATGCCTGAAATCACCTCTTGCTGTTTGGTCTATGAGTGAAGTTCTGTCTGCTAAAAACAGAATTCGTTTTTTTGCTCCGCTTTTCCAAAGTCTGTAAATAATTTGAAATGCGGTATAGGTTTTTCCTGTTCCTGTTGCCATTACCAAAAGAATTCTGTCTTGCTTTTTTGCAACCGCTTCAATGGTTCTGTTAATGGCAATTTGTTGGTAATATCGTGGGGAACGACCAGAGCCGTCTAAAAAATAGTCGGTTGAAACAACATTTTCAACTTCTTTGTCTTCTATGCCTTTGTATTTTTTGTATTTCTCCCAAAGTTGTTCAGGACTTGGGAATTCGTCATTTGAAATCTCGGTTTCAATGTTTCCGCTTGTAACGGTCTTGTCGTGGAAATAAAAGCCGTCTCCGTTACTACTAAAAACAAAAGGAATGTCCAACGTGTTGGCGTAACCTAATGCCTGTTGAATTCCAGCTTTTACAGAATGATTGTTGTCTTTTGCCTCAATGATTGCAATAGGAACATTTGGTTTGTAAAACAGAATGTAGTCCGCAAATTTACGTTTACCTCTTGCTGTAATTTTTCCTTTCACATAAATACGTCCGTCAGTAAAAAATATTTCCCGTCCAAGTTGAGTGTGTTCGTCCCAACCCGCCTTTGTCACGGCAGGAGTGATAAACTTCTCTTTTATGTCGGCTTCTGATAAGTCCTTTTTGTTCATGTTCTACTTTTTATTGTCGGTCGGTGCGTTGGCAAAATTTAGCTCTTTTGGTTTTGCGAAGCGTTGGTTTGTGTGTCGGGCAAAACCAAATGTGCTAAATGTGCGGCTGGCTTTTATGTCGTTTTTCTGTCTGTTCATGTTTAGCACTGTCGTCTTTTAGGGTTGCTTGTAACAATTTAATTGTCGACCTTTCTCAAAATTAAAGCGAATGGAATGCTTTGATTAGGAAGGATTTAATATTCGCCTTTTGTATTGTTTTATGTCGCCAATCAAATTTAAATTTTTTATTGGGTTTAAAGGTTTTGGATGATAGGGTTGGGTTTATGTCGTTGGTTAAAGCCTGGTCTTTAGTCGTTCATATTGTCTTAGGTGATGGCGAAGGTGCATTTCTGTGAATTGGAGCCATTCTTTTGCATTGAAATATCCTAGATTGGAATGTTTGGTTTTTCCATTGAAGGAGGAATTATCGATGAGTTGATTTGAAACCTGAATTTCGGTTTTTAGTTTTTCCAGGGAATGGATTAGGGCTTGTTTACTGGTTGGTTGTGGGGTTTTTGCATTGGAAGGAGGACCCACTAGTTTTGCATCGGGGAAATCATTGTTGTCTAACATGGTTTTTGCTGGTGCTTTTATTTCCTCGGTCGAATGATCATGGCTGGAGGTACATATCTGAATTTGTTCCATGAAATAATAGGTTGAATCGATGAGGTGAACCCCAATTTGACCTAATGACCAGGCGTTTTTTTCTGGTTGGAGGCTTAGGTTAGAATCTTTCGTGTTTTCGATGATCTTAATCCAGATATCCAGATCCATTTGGATGTTTTCAATGAGCATGGTTCTTGGGTTTTTGCTATTTTTTGTTTTACTGATGGCATAGGGGTTTTAATGGGATTATGCTTTCCTTTATGCCTCATATCTAAATATCCTGAAAATGTTTGCTTCTGCCAATGAAATAGCTCGATTGTTTACCTTCCCTTTGGTGATTAGCTGGAGGCAGTTTAATGGAAAATGCTCGGCAACTGCTGGGGCATTAGTCATTATTAATGATGAGGGCTGGTTTGTAACAACCTATCATATTCTAAAATATTCTATGAATCTAAACCAGTCGAATCAGGAATATCAACGATTAATGGCCCTTCGATCCGAAATAGAGAATGATGGATCATTGAGTAAAGGGGCTCGCGAAGGCAAACTCCGACAGATTAAAATAGCCCCTGAAATGGTTACCCATCATTCGATATGGTTTGGTGGTGATGGCTTAGAAGTTGGACAAACCTTGGTTTTGCCGGAAATTGATTTGGCCGTTGGGAAAATCAATAATTTTAGGAAGGAGATGGTGTCTGCCTATCCAAAGTTTAAGGATCCTGGTAAGCCTATGCCTCCGGGAAGAAGCCTATGTAAATTGGGGTATCCATTTC
>Ga0209067_10002047_pt1 | contig 12049 bp, 9 predicted proteins | sample ColStrG_CSR_2013_FD_187199 | JGI IMG/M metagenome (GOLD analysis project Ga0209067, IMG submission 187199) | Freshwater sediment microbial communities in response to fracking from Pennsylvania, USA - Cold Stream Run_MetaG_CSR_2013 (SPAdes)... | ecosystem: Environmental > Aquatic > Freshwater >... | reverse complement strand
CCGCAAGCCGAAGTAAGGCGGCAGGATTGAGGAGCCTTTCCGTCGAGAACAGCGGCCTGAACGACACCAAAAGGCCCGAAATTGATTCTACGGCCTCTAATCCGCGATTTCGCGGGTATCGAGAATTGGTGACTTGGTGTCATACGGGTTTACGGGAATCGTTTTCATCTGTAGGTCTTCCGCGTACCTACACTTCAGCACATCATCATTCCTGAGATTCGGTGACCATATCGATCTGTGGAACGGCTCGGCGATGGCTTCTGAAGAGAATAAAGGCCGTTGCGCCGAAGTTTTGAGAAAGGCGGAGAGTGTTTGGTTTTGGCGGATCGAATGATAGCTCGGTCGTAAAGCTTCTTCGTCGAGTCCAAATTCGTGGCAGCTCACTCAGACCTACTTGAGATCGTCGTCGATGCGGGCCCCTCGACCGGCCATCGACCTTTGTCCCCAGATGTCCTCAGATGTCACTACCGTCTCCCGGCAGGCCAACTTGTTCTGAGCAAAGGTGTTCGCGGTGCCTTGCACCACGAGTACTCGCTGCAAAGGGTGGTGGAATGAAGCTCGAATAGAACTACTGCGGACCACATCGGTTGCACCCCCTTGTGGTTGGCTACTGACTCTTGATCGTGATCCAGCCGTCGGAGCCCTTCGTAAACGCGCAACCATTGGGAGTAAACCGATAGTCGCCGTCGGGCACATTCGGCACGACGAAATTGAGCTGGTAGAGCCCCGGACTGATAATGCCCGCCCAGATCGGGTAGATGTACGCGTAGTCGGTATCCAGGTAAGCCTTGTTGGCCAGCGCGGCCGGCGCGGCAACCAGCCCTCCCGCCGGAACCGGAGGATTGGTTGGTCCGAAGCCGGTCCCGTAGGTTGCCAGTATCTCACCGGGACGGGCGGGCCTAGTGGTCAGCCCGGGCACTAGGCCGAGCCGGCCGATCATCGTGCCATCGGGAGTATTCGCCACGACCCACTTGCCGTCCTCCGCGGGTAGCCGGAAGAGCCCCGGAAAGCAGCCCGTCCTCTCCACCAGCACGGGATCGCTTCTCCCCTGCGGCGTCAGGACTTCGACCGGTACGGAGCCGCGCAGGAAATCAGGATCTGCGTCCCAGCCGCGGACTACCAGCGCATTGATCTGGGTCGGGCTGATGTAGCTGACGATCGTCGCCCAGCCTTCAACGTAGGCTCGAACTCCATCCAGTTGCCCCGGCAAGCTGCCCTGGATGAAGTCAGCCGCGCTCCACGACCGGGTTGTCGGCGACAAGTTGGTCCCCTGGATCGTGATCCACGTGGAAGGCGCGACCCCCTGGTGATAATCGGCGGCGTTGACCACCGAAGTCACCTTCGGTTTGGCCGTCCCGGTGTATGTTTCCGCAACCACCTTGTAAATCAGGTTCTCCCACCCGCCTGCAATGTAAAGGTTTCCGGTGGCGTCAAATGCAATGTCCTCGGCATCGACGGTAGCGCTGGTTGCCAACAACCCGCAACAACCCCAAGAGCCGTCGTAATGTTGGTATTGATACTTACCGACCACCGAGTCGATGATTCCATCCGCCGTCACTTTCCGAACGTTCCCAGGTCCTGTGGCGACGTAAACGCTCCCCGACTTATCGACGAGTACCCCTTTTGGATTGTTCACGTGCGCCGCTGTGGCTGGTCCGCCATCCCCCAAAATACTGGAATCCCCTGAGCTGTTCCCGGCGAAGGTGTTGATCACGCCTGCTGGCGTCACCTTGCGGACACGATCGTACTCGCAAGTGATGTAAAGGTTACCGGCAGAGTCGACAGCCACTCTCCTCGGCGCCAATTGCGCGGCGGTAGCCGGCCCACCGTCACCGACGGAACCAAAAGTTCCATTTCCGGCTACTGTACTAATAATGCCGGCTGGTGTGACTTTGCGGACGCGGTGATCTGCGCTATCGGCGATATAGAGGTTTCCAGCCGCATCCACTGCCACGCCCACGGCCCCATTCAGCCATGCGCTTGTCGCTGGACCTCCATCGCCAGGGTGGTCCATCCCGCCGCCGGCCACCGTACTGATCAAGCCGGAAGGGGTCACTTTTCGGATGCTGCCGTCGGCGATATATAAGTTGCCGGCGGCGTCTATCGCCAGCCCCTGGGGAGAGGCGAGTGAGGCGCTGGTAGCCGGTCCGCCATCGCCGCTGAGACCAAAGGTCCCATTGCCTGCCACCGTGACGATCTTCCCGTCCGGCGTCACTTTGCGAACCCAGTGCGCTAACGGTTCCGCAATATAAATCGCGCCTACAGCATCTATCGCGATGCCCACCGGGTAATCCAGTTGAGCATTGATAGCTGGGCCCCTGTCGCCGGCTGTCCCCATTTTGCCGGTTCCGGCCACAATGGTGATGACGCCTCCTGGTACACCTGAAATTGCTTGGGAATAGGACACGCTCGCAGCAACCAGTAGCAGAATGATTTGCACGCCTGCCCGCACATACAACTCACGCATAACCCACCTCCCCGCGGAGAAGCGGTCCCTTCCGATGGCACGGAAGCCGGTCCTCCTCACGCCCCGGTTCGACGCACGGAACTTCCAGATCGTCATCAACGGCGCTGGAAGGGCAACGTTGTATGTCAACTGCCATTCATATACTAAGGTGTGTTAATCTTAAATTCAATCTCAAACGTGCTTCCTGCATCAATAAACTGGAAATACAAAGGCAGGTCATTGATATCATTGCGGCAGGATCCTGCTGTTCTTCTGGTCGAAATTTTTCAGTGGCCGTGTTTTCCGCCAACGTGCAGGCATTCAGGAAACTGGAATTGCCTCCACTTGTCAGTGGTTGCCCTGGTTTGGTTCCGCCACTGGAGGCCTGCAATTGAAAATTCGAATTCAGCACCCCAGGCGGCCGTCTTGGCGTTCTTGAAGCTCTCCACCGGCTCGACGCCTGCCAGGCTGTATGTCCTCCGGACGAAAGGCCCCTCCCGGAGCCTCGTCCAGAGCCTTGAGGATGAAGTATTCCACGAGCAAACCCGGTGTCCTGGAATCTTCCAAGCAGCAGCCCATTCTCTTTTCAGTGCAACTCTGTGCCCTGCCACGATGCAAGACGCCACCGGTCCCATTCCGCACCCACACTTCCGTGTATCGGAGATGAATACTCCCGTTGACTAGAGCTCGACCGGTGATCACGCCTACATCACCGTAGCTCTCACCTGGCGGTCCTCCACCACCCACGATTCAAGCAGCAGTCCGCCTTTTTTGTTGAACTCCAATGCCTGCGATTTGTTCACAAAAGAGCCGTCCGCATTGATACTCAGGTAATCGTCTGCCAGCAGTCGATCAATCGCGGCAAGGTCGTGAAGCCGGAAAGCTTCGAACATCTGCGCATCTGCTCGGTTCAAAGCGTCGGCCCGAGGGTCCGCCTCCGCAGCAGGTCAGGCAATTGACGTTCAGCCCCTCAAGGAGGAGTATCCACGGAGTGTCCGCAACGTGTTGACTACCCAAATAACCAAACGGCAGCGGCTCCTTCAGGACATGCGCGCATTGTTGGAGCAGTCGGCACCGCAGTTTCTGGAATACACGTACAGTCAGGCCTACATAGGAGACACCTACCCGGACGGAGTTGGAAAACTGAATGCACTGCTAAGCGCCTACAAGGCACCGGAAGATGCACTGGGCACTGCGCTCGCGGCTCTGCAAGCGAAGTACGGCCTAAGCGCCAACGAACTCTGAGGAAGGCCTTCGCGAAAAGCTGCAGTGGGACTGCTCCTGCAGGAAGCGAGCGCGCCGCGACGATCCCGACGGCACTCGCGCCCGTGCGACCTACGAATACGGCGAGGCCGGCGAAGGCGCGCGCTCGGCAAGAAGGCGAGCCGCGCGTCTCGTGGTCCGGCCCGAGAGCGACGACGGCGGCGCGGGGGCCGATCGCGGAATCGGACGCGCCTGCGCGCGGCTCCTCGATCCCGCCGGCACGCGCGCCACGACGGCGCCGGGCGGGCGAGCAAAACACGGGAGGCAACGCGCTCCGCGAGTCCCAATCGTCCCCGGGCGGTGAACGGCCCGCATTTACGCAATCGAGCTCGATGGCCCGATGAGACTTTGCGGCCAAATGACGCATTCACGGGCGTGATGTCACAGAACGCCGTATCTGGTGAGCTTCGTCCTCGGCAACAGCCGTTTTGACGTTCCAGAGATAGGTCGGGTCCTAGCCGCCGTTTTCCTCGGCGTTGTGCCAGGCCAGGAGGAGATTCACGATGCGCCGGGACTGGCCGAGGTCGCCTCTGGAGATCGCGCACAGGCGCCCAGGGCTTCGAGCGGAGAGGATTCGGTACTGCATATCGTATTAGAGTCGCGAGGTCTGCAAGGTCTCTGCGACCTGGCGCGATTCTTAGCGGAGCGTTAACATATTAGGCGGTAACCTACGAATCTGATCGCTCGTGGGACGCCTGCCGCATGGTCTTCTTCGGCAGAAGGAGGTAAACCATGAACGGGTCGCGTTGGCACTTGAGCGTCAGCCTTTTGGCTCTCTTGCTTTTCCTCTCCATGCCGCGTAGTCTGCCGGCGCAGAACGCAGCTACCGCCGAACTGCGTGGCTCGGTTCACGATCTCAAGAGCGCTGCCGTCCCCAACGCCAGCATCACGATCCAGGATGATGTCCGGGGCTACTCGCGCACCGTCTCGAGCGATCTCCAAGGCTCTTACGAAATTCCGCTGCTGCCTCCCGGCCGCTACACGGTGACGGTGACCGCTTCGGGCTTCGCCCAGTTGATCGACTCCAATGTCGTGTTGAATGTTGGTCAGAAGGCCGTACTGCCTCTGGCGCTCACGGTCGCTCCCAGCTTTCAGCAGGTCACGGTCAATGCCAATGCGGAGCTCGTCGAGACGGCCCGCAGTTCCGAATCGACCACCGTCGACCAGCGCCGCATCGACAGTCTGCCCATCAATGGCCGCAACTACATCAACTTTACCCTCACCAATTCTCAAATTGCCCGCGACGCGGCGCCGTCGGTCGGCGCTATTCCCACCTCCGGCCTCAATTTCGGCGGCGCCCGCGCCCGCGCCAACGCCGTCAATGTCGATGGCGCCGATGCCGGCGATTACATAGGCAATGGAGTGCGTGCGACGGTCTCCCAGGATGCGGTGCAGGAATTCCAGATTCTCACCAACGGCTTTGCGGCCGAGTACGGCCGCGCCTCCGGAGGTGTCGTCAACATCGTCACGCGTTCCGGTACGAATGATATGCACGGGGCAGCCTACGGCTATGTGCGCAACCGCGATTTTCAGGCTCGCAATGCCTTTAGCAATGTCTCGAATCCCGCGTATACCCGGGTCCAGTCGGGTTTCACCCTCGGTGGGCCCATCCGCAAGGACCACACGTTCTACTTCTTCTCGACGGAAATCACGCGCCGCCAGGAGACCGGCTTTTCCGACATCGGAGCCAACGACTTTTCGCTCCTCAACATCGATGCCTCCAGGTTTTACGGCTATCCCGGGGGATCGATCAACATCCAGGGGACACCCGAGCAAAAAGCCTTCCTGAACAGCCTCCCGGCGGCCGCCGCAGCCAATCCCGGCATCCAGCAATACGTGGCACTCATCGCCAGTTCCTCGGGGATTGCGCTTACAGGAAACAATCCCGCGTTTCTTCAGCCGCAGCTCGGCGCGGCCCGCTTCATCACCTCGGGCGCAGCGTTGCCGCAATCGTTCATTCCTCTCAATTCTCTGATTGGCAACTTCCCGATTTCCGAAAAGACCGAGGTGTACTCACTACGGCTCGACCACAAGATCAATGGCGCCCAGCAGCTCATGCTGCGTGCCAACGTCAGCCCCAGCCACCTCACCGGCATCCAGGAGAACGCCCAAAACCAGAATTTTGGAGAAAACGCGTTCTCCCGCACTGCGATCCAGACCTACCATGATGTCAGCACGGTGGCTCAGCACGTCTGGGTCCTCAGTAGCAACAAGGTCAATGAGTTCCGGATTCAGTTCTCGCGTCATCCGATCAAGTTCTCCAACTCCGATGCGCCCGGCGGCAGCAACGTGGCTGTCGACATGCCCGGGTATGCATATTTCGGGAAGACACCGTTTTCGGTTGTCGACCGTGTAGAGAAGCAAGTCCAGCTACAAAACAACTTCACTGTCACCCGCGGAGGACACACTTTCAAGGCGGGCGTCGACGTGCGCTATGTCCCCCTCGATTTCCGGCAGGGGCAACTCTTCAACGCCGGAGAATATACGTTCGGTAGCCTGGAAGCCACGAACCTTAGTCCGGCGCTTGTGGGTCTGCCGGGCTTTTCGCCCGTTCAGGCTTATGGTCTTGGCATTCCGCAGGCCTTCGTTCAGGGCATTGGGCAACCGAGGTTGAAGTACAACGAAAAAGTCCTGGGCGCGTTCATCCAGGATTCATTCCGCCTCCACTCCCGGCTGACTCTGAACTACGGCCTACGCTACGACATCGAGTCCGTGCCCACACAAAATGCCCTCAATGCGAATACCACCGCAGCGGAACGCGCGTTTGGCGTCCAAGAGGGCATTCCTTTGCGCACCGGAAACCTCGCTCCGCGCCTGGGTATCGCGTTTGACCCGAGGGGAAACGGCAAGTCCGCGATCCGCGCGAGTTTTGGCATTTTCTACGACCGGCCTCCGGGCGATCTGGAGCCGCAGTCCCTGGTATTCAATGCCAACACCGTGCCGCTGGTCATCATCGCCGGCGGCTCTCCCTGCGATGCCTCGAGCAACGTCAGCCCTCTCAATCTGAACGCTACCAACGTGTTTCAGGGCACCCTGTCGAATGCCAACTGTCTGCCGATTCCGAGCTTCAACTACCAACCGAACCAACAGAACTTCAAGCCCGATAACTCCAACTCACTCTTCAACAACCAGAACTATCTCGCCGCCGGGTTTCCGCTCCCGATTCTGCCTTCCGGTCTGCCGGCGGATGCGCACTCCCACACCCCCTATGCCGAGCAAGCCTCCCTGGCTATTGAGCAGGACCTCGGCCGCGATTTGTCGCTCAACGTAGCCTACAGCTTTACGGCCGCCCATCACCTCAACCGTCCGGTGAACGTGAACCCGGTGAATCCGGCTTTGCTGGTTCAGAACTGGCGCGCTGCCGTCGCCGCGGTTCAGGCCGGGACTGCCGGCACGTCTGGCGGCACCCCCCTATCGGCTGTGGCCTCGCCAACGTCGAATCCGTTGCTGGTGGCAACGGCCTCCGGTACGGCTCCCTGCGGCGCGGGTCCGGCAGGTCCGTATGTCACACCGGCTCTGCTCAACTTCTTCCGTAAGTCGGGTGTCAACATCTCGCTTGCCCAGTTCCTGCAGGCCCAGGGTGCCGGTCAATGCGTGGCCCTCGCCGATCAAATCGCCGCCGCCAATGGTCTCGGCGTTGGCCTCCCGGTGCCATTCGGGGATATGACGCCCAACCTCACCAACGGCAACTCCAACTACAATGCTCTGTCGGTGAATCTGAGGAAGCGCTTTTCGGCCAATTATGAGTTCCTCGTCAGCTATACGTGGTCGCACGCGATCGATGACTCCACCGACGTGGTGAGTACCAGCCAGGCCCCACAGAACAATTTTAACGCCAGCGCCGAACGCGCCTCGTCTGCCTTCGACCAGCGCCACCGCATTGTGCTGAGCGGCGTCTACCACAGCGGCAACCTGCATGCCGGTGTGGTCTCAGCCCTCTTGCGGAACTTCACTGTCGCTCCGATCGTAGAGATCGCGTCCGGCAGACCTTTTAATATCGTCACGGGCCAGGACTCCAATTTCGATTTCGATCCGCTGACCGACCGCCCCAACGCCGTCTCCCCCACCAGCGGCGCGACAGGCTGTGGGAGCACAGCTGTCATATCCAGGTTTTCTCCGCTGGGTGCGTTCAACCTGCCCTGCTATATCGACGCGCCTGCCAACGCAACAGCCGGCAGCAGCTACTTCAATGGCAATCTCGGACGTAACACAGGCGTCAAGCCATATGTCGTTTTTGTCGATCTTCGCATCGCGCGCGATTTCTCCCTCGGCGAACGCCTCAAGCTCCAGGTCATCGCCGATGGCTTCAACCTGCTCAATCACTTCAACGTTCTGGATGTCAATCCACTCTACAGTGACGCAGGCCGTCCCACTGCCGCGTTCGACCCGCGCCAGTTTCAGTTCGCACTCCGCCTGTCTTTCTAAGGGCCGTCCTGGTTCATGCCCGTGCACGGCATGAGCCTTACCGCAGCCTACGAAGTTCCGGCCTGGCTTGCCCCAGTTCCTTTGCCATGATTGGCGCTACCCGGGATTGTACATTCAGAACTCCTCATCGCCCCTATTTCCTGTTTGCCAGTCATCCGGGCCGAATCGCTCTTTCGACGTTCGTGGTCACTACCAGTGCCGTGGTACGCTTCGCTCCGACCCTCCGATAACAATGCGGCGCCGTGGAATCGAAGTAGACCGCATCGCCCTCAGACAACTCATGCTTCGCATCCTGAGTGTGTAGTTCCAGCTTGCCGGAGATAACGTACAGAAGTTCGATGCCCGGGTGCTGGTGGAACCGGTTGTCCTTCACAAGCTTTGACGTGGAAATCGATTCAGCGCCGCTGGTATCCGGGCGCGGCGGATGCCCGCGCATGAAGGCGGGACGGGTTCGGGGGAAAGTGATTTCTGGAAAGAGCGAGGGATAAAAGATGATGCTTCGTCTACCTGTTCTGCTGGCCGGAGTCGCAGCTCTGGTCATGGTTTCCAAGGCTTCGGCGGCGGACCTTGTCGACACCGCAGTCGCCGGTCACTTCAACACCCTGGTGGCGGCAGTGAAAGCTGCCGACCTCGTGGATGCGCTGAAGGGGCCTGGGCCGCTCACAGTCTTCGCGCCTACCGACGAGGCGTTCGCCAATCTGCCGCCGGGCACGCTGGAAAACCTACTCAAGCCGGAGAACAAAAACCAGCTTCGGAAGATTCTCACTTACCACGTGGTGGCGGGGCAGGTTACGGCTAAAGACGCGGCCAAGCTCGACTCCGCCAAGAACGCTCGAGGGTGGAAGCCTAACCATCCAACGCGGAAGGTGGCGGAGTGATGGTCAGCAACGCGCACGTGACCAAGACCGACATTGCCGCGAGCAACGGCGTAATTCACGTCATCGACACAGTGCTTCTTCCCGAATAGCGGTGAGCGTATGATTTTGCTGACCGGGGCAACAGGGTATATAGGCGGCCGCCTGCTAAGGGCACTGGAACGGCAATCCATCGCCGTCCGGTGCTTGTGCAGGAACCCTGAGGTGCTTCGCGGCCGCGTGGCCGCTGGCACGCAAGTCGTACCGGGGGATCTGCTCCAGCCGGCATCTCTGGGCCCGGCATTTGCAGGCGTAGAGACGGCTTTCTATCTGGTTCACGCGATGCAGTCGGGGCGGGAGTTCGAAAGACTGGAAAGCGAAACGGCTCGGAATTTTGCGCGGGCGGCGCACGAAGCCGGCGTGCACCGCATCGTCTTTCTCGGTGGGCTGGCCCACGGAAATGAACTCTCACCTCACATGCGGAGCCGCCTTGAGACGGGCAACATTCTGCGCGCGAGTGGGGTTCCGGTGGTCGAGTTGCGGGCGTCCATCGTGATCGGTTCGGGCAGTGCTTCGTTTGAGCTGATTCGCGCCCTGGTGGAGCGGCTCCCGGTCATGGTGACGCCTCGTTGGGTCCACACTGCCGCGCAGCCGATCGGCACCGAGGACGTCATCGCGTACTTGGTCGAGGCGATCGGCGTGGAGGTGCAGGACGGCTTGATCGTCGAAATCGGCGGAGCCGACGTTACTTCTTACCTTGGGATCATGCGGGAATATGCGCGGCAGCGCAAACTGCGCCGCTGGTTTCTCGCGGTTCCATTTCTCAGTCCGGGGTTATCGAGCCGCTGGCTGACGCTCGTCACGCCCGTTTACGCCTCGATCGGCCGCTCCCTCATCGAGAGCGTCCGCACTCCGAGCGTGGTGCGCCGTCCGGAGGCGAGCCGCATTTTCAAGGTCGGGCCCGCCGGACTTGCGCGGGCGGTAGAGCGGGCGTTGACCAACGAAGACCTGTGCTCGGCCGAAACCCGCTGGTCTGACGCCGGGTGTCCCGGTTTGTGGGCCAAAGCGGCCGAGCCCGGGCCGGCTGTTCTGAGCAACGTACAAGACGTCAGCGTGCCGCTTTCGCCGAGCGAGGCGTTCGCCCCAGTGCGCCGGATCGGCGGGCGAACCGGCTGGTATTTCGGCAACTAGTTATGGAGAATCCGGGGATTGCTCGATTTGATGACAGGCGGTGTGGGAATGCGGCGCGGGCGGCCCGACCCTGAGACTCCGCTACCAGGGAGCACGCTGGATTTCTGGCGTGTGCAGATTTACGAGCCTGGGCGCCGGCTGCGGCTGCTAGCGCAGATGCGAGTCCCGGGGCGGGCATGGCTGGAGTTCCGTGCAGAGGCGAAAGGGCGATCCACCATCCTCCGGCAGATCGCCTGGTTCGAGCCGCACGGTTTGGGAGGCTTGCTGTATTGGTATCTGCTCTGGCCCATTCATGAGGTAATGTTTCGTGGGATGCTGCGGCGAATAGCCGCTGCGGCGCTAGGTGCGTCCACGCCCGGCGCAGCAACGGCGCCGCCCGTCGTGGTCCGGCCCAAGAGCGACGACGGCGCCGCGCGGGGCGCGCCGGCCGCGGCGAGGCGGGCGAAGCCGCGCGGGCGCCCGCCTCCTCGATCCCGCCGGCACGCGCGCCGCGTGCTCCCGCGACGAAACGGCCCACAGCTCCCCGCCGAGATCTGGCTCGAACGTGCGCGTGGGCGCGGCGGCCCGCGGCGTGGCCGGCGAAGCCAACCGCTCGGCGAGAGGCGAGCCGCGCCCCGTGGGCGCGCAAAACAACAGATCCGGAGGCACGCGCGCCTCCTCGCTTCTGACGCCACGCGCGCCCACGCGACTTCGCGACGAGGGTTCTCGAATTGCGTGCGGTGGACGCGACGGCGCGGCGAGGCTGACGAAGCCGCGTGCTCGCCGAGAAGCTGGCGGACCGCGCGTCGTGGTCCGGCCCGAGAGCGATGGCGCCACGCGGGCGCCGGCACGCGGGATCCGGTCGCGCCCTGCGCGTGGCGCCTCGATCCCGATGGCACGCGCGCCCACGCGACCCCAGCGGCGAGCGGCTCGACTCGCGCGAGTGGGCGAGAAGCCCACGGCGAGGCCGGCGAAGCCGCGCGCTCAGCGAGACGCACCGCCGCGGGCACGCAGGACGCGACTCGCCGCGGTTCCTCGATCCCGACGGCGCGCGCCCACGCGGCGAACGGCGTCAATTGCGCGCGTGGGCGCGAATGTGGTTCTTGGGCGCCCCCTACGTGACGATAACTGCGGCAGGGGCGGTTACATGGGGTGGCGACTGTTCAGACGGAGGCAGTTCACAGACAGTCACCGTCACGCTTACCCGTGACAAAAATTGCACGGCTACGTTCAGCCCATTATCCGCCTCGCTTACCAGCGTGAGCTGTTCATTAGGAGTACCATGGATTGTGACTATTACAGGGTCAGGAGCAGGACCTGTTGGAGCCCAATCTGGAGTGAGTATTCCCGGAAGTCCAGAGTCAATACCGAGCGCGACGATTCACTGGTTTTATGGTGATGTGCCTGGTCACGATTGGTTTTTGGGGAATGGGCTGCAGTCCGTTTCATGTGGTGGATGGTCAAGGTATGGCTATGATCAGTGCTCTCGAACCTCTTCTGATGAACCGGCTTCGACAACGTGGAGAATTGTTCTCGCGTTGTATGCTTTCAATATAGCTAATCCTACTGGTGTTACGGTGAAGGCTGCCGCCTATGCTTCTACCCGCGCCCCCGCCGATCAACGCCAGGTCCGTGGCCGCACTCGGCGGCGCGGTTAGGCCATAGGAGATGCCCATGCCGCCCAGCGCAGCGGTGCCGCTCTTGATGGCCGGCGAGGTACCCACAGCGGAGATCGCGCCCCAGATGTTGCTGTCCGTGGCATTCTGATAGCTCGGTCGTAAAGCTTCTTCGTCGAGTCCAAATTCGTGGCAGCTCACTCAGACCTACTTGAGATCGTCGTCGATGCGGGCCCCTCGACCGGCCATCGACCTTTGTCCCCAGATGTCCTCAG
>Ga0209067_10002046_pt1 | contig 12051 bp, 13 predicted proteins | sample ColStrG_CSR_2013_FD_187199 | JGI IMG/M metagenome (GOLD analysis project Ga0209067, IMG submission 187199) | Freshwater sediment microbial communities in response to fracking from Pennsylvania, USA - Cold Stream Run_MetaG_CSR_2013 (SPAdes)... | ecosystem: Environmental > Aquatic > Freshwater >... | reverse complement strand
CTGCAGTTTCGCGAGGAGGAGAATCTTACAGGTCCGTAAGCTGGGCGATGCGGCGTTCCATCACCGCAGCGAACTCGTTCACTTCCTGTGGCGAGTAGCCGGCGGCCCGGAAAGCGTCGCGAATCTGTGCCGGCGAAAGGCGGGCCAATAAGTGTCCCATCCACCGGGCATCCTCCCGTGGGACGTTTTTGCCAATATACTGCAAGTGAACCCGCATCAAGTATTCCTTGGGATTTACCCAATAGACATATCTTGGACGGGCGGGCACTTGAAAATCCACGGTAGAGGCAGTTACTTTGCGGATGAACTTGGATTGCTTGTAGGCCTGGAGGTTGTCTTTTGACCGTTCCCTAGGCCAGGCGCGCCCTGCCGCCCCGAAACTGGCGCCCAGATCGGTCACCATGTAGATCCGCTCGTTATCTTCCTGATAGATACCATTGTTTTCGTCTTTCAGATCCCAGTTGTTGATCACCGCCATCAGAACCCGCAGACCGTTCAACTCGTGGGTATCCGTGAACGCGTCGTGCCGCCACTCCCAGTTACCGATCTTTTTTTCTTCCTTGGACTCTCTCTTCAACCGCACGTTTCGCATGAACCCGTTCGGGCCGATCAGCTTTTCGCCGCGCTGAAGGCGGTCGGGCATTCCGCGCACCTGCAACTCCGGCACAAAATAGCTCTCGTTCGCATAGTAGCCCACCGCCCACACAATCCGCGTTGCTGCCGTCTCCGGCCGCGCTTCGAGTCCCAACTTGACCTTCCATTTCTTTCCGTCCTGATCGCGAACCCAGAACTTTGGGCTGGTGCCCTTGAGGTCTTCCTTGACGAAAGTAAATGTGCCGTGCGGCACATGCTCGCTGCCGCCAGGCCCATAAAACAGGTCTCGGGACTCGATGTCGGCCGGTTCCCGCCACATGGTGGCAGGTCCGGTACCGGTAATTTCTTCCTTTACGGCTTTCGTTCCTTTCACAGCCCCGGAAGCGGACAGACCGAGAACGAGTAAGATGAACAATATAGCGCGCGGACTGTTTCTCACATCCATAGGTGCAACCCTTCCTTTCTGTCGCAAACGGCGTCCTACCTGCAAGTAATAACTTGCAGGACCGGTTCCAGAGTGCGGGAGCACTCACGAAACGGCGATTGTGAGGAGCGAACCAATGAAGTTGCTCGTTCAGCCCGATGATGGAGTCCGGTTACTGGTTGAGGGGATTAACAATGCGACACGCAGCATTGAGATCCTCGTTTTCCGTTTCGATCAGAGAGAACTCGAACGGGCCTTGGCGAGTGCCGTCACGCGGGGGGTCTCCGTCCGCGCGCTCATCGCCCACACCAACCGGGCTGGCGAGGAAAACCTGAGAAAACTCGAACTGCGCCTCCTCGCCGCCGGAGTTACGGTGACCCGCACCGCGGACGATCTTGAGCGTTATCACGGCAAGCTCATGCTGCTAGACCGCCGGGAGTTGTACATTCTGGCCTTCAACTGGACCCACATGGACATCGACCACAGCCGCAGCTTCGGTGTAATCACCCGAAGCCCGGCTCTCGTAAAAGAAGCGGCGCGTCTCTTCGAGGCCGATACCGAGCGCCAGCCATACGAACCGGACCCCGGCAGTCTCGTAGTCAGCCCGGTGAATGCCCGCAGGCTGCTTGCCGAGTTTCTTAAGGGATCCAAGAAGCGATTGATCGTTTACGATCCGAAGGTTAGCGACCCAGCAATGATCGGCCTTCTTGACGAGCGCTGTCGGGCCGGTGTCGAGATCCAAGTGCTCGGCCGCATGACCCAGAAGATATCCGGCGTGGCGGTTCGCAGACTGGCGCCAATCCGGTTGCACACGCGCACCATGGTTCGCGACGGCAGTCTGGCGTTTGTCGGCAGCCAGAGTCTGCGGGCCGTCGAACTGGACGCGCGGCGGGAGGTCGGTGTCATCTTTCGCGATCCGAAGGCGGTCGCCCGATTGGTCGAGACATTTGACGCGGACTGGGCTCAGGCGAAACAAGCCGCGCAGGAGACCGAAGGGGAGGCACCCGTCGCCAAGGTGGCCAGGAAGGTTGCAAAACTCGTGGCCAAGGACTTGCCACAAGTCGCTCCGGTCTTAAATGGAGCGGTCAAGGAAATTGTCGGCAACGCGATTGATGTGGAACTGAATCCCGAAGAGGTCGAAGCGGTGGTGAAGGGCGCGGTCAAGGAGGCCGTGAAAGAAGTGGTCAGAGACATGGTCCGGGAGGTGGTCGAGGGAGACGCGGGGATTGACCAATGACACGCGCCGCGCAGCTAGTTGTCTTCTTGGTCTGTGCCACAACAGCGGCCGCGCAAGCTCCGGCGGTGAATCAGGATTCTCTGATTCTCAAGGACTTCAGCCGGCGCGTCGGGGATTACGTGAAACTGCACAGGACCGCGCAGTCGGAGGTCCATCGCCTGAAGCCGACCAACTCGCCCGAAGCGATCGATCGCTATGAGCATCATCTCGCGCACCACATCCGCGAGGCGCGGCGCCATGCCGTCCAGGGCGAGATCTTCACTCCCGAGATTACCGCAGGGTTTCGGAGGCTGATCGGCATAGCTATGAAAGGGCCAGACGCCGCCCTCATCAGGAAAAGCCTGCAAAACGATGCCCCGGTGCATGCACCCACCATTCGCGTCAACAACCCATATCCCGCCGGCCTTCCCCTAGAAACCGCGCCGCCGTCGCTTCTGTTGAATCTACCGCCACTGCCACCGGAGGTCGAGTATCGCGTGGTGGGGCACGACCTAATCCTGCGCGACATCGATGCCAATTTCGTCGTCGACGACATTCCGAATGCAATCCCTTAAACTTATGCCGCGGGCAATTCTCCTGTTATTCGTTTTCCTGGCCAATCTGATTTCCGCAGAGGCGTCGGAAATCAAGCTGCCGCTAAAGACGAATTCCGTTCGTTTTGCCGTAATCGGAGACAGCGGAACCGGTGAGAAGGCCCAGTACGAAACCGCTGCTGAAATGGCGGCGATCCGTGACAAGTTTCCATTCGACTTCGTCATCATGCTGGGAGACAACATATACGGCAGCCACGGCCCTGCCGATTTCAAGCGGAAATTCGACGACCCTTACCGGCCCCTCTTGGATGCCGGCGTGAAGTTCTATGCTTCCCTGGGAAACCACGACCAAACTAATGAGCGTCTCTACAAGCCGTTCAACATGGATGGCAAGCGCTATTACAACTTCAAGCGAGGCAACGCCGAATTCTTCGCGCTAGACAGCAATTACATGGATCGCGAGCAGTTGGACTGGCTGCAAACGCAGCTCAGCAGTTCGGGCGCCGCCTGGAAGATCTGTTACTTTCACCACCCTCTGTATTCCCACGCCCGCGCCCACGGCGCGGACTCCGATTTGCGAAGGCTGCTCGAACCGGTGTTCCAGGCGGACGGGGTGAACATCGTGTTTTCCGGGCACGAGCACGTCTACGAGAGGCTCAAACCACAGAACGGCATTTACTACTTCGTTTTGGGAAACTCGGGCCAATTGCGTTTTCACGACCTCAGGCCGTCTCAGGATACTACCCAGGGTTTCGATACGGATCGGACGTTTGAACTGGTGGAGATCGCCGGGAACCAGCTCTACTTCCAGGTGGTTTCGCGCACCGGCGACACCGTGGATTCCGGCACTTTGGAGATCAGGAAGTAGGCAGCGTATGCTTTAGCTTGCGCCCGGGTAAACGACGATTTCCACCTTGGCCCTATCGCCCGCGCGGCCGGTCTTACCGATAGCCAGCGTCTTGACCCGCGTATCGTCTAACCGGAAATGTTCCACCAGGTACTCGCGGACCACCATCGCTCTTGCCTCCGAGAGCAAACGGCTTTTGTCCATGTCACCCTTGTCGCCCGTGGATGCGGCTACCACCGCTAGGCCGAACCGGTTGTATTCCAGAAAGTGGCCCGCCGTGTCCATTGCCTTCTGGTTGCGCAGCTTGGCGGAGTCGTCCTTCGCGAAGATCTTCGATGCGTCATAAACGAAATCTTCCGACGACGGCTCCGAGGGCAGTTTGGAAATCCGGTGCTTTTCGAGCTCGGCTGCATCCTCGTAGCCGCGCTGCTTGAAGAATCCGCGCAGCAGAACATTGTGTTCCAAGGCCTCCATGTTCTCTTGAAAAGCCGTCACGCCGGCGTTGGCCTGCTGGTACATCTTGCGGTCGTTGATCAGCGCGCCCACGGTGCCCTGGCCATCGTTGATCTTGGCGGTGACCGCCTGGAGATTGCGTGTGGTGCTCTGCACGTTCTGCATGGCGTCGTCGGTGATTCCCAGAATCTGGTTCGCTTTCTTAACCAGGTCCGCGATATCGATCGGCAGCTCGCTCCTGATCGTGTCTCCGTCTTTCACCGCCGGGGCGTTTTTCTCTCCGAACGAAACTTCGACGTACTTGTCGCCAAGCAGCCCTTCGGATTGCACTGAGGCCACTGAGCCCTTGTTCACAATGCCGCGGGTCTGTTCCTCCAGATCCATCACCACGACTACCTGGCCTTCAGGCTGCTTCGGCAAATCGATGCGCTTGACCGTGCCTTGGTGAGTCCCTCCCACCCGCACGTCCGCGCCTGCCTGCAACCCGGCAACGTTCGGGAAGAAGGCGACGACCCGATAAGTCGGTCGAAAGCGCAATTGCTTGCTGCCGATCAGGAAGACGCCCGCCCCAAGAACCAGCAGCGTTGCCACGATGAACATGCCCAGCCGAACTGTTCGACCCATAGAACCCCCTTCTAAGCAGCGCTCATGAAGTGCGAAACGAACCGATCCTCGCTCTTCTGCAAGTCCCGGAAATCTCCCTCCACCAGAATGTTCCCCTCATGCAACAGGATCAGGCGATCCGCGAAACTCTTTGCGCCGCGCACGTCGTGCGTGACCACAACGGACGTGATCTTGCGCCTCTCCTGCAAATCCGAAATCAGCTTCCCGATTTCCGCCGAAGTAATCGGATCGAGCCCGGCGGTGGGCTCATCCAGCAGCAGAAGTTCCGGATCGAGCGCCAGCGCTCGCGCCAATCCAACGCGCTTCTGCATTCCACCCGAAATCTGAGAAGGCATCTTGTCCAGATCGGAGTCCAGCCCGACGTCCCACAGCAACTCCTGCACCTTGTTTTGCCGCTCCGATGCGGACAACCTGGTGTGCCGCTCCAAGGGAAAACTTACGTTCTCGCCGACGGTCAACGAATCGTAAAGTGCTGCCCCCTGGAAAAGGAACCCTATCTTCTTGCGGACATCATTGAGTTCCCGCGGTTTCAAATCCGGGATTGGTTGGCCGCAGATTTGAATCGAACCGGCCTCGGGCTTCTCCAGGCCCACCAGCAATTTCAGGAGAACGCTCTTTCCAGTGCCGCTGCGCCCCAGGACCGCCACCGTCTCGCCCTTCGCTACCGTAAAGCCGATCCCGTTCAGGACGGTCTGTTCGCCAAACCTCTTACGTAGGCCGTTGACTGCGCGACCGGAAATCCGTTGCCTGCACTCTTCATAGATCCTCATGGGAGAAATTCGAGAATGATGCGGACCATCACGACGTCGGCCAGAATCACGAACAGGAAAGAAATCACCACCGAACTGGTTGCGGAACGGCCCACGCCCTCCGTGCCCCCTTGCGTCCGCATTCCTTGAAAACAGGCGACCACGCCGATAATCAAGCCGAACACGGCGCGGTCTTGAGAGTCGGCGGAATGAAATCGTGAAAGACTAAGTTCTTCAGGCCGGTTTGCAGGAAGTATTGGAGCGAGACTGGCTCCATCGGGTTAACCGCGATCCATCCCATGATCACGCCGAAGAAATCGGCCGCCAGAGTCAAGAGGGGAAGCATCAGGACACAGGCCAGCACGCGCGTGGCGTAGAGGTACTTATAAGGGTCCACAGCCGAGCCCTCCATCGCGTCGATTTGTTCGGTGACCTTCATCGAGCCCAATTCGGCCCCGATCCCAGCGCCTACCCGGCCGCTCGCGATCATGCCAGTAATGACCGGCCCGCTCTCCCTGAGAAGGGAGAAAACGATGACGGAAGGCAGCAGCGATTTGGCGCCGAATGTGATCAGGCTATCGCGCGTTTGTAGAGATATGACGACTCCAGTCGCGGCGCCGGCCAACGCAACCACCGGAAGCGACTTGGAGCCGACTTCGTCCAGTTGACGAATAAGCTCGCGAAACTCGTATGGAGGGGTGACGGCGGCCCGTACCAGCCGGCAACAGAAAATGCCTAGCTCGCCGAACCACTCGAAAAAGTAAACTAGCCATTCTTTCGCGAAACTCCACGGGTTTGCCCGAGGGCGTAACGCCGCTGGCGGTGTTAACCAGAACACCGATCCGGAACGCATCCGGCCTCCTTTTCAACGGAGCAACGTGCGGTTATATTGCCAAACCCGCAATTCAGCGTGGAATCAATGGTGTAGCCAAAACTGCACGCCCTTCGATGTAATTCTTACCTATCCGGAGCGCCAGGGGCCGTACTCAATTGGAATCCAGCGTGCATTGGCTCTACGGGTTGGATGTGCTGTGGTGCGATGTGCAATCGGTCTCGCTGCTGTGGCCATAATATGTCTTATGGCCGAGGCCATTGACCGTCATCCGGAACGAGCCCCGACCCCGATTCTTGAATACATCAAGACCACGTGGTCGGTGCTGACTCGGTCCCATCAGGATCTCGCCGTGGCGGCCGTCGATCCCAAATTCCATCCCGCCACGGATGGCCGATGGCCAGTTTGGGTGGCGGAGCACGAGGACATCGCGCGCGTGGAGCGCGATCTGCGCAGCGCTATGAAGGCGGACTTCCAGAAGATCGAACTTCGCCGCCTTCCGCACGACATGCAGGTCCACGATCAGGGACTGTTGTACCTGCCGCGGCCCTATGTTGTGCCAGGCGGCCGATTCAACGAAATGTACGGCTGGGATAGCTACTTCATCGAATTGGGCTTGCTCCGCGACGGCGAGGTCGCACTCGCCAAGGACATGGTCGATAACTTCCTCTATGAAATCCGGGAGTACGGAAAGGTCCTGAATGCGAATCGCACGTATTATCTGACCCGCTCCCAACCGCCGTTCCTGACTGAGATGATTCTGGCGCTCTACCGCCGCACGCAAGACCGTCAGTGGCTGGAAGAGACCGTGCCTGCCATCGGGAAATATTATGTTTATTGGACGACGGAGCCTCACCTAACCCCGGAATCCGGCCTGTCGCGCTACTACGATTCGGGCGAAGGACCGGCCCCGGAGGTGGTGTCTTCGGAGCTTGACTCTCGGGGCCACAACGACTACGACTTGATCCGGCGGTACTTCCGTACCCACCATGTCGCCGATTATGACGTGAGTCAATTCTACAATCCGGCCCAGGATAGCCTGACACCGAAGTTCTACAAGGGCGACCGCTCGATGCGCGAGTCGGGCTTCGACCCGTCGAACCGGTTTGGCCCGTTCAGCGCCGATATCATCCACTACAATCCGGTTTGTCTCAACTCCCTTCTCTATTTGATGGAGGCTCAGTCCGCCGAAATCGCGGAATTACTCGGACATCACAAGGACGCCGCGAAGTGGAAGAAGAAGGCGAGCGAACGAGGCGGCAGAGTCAACCGCTTGATGTGGGACGCCGGAAAGGGACTCTACTTCGACTATAACTTCGTTCACAAGCGGGTCCGTGAATACCCATTCGTAACCACTCTCTATCCGCTGTGGGTGGGCATTGCGAGCCGCGACCAGGCGGAGCGAGTGGTGCGAAACCTTTCCCTTTTCGAATGTCCGGGGGGTTTGCAGACCAGCACGCATCACAGCGGCGACCAGTGGGACGCCCCTTTCGGGTGGGCCCCGCTACATCTGATAGCGGTTCAGGCGCTCCGGCGGTATGGATACCAGGCTGAAGCCGATCGGGTTTCGAAACGGTTCCTGACGCTGGTGCTGCGCGAGTATGAGAAGCACGGCACCTTAGTCGAGAAATACGATGTAGTACGCCTGCGGGCAGACGTCGGACACGGTATTCTCTTCGGTTACCGGACGAATGAGGCCGGCTTTGGCTGGACTAACGCCGTCTTTACGGCGCTTTTCGACCAACTTCGGGCAGACGCGCGCGAGGCGTTGCTCCGGTAGCGGCACGTGCCCTTTGGTTCTGGAGCTTCGTTTGCTTTTATCCACCGGTGGAGGTGTCACATGGAGAAACCATTGGCCTTCGCGACCGTTTTTTTGGTCGCCCTTTTCACTTTTGCCTACGCCCAACCGCGTCATGAACATGGTAGGCACGGTTTCAGCGGCGGGTACATTCCCTCCGCACGGCCCCAAGCCGATGCAAGCGCCAGCCCAGCGTGCCGTTTCGCGCGCTCCGGAACACGAATCGCATCGGGACATGGAAGGACATCCGAACGCTCCTCACGTACACAATGATGGCCGCTGGATTGGGCACGATTTCGGACCTGACAAGCCACGCTTCCACCTTGACCGTCCGTTTGAGCATGGCCGTTTCAGGGTGGATTCGGACCCGGCCACGTGTATCGTTTCCAGGGCGGAAATCGGGAACGCTTCTGGTTCAGCGGATTCTATTTCGGCGTTGCTCCGTTCGATTATGCCTATGTCTCGGATTGGCTTTGGGATTCCGATCCGATCGTAATCTATGACGATCCCGACCATCCGGGCTGGTACCTAGCCTACAACGCCAGGCTCGGAACTTATGTGCACGTCATGTACATGGGATAGTCTCACTTACGGGGCCAGAACTCGCGGGCAACGTCGAAGCCCATAGCGACCCCGATCGATGTTCCGAAGTTGGCGCCGGCACTGCGAAGACTGCTGGTGCTTCGCGGTTGCCACAATCGGGAGATTACCGCAGCGCCAGCAAAGGCGGCGATGCGGGAGACCGACAGGCGCCGTTCGCCGTAGTCGCCGCGAGCCAGAAAAGGGCTGCCCAAGGCGTATCCGAGGCGGTTTCCAAAGCCGGACTGTTCCGAACGTACGAAGCGGTTATCCTCGTGGAACAGGCCTGCAGCGCCGAACTTCAGGGTCTCGCGGACAATGTGCTCGGCGTATGAGCTTCCGTATCGAAGACCGTAAGCTTCGCTGCCCTCCTTCCATTCCGGCGGGCGATCCTTCCATTGGCCAATGCCCGCACAGGCAGCGCTGGTGAACAGAGAAAGGGGGCTGGCCGTATCCTTGAAGAACTGGCTCAGCCTCTCAGATTCAGTCATGGGGGTGTATGCAGGTTGGGTGGCTGCATTACTCGATGGATCCGTTCGATCCGCGCCATTGGCTGTTTGGGCCGGCAGGCACAATTGCGCGGCGATCAGTGCCGATCCGACGCCAAGCATTTTTTGCATCAGGCTTGCCACGCCGTTTCATAAGCAACGCTCATGCCGGAAACAGCAGCAAGGTCACGCTGGAAGCAGTACCAGTGAAAAGTATTACCCGTTCCAGTTGACATTTCCCTCAACGGCAGATCGCTTGCTTTCTATGTCGGCAAGTAGGAAAGCACGTCTATGACACCACGGTTCGCTGTGTTGCTTCTTGTCCTTTCGAGTGCGGCGTTGGGCCAAACGGCTCCGCCCAACAGTGGTATTCCGGACCAGCCACCGGTAGAGGAGCAGGCCAAACTGGATGACACGACACAGAACAAGCCTCCCGGTGATGCTCAACGGTCAACGGCGCTGGAAGTCAAGCCCGGGCCTCCCGTGATTAAGCAAAAGGATTTGTGGGAGGGAACCGGTTACTTCCACCCATTCGTTCGGATGCCGAAATACATTTTGCAGGATCAGAAAGCTATTTGGACCAGCCCGTTAACCACGGCGAAAGCCACCGTGAAATACTGGGTCATCTTCGGAGCTGCCACTGCAGCCTTCGTAGCCACCGACCGCTGGACTGTGAAACAGCTTCCAAATTCGTCGACTCAGGTGTCCGTCAGCACGTGGGGATCGCGCTTCGGCGCCGCGTATTCGCTGATTCCGATCAGCGGCGCGTTCTATTTCATTGGAGCCGGTACGCACGAGGAGCGGTTCCGCGAAACCGGCCTGATCGCATTCGAAACCCTGATCGACAGCAACCTGGTGGTGGAAGCGGTGAAGCTGGCGGCCGACCGCGCGCGCCCGCTGGAAAGCGATGGCAAGGGTCATTTCGAAGACAGTCCGGGCGGCCGCTGGAGTTCCGGCTTTCCCTCGGGACATGCCATCAATACGTGGGCCATGGCGTCTATCATCGCGCACCAATATCCGCACCCTCGTATCATCCCTGTGATCGCCTATGGGCTTGCGACCACCGTGGTGGTTTCGCGCGTGGGTGCCCGCCAACACTTTCCCGGCGATGTGGTCGCTGGTTCCGCCATGGGGTGGTTTATCGGCGACTACGTTTATGGCAGACGCCACAACCGGGACCTGGAGCAGAAACGAACCATCAGCCAAAAGGTGCTCGACCACGTGCACTTAGGTGTCGAGGTGCAATGATGAATCACGTTGACCTCCGCGGTCCGGTTCCCATTGGGGATGCAATTGCTCGGACTCCTGGGGAGGGCAAGATATGAGGTTTCTTCTGCTGTCAGTGGTGTTGTGCGCATTCCTGGTTGGATGCAGAACAAACGAATCACCAGAAGGGCAAGTGGACGACCTCCAAATAGTGGCCCAGGTGAAATCCAAGCTCGCCTCGGACATTGGGGCAACCACTGTAACAAACATTTCGGTAGACTCAACCAACGGAGTGGTGACCCTGGCCGGCCAAGTCGATTCGGCCGAGCTAAAGACCCATGCGGAAACTGTCGCCAAAAGCGTGCCCAAGGTGGTCCGAGTCATCAACAACCTGCAAGTCGCCACCAGACCGCAATCGCCGTGAAGGTGACGTCTGAATCATTTTTGGAGGTTCCCAACGCAATCTTGCTCCCGGAGAGGGTGGGGCACACATTCTCGGAATTTGTCGGGCCCAAGTACTCCACTGCATTGATCAGGCCGTTTGGGGAGGGCTCAGGACGGGGACATGAGGGCGTGCTTGCTGTTCCTGCGCAGCGACGGAGAAATTCCCTTTCCGGAAAGTGTCTCGCGGGGAGTGCTGAAGTCCCTGCGTGCTCCTGTCTGCCGGGCCCGGCCGGAAGCATTGTGGATCCAGGTTCGATTGCGCCCACCATGAGAAAATCCGAAAATATCGGCCCCCTACCGACATCTCGCGACGCCGCCGATTGCAGGTCCACCCCTCGCATCCAGATCGGCCTTGCGTCCGCCCCCCCGAGTCTCCGGAGGCGAAGGCATCGTGAAATTCCGAGTTTTCTTGCCCCTCTGACACCGTTCCGAAAGCCAGCGTAGATTTCGAGACCTTCATGCTGGACAGGCTCGAATGAAGAGTCCAAGCTGCCTCAACTTCTACAGTAGCTGCTTCAGTTCGCTCCGAGTATTAGGGGCATTTTGTGTCGGTCGATGTCGCTTGATGTCGCTGAGCCGTCTCGCAACACATCACGGCAAACAGTTGAAAAGGCGGGAAAACGTTGAAAAGAAATAGCGGGGGCGACGGGGATCGAACCCGCGACCTCCGACGTGACAGGGCGGCATGCTGAAACTCCGAGAATCTCTGCCCCCCCTGTGAAACTGCGCGGTGAGCAAAGGAAAACCAGTTTTCGGAACGGGAGCATGAGGACCATTTTCGCCGGCGACCAAGAAGCAACCGGACCCAGGATTCGACATTAGAAATCTGCACGCACGCGTCCAGTTCGAAGCCGCTGCATAAATTCCCAGAACGATTGCCTTCTCAAACATTGAAGGCTGAAGATCGGGATCCTCGGTGGTCACCTCAAAACCGGCCATAGAGGGTCACTTCAAAACCGGCCAACGGGCCGCGCCAGGACCTGAGGTTGTTGTACCGCGTCTGGGGTCGGCGCGGCAAGGGTTTTTGTGGTCTTGCTTTCTTCATTGTGCGCGGTGGGGAGCGTAACGACCGCCGAGGGCTTCCTTTCAGGGCGAGGTTTTTGGGACCCCCCTGGTGGTAGAGTAGGAGGGCGGGCGACTAAAGGCGGCCCGCTCTCCCCTCATCGAACCGGAGATGCAGATTTCCCACGTCCGGCTCTCCTGAAAACTCTCGCCTCAGGCATTCGCATTTCCCGACAGACGG
>Ga0209067_10002045_pt1 | contig 12053 bp, 10 predicted proteins | sample ColStrG_CSR_2013_FD_187199 | JGI IMG/M metagenome (GOLD analysis project Ga0209067, IMG submission 187199) | Freshwater sediment microbial communities in response to fracking from Pennsylvania, USA - Cold Stream Run_MetaG_CSR_2013 (SPAdes)... | ecosystem: Environmental > Aquatic > Freshwater >... | reverse complement strand
TCCTCGCGCAGCCTGTCCCCGTCAACCAGCCGGTAGCCGGAGGGTCGGAAACAGTTCTGGTTGTCGAAGATGAGAGCGCGCTGCGCGAGATGACTTCTAATTACCTGGAAGGTAAAGGCTATAAAGTGCTCGAAGCTGGCGACCGGCGGGGTGCCCTTCAGGTTTGCAGGGACTTCGAAGGCCCAATCCATGTAATGCTCACCGATGTCGTCATGCCCGGAGGCGGCGGACCCGATTTAGCCAAGGCTGTTCTCGAGAAGCGTCCGGGACTCCGCGTGATCTACATGTCGGGCTACACGGATCGGGTCCTGACCGAAGAATTCGTTGGAGAAAAGGCCGCGTTCCTTCAGAAGCCATTCAGCCTCGAGCACCTGGCTTCCAAAATACGGTCCTTGTTGAATTGAGCTCATTCAAGCCGTACATTTGAGCCCAACCCTTCGGGAAAAGCTTATGCTTGGTCGACGGATTGCTTGATGGCGCTGACACGGAGCGAATGTCATGAAGATCTTGCTCGTCGAAGATTCGCCCATTGAACGACACAAGGTTGGCGGATATCTAACCTCGTGGGGACTCGACTTCGTCGCGGTTGGAAGCGGCACAGAAGCCATCAAATTGCTGGACGCTCCCGACCCTCCTACCCTGGCTCTGCTGGATTGGATGCTGCCCGGTCTCGACGGCATCGACGTCTGCCGCCATATCAGAAAACACGGAAACCGAGGAGCATACGTCTACACCGTCATGCTGACCGCCAAAAGTCGCAAGCAGGATCTCCTGCTCGCCATGGAGGCTGGCGCCGATGACTATCTATCCAAGCCCGTAGATCCTTCGGAATTGCGCGCTCGAATCCTGGCCGGCAAAAGAATCCTGGAGCTTCAGCAATCGTTGCGTTTCGCCGCCACTCATGATTTCCTCACCAATCTGTTGAACCGTTCGGAAATTCTCGCTTCCCTCGACAGAGAGTATTCGCGCAGCGGACGCGAAGGAAAATCCGCCACCATCATCATGGCCGACATCGATCACTTCAAGCGCATCAACGATTCGCTGGGTCACGCCGCAGGCGACGAAGTCTTGAAAGAAGTCGCCCTTCGGCTCAAGTCGGACTTGCGCCCCTACGACGTCGTGGGCCGCTACGGCGGCGAAGAGTTCCTTATCATTCTGCCCGGCTGCGAGCTGAACGTCGGCGCCCGACGCGCCGATGAGATCCGGAAACTCGTCGCGAAAGCGCCCATCCTCACTCCTTTTGGCACCGCCTCCGCCACCGTCAGCATGGGAGTCACTGCAACCGGTCCTGGCCGCGATCACTCCGTGTCTGATCTTCTTCACGAAGCTGATGTCAGCATGTATGCCGCCAAGAAAAACGGAAGGAACCGCGTGGAGCTCTTTTTCCCCGCCCCCCGCACAGTTGAGCGTCAAATCTAACCCAAAGCAACAACCAGGCCGCGTATGCATTGCACGATCGGCGGCTAAGTTTTCCCAGGCAAAGTGCCGATAACCTTCGGGAGGATCGCCCCTATACACGCGATCGCCAGTGCGCCGCTCTCGGCCGGGGACATCACATGATCGAACAAGGCGTTTGGGGACTTCTCGGCGTGCTGGCTGCCCTGGTGGCATACCAGCAGTTTCGCATGTACCAGATGCACCAGGCCGCGAAACACCGCGATGAGTTGTTTCAGATTGTTACCGAGAATGCGGCCGACATGATCGCTCTGGTCGACGTCAAAGGCAGGCGCCTCTACAACAGCCCTGCTTACAAACGCATCCTTGGCTACTCCCCGGCTGAACTGTCGGAGACTTCCGCCTTCGAACAAATCCATCCCGATGACCGCTTCAAGGTTCTGGAGGCCGCCCAGGAAGCTCGCACCTCTGGGCGTGGCAAACGGTTGGAGTACCGCATTCGCCACAAAGATGGAACGTGGCGCACCCTGGAGTCGATCGCCAGCACCATCCGGAGTGAGAATGGTGACGTCGTCAAGCTGGTCATCGTCAATCGCGATATTACTCAACGCAAGCATGCTGAAGAACAACTCGAACACCATACCTTTCATGACGCCCTGACCGGCTTGCCCAACCGCCGTCTGTTTCTCGATCGGTTAGAGCATCTGTTCCTGCGCTCAAAACGGAATGCCGATTACCACTACGCGGTGCTGTTCGTGGACATTGATCGTTTCAAAACGCTCAACGAGAACTTGGGCCACGCCATCGGAGATGCGCTGATTATCGAAATCGGCCGCCGCCTGTCGGCCTGTTTACGTCACATCGATACCACCGCCCGTCCCGTTAGCGCATCGTCGGATAACGCGGTCTCCCGCTTCGGCGGCGATGAATTCGCAATTCTGCTGGATTCAGTCACCGAGCCATCCGACGCAATGCGGGTAGCCCAACGCATTCAGACTGCGGTTGCGGAACCTTTCGAAGTCGCGGGCCATGTGCTGCGGGCGTCGTTGAGTGTGGGCATTGCCATGAGCACGAAAGAACACGAGCGGGTAGAGGATCTTCTCCAGGACGCCGATGTCGCCGTCCGCCGGGCCAAGGGCCTTGGCGGTGCCCGCTGCGAGGTGTTTGACGAAGCCATGCACACCAGCGCGGTCCGCCGTCTCCAGTTGGAGACGGAACTGAAGACCGCGATCCACAACCGGCAGTTTAGGGTCTTCTACCAGCCCGTCGTAAATCTGGAGAACAAAACAATATTGGGCTTCGAGGCTCTGCTGCGCTGGCAACATCCCGAGCATGGGCTCATCTCGCCCATGAAGTTCCTCGAGGTGGCCGAAGACTCCGGTCTGCTGGTGTCGATCGGCCGATGGCTCATCTCCGAGGCATGTCAGCAACTCCGCGCCTGGCAGATGCAAGACCACGCCACCGACCCGCTGCGAGTCTCGGTGAACCTGTCTTCACGACAGCTTGCAGAGTTTGGGCTGGTCAACGATCTTCGGCTGATTTTGCAGAAAACCGGCCTCGATCCCTCGTCGCTGCAGTTGGAACTGAGCGAGAGTGTGGCTATGGCGGACCCGCAACTGAGCGCCAGTGTCTTTTCTCAGCTGCGGCAGCTTGGCGTTGGAATCATCCTCGACAGTTTTGGCACAGGACGTTCGTCGTTAAGCGAACTGCGTCACTTTCCTGTCGATTCTTTGAAGATCGACCGCTCGCTGGTTAGCGAGATGCTGACCAATCGCGCTACTTCCGACATTGTGGATTTGATCATCACGCTCGCACACAAGTTGAATCACAAGGTGTTTGCCGAAGGCATTGAAACCGGCTTACAACTGGCGCGCCTCCGCGAATTCGGATGCGATTGGGGACAGGGCTACTTGTTCTCGCAGCCACTGAATGCCGAACAGGTGCAACCGTTCCTGAAACAACACCGCGGGCGTGAAAACCGTGTCGAAGTGCCCTAGTTCCCAGACAGCTTTGAAAAAACGGCTCCGCTGCAACAAGTTATTCCTCAGCCATCGGAATGAACTCTGGCGATTCCACCCCGAGCAGGTTGTACGCTTCGTCCATTGTATGAACGACGTGGAAATTCGGACGGGTCCCCTCGGAAAGCATCTGAAACATGCGCGCTATTGCGTACGAGTGATCGTTCGCAGCAACCACGATCCGCACTAAACCTGGCGCGACGGCGGGAGTCTTTGCCAGTTGCATGATGGCGCCGCTCGAAATCTCATTCGCCGTCACCTTCGAGACGTCCGTAATGCTCCGGCATGGGGGATGGGACGAAGCATACCGTGATGCTGCTTCGAAGACCTCAAACATAATCGCGTCGTTCAGCGGGCCACTTATCGTCAGACGCAGGATGTTGTTCCTTTCGTCGAACTCCATCAAGAGCGACATCGTAAAACTCCCCGCAGACCGCAAGTGGGGGCCTGATGAATCACGTGATTAGTTGCGCAGCTTGAGCACAAGCTGCCTTTGAATTAGCGGAGGATCAACTTCCTTGGGGAGGTCATTCCCCGCTCGCCGGGATCAGGGTATCCAGCAAGATTGAACGAATAGCGAGTGGGCGAATAGTCGCCCTACAAGAGCAATTGTAGGCTTCCATTTTTCCTGCGTCTATCGCAGCCACCTGCGGACCATAGCCAATTGCACATCGTTTTCCTCATGAGAAAAAATAATCGCGGAGTGTCTTACCAGTACAAACATCCCTGCCACGGTCAATCCTCCTTTATCAGTCCATCCTTAACGATCCCTTCCTTTTATTAATCCAAAATGAGGAGCGAAACGTGCAACAGAACACTGAAGAATGCTCGAAACTTACGCTACCCCGCTGTCGATACGCGCAAGCAGCCGAAACTGGATGCGCAGCGTATGGGAGTCGCTCTGGCTCGGCGGAGGAGACCGAATGAAACCCAGTCCGATCTTGGAGTTAGCCTGGATCGATGGCAAACCTGTGATTATGGGCAGGAATCAGACAATGAAAATGCTGATTGAGTCGCCGCTCCCGGCGCCGCGAAAGGGTCTGTTCGGTCTGCGCCCGAAGCCGCGCCTGCCAGTTGTACGACGAAACGCCAATCACCCGAGTCACTGATCGACTGACATCAAGACCCTGCTCTCCGATTGCGCACTGACTCGATCTAATTGATTAGAACTAGATGTGGCAGCGCAATTGCAAATGCTGCATTACGTCACAGCAGTGTTGAAAAATCCGCTTCCTCCGAAAGGAAAGTCGTATGCGTACCTTGACCCACGGCCGGCTGTCGATGTTCTTACTGTTAGCTTTGATCTCTTCCGCGGCAGCGCAGGACGCACATGTTTCTCGTCTGTCGGCGTCCGCTTCCGATTTGCCTTCAGTTCCCACTAAGGTGGAAACAACACGACCCGCTCCCGGCTCATTCGATGAAGTCGTCGACCGTGTAGTAGAGCGTGAGCACCTGCTCCTGGCCCAGATGCACGACTTGCGGCCCATCGTCGAAACCTATCTCCAGAATCTGAAATCGGACGGCAATGGCAGTGCCTCTCCACTGAACGACCAGTATTTCCTGGGACGCCTCGATATGAGCGACGGCCCCGACGGCATTTCCTTCGTCGGGCAGCAGGATGCCGGCAAGAGCCGCCTGAACAAATTGACCGGGATATTTTCCCTGCACTTTCAGCCGCTAGGTTTTGCCCAGATGGTGGTCCCCGATACCGACTTTAATAAGACGAATTACATTTTCAGTTTTGTCCGCCGTGAATTTCTCGGAGAGGTGCGCTGCGTGGTGATCGATGTCCAGCCCAAACCCGAAGCGCCCGCCGGCCGCTTCGAAGGACGAATCTGGGTCGAAGACAAGGACTTCAGCATTGTCCGCTTCAACGGCACGTTTTCCCGCCTCGCCAAGAACACTTTCTCCCTGCACTTCGACAGCTGGCGCTTGAACATGAAGCCCGACATGTGGCTGCCCGCCTACGTCTACAGTGAGGAAGCGGACCAGGAGAACGGTACCGGCCACGTGCACATCAAGGCCCAGACCCGCCTCTGGGGCTACGACTTGAAGACGGCTGCAAAGAGTCGCAACGACGAGTACACCCAGATCCTGGTGGATCCCCATCAGCCCGTGGAAGATTCGACTGACGCCGCCGCGGACGCCACCCCCCTGAACGCAGAACGTTTGTGGGAGCGTCAGGCCGAAGACAATGTGATCGAGCGCCTGCAGAAAGTCGGTCTGCTGGCTCCGGCCGGCGGGGTCGACAAGGTGATGCAGACCGTAGTCAACAATCTGCTACTCACCAACAATATCGATCTGCAATCCGACGTGCACTGCCGGGTTCTGCTCACCGCCCCACTGGAATCGTTCACCATCGGCCACACCATCGTGGTCAGCCGCGGCATGCTCGACGTGCTGCCCGACGAAGCCTCGCTCGGCATGGTGCTAGCCCATGAACTCAGCCACATCGTGCTCGGACATCCCTTCGACGCCAAGCTGGCCTTCAATGACCGCATGTTCTTCCCTGACGAGCAGTCGTTTCAGCGCCTCGACTTCAAGCGTCGCCCTGGAGACGAAGAAGCTGCGGACACGAAAGCTTTGGACTTGCTGAAGAACTCTCCTTACAAAGAGAAACTCGGAACCGCCGGACTCTTCCTGAAGGCCTTGCAGCAGCGCGCACCGGATCTTCCGAACCTGATCCGTCCCCATCTAGGCAATGGCCTGGCTGCGGGCCAGAGTATCCGGATGTCCGCACTGCTCGCCGCCGCGCCTCAACTCGACGAGCACCGCATCGATCAGATCGCCGCCCTTCCCTTGGGCGGACGAATCAAGCTCGATCCCTGGAGCGATCAGGTCGACCTTACCAAGGCCCGGCCCGCGACCCTCGCCTTGGCTCGCGAAAAGATGCCATTCGAAATCACGCCGTTCTTCCCACACCTCACCAGGATGCCAAACGAGGGTGCAGACAAAATGGCTATGGCGGCTGGCGGGTCGAAGTAGTTCAGAACAAAACGACGTTGGAGTCTGGGACGGCGCGACGAAAAAACCGACTTGCGCTGTCCCGCTCTTTTCTCATCTCCCCAGGTGTTTCTCAATCAGGTCGAACAGATATTTGATGCCGGCCAACAGGCCGACGATGAACAGCACACCTCCTAGCGCCTTCCCTAACATCATTCGGTTCCTCGGATAAACCGACTTTACGGTAGGTGTGGGCCCAGCGAAAGATTACGCAGCAGCGATTACAGTGGGATTACGTAAGTTCCGTCGTTTAAACGACGCTTGCCTCACGAAGATAATGCTCTTGGGTAGGGCTGGCCCGTTTCGGGATTTTCGCATACCTGTATCGTTTTTATAAATACAACTTGCTCCCCTCTCGCAGCCCGGTAGGTTTATAGTAATAACAACTTTAGCAAGAGCAACACATGGCTGTAGCAGCCCGCGAACTTGCTGGGGCAACGTGTATGTATGTTGTTCATTCAGTAACTGTTCCAACCATTCCTAGACGTCGGAGAAAACTAAGGAGTAACCATTTATGCCCAAACCGAAATCCCCCAAGAAGAATCATTTCGCAGAGGAACTCACCTCCAGTTCCACCACCAAACCGGTAACCAGTCCTGGCAATGGATCGCCGAAAAACGTCGCGGCTGAACCAACCGCCACCGAAACCATGAGAACCGAGACGAAGACTGCGACTCCAAGAAAGGCGCGGAAGCCCCAGATCGTAAAATCGAAGCTCATTCCGATCAACCTGGAAGACGAGATTCGCCGTCTTGCCTACCTGCTTTCCGAGCGGCGCGGCTTCGCACCGGGTCACGAAACCGATGACTGGGTCAGAGCGGAGCGCGAGATTCGCCAGCGCTACCACCAGCAGAGCGCATAGCGCTGACTCCTAGCCCCCACCGCGAATGGCGGCCGAGCCCCGGCCGCCGCGCCAGGGCGGTGATACGGCCTTCCCGCCTTATCGATTTTCTTGATACTCCTCTTCCCTTCCGTCCTTTTCCAGTTTCCAGATCCCCGCTGTCCAACCCGACGTGTCCTACCGGTACTGTTTTCCTGCTCTCCCCAGTTGCCTCCACGGTGGCTTTCTGAAAAAATACGTTGGGGATCCCCGACATGGCGCAAATAGGTAGTTTTGCCTTGCTCATAGCCTTGGCGTTGAGCGTATATTCGTTCGCCGCCGGACTCATCGCGCTCGTGCTTCGCAACCCCGCCTCTGAGGGGCTTGCACAGCGGGGCGCCAAAACCGTCGATCGCAGCGCCGATTCATTCTGGTCGTTTCTGATCGCAGGGCTACGTCAGGCCTCCGATCGCATCGCCGAGACCGCGCGCCGCGCCGGCCTCACCGTTTTCATCGCGGTCCTTCTCGCCGCCATCTGCCTGGTCATTTCCGCCTTCCGCAACGATTTCACCATCGCCTACATCTTCCATCACAGCAATCGCGATCTCCCCGGCCCCTACAAATTCGCCACGCTCTGGTCCGGACAGGAAGGCTCGCTGGTCTTCTGGTCGCTGCTGTTGTCGGGATACGCCTTCGTTCTGCGCCTGCGCTACAAAACCGACCCTCGCCTGTTCGCCTACGCTTCGGTGGTTCTCGCCGGTGTCCAAATCTTCTTTCTATCGCTGGTGAATTTCGCCGCGAATCCCTTCGGCCTCCTCGAAGGCCCGCTCCGCGCCGACGGCAGCGGCCTCAACCCCCTTCTGCAGTATCCCGAGATGGTGATCCATCCACCCATGCTCTATCTGGGCTACGTCGGAACCACCGTGCCCTTCGCCTTCGCGCTGGGCGCGCTGATCATGAAGTATCCCGGTGACAAGTGGATCCACATCACCCGCCGCTGGACCATGGTCACGTGGGGATTGCTCACCTGCGGCATCTTCCTCGGCGCCCACTGGGCCTACTCCGTTCTCGGCTGGGGCGGCTACTGGGGATGGGACCCGGTCGAAAACGCTTCCCTGATGCCCTGGCTCTTCGGCACCGCCTTCCTGCATTCGGTCATGATGCAGGAAAAGCGCGGCATGCTGAAAGTCTGGAACATGTGGCTGGTCTTCGGCTCGTTCTGGCTCGCAATCTGGGGAACCTTCCTCACCCGCAGCGGCATCATCAGCTCCGTGCACGCCTTCGCGCAGTCTTCGATCGGCGTCTGGTTCGCCTACTTTCTCGCCGTCATCTTCGCGGTCTTCATCTTCTTCTACATCAAGAACCGGGAGCACCTGCGCAGCGAGCACAAGCTCGAATCCCTGATCTCGCGCGAGTCCAGCTTCCTGTTCAATAACCTTCTCTTTGTGCTGCTCTGTTTCACCGTAGCGTGGGGAACCTGGTTCCCGAAGATTTCCGAATTGGTTCAGGGCAACAAAGTCACCGTTGGAGCACCCTTTTACAATCGGGTTGCGATTCCCGTGGCGCTCCTGCTCTTGATCCTGACAGCCGTCGGCCCCCTGCTGGCGTGGCGCAAGACGTCATTTGAAAGCCTGAAACGCAACTTCGCCTGGCCCACCTTCGGCGCAGTCATCGTCGCCATCTTCCTGATGCTGACTCCGCCTTCCTGGGGAGGACCCTTCGGCCTTCGCCCCTGGAAAGACATTTCCTACTTCTATTCGCTGATGGCGCTCAGCCTCTCCGTACTGGTCACGCTGACCATCGCCAGCGAGTTCTATCGCGGCGGTAAAGTCATTTCCGGTCATACCGGCCAGGGCATGTTTGCCTCCATGGTGCAACTCACGCACCGCAACACCCGTCGCTACGGAGGCTACATCGTCCACTTCGGCGCGGTGGTCATCATCATCGGCATGGCCGGCGCTGCCTTCAATCAGGAAAAAGAACAGGAGATGAGTTACGGCGACAAAATGTATATCGGCGGCTACACCCTGGTCTGCCGCTCCTATACTGATGAGGAATTCCCGAATTACGCCGCCGAGTGGGCCGTCCTCGATGTCTACAAAAACGGGAGGCAGATCGACACGCTGACCCCCGAGCGCCGCTTCTACAAAGCCAGCAACCAGACGTCGACGATGCCGTTCATTCGCTCCACCATCAACGAAGATCTCTACATCGTTTATGAAGGATTGAATCAGGACACCGGCCATCCCATCCTCAAGGCCCATGTGAATCCCTTGGTGATGTGGATCTGGCTGGGCGTGTGGCTCATGCTCCTTGGTACCGGTCTAGCCCTGGTCCCCAACGCCCCCGCGCAAGTGAGGGTGCCGGCACCAAGGCTGGTAGAACACCCGGCTCCCGTAGCCACTGGAGATTAGTGTTCGGATCAAAGTAAGAAAGTTTTGGGGACAGTTAGAGTTGAGGAGACCTAAACGTGGGGACGGCCGCCCTCGGCTGTCCGCCGGCCGGAATCCGGCTCTTTGGGGAATTGCAGGGCGTAGAACGATGCTCTCGTGGCTTCGATGCAGACTGGACGGTCTGGCATCTCAGCCGCGAAGCGGCGGCATGTGAAAGCCCGGCACGGAAGTGCCGGGAAAGCTCAGCCAACGGAGAACAAGTCCCGTAGGGACGACACAACTTCTCCCGAACTGGCAAGAGACAGAACTAATATATGACGACGACACTAAAACCCGCCCTCCGCCGCGTTCTCCACTGCGCCCTCCTCTCTCTCTCGGTCTTCGCCCTGGCCGGTGCCGGCGATCCCGCCTCGCGCTTCCACGACCTTGGCCATCAACTGATGTGCATCTGCAGCTGCAACCAGGTCCTGCTCGAATGCAACCACGTGGGCTGCCCCGACTCCGACAGCATGCGCAACGAACTGCAAGCCGCCATTACTCGCGGCGACAGCGACAGCCTCGTCGAGCAATCATTTGTGCAAAAATACGGGCCCACGGTGCTGGCCGCCCCCACCGGCACCGGCTTTGACCGCACCGCATGGATCATGCCCTTCGCCGCCCTGATCTTCGGCTTCGGCCTGGTCATCTACATCGTCCGCCTCTGGAAGAACCGCCCCGCGCCCGCCATCGCCGACGGCCTGCACCCCCTTCGCGGTGCCGAACTGGAAGAATTCCGCGATCAGGCCCGCAAGGAGACCGACCTATGAGCTTCGAACTGGCTTGCTGTCTGCTGTTCACCGCCGCCGTGCTCTTCTACGTTTTCTATCTCCCGGGCAAGCTCTACTTGGGCCCGGAGAAGACGCGCTCCTCATACCTGCGCGAACGCCGTGACGTCGTCTACGAAAACCTGCGCGACCTGAATTTCGAATACAAAGCCGGCAAAGTCCCCGATACCGACTACCAGTCCATGAAAGCGTCTCTGCAAGACGAAGCCGCGACCCTGCTGGCTGAGATCGCACGCCTCGAAGGGAAAGTCGCAACCGTACCAGGAAAATCAAGACCATGACCGAAACCCAAATCTCAAAATCCCCTGTCATCCTGAGCGTAGCGGGAAGTGCGCGAAGCGCAGTTCCCGCGAAGTCGAAGGACCCTGTGCCCGCCAGTGTCGCCAACCGGCCTGTGAGGGAGTTCTCACTAGGCAATGTGGGGACAGCCGCCCTCGGCTGTCCGGTCGAGCGAAGCTCGACTGCATTCTCCTCAGGGCAGCAGCAGCCGGGCTTCGCCCAGCCCGACAGCCGAGGGCGGCTGTCGCCACATAAGTGCCGAGCCGCATTCCTGGTCTGTCTAGCCGCCCTCCTCCTCACCTCGTTCTCCGCCGCCCAAACCCTCACCGGCACCGTGAAGAACGCCACCACCGGCAAGCCCGCCGCCGGCGACGAAGTCGTCCTCCTTAGCCTCGGCCAGGGCATGGAAGAAGCCGGACGCACCAAGGCCGACGCCAAGGGCAACTTCAGCTTCAAGCTCGATGCGCAGGGCCCGCACCTGGTCCGCGCCATCCACCAGGGCGTCACCTATCACCGCATGGCCCCTCCGGGAACCACCTCGGTCGAAGTTGAAGTCAACGACGTCGCCAAGCAGGTCGACGGCATCGAAGTCGTCGCCGACATCATGCGCGTGCAAGCCCAGGGAGGCCAGCTCGACGTCATGCGTGCCTTCGCCGTTGAGAACAAGTCCAAGCCTCCACGCACCCAGATGAACGAGCGCAACCTGGAGTTCAACGTCCCCGAAGGCGCAAAGATCGTCAACGGCTCGGCCATGACCGCGAACGGCAATCCCCTCACCTCGATGCCGGTCCCGCAAGACGACAAGAAAACGCGTTACTCGTTTCTATTCCCACTGCGCCCAGGCACCACGCAATTCCAGGTGGAGTACCAGCTTCCCTACACCGGCAGCGCCAACATCGATCCCAAAAGCATTTATCCTCTCCAACATTTCGTCGCCATCGTGCCCAAGGGAATGGAATTCTCCGCCGCCTCCGGCACCAACTACCAGCCCATGAATGACCCCCAGCAGCCCGACGCCAATGTTCAAGTAGCTTCCGGCGCACAGGCGGGCCAGTCGCTTGCCTTCAAGGTTTCGGGCGAAGGCGCTCTGCAAGCCCGCCAGGAAAACGCCGGCGCACCCAGCGACGGTGGCGGCTCCGCCCAGAGCGACAATCGTCCCGGCGGCGGCCTCGGCCCCCCCATCGACGCTCCCGATCCTCTGCAGAAATATCGCTGGTGGATTCTCGGCGCATTCGCCGTTGCGTTGGTAGTCGGCGGTGTCTACGTAGCCTCGCGCCAGCAAGCCGCCGCCCGCGAGGCCGCCCGTCCGAAGTCCAAGAAG
>Ga0209067_10002043_pt1 | contig 12056 bp, 14 predicted proteins | sample ColStrG_CSR_2013_FD_187199 | JGI IMG/M metagenome (GOLD analysis project Ga0209067, IMG submission 187199) | Freshwater sediment microbial communities in response to fracking from Pennsylvania, USA - Cold Stream Run_MetaG_CSR_2013 (SPAdes)... | ecosystem: Environmental > Aquatic > Freshwater >... | reverse complement strand
CTGCGCGCCGATGGCTATTCGCTCAAAAACAAGAAGTTCGAGAGCACGATTGCGGTCAAGCGCACCGATATTGAAGATGACCAGTGGGGCATCTATTCGCCGCTGATGGCCGAAATGGGTTCCGCAGCTGCGACGCACCCGGACACTGAAATTTTTGCGGCTCTGCTCGCGGGCTTCAACACCAAATGTTTCGACGGTCAATATTTCTTCGACGTCGACCATCCCGTCGGCATGCCGGGCTCGGAAGTCACAGTGTCGAATTTCGGCGGCGGTGACGGTCCGGCATGGTTCCTGCTCGACACCTCCCGTTCGCTAAAGCCGCTGCTTTACCAGAAGCGTCAGGACTATCGCTTCATCGCCAAACAGAATGCCAATGACAGCGATCACGTCTTCATGCGTGATGAATTCCTGTATGGCGTCGATGGTCGTATGGCCGCCGGTTACGGCTTCTGGCAGATGGCCTACGGCTCGCGCCAGCCTATCACGGCCGACAGCGTCGAGGCGGCTTACACTTCGATGACCAAATTGGTGTCGAACGAAGGCCGCAAGCTCGGGATCAAGCCGAACATCATGCTCTGCGGCCCGTCGACCTATTTCCAGGCTCGCGCGCTCATCGAAGCCCAGATGATCAACGCCACCTCGAACACCCTGTTCAAATTGGTCGAGATCGTTCTCGTGCCCTGGCTGGAATAGCCGGGCACCTGCCGCTCTTCGTTTTCAACCCCTCAAATTCAGGTGAACCATGGCAGACCCCAAACCCGATCTGGTGACAAAAGCTGCAGCCCCAAAAACCGTCTGGAAAACCGACAAAACCCACATTGCCGTCCGCACCTTCGGCGGCGTGTTCTGGCGCACAGGGCGGAAATTTGGCGAAGAGGCGACAATTCTAGCCAAAGCCGATCTGACCGATGCCGACACCGCCAGTCTGATCAACGAGAAAAACCTCGCGGTCAGTGAAGTGGACGATCCGGCCAAGCCTGCCGCGCCCGCAAAGTAAAGTTTGGCGGGGTAGAGCAGCGGAAGCTCGGTTGGCTCATAACCAACAGGGTGAGGGAGCAAAAACGATGAAATCGTTAGAGCCCCGAACGGTTCAATTCCTGCCCCCGCAACCATTTGACCGGTGCCCCCGGTCACAAAGACCCTCGCTGGGTGACGTGGACGACTGCCGGGGCTGCAAAAAGCTCCGGCCCTTTTTCCAAAACTTGGGGCGCAGCATGGCCTATTCAACAGAAACCGATCTCGATCAAATCTGGGGGGCCAACCGCGTGACCATGGTGGCCGCTGACGACGGCCTGTCGGTTCGCAATCATCAGCGGATCAACTCGGCCATTGCCGATGCTGACGCGATGATCAATTCCTACATCGCCAAACGCTACCCGATGCCGCTCAATGCCAGCCCCGATGGCTTTGCGATCCTGCGTAAAATATCCGCTGATCTCGCAATCTATGCGCTGGCGACCTCCGCCGACCGGATGATCGAGCTGATCCAGAAGCGCCATGAAACCGCGATGGGCTTTCTGCGCGATGTCGCGGCGGGCAAGGCCGAAATCGGCACATTGACCGCCGATTTTGCCGGTGGCGTCGGCCCCGAAACCGTCACCGCCAACGAGGCGGTTCTGGTGGGCAATGAGCGGATGTTTTCGCGCCAATCGCTGAGAGGCATGTGATGAGCGGCGAAATCCACGTCACACCAATCGGCGTCGACGCCGCCGAACTGGCCCTCGTCAATATCGGTCAGGCCGTCAAAGGCCAGCAGCTGGTGCAGGCGCTGTCCCGCCTCGGTGTGCGCCAAACCAAACGACGCATTGAGAGCGAGAAAACCTCGCCGGATGGTGCGCGCTGGGCTCCCACCCGGCAAGGGCGCGGCGCATTGTTTGTGCGCGGACGCCATTTGGCTGCCTCCATTCGCGGCGCGGCAACCGGCAACAAGGCCATCTGGGGCACCGGCTGGATTGGCGCGCGGGTGCATCAGTTCGGCGCGATCATTGTGCCGGTTCAGGCCAAGGCCCTCGTCTTTGAAATCGGCGGCCGCAAGGTGTTCGCCCAAAAGGTGGTCATTCCGGCGCGCCCCTATATCGGCGTCTCGCAGGCCAACGCCGAAGAGATCATGGATACTACGCAAAAGTTTCTGGCGAGGTTCCTGAAATGACCCCGCTCATTCTGCGCGATGCCATTTTAAACGGTTTTAAAGCCGCCTTTCCGAAGGTGGACGTCGGCACCCATGCCGGGCCATTTCACTTTGAAACCTTGCAGCGCTACGGCGCGCGGGCACCCGCCATGCGGGTGGTGTTGACCGGCCTCGACAAGCCCAGCCTCTACAATTCGGGCCAGTGGGTGGTGCCCTGCCATTTCGCTGTGGTCATTATCACCAAAGACGTGCCCGGTCTTGATCGGGACGCGGCCGTCACGGCCCTTGCCACCTCGTCATCTTTGCTGGTGGGCACCAATCGTTGGGGCCTTGCGGGCGTCGCCACCCCTGAAAATCTCGATGCCCGCAACGAATATGACGAAACTTTCGACAAGGCGGGTTTGTCGATCTGGCAAGTGGCATTTGAACAGGCAATCCTGATGGGCGAAGACATCGAGGCCGCCATCGGCCAGCTATCGGCGCTCTGGGTCAATGGTGAGGCCTTTGTGAACGGCGTCAATCCGCTGCCCGGCGACCCTGCTATGTCGGGAGGCGGCGCATGAGCTTCGACGACGTTTATTTCCAGCTCGCTGAGCTTCGCAAGCAGATGAACAATCTGCTCCTCCCGGCGACCGTTAAAAGTTTTGATGCCAAAACCAATACGATCGTCGCCGATATCGGCACGGACACCCATGCCATTCCCGGATCAAATCATGCGGGCACCGCCAAGGCGTGGCACCCGATGAAGGTTGGCCAGCAAGTCACGCTGATTTGCCCAGGTGGCGACATCGCCAATGCGACCTTTTTACCCGGCGGCTTCCACGACGCCAATCCGGCACCATCCGACAGCGCCGATGAAGACATCATTGCCGAGCGCAACGGCATGCGGTTCCGCCTGACTGATACCGGCGCGTTCATCGAGGCGGGTGCTGCGAGCATTTCCCTGGTCGGCGGGGTCATCACGCTGAAAGGCACAAAAATCATTGCCGATGGTCAGACGTTGCTCGGCGGCGCTGACGCCAGCAATCCCGCCGCCATGCAAGGCACCCTGGACACGGCGGGCAACGCCGATGTCGCCAATCTCGCCACCAACGTTCTCGTCAAATAGGAGGTCAAAATGTCGCCGAAAACCAACACTCCCGAACGCCGCGCATTTGTCGTCGCTGTCGATTTGCCCAACGGCATGCGGATCGCTGGAGCTCATCGCAAGAAGGGCGAGCAAATTCGTCTCACTGCCTCCGAGGCGCGCCACCTGCTGCTCGACGGCATCGTCCAGGATGACGCCGCGCCGCAGGCGGACGCCGCCCTCGAACATACGGGCAATTAAAATGCGCGCGGGGATCGATCGCCGCACCGGAAAGGTTTTGACGAGCTGGGCACATTGCGCCCAGTCGATCAGCACCATTCTGACCACGGTGATTGGTTCGCGCGTCATGCGCCGCACCTTTGGCTCGGATGTGCCCGCGCTGATTGATCGGCCGGGCAATAATTCGACATTCGTTTTGTTCGTCGGCCGTGCCGCCGCCGCGCTCAAAAAATGGGAGCCGGGCTTCCGGTTGACCAAAATCAACCTGCTGCGCCTTGGCTCCGATGGCGTTGCGGCATTTGAAATTATCGGCGACTTTTATGAGGATGGTCACCTTGGCATCTATGGCCAGCCGACGCGGGTGTCTGCCGCCTATGATGTCGCGGGCATGCTGGTGAGGGCCGCATGACCAATTTTGCCCCGCTCGATCTGTCGCTGTTGCCCGCCCCCGACGCACTCGAAAATCTTGTCTATGAGGCCGTTCTTGACGCGCGCATGCAGGACTATCTCGCGCGTTGGACTGCCGCGCGGGTCATCGACCCGACGCTCCCCGTTTATAATGTCGACGCGCTTGAGACCGATCCGGCCAAGATTTTGCAAGAGACGGACGCTTACCGCGAACTGATCGTGCGCGCCCGTGTCAATGACGCGGTGCTGGCAACTTCGCTGGCCAAGGCAACAGGTCATGATCTCGATATTAGGGCGGCTGATTTCCATACCGTGCGGGTGGCAGGAGAGACTGACGACAGCCTGCGTCGACGCGCCCAGCTTGCATGGGAAAACCTGTCGTTAGGGGGATCATACGGCGGTTATCGCTATGCGGCGCTCTCGGCTGCGCCGGTCGAACTGGCTGATGTGGCCGTTTACGGGGCCGAGGTTGCGGGCGTTGCACCAGGGGAAGTCCGGATTGTTTGTCTTGGCGCCAATGCCGACGGCGTAGTTCATGCCGACGTTTTAAAACGGGTTAAAGCCGCCTTTCCGCGCGCCCAGCGCAAGGTGAATGACCACATCAATGTCGTCTCGGCCATCCCCGTCCAATACAATGTGACAGCGACGATTATCCTGCGGCGCGGGGCCGATGCCGCCAGCGTGACCGCCGCGCAAAATCTCCGGCTTGATGCCTATACACTATCGCGTCGTGTCATCGCTGCGGCCGCGACGCTGGGCGGTATCACCGCCGCGCTCGGCCATGACGATCCGGGTTATGTCGTCGATGTGCAGATTTCATCGCCCACCACGCGCATTGGCGGCGACCCGTTTGAAGCGCCGGTTTGCGTTGGTTCTCTCGTGACATGGGCGTTCGAGACATGAACCTGCTCCCGAACCCCAGCCCGTTTGAACGCGCCCAGACTGACACGTCCGAGCGCATTCTGAATGTTGATGCCGACGTGATCCGGCGCGAGCGCCGTGCCGATCAATGCGACGCGAAATTTCTGCCTTTGCTGGCGTGGGAAACCTCAATCCATCACTGGACCGGCACGGATGAGGTCGCCGATCGCGCGGCGGTGGCTTCCAGTTTTGATGATCATTGTGCCTATGGCTCGCCCGAAGCGCTCGAGCGCGAAATCTCGCTCGATGTCGGCTATGCGGTAAAAGTCCGCGACTTTTGGGAATTCGGCGGCGTCTGGCCGCAGTTTCTGGTCGAAATCCCGGCCCAGCCTGAAGCCACTTATGCGATGCCCGCTGATGTCTGGGCCTCGGCTTTGCGCCGCAAAAACGTGCGCGACATTCCGGTGGTGCAAGTTGTTACGAGGAGTACCGGGCCTCTCAATTTTGCCGCGCAGATGATTATTCACGCCGCCATCCGGATTTTGCCGATGGACCCGACCCCGCATTTTGACACGCCGATGGGGGTCGGTGCGGCCTTGCGCGTTTTCGCTATCTTTAATGTGAGACCATTCAAATGAGCCAGCCGTTCGGGTCTATCCCCACCACGCACTACCTGCAGCGCGAAGCAGCCCGCGCCGCCGGGGGGGCACAAATACAGTTCAGCACTTTCGCCGTTGGTGATGGTAACGGCACAGTTCCGGCACTCTCCTCGGCGGGCGGCGGGCTGGTGCATGAGGTTTACCGCGCGGCGGTAACCGGCGTGGCGGTCAATGGTCAGAATGCCCAGCAGGTCGACATTACCTGTCTCATTCCCGATGCCGCCGGATCGTTCACCGGCCGCGAAGTGGCGATCTTCGACGAAACCGGCGCACAATGCGTGGCCGCGATCACGGACTTTCAGAAATATTCGACGGCTGATGGGCAGACGTCCGACTACAAATTCATCGTGTCACTGGCGGTTGGCAATACCGCTGCGGTGACGATTTTCGCGCCGAACTCCGGCTATGCGACACAATCTTATGTGGATACAGCCGTCGCAGGAATTTTGATTGCGCCCTACACCGCAACCGAGGGGGTTAAAATAGTCGGCCATCAGGCTTCGCTCGATGTTCCAAACTTGGCGATTGCCTCTAGCCTTGTCGATAACGACCTGATCCCGAAATGGGAGACTGCGCTCGGTAAACACACGCGTTTTACCGCTTCTCAACTCGCGGCCTATGTGCTCACCAAAATTACCTCAGCACCAACTTATGGCGCGGCGCTCGGAGTGGCGCTGGCGGCCGGCCTTTTTGAATTGGACATACACGATTTGGCCTTGTTGTCATCTCTACTGGCAAGCGACGAAATCCCCGTTAACGATCCATCCAACAATGTGCCTAAGAAAATGACGCTGGCCATATTGTTGTCGTGGCTTGCAAGCAACGGCCTACAACCGACGCTTGGATTTACCCCTGTTCAACAATCTGGCGGGGCGTTCCAGCTTGCGAACAAGGTCGCTATCGGTTGGGACGGCGCGGGTCTTCGCGCCCAAGTGGATGGAACAGATCTGGGAAGAATTCTGTTTGCGTCCGCCACTACGCGCATAATGGCAGCTTCTGATGGTGTGACCTCAATTGGCGGCACTTTAGGCGCAGCTTACGCTTCTAGCCTGCAAAACAACGGAATTTATACAACCACAGAAACTTGGACTTTTACCTTTTCAACTCCTCAACCCGATACAAATTATGTCGTAGTTCCCCCCGCCGGGAGCAAAACCGTGAACGGGTTTACGGTAACGGCCCAATACATCGGGCAGTCTACCGCTGCGCCGTCGTTCCCGGGCATGGTTGTATTGCGATAACCGAAAACCGTCCACGCAACGTCGCTCTCCTTGCCTGCATCAAAATTTAAACGAGGTTTAAATGGCTGTTTTAAACAACATCGCGCAAATCGTTTGGGCCTGCGACCAATCCGAAACATTCGGCGTGAGTTTTCGTTTCATCCTGCCGGGCTGGACTATGGCCGAACTGGCCGGAGTGCGTTGGCATGCACAGGCCCGCGACGCCAACACCGCAGATTTGCGGCTGGACTTCGATAGCGCCGCAAATCCACCCACCATTATTGCCGGGCCTCTCATTGATGGTGCCGGCTTAGACGCAACCGGTGCGCCTATTCCCGGCGTGTCTGTCGACCTGACCTTCAGCCAGCTTGACACCACTATGACGCAAGTGCCGGACGGCATCTATCCGATCTCGGTCAAGGCAATCACACCCACCGATAAAACCATCATCGCCGCAGGCACGCTGACCTGCACCCTTGGCCCCACGCGCGAGTAATCATCATGCAGGACAACAGCAAAGGCCCGATCACTGTTTTGCCCCGAGGCAATGTAGGACCGGCACCAACCCTAACCATGGGCACCGTGACCGAACTGGCCCCCAATGCAACGCCAACCGCCGCAATAACCGGCTCAAACGGGGTCTATCAACTCAACCTCGGCTTGCCCCAAGGTGCAAATGGCAATCCGGGGCCTGCGGCGAGCTGGACCATCGGCACCGTGACCGAGCTGGCTCCCAATGCCGCACCGACAGCCAGCATCACCGGCACCAATGGCAATTATCAACTCAATCTGGGCCTGCCGCAGGGCCAGACGGGCGCGATGGCGACGCTGGGCATCGGCGCAGTGACCGCTCTGGCCCCCACGGCTGCTCCCACCGCCTCGATTTCTGGCGGCAACGGCAATTATCAGCTCAATCTGGGGCTGCCGGTTTTGCCCGGCCCGTTCGGGGCCTCGGGAGCGAACCACGCGCCGGGGCTGGTGCCGGATCCGGGCGCAACCGCCGGTGTGACACGATTTTTGCGCGAGGACGGCTTGTGGCTGGCCCCGCCTCCCGGCGTCAATGCCAATGACGCCGGTTATGATGTGATTTTAGTGGCCGGGCAAAGCAACGCGCAAGGCAACGGGGTGGCTTTTGATGCTTCACTCGACATCTCCGATCCGCGCGTCATGCAGTTTGCCTCATCTGGCAACTACCTCAATCAAATTGTCGCTGCGATCGACCCGCTGTTGATGCCCAGCCCGCCCTATCAGCGGATTGGTTTTGCCATGACCTTTGCCCGCCTTTATGCGGCGTCGATTGTCTCAAATCGTAAAGTGCTGCTCGTGCCCTATGCGGTGGGCGGCACCGGATTTACCACCGGCACCGCGCCGGGCGACTGGACGGCGGGCACGCCGGGCGGCGCGCTTTATGAGGCCGCGATTGCACAGGCGAACAAGGCCGTGCTTTCGGGAGCCAATAATCGTTTTGTCGGGGCTTTGTGGTTGCAAGGCGAGGCAGACGCGGCGCTGACTTTAGCACAATATGCCGCCAAGATTGATGCGTTGATCGCGGGCTTCCGGTCGCGGATTATCGGCGCGGCCAGTTCGTGGTTTTTGCTGGGCCGAATGACCCCGGAGAATATTGCGGTTAACCCCGCCACCTATGGCGCGAATATCGATCCGGCTCATTTGGCGACCCCGCAGCGCAACGCTCTATGCGCGGTGTTTTCCGGCCAGCCGGGCTATGTCAACGACAAGGTGAGTGATTATTTGCATTACAATGCGATGGGTCAGCGCTTTAACGGGGTGTCGGCATTTGCCGCGCTGCCCAACGCTCTGGCCAATGTTGCGGGCGCGGCCAATCCGGCGGTGCCGGTTCAAGTCGCCGGGCTAACTGCGGGAACGATCGGCGGCACAACAATCGCTTTGTCCTGGACATCACTGGTTACGCCGCCGCTTGATTATCTGGTGCAATATAAGCGCAGCATCGACGCGACCTGGCTGACGTTTCCTCACCCGATTTCTCTTGCCAATTCGATTATTGTCACTGGCCTGTCGGGCGCAACCTCCTATGATTTCCGGGTTGCAGGCGTGAATTGCTCTGGCGTCGGCACCTATTCGGCGACGATGACGGCCGTCACGCTGGCCACTCTGATGCTTGACACACTGTCTGTTCCGGTGGCCTTGGCCTATTCGGCCTCCCGCCGGTTGAAATCGACATGGACGGGCGCGCTGATCCGTGTGCGGCGTTCTTCCGACAACACCGAAATGGACATTGGTTTTACCGGCGCGAATGTCCTCGACACAGCGACATTGCTCGCTTTTGCGGGAACAGGTTCGGCCTATGTCAAAACCGAATATGAGCAGGGTGGCTCCGGCAACCATGCAACGCAGGCGGATGTGACCAGACAGCCGCGTATCGTCAATGCGGGCGCGCTCGAAACGCTGAACGGTGTGCCCATTCCCCACTGGACGGCGGCGGCAGGGCTGTTTACGGCGGCGGGCCACCCGGTAAATGCTGATTTCTCGCGCTTTGGTGTATTTGCGGCCACCGGCAACGGCGTCAACATCATGTCGAACAATGGTTCCTACCTGTGGCTGTATAGCGGGAATTTCTCCTATTACGACGCGGCCAATGCACCGGGTGTCGCAATGTCGGCAGGGGTGCTGCATGCTGGCGGCGTGACATTTGTGCAGTCCACAAAAACGGCTAAGGTCTATCTCGACGCGGCGAGCAGCGCGGCCAATGTCGTGGCTTCCGGCTCGGCCAATGCGGGCTTTGGTGTGGGCTGCTATGAGAGCACAGGTGCCAGTTCCCCGCTGGGCAATGGCTATATTGCCGAGAACTTCGTGCTGGCGGGGGTGGCTTCGGTGGCAGATATTGCGGCGATTTTGACATCGCAAAAGCAGTTCTACGGCACGCCGTAAATAATTGGGGCGCTGGTTTTTCCGGCGCCCTTTTTGCATTTTGGGCGAATTCTTGTGCAAAAAGTCTGCAACTTTTTGGCAAAGCGCCCGGAACTTACGCCTTGCGGCGCAGAACAAGAACCACCACCGGATCCCACGGAATTTCCTGAGAATAGACGAAATTCAGGGTTTTGGAGATGAGGTCGCGGACGAAATAGCGCAACTCACGCACGATACGCTTGGGCAAACTGCCGCCGCCAATGCGATAGGATGGCGCATAGCGGGTGATTTCAAACTTTGTGCCCTGCAACAATTGCTCAAATACGCTGCGCGACAGAGCCGCCTTATGGGTCGGGTCGCCGTTTTGCGGCGGCAGACCAAACGGGCTTTGCGCGTTGGGAAAGCGCAGAATCAGATGCCCGCCCGCCTTCAGCATGGTTTGCGCCGCACCAAGCCGGGTGACAATATCGGCGACGGGGAAATGCTCGAACACGTCAAAAGCGGCGATCGTGTCAAAGCGCCCGGCATATTGGGTTGCGACCTCTTCAAACGACGGATTGATCAGTTCGAGGCCATAATCTTGCGCGGCCTTGAGCAGATTGGGGTTGATTTCAGTGCCTGCAATGCGCGCGCCGCGCGCCTTGGCCCAGACCAGAAAGCTGCCCGAACCAAAACCGATTTCCAGCACATCGCTATTGGCAATGGCGAGGTCGCGGGTTTCGCCTTCAAAATACAGCTCTTCTTCCGGCGGGCAGGTGAAGGGTTTGTTCCAGCCCTTCCAGGCATCATAGCCGTCATAAAGATCGGTTGAAGTTTGATCGCTCATGCAAAAGTTCCGCTGTTGAAACACCTGACCAAAAGTTATGGGCTTTCTAGCGGAGAATTTGCGTAAAATCAAAAATTACCACGTATGCCTTAACGCATCTAAGGAATAGCGGCTTCAAACTTTACTGGCGTTTTCGTACGTGGCCAGAAATTCCTGCAAAAGCGGCGAGAAACGCTGCCTGAACCGCTCATATTTGAACTCCGTCTCCCAGCGTTGAAGGCCGGCCTGTCCCATCGCCTGCGCGCGGTCAGGATTGGCCAGCAATTCAATCAGCCGTTCGGTGAGCATGTCAGGCTTGTCCATGGTGACATTATAACCGGTGATCCCGTCGATGTTCACCTCCTGGCCCGCGTCTATGGTTGAGGCAATGACCGGGAGTGCATAACGCATGGCTTCGATATAGACGAGGCCGAATCCTTCTCCGTAGCTCGGCATCGCAAATATATTTGCTGTGCTGAAGTATTCGGCCAGCTTTTGCTCACTGGCGTGGCCGATCAAATCAATATTTGCAAGCACGGGCGAGTTTTTGGCTTCTGCAATCACTTTGCTATTGGGTAGGGCGCTCCCGATAATAATCAATCTTGCGTCCGGCACTGCGGCGACGACGGCAGGCCAGGACTTAATCAGCGCGGTATGGCCTTTGTCCCGATCGTCTTCCAAGCGGCCAACGATCAGAACCGTCGGCACCGTTCGATATCTTTGCGGTGAGACAACGCCAGCCTCGTTTTCCAGCGTTCCAAGCCAGCAGACCTTGGCCCGATCAAAAAGCGCGCCGCCATGAAGGCTGATGGCACGCGCTTTTGTATATTCGCTATTCACGAACAAGGTATGAGCTTTTACAATGGCGGACTTCCGCCGGGGACGCAATTGTTCCCAAACTTCAATACCATGCATCCATAGAGCGTAAGGTATTTTTGAACCCAGCGGCCCGAAATGCGCGCGGGCGGTGCCGGAAAAGTCGTAGATGATCGGCGTTCCGTTCATCATCATGCGCTGGCACGCCATCACAAAAGCCAGGCGATTGCCGCCAAAAGCACGGACGTTTTCCGGCAAATCTGAACCGGTCAGCTTGTCCGCTGCGGCCAGCCCGTAGACGTCATGGCCATTATCCAACCCGACCTGGAGCATAAGGCGTGCCACTCTGGCTATCCCACCGGAACCTGCGGAGAGATATTGGCTTGCAATACACAGTTTCATTTCAAAGAATCCCACACCAACGCTACTTTGCTCCTTTGATCCAGCATCTATCTGTTTGCCCCAAAATTCTCAGGAATTCTGCGTAAGGGCAGACAAAGGCACAAAAAAGCAATCGCCGAGTAGGAATATATTTTCAGAATAAGGCCGCGCAGGTGATAAAAATCGCCAAATTTTGAAAGACAATTTCATTTTGGGTCATAAATTCTGGTTGTCATTGTCATGTCCGCTAACACTTTGACGGCTGTTTATAATTTTGATTTTTCCAATGCCCGTTCAGGACTTAGTTAAACCTGACGTTGTTTTTTCGATTTTCTTAAGAATTTCCATTGCGCGCGCATCATATGAATAGGCCGGAACGCAACGCTGATAGGCTCGGGCGACCATGTTAGCGCGCAGGTCAGGTCGTGCAAGGTAGAAGCGAATTTTATCGACAAGTTCTTCCGACGAGGCGAACACGTCGATTTCTTCGCCCACGGTGTAGAGGCTGCGAATCTCATCGTTGTCAATATGGAGCATAAAGCCGCGGCAGGCCGGAATTTCAAAACTTCGGGTGGAAACGCTATCC
>Ga0209067_10002041_pt1 | contig 12061 bp, 13 predicted proteins | sample ColStrG_CSR_2013_FD_187199 | JGI IMG/M metagenome (GOLD analysis project Ga0209067, IMG submission 187199) | Freshwater sediment microbial communities in response to fracking from Pennsylvania, USA - Cold Stream Run_MetaG_CSR_2013 (SPAdes)... | ecosystem: Environmental > Aquatic > Freshwater >... | reverse complement strand
GTGAGCGCCGTCTCGGTGGTGAACAGCTCCGGGTGATCCACGGCGCGGGTCAATATGTAAAGCTTGCCGATACCGTGCATCATCCCGGTCAACATCGCCTCGTCCGGATTGACCTTGGTGCAGGTCGACTATCCAGATGCTGAAAAACTGGCTGAAATCAGGCTTTCTGAGTACCAAGGCGATCCCTCATTTTGACCCCATGGGGCTTGGGAAGGTAACCTGCTCCTCTGCCTGCGTGCTGATATCAGCTCTCGGCTGATTCGCAAAGCATCCACGCTTCGCTTAAAAAGAGTAGAAAGAGGGAGAGACCTCGTGCGCACATTTACACCGAAAGCTGGTGACGTCACCCGCAAGTGGCATGTCATCGACGCTGAAGGAGTTGTCCTTGGTCGTCTAGCTAGCCATGCAGCTGTCCTTCTTCGCGGAAAGCACAAGACCACATTTGCTCCACACATCGACATGGGTGACTTTGTAATCGTCATCAACGCCGAGAAGGTTGTACTCACTGGACAAAAGGCCGGCAATAAGTTTGCTCACCATCACTCAGGTTATCCAGGCGGAATGACTTCTATCGTCTACTCAGATTTGATCAACCAAGATCCAACTCGCGTTATCGAGAAGGCAATCCTTGGCATGATTCCTAAGAACAAGTTGGGCCGTTCAGTTGGTTCAAAGCTCAAGGTATACGCAGGTCCAGAGCACCCACATGCTGCTCAGAACCCAACACCATATGTATTTACCCAAGTTTCACAAATCGTGAAGAAGTAAGGAAAGAAGAGACATGTCAGATTTCGATCCAGCAATCGATGCAGAAGAAGAAGTTCTTACTTCATACACCTCTTCAACTCCAGCTGCTTCAACAAACCGTCCAGCAATCAAGGCTCCAGGAGGCGGCACCGGTCGTCGTAAGGAAGCCGTTGCTCGCGTTCGCCTAACCCCAGGTTCTGGTAAGTGGATTGTTAATGGCAAGGCACTTGATGTGTACTTCCCAAACAAGGTGCACCAACAACTCGTCTCTGAACCTTTCCGCACTGTCGGTGCTGAAAATCAATATGACGTTGTTGCTCGCATCAACGGTGGTGGAACTTCTGGTCAAGCAGGTGCGCTTCGTCTAGGAGTTGCTCGCGCACTCAATGAGATTGATCGTGACGCTAATCGTCCTTCACTTAAGAAGGCTGGCTTCCTTACTCGTGACCCTCGCGTCATCGAGCGTAAGAAGTACGGTCTAAAGAAGGCACGTAAGCGTTCGCAATACAGCAAGCGCTAATTTCCTTATTACGCGATTGCTCTATTAAATGGCGCTCTTTGGCACCGATGGTGTTCGAGGCCTTGCCAATGGTTTCTTAACAGCTGAACTCGCTGTTGATCTATCTATTGCAGCAGCCCATATCTTGGGAGAGCTTGGCGCATTCGATGGTCATCGTCCGCGCGCAATCGTTGGACAAGATTCACGTGCATCTGGTGATTTCCTCGAAGCCGCCGTTGTTGCTGGGTTAGCAAGTGCTGGTGTCGATGTCTACCGGGTCGGCGTTCTTCCAACTCCAGCGATTGCTCATTTAGTTGCCGAGAGTGGTGCCGATCTGGGCGTCATGATTAGCGCATCGCATAACCCAATGCCAGACAATGGAATTAAGTTCTTCGCTAAGGGTGGCGGCAAGTTAGATGATGCTCTCGAATCTGCCATCGAAAACCGTATGGGCGAAGATTGGGAACGTCCCACTGGACGAAACGTAGGACGTGTAATAAACGATGATTCTGCAGCGGAGCGCTATATCTTCCATCTGCTTAACTCATTGACTACCAATTTATCAGGATTAAAAATTGTAGTTGATTGTGCAAATGGCGCTTCATCTCGCGTGGCTCCAAAGGCATATAGCCGTGCTGGCGCAGAAGTAATCGCGATCTCAAACGAGCCTAATGGTTGGAATATCAACGAAAATTGTGGCTCAACACATCTAGAAAATATTAAGGCCAAGGTGCTTGAGACAGGTGCTGATTTAGGAATCGCACATGATGGTGATGCCGATCGCTGTCTAGCTATTGATCACAACGGCAATATCGTTGATGGAGATTTCATCATGGCGATTTTGGCCGCCGATTGGCAAAGTCGTGGACTTCTGACACACGAAACCGTAGTTGGAACCGTGATGAGTAATTTGGGATTCTTCAAGGCGATGGAGAACCTTGATATCAACGTTGAAACTACCGCGGTCGGAGACCGATACGTATTAGAAAAAATGTTGGCAGATGGATTTGTATTGGGTGGAGAGCAATCTGGACATATCATCATGCGCCACTATGCAAATACAGGCGATGGGTTATTAACCGCGCTTCATTTAATGCAGGCAGTTAAATCCAGCGGAAAGCCGCTCGCTGAACTTGCTCAGATCATGGAACGATTCCCACAGGAATTAATAAATGTTAAAGGTGTAGCAAAAGAGAAGTTAACGACCTCAATCACGTTACAAGATGCCATTTCGGCAAAACAGAAAGAGTTGAGTTCTGCTGGTCGAATTTTGGTCCGCGCCTCAGGCACGGAGAGCCTAGTTCGCGTGATGGTAGAGGCGCAGAGCGCAGATTTAGCGAAGCAGATAGCAGAAGAATTGGCTCTCCTAGTAAGATCAGAACTCTCATAACGACGATTTAAAGGGGTACTCGCCATGTGTGGCATTGTCGGATATACCGGTAAGGCCTTGGCACTCTCACCAGTACTCGAAGGATTGCGTCGTTTGGAATACCGCGGATATGACTCAGCGGGTATCGCTCTTGTGGTTGCTGAAGGTGGACCACTCTGGGTTGAGAAGAAAGCTGGCAAACTCGCTAATCTTGAATCACTCTTAGGCGAAGATAATCCTGTCGCTCATTCAGGAATCGGTCACACTCGGTGGGCAACTCACGGTGGTCCAACCGACCTCAACGCCCACCCCCACCTCGACAATGATGGAAAGCTAGCTTTAATTCACAATGGCATCATTGAAAACTATGTAGAGCTGCGCGAACTTTTAGAAAAACGCGGACATATATTCAAATCAGAGACGGATACCGAATCAGTAGTGCATCTGCTGAGCGATGCACGAAAGAGCCACGGCGGGGACCTGGCTGGAGCAATGCGTGAAGTCTGTTCGCAATTGCGAGGCTCTTTTACACTTCTTGCAATTCACAGCGATGAACCTGTGCGCATTGTTGGAGCACGTCGTAACTCACCCCTTGTAGTCGGAGTTGGCGACGGTGAAAACTTTTTAGCCTCTGATGTTTCCGCGTTTATTTCGCATACAAAGCGCGCTCTAGAACTCGGACAAGATGAAGTTGTCGATATCACCGCTACAACGATCGTTGTAACTGATCTCGCTGGCAACGTATTACAACCTCGTGAGTACAAAATCTCTTGGGATGCTTCGGCTGCTGAACGTGGCGGTTACCCACACTTCATGCTTAAAGAAATTTATGAACAACCAAAGGCAATTGCCGACACTTTGATTGGTCGCACTACTGGATTGGGACCAGAGATCACCGATGGAATCAATCTCAAGGGTATTTCCAAAGTCGTGATCATCGCCTGCGGTACTGCGTATCACGCCGGTCTAGTGGGTAAATATGCGATCGAAAAATGGGCCAATGTTCCTGTCGATGTGGAGCTTGCATCTGAGTATCGTTATCGTGACCCTTCAGTGGATTCCTCAACCTTAGTAATTCCTATCTCTCAATCTGGCGAGACCATGGATACTTTGATGGCTTTGCGATACGCCAAATCTCACGGAGCTCGAGTATTTGCAGTTTGTAATACAAATGGATCGACCATTCCGCGCGAATCAGATGCCGTTCTCTACACATACGCGGGTCCAGAGATTGCAGTTGCCTCGACAAAAGCCTTTGCAACACAACTTATTGCCATGTACCTGATTGCCCTTCACCTTGGTCGAGTTCGCGGAGAGATTTCAGAGGAGTTCTTTGCAGAGATTGATGCAGAGATTGCAGATCTTCCAGATAAAGTGGAGCAGGTTCTAGAGACGGTAGAACCACTGCGTGCACTTACCCGCAAATTCAAGGATGCAACTTCTATCCTCTTTTTGGGTCGCCACGTTGGGTATCCCACCGCACTTGAAGGTGCACTTAAACTAAAAGAGTTGGCTTATATGCATGCCGAGGGATTTGCAGGCGGCGAACTTAAGCATGGCCCAATCGCCCTTATTGATGAAGGCACTCCAGTGGTGGCAATCATGCCTCCCGTCAAAACTGCCTTGTACGAGAAGATGGCGAGCAATGTGCAGGAAGTTAAAGCTCGTGGAGCTATTGTGATTGCTATAGGTGATAGCGACTTAGCAAGTGCCACTCACAATATTCGAATCCCTACATCGCATGACTTTTTACAACCAGTCTTGGCCGTGGTTCCATTGCAAGTCATTGCTTATGAAATGGCGGTCGCACGTGGAAACGATGTCGATCAGCCTCGCAATTTGGCAAAGTCGGTTACGGTCGAATGAATTGGGGCTCGCTGGAAGTTCATCGCCGGCAAGAGCGAAACCGCGCAATAAAAATATCTCTGCTTCTCTTCGCAGGGTTTCTGATCGTTACAGAGCAGGTTCTGACTAAGAGTTTTTTGTATCACCTTGACCACACGATCAAAGGTCTGAAGCACCACACCTTTCGTGGCATTCCAAGTCATATCTTGCTCGGTCTTGATGATCTAGGTTTGCGTAGTCTCACTGCCACCTGCTTACTCGTCACCGCGGTTCTGCTCTCTTATCGTTTTAAATCCTGGCGCCCTATCAACTTTTCATTAGCCGCGCTCATATTGCTAAACGGAGTGGTAGGAGTGGCGAAGATTTTCTTTGGCCGTTCTAAGCCACGATTTAATTTCGATATCGTTCACAGTGGAGCAGTTGGTTCTTACCCCAGTGGGCACTCCTCTAATGCCTTACTGACGTGGGGCGCTCTGGCGTATTTGTTGTATCGCTATACAAAATTCGGTGCAACCAGATTTTTCGAGTTGTATTCCTTGGTTGGCGCTATTACCGCAACAGTGTGCGTGGTCTCACTTATGCGCAATACTCATTGGTTCAGCGATCTGCTTGGAGGTGTTTTTCTTGGTGGTTCAATATTGGTCTTTCTCATTGCTGCAGATCGCGCCTGGCCTTCTAAGAAGCAACCTTCATGATTCTAGGTATTGGAATTGATGTAGTTGATATCGCGCGCTTCCAAGAATCTCTCGAACGGACCCCAGGTCTTCGAAGCCGAATCTTTACCGAAGGAGAGGCACAACTTAAAGTCTCATCTTTAGCTGCTCGCTTCGCAGCGAAAGAGGCGCTGGTGAAAGCCCTAGATGCGCGGGACATTTTCTCGTGGCACGACGCGGAAATTATTAATCAACCATCAGGCAAACCTGAATTTCTCTTTTATGGGGCGCTTGCGATTCGCATCGCAGGTGACACCGTTCATCTCACTCTCTCCCACGACGCTGGCATAGCCTCCGCTATGGTTGTTATAGAAAGGAGCTAGCGGTGCGTGCCTTCGTCCAAGTAGATCTCGATGCTATTTCGCACAACATCGCTCAGATTCGTTCGCGCACTAACGCAGAAATATTGGCCGTAGTAAAGGCAGATGCCTATGGGCATGGGCTAATTCCCATAGCCACTAGGGCTATCGAATCCGGAGCCACTTGGTTGGGAGTAGCACTCCTAGAAGAAGCGATTGCGATTCGAGAGGCTGGCATCGAAGTTCCCCTGATTGCTTGGCTCACCCCGCCACATGATGATTTCGAGTCTGCTTTAAATCTAAATATTGATCTCTCCGTATCTTCGATCCAGCTCTTTCAGGAGATTCTTAGTGAGGCACAGCGACTTCGGAAGATGCCTCGGATACATATCGAAGTAGACACTGGAATGCGTCGCGGCGGTGTGCTCGATGAATGGAAGGAATTTTTATGCTTTGCAGTTGAACATAAAAGTTCGTATATCCTCTCGGGGTTCTGGTCACATTTTGCAAGAGCTGATGAACTAGAGTCTGAATTTAGCGAACATCAAGAAAATGAATTTTTGAGAAAATTAGCAGAGTTGGAGGAGGCAGGATTAATTCCCGACCGGGTGCACCTAGCTAACTCCGCTGCAACGCTTAGTCGCACCTCCGCGCATCATTCGATGATCCGGCTTGGTATAGCAATGTACGGGTTATCGCCTGATGTTAATTTCATGGGTCCTGCATCAGAATTTCAATTAATTCCAGCAATGACTATCAGGGCGCAACTTCATCTCGTGAAAGCGGCCAAGGCCGGAGACGCGGTTGGTTATGGCGGAACTCAGATACTAAAACACGATACGAAACTCGGAGTTGTAACAATGGGCTACTCGGATGGGTTGCCAAGGAACACAACAAATAGCGCGGGTGTTTCTTTTGATGGCATGAGGGCACCTCTGGTTGGGCGTATCTCTATGGATCAATGCGTGGTCGATCTAGGAATTGATTCGACAGCTGAAGCTGGCGATTACGTGACGGTCATCGGTGGCGATGGATATTCGATCGATGAATGGGCGGCTGCTGCAGGAACAATTAATTATGAGATAGTCACCAGAATCGCCACCCGCGTCCCCAGGATTTACTTATGAAGATTGACTCCCCGGAGGCAATGGAATCTCTCGGAGTGCAAATAGGTTCACAACTTAAGGCAGGGGATGTCGTTCTCCTTAATGGAGATTTGGGGGCTGGTAAAACTACCCTCGTACGTGGAATAGGTAAAGCTTTAGGAATTGATCAGGTAACCTCACCCACCTTCGTTATTTCAAAGATATATCCCAGTGTGATTCCCTTGGTTCACGTTGATGCATATCGATTAATAGGCAATGAGCTCGCGCTATTCGACGATTTAGATTTGGAGAGCAGAATTCCTCAATCGATCACCATTATTGAATGGGGATCTGGTTTCGTGGAACGTCTCGACCAGGCCTTCATAGAAATTGATATTGAATTTGGCGCGGAAATATCCGACCGAAAAGTGCATATCAAGGGACTTGAGATATGACCTCCGTATTGGCAATTGACACCTCTACCGATCGTACGACAGTAGGTGTCGTGGTTGATGGGGTGACAGTTGTAGAACTACATCACGATGATCCTTTGGCTCATGGTGAAGTTGTGCCAAAGCTAGTTGCGCGAGTGCTGGCCAATTATCCAGATATTGATTCTGTTGCAATCGGTATGGGACCTGGACCATTCACCGGGCTAAGAGTCGGGATCGCCTTTGGACAGGCTTTTGCCTTAGCGAGGGAGATTCCCTGGGTAGGCGTCTCTTCGCTCGCCGCGATGGCATATGCGCACAGCGATCCGGAATTTATTGTGGCCATTGATGCTAGACGTCGTGAACTTTTTTGTGAGCACTATTTAAATGGAAAGCTCTATGCGCCATGTCGAACTTTGCAGAAGGAACAATTGGAAGGTTCGCCAATCCCAATTTACAAAGATCCACCAACCGCTACTGCAATCGCACAACTTTCGATGACATCGCTATCGGTTGTTGAACCTATTTATATCCGCAAGCCAGATGCTTATCCAGCGCCAAAAGGTGTGAAATTTCGACAATGGACCCATATCGATTTGGTGGAGGTTTATGCGCTTGAGAAAGCCATCTATCTAGATGACCCATGGAGTATGGCCCAATTTAGAGAGGAGTTTGCTGGAGCGGGCAGGCAGTACCTTGTCGCGGAATTTGAAGGCAAAGTCGTTGGCTATGCAGGTGTAATGCTCGCCGGGGATGTCACAGATATATTGACTTTGACTGTGGCACCAGAGTTTAGACGGCGCGGAATCGCTCGAGAGTTTCTTAAACGGATGATTGATTGGTCTCGTAACCAAAAAGTGGAAGCAATGATGTTAGAGATGCGCGTTGGCAATATTGAAGCAGAGCCACTCTACCTCGCAAACGGTTTCAGAAAAATTGCGGAACGAGCCGATTACTATGGCCCGGGTTTGACCGCGGTTGTAATGCGCAAGGAGTTACGCGGATGAGCAACCAACCACTTGTTCTAGGAATTGAAACTTCGTGCGATGAAACTGCCGTCGGAATTGTTCGTGGGCGAACATTGTTAGCGAATGTAATTTCTTCCAGTGTCGAAGAACATGCACGATTTGGTGGGGTTGTTCCTGAAATTGCCAGTCGAGCACATCTCGAGGCGATGCCAAATGTTATTTCGCAAGCGCTAGATATTGCCAAAGTTTCTTTGAAAGATCTCGACGCCATCGGCGTGACAGCAGGCCCCGGTTTAATCGGAGCTCTGCTCGTAGGAACAAGTGCAGCTCACGGTTTGGCCTTATCGCTAGGAAAACCTTTATACGGGGTTAACCATCTCTCCTCTCATATTGCAGTTGATGCTTTAGATGAATCTAAACCACTTAAACCTGCAATTGGATTGTTGGTGAGCGGTGGACACAGTTCAATTATTCAAGTTGCCGATATGGCCCGTGGTGTAAAAGTGTTGGGTCAAACTATTGATGATGCTGCTGGTGAAGCATTCGACAAGATTGCACGTATTTTGGAGTTGGATTTTCCAGGAGGGCCCGCGATAGATCGCTTGGCGCGGGAGGGAGATCCCATCTCGATTAATTTTCCTCGCGGGCTAGCTGATTCTGAATACAACTTCTCATTCAGTGGCCTCAAGACTGCGGTCTCTCGATACTTGCAACAGACACCCTCGGCCCATCGCGCAGATGTGGCTGCCTCCTTCCAGGAGGCAATTGTGGATGTCTTGCTTTCAAAGGCACTCAAGGCCTGCATTGATACAGGGCTGGAAACGCTGATCATCGCAGGGGGAGTAGCCGCAAACTCAAGGCTCCGGGCCGAAGCGCTGGCCCGAACCAAGGCCGCTGGAATCGAACTTCGAACTCCACCGATTGGCCTCTGTACCGATAACGGCGCAATGGTCGCCGCCCTTACCTCGCTAGCCGTGAGTGGGGGAGTCGCTCCCAGCACGATCGGATTTTCCACCCTTTCCACCGCTCCGCTCGACCAGCCGGTCTGGCTCTAGCGCGAGTAGAGCCCTATTTCCGCCTAAATCCCCACCCCAGCCCTTTGAATTGGAAGCAGGGTGCCCCTTTCGCTAGAGTTTGATTAGCACTCGCCCTAGGTGAGTGATAATCACTAATGACGATTATTGAAGATTCTTAAAGGGAGATAACAGACATGGCAAAGATGATCGCCTTCAACGAAGAGGCACGCCGCGGCTTGGAGCGAGGAATGAATACGCTCGCCGACGCCGTCAAAGTAACCCTTGGACCCCGCGGTCGCAATGTAGTTTTGGAGAAGAAGTGGGGCGCCCCAACAATCACCAATGACGGCGTATCCATCGCCAAGGAGATTGATCTAGATGATCCCTGGGAGAAGATTGGTGCCGAGCTCGTTAAAGAAGTTGCTAAGAAGACAGATGATGTAGCAGGCGACGGAACAACTACAGCTACCGTCTTGGCTCAAGCACTCGTGCGCGAAGGACTTCGTAACGTTGCAGCTGGCGCAAACCCAATGGCACTTAAGCGTGGAATTGAGAAAGCTGTTGAAGCAATCTCTGCTGAGTTGAGCAAGATGGCTAAGAACGTTGATACCAAAGAACAGATTGCAGCGACCGCATCAATCTCCGCTGCTGATGCAACCATCGGCGAGATGATCGCTGAAGCGATGGATAAGGTCGGCAAAGAGGGAGTTATCACCGTCGAAGAGAGCAACACCTTTGGACTTGAGCTAGAGCTCACTGAGGGAATGCGCTTTGATAAAGGTTATATCTCGCCATATTTCACGACCGATTCAGATCGCATGGAAGCAGTTCTAGAAGATCCATACATTTTGATCGCCAACTCCAAGATCGCAAATATCAAAGACCTCCTTCCAATCCTTGAGAAGGTTATGCAATCTGGTAAGCCGCTATTGATCCTGGCCGAGGATGTAGAGGGTGAAGCGCTCGCAACTTTGGTTGTAAATAAGATTCGCGGAACCTTCCGCTCGGCTGCGGTTAAGGCACCTGGCTTCGGTGATCGTCGCAAGGCAATGTTGCAAGACATCGCAATTCTTACTGGCGGAACTGTCATCTCAGAAGAAGTTGGTTTGAAGCTAGAAGCTGCAACCATGGATCTTCTTGGCCATGCCCGCAAGGTAGTTATTGCTAAGGAAGAGACAACGATCGTTGAAGGTTCTGGTGATGCTGAGCAGATTAAGGGTCGCGTCAATCAAATCCGTGCCGAGATTGAGAAGAGCGACTCAGATTACGACCGCGAGAAGTTGCAGGAGCGCCTTGCAAAGCTCGCTGGTGGAGTCGCCGTCATCAAGGCTGGAGCTGCAACTGAAGTTGAACTCAAAGAGCGTAAGCACCGCATCGAAGATGCCGTACGCAATGCAAAGGCTGCAGTCGAAGAAGGAATTGTGGCTGGCGGTGGCGTTGCGCTACTTCAGGCTGGCAAGGCCGCGCTTCTTAACCTCAAACTAACTGGCGATGAGGCTACCGGCGCTCGCATTGTTGAGTTTGGCATTGAAGCTCCGCTCAAGCAGATTGCAATTAATGCAGGACTTGAAGGTGGAGTAGTCGTTGAGAAAGTTCGCAACCTTGAATCAGGGTTTGGACTCAACGCTGCTACTGGTGAATATGTAGACATGATTAAGGCTGGCATCATCGATCCAGCTAAGGTCACTCGCTCTGCACTTCAAAATGCCGCATCGATCGCTGCACTCTTCTTGACCACAGAGGCAGTTGTTACCGATAAGCCCGAACCAAAGGCAGTCGGCGCTAACAACCCTGCTGCAGATATGGACTTCTAAAAGTTCATTAACGCTTAGAACGGCCTCCCAATTTTCTTGGGGGGCCGTTTCGCATTACCCTAGCCTCATGACCGACACATTTAACGCGCTGGAACTAGCGCGCGGCGCAGCGCTGGAAGATGCGCGCGATCCGAAATTTGTGGGCGAGCTAGTTTCCATAGATCAAGAAGATGAGCGAATTGCGACCTATCTCTTTGAATCATCACTTCCTGGATATTCAGGCTGGCGTTGGGCCGTCACGGTTATCAAGGTTGATGAAGAAGCGCCTGCGACCATTGCCGATGTAGTACTACTTCCAGGAGCAGAGTCTCTATTAGCTCCTGAGTGGGTTCCTTACAAGGATCGTATTGAGCCGGGCGATGTTGGCGTTGGGGACATAGCCCCGACCTCATCTGATGACGTGCGATTAGTTCCTGGATTTGATGCCTTGCCAGGAGATGCAGATCTAGCGCTCGCCGAACAATTTGAACTTGGGCTAGGTCGCGCTCGCGTTCTATCAATCGTTGGTCGCGATGCTGCAAGTAAGCGTTGGTATGAGGGGGATCGAGGTCCCAATACACCTATTGCCCAATATGCGCCAATGCCTTGCTTCTCATGCGGATTCTTCTTGCCAATCGCTGGCTCGCTCCGCTCCGCCTTTGGAGTCTGTGCCAATGCACTTTCTCCTGAAGATGCCCGCGTAGTTTCAGTCGATCACGGTTGTGGAGCGCACTCGCAAGCGCTGATCGTTCCCGAGTAGGTTTTTAACGGGCCACGTCGGCTCCACTATTTCCGATAAACTAACTACCTTGCCAGACAGAGCGCTGGCCTTATTAGTGCCAACGAGTGCTAATTGTGAGCACACGAAGGGAGAAGCCAATGCCTATTGGTCGCGTTAAGTGGTTCAGCCTCGAAAAAGGATTTGGTTTTATCTCATCCGAAGAGGGAGAAGATGTTTATCTTGCCGCCTCTGCACTTCCATCCGGAGTTCCCACTGTAAAGCCAGGAACGAAATTGGAGTTCGGTGTAGCCGAGGGTCGTCGTGGACCTCAAGCATTGTCAGTAAGAATTATTGATGAGCCTGCATCAGTTGTTGCGAACACCAGAATTAATGCGGATGACCTTGCCACGATAATTGAAGACAGCATCAAGATGCTAGACAAAGTTGGTAATGGCTTACGTCATGGCCGTTATCCAACAAGCACCGAAGCAGAACGCTTAGGAAAAGTCCTTCGAGGTATCGCCGGTCAGATCGAAGGCTGAGACTCTACTTAGAGTGTTTTGCACTCTTGCGCA
>Ga0209067_10002040_pt1 | contig 12064 bp, 16 predicted proteins | sample ColStrG_CSR_2013_FD_187199 | JGI IMG/M metagenome (GOLD analysis project Ga0209067, IMG submission 187199) | Freshwater sediment microbial communities in response to fracking from Pennsylvania, USA - Cold Stream Run_MetaG_CSR_2013 (SPAdes)... | ecosystem: Environmental > Aquatic > Freshwater >... | reverse complement strand
AACGTACATAGGACATGGGTATGCTCCCAATGCAATTGTCGTACTAATGCCGGGCCTTCGACATGAAAAAGATAATAACAGATTGGCGTGAATTAAAGCCGAGTGTATCCTTTACCTAAAGTAAAGCGATGGACTGAGGAAGATTATATACATCGTCGTGAGCAACAATATTCATATCATGCAAAGCATAGAGCTAAAAAATATAATGCAGAAGGATTTTATACTGCTAATGATATTATAAGAATTAGACAAGAACAAAATGATAAGTGTAAATGGTGTGATGTTCCATTAAATGGTGGAGGACATCGTGACCATATTATATCATTACGCAGAAAAGGAACCAATTGGCCCTCAAATATACAATTACTATGCTCTAATTGCGATTGGAGAAAAAATATTTTTGAAAACCACGCCGAGCGAAAAATTTTGAAAATTTCGCTTGACAAACCAAAACCGCCGCTGTATACTAGCAGGGTCGGTCAGAAGTCCGATGGTAACTAAACATAGTGAAAGGTGAAACAAATGCCGAAGTTTGGTCCCCCGAAAGCTAAAGGCGGTTTGGTTAATCCTGCCGCTCCTAAGCGTGCTCTTACGGCAGCAGAGGCCGAGGCAGTTCTTATTGAGAAGGAGGAGGAAACAAGCACTATTGATAGTGAGGCAACTGACGAAGAGCAAGACATTATCGACGAAGTATTCGGTAATGGTGATGAGGAAGAGGACGAGGACGAAGAAGCCTCTGAAGATGAGGATGAAGAGAGCGAAGAGGAAATTGAGGACAAGCCTACCAAGCCTGCAAAGGTCGCCACTAAGAGCGTTAAAGGTGGTAGCAATCTCTCCCCTGAACAGCAGAAGTATTTTGACGAGATTGGCAAACTCGGCATCGACCAAGGTAAGGGTGTTAGCTCGTTGATCTTCCTTGCCGAGAAGGTTGTTGCCATTGGTGCCAATGGTGTCTTTGAGAGTTCACAGCTTAAAGACCTATACTTACACTTCCGTAAAAACTCAAACAGCGCAGCCGGTAAGAACGCTGAAGTTGGTTCGGAAGATCATACTGTTGTCTCCAATACTTCTAAGCTTCGGACCTTCTATAAGGTTGGTGAGAAGTTCGGGATCAACGGTTGGTCCAAGATGCTCAAGGTGGCGCGTGATGTTCATGTGTCTATCTTGCGCTCCAAAGACGAGCGGAAGCTTTTGCGTAGCAAACAACTGGTGCCGACATATGAGGCATTGGTTAAGGTTGCTTCTACGCAAATGAAAAAGGAGAAGGACGTAAAGGGCATTGCCCACGATGTGTATCCTAACTTGTTGGACGAGAACCAAATCCGCAATGTGTTCGTCGATCCCGACAAGAAGGAACAGGAGCCTACTGTCGTTGACGTTATCAAAGCCGCTGCCAAGGCTATTGAGCGCGTTATTCGTGGTAAGGTCAACCCTGATGATGGTACACAGACGCGAGAGGCGTTTGAAGCTCCTGCCGATATGAATGAGGATGACGAGAGTGTTGGTTATGCTCTTGTATCTTCACTCTCTTGGATGCTTGATGCCGGTGAGCGGTTCCAAACCGGGTTCAAGGCTAACCGCGAGAAGGAAATGGCAGACGCTAAAATTGCTGCTGAAGAGCGCCATAAGAAGCATCAGGAGCGTATGGCGAAGGAAGAGGCAGAGCGTCAGGCCAAGAAAGCTAAGAAGGAAGCCGATGCAAAGGCTAAGGCCGCTGAAGCAGCTATTGCTAAGGAGGCCGCAGCTTAACTATAAATAGTGATATAAACTTTAGGGAGCTTTGGCTCCCTATTTTTTTATCTAAAAAATAAATTCGGTTTATTCAAATAATCCTCTTGACAAACGTGTGACATTAAAGTATACTAGTCAATACAATGGGAGAGCAACATGATTTCTTCTGATAATAGCCGCTACTGCATAGTTTTGATAAATCTTAAAACAAATAAATTGTTAGTGTTAGCTGACTATGTAACTAAAGATGTCGCACAAAAATATAAGCTAATTTGGCGTAAAGCATTGGGTGGTAAAAACTGGACAGTTGAACGTCGTAAGGGCTTAGATACTTTAGACCATTTAGGTCTACGAGTTATGAGCGAACAAGAGATTAAGGACTATATCGCTAACTATAGTGAGGTCGAACATGGCGCGTAAGTTAGAATACGACAAAGCAAACAAAAGAACCCTTATGAAAGAGAATGTATCGGGTAGTGTGATAACCGGCATCAGAATATGTGCCGAGTGCAGAAAGTCATATAAAACTTTATATTACTATTGGTATGAGCCTGATATCGGTGGGCAGGATAAACCACCAAAGTATACGTTACCGTTTTGCTCTATTGAGCATTTCCGTAAATATTACGCTACTGATGTGGTTGCTGCCGAGCTTAAACAAGCACTATAAATAGTGATCGCTAATGTATTGGCGCAATGCTCAACAGAAATGGGGTAAACTGATGAATGTTAAGTTGGTGCCGATCTCACGTTATCACCAAAGAGTCATTGCTACAGCTATATATAATGCTAAACCAACATCAAAAGATAGAGACCGTATGGATGATTGGATTAATATGTGTAATGAGATTGGTGCAGCTATACGACAGCAGGGCGGTCCTTTTGATATAACTGCGTGGCTCGATGTGTGTTATTACGGACCTAAGTGAAAATAAATTTGCTTTGTTTCGATAATCCTCTTGACAAAGCCGAACAATTCAGCTACACTTGTGGACAGTGGCGGCGAAGGTCGCCGGTCACTAACGATAGTGAGGAGCCGATGGGCAAGAAAACTACTGAACTGCTAAAAAAGGCAATGGGTATGCTTGAGGATGCAAAGAATATCATCTCAAGTATAAGTGAAGAAGCTCGTGGTGAGTTCGATGAGCTATCTGAAAAGCAGCAAGAGAATGCAAAAGGGGAAGCGTTAGACTCATTGGCTAGTTTATTGGAGGAAATGGATGATAGTATTGATGAGGTTGTTGATAATCTTGGCGATATCATAAACGAGAAGTAACATGGTTTGCGCGGTCCTGCATAGAGTCAGGGTGAAAACTGCTAGCACAGGACAATTTCCCAAGGGACAACTCTGCTAGGAGCCTTTGGGCGCGCATCGAATGTTAACCTACACAAAAAGGAAGATGGACAAATGCCTAACTATAAACATGGCGAGACTATACGAATTGAAGGGAAATTAAAATTCTCTTCTGAATATGCAGCTTGGCATTCAATGAAGAATAGATGTTTAAATTCAAATACTAAAGATTATAAAAACTATGGTGGACGTGGTATTACAATTGATCCTACATGGATGCAATTTGAAAATTTTATTGTTGATATGGGGCGTAAACCTTCATCAGAATATACACTTGAGCGAATAGATACCAACGGCAACTATAATAAATTAAATTGTGAATGGAGAACGAGTACACAACAAAATCGCAATCGTAGAAACAATAAACTTACTGAAGCAAAAGCAGATAAAATAAGACAACTTTATGTAACCGGTAGATACAGTAAAAATGGACTTGCAAAAATGTTCAATGTTTCTAATACATTGATAGATCATATCATTTACAATCTGGCTTGGAGGTAAAAAATTATGAAACTCACAACATTCGCTCAGTATATGCCAGCGTTATACTTCACTAGCGTTCGCAAGCATGGACTTGCTATTGACTTAAAGGGGCGTCCCGGTCATGGTAAGACTTGGACTATCGAGCAGTTTCCTGATATTATGTTGGATTTGTTTCCGGGCGATCTTTATGGTGTACGAATTATTGAGGGTGCCAGTTTAACACATTCTGGCGCCCTTGGTTACATGGTATTAGGTAAAGAGGACAAATATGGTCCTCAGTCCGTATTTAGTAATCCATTCTGGATGTATACTTTAGCGGGTAAACATCTTTCGGAATATAAAGGTGGTATTATTGTTATTGATGACTGGCATCTTATTGATCCAGACCTCAAGAAGATCATGTCACAGGGCGCATATGAAGGTATCTTTGCTAACCATAAGCTTTCACCGGGATGGGTTATCTGGTTTTGCGGCAACAGACCGCAAGATCGTTCCGGTGCTACTCGTGACTATGAACACACAACTACTCGACAGTTGCGAGTTGACATTTCTGATGACTTGGAGGGTTTGATTACGTTTTTTGAAACTCATAATGCTTTGCCGGAAACAGTAGAGTTTATCAAAAAATATGCTAATGACCATATCTATGTTAATCCTCCTAAAGAGATTGAGCCATATTGCACACCAAGGACTTTGTTCCAATCCGATATGTTGCTGCAAGACTTGAAGTCCACATTTGAAATGGACGAGTTGCCTGTTGATGCTAACGTGCTTGAGTTGGTATCCGGCTCAATCGGCAAGTCGGCAGCACATGACTATATCACATATATTGAGGAAGCTAATGCTTTGCCGAAGCATAGTGATATTATTAAAAACCCGTTGACCGTTAGAATGCCGCCAATTGAGCGTCCTGATTTGTGGCGTCTACAAGCATATAAGCTTGCATCTGATGTGCAGGTTAAAGAGGCTGATGCAGCACTTAAGTATATGGAACGGTTCCCACAAGAGTTTCAAACAATCTTTGTTAGGGCTGCTGCCGCTAATAAGTCTCCTGTGTTGTTACAACCAAAGGTCCGTGAATGGATGAAAAAGAATATGGTATTAATTGCGGCTATTAGTGGGTTAGAAGAAGCTGCTGAATAACTAACTATAGTGAGTGGGAGCTACAAATGCACACTGAGTTTATACTAACGTTTGGAGTTGACATTCCAAACAAGGAAGCTTTCGTAACCTTTGTTAGAGCATGTCGTGCGACAGCACAGGAGCTATCTACACAAGCTATGCTCTTAAGTGGTGAGGCACCCACAATCAATTTTACTGTTGAGAACAATCAAATCGGCACGAAGAAACTGAAGGTGTTTAACAATGGTTGAGACTTTTAAGAGCCCATTGGTAGGGGAAAGTAATCGTTGGAAGCAACTTACTTTATCTCCGCGTCACGCTAAAGAATGGGAGGATACTAAAACTGCAATATTGTATTCTTATGGAGCATTCGGAGGAATACTCTATAAAATGATGCCAACAGATAACGGTGAAAAGGCTTGGTTTACCGATCAAGTTCCCACTGCCGCTACTGATGATAAAGTGTTATATCTTAATCCTACGAAGTTTTTCCAGCATAATCTTAAACAACGTATATTTATTAGTGCTCATGAGATAATGCACGCTATATTGAATCATTGTGGTATCTTTCACAAGTACCGCAGAGCAGGTAAGATTACATATCCCAATGGTTCAACACTTCCATATGTTGAGGAAGTAATGCAATGTGCTGGTGATTGTATTGTCAATGGTATTCTTGTATTTTGCCGTGTTGGTGAAATGCCTCCCGGTTGTTACTATAAACCGCATCTTGTTCCACATACGATGGCTTTGCTTGATGCTTATAGAGTTATCTATAAGCAAACTAATGGTGGTGCAACTCTATCTAAGCCGCAAGTCACTAATGATAGTGAGGATGGTGAAGGTCCAGATGCTCCAAGCACTGATAATGATAACCAAGCTCCATTCGATCAGCATCTTCCTCCCGGTAAAGGTAGAGGTAAAACACCTAATGAGGCTATTGACGAGCGTAATAAAGTAGAGTGGGATGCTGCTGTTACTGCTGCTAGACATACTATGAAAGCAATGGGTGTTGGATCGGCAGGACTTGACCGTATGTTTGGCAAAGTGACAGAGCCGGAGTATGATTGGGTTAGCGCATTGCGTCATATATTTACCAAAACTGTAGGAACGGGTAGGCAAACATGGGAGCATCTTGATCCTGAGTTTGTTATTCGTGGTATTGGCGCACCCGGTAGATTGGGCTATGGTGCGGGATTTGTCATTGCCGGTAGTGACAGTTCTGGCAGTATTGACGATACTATGCTAAGTACATTCATGGGTCATACTGGCGTCATCATTGACGATGTTAGGCCAAGGGAATTACTAACCTTTCAATGCGATGATATGATACATCAGTGGGATTATATACAAAGTGGCTCAGAATTACCAAAGAAAGTTTTAGGTGGTGGTGGCACGAGTTTTATTCCGGTATTTGATCGTATTGAGCGTGAACAGTTAATGCCAGATGTGCTAATATATTTTACTGATATGTATGGAATGTTTCCTACAAAAGCTCCTACATATCCAGTTATTTGGGCCAGTATAACCGAGAATATAAAGACAGCACCATTTGGCGATGTTATCTATATCCCGTTACAAAGAGAGAGAAGGTTCTAAATATTATGGCTATCCCACAGAAACTAGATATGGCTCTTAAAGGGATAGCCTCTTTCGATTTTAAGTCACGTACTATGAATGAAACTGCTACTATTAGTCCAGAAGTATTTATTAAACTTAAGGCGTCTAACAGAGGAAACACTACCTTGAACAATGTTGTACTGCATAGCAAACTAAAAGATGCACTATTTAATAGTATCCAATCTATCAAAACAAATATGATTTCGCGTTTTGCTATTGTATTGCCATACAATGAAGTACAAAGCATGTTAATGTCAGATGATACACGCGCAGCATTGCAAGCTGCTGGTAAAATTATGGGTAAACAATATACGAATTATGATTATAAATTAGGGGAAAAAGTTACTATTAGACTCTATTGTCGTGGTGGCAAGGAAATGCCAAGCATTTTATTTGCAACTAATGAACTCACTAACTTTAGTGAGGATTTTCTTGATCTTGTACGTCCGTTGTATTTAATTAATAAATCATGGATAGACGTTGAACTTGCATTCAAAACAGTTTGTATGCTTGTACAAGATACGCGAGAATTAAATTTCTTTGTGCCGTGGCTTAGGCTTATTATGCCTATTGAGAAAGACCTTGCTAATGAATACAATTCACAATATCGTGTTTCACAATGGCTTGACCTTAGTAAGGAGAGACATGGAATTATTGATTTAATAACTCGTCAAGTTAAATGTATACTTAATAACGAGCATACAAATAAGCGTACTTGGATGCCAAGTGAACTTGTACAGATGGTACGACAGGGAGAAGAATTAATTTCACAATACAATATAATGAAACAAGTACCAGTACCTATTACTTTTCTTAAAGAAGATATGGTATCTGTGGATATAGCTATAACTGTTACAGATCATCCAACAATTAAATGGGCTTCGGAAGCAAAAACATATTACACGATGAAGGAAGCTAACTGTTTAGCGGTAATAGATGAAGAAAATAGGAGGAAGGGTAAATGGTAGGATACAGCTATAAGTCATACAGCTTTGTTGACAAAGATCCGATGATTGATTACATTCGTACAATCATCAATGATAGTGGTGAAACACTAAAGAAAATCTCTGAGGATAGTGGTGTTGGTACACACACTATTTCTAAGTGGTTATATGGCGAAACCAAGCAACCAAGGGCGGCATCTATTAATGCTGTATTACGGGCGCTTGGTTATAAGTTAGAAGTTGTCACTTTTAGTTATAAGCAAGTAATTAAACCAACATTTCTTACAGAAGCTAAAGTTTATAACATGCCAATAAAGGAAAGAGCATGACTACTTTAGTGATCTGCATTGTTATTGCTTTCATTATTATATCGCGAAAGAGAAGCAAATGAAAAGGATATACGGAGACTTCGAGACTTATTGGGCTGATGATTATACACTCAGTAAAATGGTCACTATCGACTATATACTTGACCCGCGCTATGAGACAGTGGGTTGTGGTGTTGCTATAAATAGTGACAAACCGTTTTGGCTTCCAAGAGATAAAATACGTGATTTCTTGGAAGCTGAAACTGAACCATATATGTTCATAAGTCATAATGCATTGTTTGATGCATCTATACTTGCATATAGATATTGTGTTCACCCAACGTTGATTATTGATACAATGGGTATGGCACGCGCTATACTTATGGCTGAGTTACCACAAGGTAGAGTATCACTCAAGAACGTAGCTAAGTTTTTAAATATAGGTGTTAAAGGTGAAACAGTACTTAAAACTAAGGGTATGACACGTAAAGACCTAGAGAGCAAACCATTTCTTTATAAAGAATACGTAAGTTATTGCCTCAATGATGTTAACCTGTGTCGTAAGATATACCTTACACTTAAAGATAGATTTCCGGCAACAGAGCATATTATTATGGATATGATTATTAAAACTACAACACAACCAACATTACAACTAAATATTGAACATTTGGAAGAGCATCTTAGGGAAGTAAGAGAAGCAAAAGCAAAAACACTCGCGGAAGTCAGTCAATGGTTTACTGTTGACGACTTAATGTCTAATCTTAAATTTGCAGAAGCACTTAAATTTCTTGGTGTGATGCCGCCAAGGAAGATATCTCCTACAACAGGTAAATCAACATGGGCTTTTGCTAAAGCCGATGTACAATTTATGGAGCTATTAGAGCATCCTGATCCTGATGTACAAGCGTTAATGGCAGCGCGGTTAGGGCATAAGAGTACATTAGAGGAAACACGTACTGAGAAATTTATCTCTATCGCAAAAAGTACTAAGAACTATTGGGATGATACTTATATACCTATGGCGCTTAGATATGCTGGCGCACACACTCATAGGTTTAGTGGTGATTGGGGTTTGAACCTTCAAAACCTACCTAGTCGTAAATCTCGTAAATTACGACAGTCTATCATAGCTCCTGCCGGTCATGTCATTTTAGCGGCGGATGCGGCACAAATAGAAGCTAGGTTAGTTGCTTGGTTTGCTAGACAACGTAATTTATTAAATGGTTTTGAGCAAGGACGTGATATTTATAAGGAGTTTGCTTGTGTTATATTTAATACTACATTGGATAAGGTGACAAAGATACAACGCTTTATTGCGAAGGAATGTATTCTTGGATTAGGGTTTCAATTAGGTAAAGTTAAACTATTAAATACTTTAATCACTAAAGCTAAAGATCAAGGAATAGAAATTGACATTCCATTTACTTTAAAGCTAACACAAAAATGGGTTGATACGTACCGAAATAGTTTTAATAATATTAAACAGTACTGGAACCACCTTAGAGATTACCTGCCGGGAATAGCAGGTATGGATGGAATTATGCCTATTAGAGAATGCTGTGAAATAGAACATCAAAAGATTAAGCTACCTAATGGATTGTATTTGTATTATCATGATTTACATCTTAATGATGATAACGAGTGGTGGTTTACATATGGTGGACGGCAAAAGAAATTATATGGCGGCAAATTGCTTGAGAACCTCGTGCAAGCATTTGACCGAATGATTGTTATGGATGCTGCTTTACGTGTGTTTCAGCGTACTGGCTATCGTATTAGCCACCAAATTCACGACGAGTTACTATATATAGTGCCCGAGAAGGAAGTTGACGCACTTAAAGCTGTAGTGCTTGAAGAAATGGAGCGTAGACCTAAGTATGCACCTGACTTACCGTTAAAGGCAGAAGCAAAAATAGCACATAACTATGGTGACCTGTGAGAAATAAAGTTGGTTTTAGTAAATAATCCTATTGACAAATGATGTACAAATCAGTATACTAGTGAACATAGGAGTAGAACCAACTATGAATATACCAGCGTTCAACTTTGACGTGGACATTCCGTCACTACGTGAGGCGGTAGGATTGACACATACTGAGGCTAGAGTGTTACTAATCCTATTGCAGGAGGAAATAGCTACGCATGAACAACTATTAGTTATTAATTCTCGTGTCAGACAACTCATGTATAGTCTGCGGAATAAACTTAAAACAAAAGGAATTAATATTGTAAATGATCGTGATATTGGTTATTCAATTCCACTCAAGTATAAACTCCGTATTAAGAACCTTGTTGAGGGTGAATTAATTGAAGAACTAGATAGAGCTAATGAGATTTCAGAAAGGCTTGCACATGAATAAATTCGCTACAATGCCAACTCCTAAACCACAATTTAACTTTACTTGGACAAAGATAAAGAACTTTGAGACGTGTCCGCGTCGATACTTTGAAATTGACGTAAATAAAAACTATAAAGAAGAAAGCCCTGCACTGGATTACGGAATTAAAATGCATGATGCGGCAAAAGCACGCATTGCATCAGGTAAGCCACTTCCCAAAGAGTTTGAAGTGCTAGAGAAGTGGATACAGAAATTCACTAAAGATAGTGACAATTCTGCTATAGGTATTCAGACAGAACTTAGACTTGCTATTGACAAACTTAAGAACCCATGTGGTTGGTTTGATAAGAAAGTATATTTCCGTGGGGTGATTGACTTCCTTAAGATACACAAGAAAGTCGCTCTTGCCGTTGATTGGAAATCGGGTGAGCCAAAGGATGATTTAATCCAATTGGGTTTATTTGCTCAATTAATCTTTAGTCACTATCAATGGGTTGAAGCTATTAAGACAATGTATGTATGGACTAAAACTGATGACAGTACAGAAGAGAACCTATACAAAAAAGATATGACAGACCTTTGGAACGAAATTAATCCTCGCGTACGTATGTTGGAAACAGCGCATAACACAAATGAGTTTCCTCCTAAAAAGAGTGGGTTGTGCAAACAATATTGCCCGGTAATGACATGTGAGTTCAATGGAAGATGATGTTTAAAGAAAAGAAAGATTTTGAGAATGAAGAATATCAGGTAAAAAAATGGGTGAAAGATGTTCTTAAAGAATATAATGTATATTACTTTATGCCGGTTCAAACTGGTAAGGGTGCGGCTGGCGTTGATTTTCATTGTGTGGTTAAATGGTGTGGCTTTCCGCTCGCGTTCTTTATTGAAACTAAAAAATTTGGAAAAGTACCAACTGAAAGACAATATTTATTTGCGAAGTATCGCAAGGAACACCAGAATGCGAAAACATTTGTAATTGATGGTATGGTAGGAGTAAATAAATTAAGAGCATGGCTTGAAAAATTAAAACAACAAACAGAAGCAAGGAACAAAGATGGGCATCCTTCAAGAGTATAACTTTCCAGTAGTGGACCCAAAGAAACCCGCGTTTGATATACAGAAAAAGTCATGTGCGGTTATGGTAGGAGAGATTAAGGACTACAACCTTAATGATCTAGGTACTGGCAAAACACGTTGCGCGTTATGGTCCTTTGATTATCTTCGCAAGAAAGGATTAGCAAAACGTATGCTTGTTCTCTGTCCACTCTCGACAATGAACAGGGTGTGGGAGCGTGAAATCTCAATGGAGTTTACTGACTTAACTTGCGCTATTCTTCACGGCAGCAAAGAAAAGCGCCTAAAGAACTTAAATCGTAACGTTAACATTTATATTATCAACCATGATGGGATTGGCACTATCTATAGTGAGTTGATGGAACGAACAGATATTGACGTTGTGTGTATTGACGAGCTAGCTACGTTTCGCAATATGAACAAGCGTTCTGCTCGTGTTAAGCAGCTAGTTCATAATAAAAAGTATGTATGGGGCATGACTGGTTCTCCCATGCCGAGGGAAGTTACGGACGTATGGAGTCAATGTTGCATAGTAACACCACATACTGTACCTAAGTATTTCTCATGGATACGTGCTATACTAATGACTAGAGGACCAGCAGGTCCGTATGATTGGAGACCGCGCCCTAATGCGGAAGTAATGGCAGTTAATTATATGAAGCCTAGTGTGAGATTTACATTGGATGATGTAGTTGAGTTACCGCCAAAGGTAATGCACTATCATGAGATACCTATGTCGGGGCAACAAGAAAAAATATATAATGAAATAAGGAATAAAGCTGTAAGTTTAATTGGGACTAAGATAGTTGATGTATTGAATGCTGGTGCAGCTATACAAAAATTACTTCAAATAGCATGTGGTTACGTTTATACGAGAGAAGGAGAGACTATTACACTCGATAATACAGAGCGACTACAATATACACTTGATTTAATTGACAGTACTTCCCGCAAAGCTATAATTTTTGTGCCCTTTAAGTCGGCACTCAACGGTGTAAGTCAAATGCTCACAACAAACAAAGTTGACCACGGTATTGTACATGGTGGAGTATCAAAAACACATAGAAATTTAATCTTTTCAGC
>Ga0209067_10002037_pt1 | contig 12069 bp, 10 predicted proteins | sample ColStrG_CSR_2013_FD_187199 | JGI IMG/M metagenome (GOLD analysis project Ga0209067, IMG submission 187199) | Freshwater sediment microbial communities in response to fracking from Pennsylvania, USA - Cold Stream Run_MetaG_CSR_2013 (SPAdes)... | ecosystem: Environmental > Aquatic > Freshwater >... | reverse complement strand
TAGGCGCTTTAAATCCGCCTCCGGCAAACGACCCGGTTTGGAATAACTCACTCGCACCAAATACTCTTTTTCTACCGACGTGTCTTGACCAATTAAGTGTTTCGCAATTCGACCATCCTGCGTCAGCACTAGTAAACCAGTTGAGTCGATATCCAAACGGCCAGCCGGAACTAAGCTGCGCAGTTGAGTAGGGTGAAAATGCGTTGCGACCGCATCGTCTTCCCAGCGATTTTCGGGTTTGATTAAACAAATCGCTGGCTCATAGCCATCTTCGGCTTGGCCGCTGACATAACCGACTGGTTTGTTGATTAATACGGTGACGCGTTTAGATTGCTCTGCAGCGGCTTGGCGCTCAATCGTGACCTTTTGGGTGGGCAAAATTTTAGTGCCAAGCTCGGAGATTACTTTTCCATCGACCCGCACCCAGCCGCGGCTAATCCATTCATCTGCCTCGCGGCGTGAGCATAGGCCTAGTTCGGACATGCGTTTCGATAAGCGGAGCGGTTCGTTATTTGAAGTTGTCATCGTTATTGCAGGTTTATTTATACAGTGAGTGCGTCGAGTAAATCGGTTTCTAATTGGATTTGCATGCGTGCATTTTGCAGCACCGCGCCGTCGATTAAAAATACGTCTTCAACTCGTTCGCCCAGGGTCATGATTTTGGCTGTGTGTAAATTGATTTTGTATTTCGCCAGCACTTTGGCGATCGAATACAGCAAGCCGTTTCGGTCATTAGCCGATACAGACAGCAAGTAATATTGCCCGCGCTCATCCGGAATTAAATCGATAGTCGGCACAATCGGGAATGTGCGTGATAAGCGCGATAAACGACCTTTGCTTGGTGTTGGTAAATCTTCGCTGGAGCTGAGCAACTCGGTTAATTCATGCTCGACCAAACTGATAATGTCGCGGTAGCTTTTGGCGAATGCGGAAGCCGAAATCATAAACGTATCGAGCGCGTAGTTATGTTGGGTAGTGTGAATCTTGGCATCTAAAATGCTAAAACCTTTGCTGTCGAAATAACTGCAAATGCGCGCGAACAAATCAGGCTGATCCGGTGTGTAGACGGCAACTTGCAAGCCCTCGCCAATAGGAGCGGTGCGACATTTGACCACCGGTGTTGGGCTGTGCACTTTGTCGTAAAAGGCGCGCGTTTGCCAAACGATATCGGTTGCTTCATTGCGTAAAAAATACACGACGTTGAGTTGCTTCCAGAGTTCTAAATGCGCGTTCTCGGGCAATCCATATAAACGTAAATTTTTTAAGGCTTCGTCTTGGCGGTTTTTTAATTCCCGATCTGGGGATGGGATGACGCCGCCCAAAGCGCGCAAGGTGAGCTGGTATAAATCTTCCAGCAACTTGCCTTTCCAGGCATTCCAGACTTTAGGGCTGGTGCCGCGTATGTCGGAGACGGTCAATAAATACAGCGCCGTTAAGTGACGCTCATCTTTAACTACGCTAGCAAATTGTTGAATGACTTCGGGATCCGATAAATCTTGTTTTTGTGCGACTTGTGACATCAATAAATGATGCTGCACTAAAAAAACTACTAATTCAGTTTGATCCTTGCTCATCCCGTGTTGGTGGCAAAAACGCTTTGCATCAGCGCGTCCTAACTCGGAATGATCGCCGTTACGGCCTTTGGCAATGTCGTGGAATAGGGCAGCCACATACAACACCCAATGTTGCGGGAAGTTAGCAATCAATTGGCTGCAAAACGGATATTCGTGCGCATGCTCAGGCATAGTAAAGCGACGCAGATTTCGTACCACCATCAAGATATGTTGATCAACCGTGTATACGTGAAAAAGATCATGCTGCATTTGCCCGATGATGCGTCGGAAGTTCGGTAAGTAGCGGCCTAAAATACTCATTTGATTCATGCCGCGCAACGCGTGGGTAATGCCTTGCGGCGCTTGCAGAATCTGTAAAAATAGGGCGTGGTTGACTGGATCGTGGCGGAACTTGCTATTGATCTTAAAGCGCGCATGCCAGAGTGAGCGCATCGTGAGCGCCGACATGCCTTTTAGTTCTGAATGCTGTGCTAAGAGCAAGAACACTTCAAAAATGGCGGAAGGACGTTTTTCAAATAATTGCGCGTCGTTGGGTTCGATAAAGCCATTTACTTCGCTGAACTCGTCATTAATGCTTTGACGCTTGTTCGGCGCTACGACTAATTTAGCTTCAATGTTTTGCAGCAAAATCGTATTTAATTGGGTAACCGCTTTGGCCGCCCAGTAATAGCGCTGCATTAAATATTCACTCGCGCGATGAGTAGTGGTGGAGGTGAAGCCAAAGGTTTCTGCGATGGGATTTTGTACGTCAAAGACCAAGCGGTCTTCGCGCCGTTTCGTGAAGATATGGAGCCGAATCCGGATATCTTTAAATGCACGTTCGTTGCGCTTTAATTGACGCGCTTCTGGGCCGGTAATCAGGCCGCGGGTCGCGAGTTCTGACCAAGAATTGCCTAACCCCGCTGCTTTCGCAATCCACAAAATTACCTGCAAATCGCGCAGGCCGCCTGGGCTTTCTTTGCAGTTGGGTTCGAGCGAGTAGGGTGTATCTTCAAACTTCACATGGCGCTGGCGTAGTTCCAAGGTCTTGGCTTGAAAAAACGCTTGAGGATTCATTGCCGCGTTGTATTGCTCGCGCAAAGCGCGGAATAGCTTGCGGTTACCAACAATGAGCCGCGCTTCGAGCAAACTGGTTTGCACCGTTATGTCCGCCGCCGATTCTTGCAAACATTCGTCGATAGTGCGGATGCTGTGTCCTACTTCTAAACCTAGATCCCAGAACTGCTGCACCAACGTTTCGAGTTTGCCACGCAAGACATCATCCGGCGAGTGTGAAAGCAACACCAGCACATCCACGTCTGAATACGGGAACAATTCGCCACGCCCATAGCCGCCCACCGCGATCAATGCTGCATCGGACGGTAATTCCAGCACTTGCCAAAGTTCGGTCAGCGCTAGATCAACGCTGTGACAAAGATCGTGCAGCAGCGCTTCGGGCTTTTTTAGGTTTTGAGAAAATTGGGTGGTTAAAACCTGATGGCGCGCTTTTAATTGTTCCTTTAGGCGCTGTGCTAACGGTTGCATAGGCTATTGGTCGAGTTAAAAGGTGGCGGAAATAAATTCAGGGCAAGGCGGCGCGCCTGCGGAGGTCGTCAAAATTTCAAAACCAGTTTCAGTTACCAAGACGGTATGTTCCCATTGCGCGGACAAACTGCGGTCGCGGGTTTTAATCGTCCAGCCATCCGACATTTCGCGGATTTCTTTGCGGCCAGCGTTAATCATCGGTTCGATCGTAAAAATCATTCCTGGCTTCATTTCAGCCAATGTGCCTGGTTTGCCGTAATGCAGAATTTGCGGGTCTTCGTGGAAAATTTTACCGATGCCATGACCGCAGAATTCGCGCACCACGCTGTAGCCTGCTTTTTCCGCGTGTTGCTGAATGATGTGGCCGATGTCGCCTAAATGGTTGCCCGGTTTGACTTTGGAAATGCCTAGCCACATGCATTCAAACGTAATGGTGGATAAGCGCTTGGCTAATATCGATGGCTCACCAATAAAGAACATGCGACTTGTATCGCCGTGGTAGCCATCTTTAATCACGGTGATGTCCAGATTGACCACATCGCCATTTTTTAACACTTTATCACCCGGAATGCCGTGGCAAATTACATCGTTGACTGAGGTGCAAATCGCCTTTGGATAAGGCGTGTAACCCGGTGGGCAGTAGTTGAGCGGCGCAGGAATGGTGCCTTGCACGTTGACCATGTATTCATGGCATAAGCGATCAAGCTCGCCCGTGGTAACGCCTGCTTTGACGTAAGGAGTGATGTAATCCAGTACCTCTGACCCGAGACGGCCAGCTACGCGCATGCCTTGAATATCTTCTTCTGTTTTAATCGTGATAGCGCTCATTATGTTGCCTGAATGGTAAAAAAATAGATTTTGTTGATTGAGAAATTGGGCTGTTTGAGGTGAAAAACAGGTCAGCCATCAATTTAATATAGCTCGAAATTATAGACTATCTAGGGCTAACTTGGACTTTCTCCCAGAGAGAACCGAACTTTCGCTGGCGCGAAGTTCGCGCAGTTGACTATTCCTGTCTCGCACGTTGGCCGTAGCTTTCGTTGGAAAAAAATAGTCGGTTTAGACGTTCCATACCCACTGTTTTACATTTCGTCGGATTCTGATTATGGCCGCCAGTAACATCCTATACAGTCAGCCCATCACAATAAAGTTTGCAAAGGAAACGTCATGTTGGAGCTAAGCCATGTAGTAAAACGATTTGGTCGACAAGTTGTGGCGGTTGACGATGTGTCACTCAAGTTGAGTCAAGGTGTCATCGGATTGATTGGCCATAATGGCGCAGGGAAGACTAGCTTAATGCAGATGATTGCGACATTAAGCAAACCTAGCAGCGGGCAAATTTTATTTGATGGTCAAGATATCGTGAAGCGGCCTGATGCAATTCGAGCGCGACTTGGCTACCTTCCGCAAGACTTTGGTATCTACTCAAATTTAAGCGCGCTGGAGTTTATGCAATATTTTGCAGCGCTCAAAGGCTGTAACAATCCCGCGCGCTTGCGCTATTTGCTGGAATTGGTCAACTTGCATGAACAAGCCCATCGTCCCGCCTCGACATTTTCGGGTGGCATGCGGCGTCGTCTTGGAATCGCGCAAGCATTAATCAATGATCCTGATATTTTGATTGTGGATGAGCCAACGGCAGGCTTGGATCCAGAAGAACGCATGCGCTTTAGAAATCTGTTAGCCGAATTGGGCTTCAAGAAACTGGTCATCATGTCGACCCATATCGTGTCCGACGTGGAGACGATTGCGACCCAGCTTGCCATCATGCGTCAAGGGCGATTAATCGCTTGCGCTACGCCAAATGAGGTTTTGGATCAAGCAGAAGGGCAGATTTGGATGGCGGAAGTGGAAATGCACTACTACGAATCCTTACGCACCAAAGTACATATTTTGCAGGCACAGCGGCAGGGCAATCGGATGCTTCTGCGTATCTTGCATCCGCATCAACCATGCATTGATGCGATTGTGGTTGAGCCTAGCTTAGAAGAAGCTTTGATGGCACAACAATATGTGCAGCATGAAGGCCTGCAGGTGATTTCATGAGCTTCTCAACATTAAAAATAGTGCTGTTAACCGAGGTTCGAATTCGCTTGCGCCGGCTCAGCACCTTGGTCACTCTGCTGGCAATGATCGTACTGGCGTGGATGGTCTTTGAAGATCCTACAACGGGTAGCTCGTTATTGGTCGTTGAAGGGGCGCGCGTTCTTTATACCAGTTCGGCGTTAGCGCTTGCCAGCGTCACCCTGTTTGGCATGTTATTTAGCATGGCTGGATTTTATTTAGTGCGGGGCAGAATTAGTGAGGATGTGCGCTGCGGTTTGGGCGGTGTGATTGGTGCGAGCAAAATAACTAATTCTCTGTTTTTGTTTGGGCGTTGGCTCGGTGGTGTGAGTTATTTATTGGTCTTAAGCATGGCGTTTATGTTGTCGATTATGGTTTGTCAGGTATTTCGTGGAGTTGGTCCTATTGAGCCACTGATTTATCTTGAAACCTATGCTTTGATCTTGTTGCCACTCATTTGCTTTACGGTCAGTTGGGCGATTCTCTTCGATAGTATCGCGCCCTTGATGGGCAAGCTTGGGGATGTGATTTACTTCTTTATTTGGGTATCGGTCGTGGCTCAGCTTGGTCTGATGGGTGAGCACATGTCTCACGGGTCGAGCGTGGTCTCTGCGCTAATGATTTTGGACTTTTACGGATTGGCATCCTGCATGCAAGCGCTCAATGCACAACTGCATACGGCAAATATTGCTTTAGGAATGGCCGAGTTTGATCCGCATTTAGCACCAATAACATTGCGCGCTGAGTTATGGTCTGCCCCTTTAATCGCAGTGCGGGCTTTATCGACGTTGCTTGCTGCTTGCTTGGCGTTACCCGCGGTGTGGCTATTTCATCGTTATTCCAGTGATAAAGTGAAATTGAGCCAGGCTAGTGCCCGACGTTCGCCACTGGGTGTGTTGAATGCGTGGTTGCGTCCTTTGTCGGGATTGGCCCGTCCGATCTTTAGGCTTGCACTCAAAGCACCTGGAGTTTTAGGGCAGGCGCTGGCTGACATTGCGGTGATTCTGATGTCTGCGCCGAGCGCAATGTTGGCCTTGGTGCTGATTTCTGTGGTCGCCTTATTTGTCCCGATTGCGCATGTTAATGCCTTGTTGTTGCCAGCCACTGCAATTTGGGGAATTTTGATTTCAGACCTCAGCACGAGAGATTTTGTTGTCGGTTGCGAGGATATGACCGGCGTGGTGTTGGGTGGAGTTTCTCGACGTTATTTGCGCTATGTGCTGACTTCGGTGTTACTGGGGCTGTTATTTGTTGGTGTGATTGGTGTGAAAATGGCAATTTCGCAACCATTTTTATTACTTGAGTTGCTCATTGGATTGATGAGTTTGAGCGCAGTCGCTGCCTTGTTAGGACGCACTTCACGCACATCGCGGCTGTTCTTGGCGCTGTTTTTATTCTGGTTGTATATCGCCACGCAAGTGCCGCGCGCCCCTGAGCTGGATATCTTGGCATTTAATGGTGTGGCGAACGGTGTGACCATGCTTAGCCAGTTAATTATTGCTCTAATTGCACTGTTTTCCGGGTATCTATACAACAATCGAGTACGTTAAGCGGTCGTTTTGAGCTCAATTCCGATTGTTTAACTTGAGTAGGGAGGTTAAGTTGATGTACAATCTTGCGCTAACTCATGACTCGGTCGTGGGTGGTCGGCAAAGTTGTGAATGACTTTGTCGGTGTAGATAGAAATTATTAGTTTTATTGAAATCGCGAATCCCATCGATAAAAGGGTGCTCAATACGGACTTTATTGAGTCACTGATAGGATTCAAGACCAAACCCTGGAGAAAATTATGTCAGTAACAATGCGTGAAATGTTGGAAGCTGGTGTCCATTTCGGTCACCAAACTCGTTTTTGGAATCCAAAGATGGCTCCGTTCATCTTCGGTCATCGCAATAAAATCCACATCATCAACTTGGAAAAAACCTTAGGTTTGTACCAAGAAGCAATGAAATTTATCCGTCAAACCGCTGCATCACGCGGCACAGTGTTGATGGTTGGTACCAAACGTCAAGCGCGCGAATTGATCGCAGCAGAAGCGCAACGCGCAGGTATGCCATATGTTGATCAACGTTGGTTGGGCGGTATGTTGACTAACTTCAAAACAGTCAAAACTTCGATCAAACGTTTGAAAGACATGGAAGCGTTGGTTCAAGAAGGCGGCGTTGAGAAGTTGACTAAAAAAGAAGCGCTGATGTTTGACCGCGAAATGGTCAAATTGCAAAAAGCAATCGGCGGTATTAAAGATATGGGCGGCGTTCCAGATGCAATTTTCGTGGTGGACGTTGGCTACCACAAAGGCGCGATCACTGAAGCAGCTAAATTGGGTATCCCAGTTATTGGCGTGGTTGATACAAACCATTCACCAGAAGGCGTTCAGTTCATTATTCCTGGTAACGATGACTCATCCAAAGCAATCGCTTTGTACGCTCGCGGTGTGGCAGATGCTATCCTCGAAGGTCGTGCTAATGCATTGAACGAAGTAGTTGAAGCAGTTAAAGCTGGTAGCGACGATTTCGTTGAAGTTAGCGAAGAGGCGTAATTAGCCAAATGAAGTTGTTTTCGTAACGACTTTATTCAAAAAAGGGGCAGCTTAGCCCCTTTTTTTTAAAACAGATTTTTGGGTTTATTTAGATTCTACATAAGCCTTTTAGATATTTAATTTGATGCGCTCAACATTGAGCAAACTGAACTAGGAGAGAAGCATGGCAATTACAGCAGCAATGGTGGGTGAATTGCGCGCAAAGACAGACGCGCCGATGATGGAATGTAAAAAAGCCTTGACTGAAGCCGAAGGCAATATGGAACGTGCAGAAGAAATTCTGCGTGTTAAATTGGGCGGTAAAGCATCTAAAGCAGCTTCCCGCGTTACAGCAGAAGGCGTTATCGCTGCTTACGTTTCTGGTAACGTTGGTGCGTTGATCGAAATCAACTGCGAAACCGACTTCGTGACTAAAAACGATGAATTCTTAGCGTTGGCAAATGCGTGCGTTAAATTGGTTGCTGAACACAATCCAGCTGACGTAGCTGCATTGTCAGCATTGCCATTGGGCGACACAACAGTAGAAGGCTTGCGCGCTACTTTGATCGGCCGTATCGGTGAAAACATGTCGATTCGTCGTTTTGTACGTTTTGAATCCACTTCAAAATTGAGCACTTATTTGCACGGCACACGTATTGGCGTTATCGTTGATTTCGATGCGGCAAACGAGCAAGTTGGTAAAGACGTTGCAATGCACATCGCAGCGATGAAGCCAGTTTCCTTGTCGATCGAGCAAGTACCTGCTGATTTGATCGAAAAAGAGCGTTCAGTCGCAACATTGAAAGCCGCAGAATCAGGCAAGCCTGCTGATATCGCCGCTAAGATGATCGAAGGTTCAGTACAAAAATTCTTGAAAGAAGTGTCTTTGTTGAACCAACCATTCGTTAAGAGCGACAAGCAAACTGTTGAGCAAATGTTGAAAGCAGAATCTGCTTCTGTTAAAGCGTTCACTATGTATGTTGTTGGTGAAGGCATTGAGAAGAAGCAAGACGATTTCGCTGCTGAAGTTGCGGCTCAAGTAGCTGCTGCACAAAAAGCGTAATTCAAACTTGATCTTTCAAGTGCATGACATTGTCAGGACTTAAGATGAATTTCAACCTAACCAATCGAGGCAAAGCCAATACAGGTGTTGTTGAGCCTCGGTTGGTGTTGATGATTTATCTATGAAGTGCGTGAGGCGGGCCATTAGGCCCGTTTTTTTTAAGGTCTGAATAAGGTTGCGCTTGGGTATGGAATTGGATGCTTGGAAATTATGAATTTTTTTGGAAATGACGCGGTTTTTTGTGCTTTTTCTTTGTTCTTTTGTAAATTTGCAGGGATAATTCCGAAAGTTAAATTAACCAGATAAAACAGTGGAGAAAAAATCTTGAAAAAAGCAGCTTACAAACGTGTACTACTGAAACTTTCTGGTGAAGCCTTGATGGGCGACGATGCCTACGGTATCAATCGCGCCACCATCGAGCGCATGGTTGCCGACGTGGCAGAAATTAAAGCGCTCGGCGTTGAGATTGCTATTGTTATTGGCGGTGGTAATATTTTTCGCGGCGTAGCACCTGGCGCGCAAGGTATGGATCGCGCAACCGCAGATTACATGGGTATGTTGGCAACCGTGATGAATTCTTTGGCCTTAGCCGATGCCATGCGTCAAGCGGGTATCACCGCACGCGTAATGTCGGCCATTGCGATTGATCAAGTCGTTGAGCCCTATGTGCGCCCTAAAGCGTTGCAATATCTGGAAGAAGGCAAAGTCGTCGTATTTGCTGCGGGTACCGGCAATCCGTTTTTTACCACCGATACCGCAGCAGCATTGCGCGGTGCTGAAATTGGTGCGGAAATTGTGCTAAAGGCCACCAAGGTAGATGGTGTATATTCAGCCGATCCGAATAAAGATAAGAGCGCAGTGCGCTACAGCACAATTAGTTTTGACGAAGCGATTTCACGTCAATTGCAGGTAATGGATGCCACTGCTTTTGCTTTGTGCCGTGATCGCAATTTACCGATTAAAGTATTTTCCATCGTTAAGCCTGGCGCGTTAAAAAGCGTCATCCTAGGTGAAGACGAAGGTACTTTAGTCCATGTTTAATTAATTATTTTGAAGCAGGAGATTTACATGAGTGTTGCTGAGGTTCGAAAAAATACAGAGCAAAGAATGCAAAAGTCGCTGGAAGCATTGAAAGTCGATTTAGCAAAAGTCCGCACTGGCCGGGCTCACGTCGGTATTTTGGATCACATTCAAGTGGATTACTATGGCAGTCCAACTCAACTCACCCAAGTAGCCAATGTGACGTTGATTGATGCGCGTACGATCGGTGTGCAGCCATGGGAAAAGAAAATGTTGTCGGTGGTCGAAAAAGCGATTCGCGATTCCGATTTAGGTTTGAATCCATCATCGCAAGGCGATTTGATCCGCGTACCAACTCCACCGCTGACTGAAGAGCGTCGTAAGGAATTCGTTAAGTTGGTCAAGACTGAAGGCGAAGACGCCAAGATCGCTGTGCGCAATATCCGCCGCGATGCCAACGAAGCATTCAAAAAAATGTTGAAAGACAAAGAATGCTCCGAAGACGATGAGCGTCGTGCGCAAGATGACGTACAAAAACTGACGGATAAATTTGTTGCAGAAGTCGATAAGTTGATCGCTGAAAAAGAAAAAGAATTGTTAACCGTTTAAGTAAATTATTCTTGATGTCGTGTTGTAGCTAAATTAGCACTATCCGCTTCAAGGATAGTGCTTAATTTATTTTTGAATTGCTTATCAATGTCTGAACTCAGTACCACTCAAACTATTCCACCGGTCGATGCGGTTCCCAATCACGTAGCTATCATCATGGATGGCAATGGACGCTGGGCGACGCAACGTTTCATGCCTCGCGTAGCCGGTCATTCAAAAGGTGTCGAAGCCGTTCGCACCATAGTCGAAGCGTGTATTGAACAAGGTGTGAGCTACCTCACTTTGTTTGCCTTCAGTTCTGAAAATTGGCGCCGACCCGAAGACGAAGTGTCTATTCTAATGCGTTTGTTTATGATTGCCCTTGAGCGGGAAGTCAATCGTATGCACGCCAACAATATTCGATTAAAAGTCGTCGGCGATTTAACTCGATTTAGCCAAGAACTTCAAGAAAAAATTCTCAAGGCCGAAGCCTTAACCAACGACAATACCCGTTTGACGGTGACTATTTGCGCGAACTACGGCGGTCGCTGGGATGTGATTCAAGCGATGAACAAATTGCTCATCAGCGAACCCGGTATTACCCAAATCGAAGAGCATCACCTCACCCCGCATTTATCGATGGCATACGCCCCGGAACCGGATTTATTTATTCGTACCGGCGGAGAGCAGCGTATTTCCAACTTTTTGTTGTGGCAGTTGGCCTATACCGAACTGTACTTTACCGATACCTATTGGCCTGATTTTGGCCGTGCCGAATTAGCTAGCGCGATTCAATCTTATCAGCAGCGCGAGCGGCGTTTTGGTCGCACGAGCGCGCAGGTTATCGCGTCCAAGAAAGCGCCATAATGTTAAAAACTCGCATCATCACCGCAATTGTCTTGTTGGCCGTGCTGTTGCCGGTTTTGTTTTTTGGCTCTCCTACCGCGATTCGGCTGCTATGCGCTCTATTTTTTGGCGCTGCTTGCTGGGAAAGTTTGCGCCTGTTCGGTCATCATTTCATTATTCCCACTGCAGTCATTTGGACTGGAATTTTTGTTTGGCTCGCTTGGATGGGCGTTGGGCCGCAGCTTTTGCTGATTTGGGCGATCAGTGTGGCGGCTTGGATAGGTAAATTTATTCCATCGTTAAAGTTCGGTTTGCCACGTTTAAATAGCGGTTCTAATCGCATTTTTAGTGCGCTGTATTTAATTTCGATCTTGGCTTGTTTTCTGGCGATGCTCAAATTTCAGCAGCATTCCACCAGCTATTTGTTATCGGTGTTGATTATTGTTTGGGTGGCTGATGTTGGCGCCTATTTCTCTGGTAAAGCATTTGGTCGGCGTAAATTAGCCCCGACGATTTCACCGGGTAAATCGTGGGAAGGCGCTATTGGTGGTTGGTTGTCAGTATTGGTTTTAAGTGTGGCAAGTACGCAAATCTCAGCATTACAAGATAGTTTTCCAGTCATGTTGCAACAGCGCTGGGGTTGGGTGGGTTTAGCCATCATGTTGAGTTTATTGACGTCAGCCAGCGTTGTCGGGGATTTGGTCGAATCGCAACTCAAACGTCGTGCCGAAATGAAAGACAGTAGCAATCTATTGCCTGGCCACGGCGGTGTCCTTGATCGGATTGATGCCTTAATCTCTGTTCTGCCGTTTGCCATTCTCCTTGAAATAGCCAGCAAATCATGAAGCAACAAATTACCATTTTGGGCTCAA
>Ga0209067_10002032_pt1 | contig 12081 bp, 8 predicted proteins | sample ColStrG_CSR_2013_FD_187199 | JGI IMG/M metagenome (GOLD analysis project Ga0209067, IMG submission 187199) | Freshwater sediment microbial communities in response to fracking from Pennsylvania, USA - Cold Stream Run_MetaG_CSR_2013 (SPAdes)... | ecosystem: Environmental > Aquatic > Freshwater >... | reverse complement strand
TTGCCTTTGTTTTCAAAGGTTATTGTCGGAATTGGACAAAATAGTTCCAAGCAATCCTTATTGACGATTGAGCAAAGGAAAAAGATCATCGAGAAAGTATACGAACATGAACCTAAAATCGAGGTTCAATCTTACGATACCCTAACCGTGAATTTTTGTAAATCGGTAGGCGCAAAATATATGATTCGGGGTATTCGTACAGTATCCGATTTTGAATATGAAAAGGCTATTGCTCAGATGAACCATGCCCTTGAACCCGAGCTGGAAAGTGTTTTTATTATCTCCAAACCCGGTTATTCGGCCATTAGCTCTACCATTGTTCGGGAGCTTATTCGTTATGGGGGGGATGTCAGTCAGTTCGTACCGCCCGAAGCCCTCCAGTTTTTTTGATTATTCGGGAATGGTTTTCAAAACATCGAGAACCGAGGGGTAGGTATTTTCACGAATCCTTCCAAAATCGGCTTTATTCACCCAACAAACTTCCGAAATTCCTTCTTCGGTTTGGGGTTTGAGGGAATCTCCCTCTCTCGCCTTCATTAAAAACCAATAGGTTCTTTTTAAAACCAGCTTATCGCCCATTTCATAAATATGATAGGTGGATGGAAGCTCCTTTTTAATCAGGGCAATCCTCACCCCACATTCTTCCTCTACTTCCCGCTTACCGCAATCCTCTATATCTTCTCCCTCTTCCAGTTTTCCCTTGGGTAAATCCCATTTCCCGAGACGAAAAATAAATAAGTATTCTTTTTTCTCATTCCTCACCAGGCCGCCGGCAGCCTTGATATATTTCATGCTTTCCTTGATCTCTTTCAAAATATTTTTGGGATGAGAGCAACGAATTTCAAGGGTTTTTACCTCCTCAGAAACGAGCATTTCTTTTATCGATTCCAGAATACCCGCTATAGGAAAGCCTTTTGAGCTTTTAAGGACCGTATTTTTTCCATCTGAAACCGAATCATTTATCGATTCTTCCCCTTCAGGAAGGATCCGGATACTGCTTTGCTTTATATAAATTGTATACATTTGCTCCATGCCCTTAACCAGCGAAACTCAATCAAAAATAGCGGAATATTTATTACAAATTAAAGCGGTTAAATTACAACCCAAAGAACCCTTTACCTGGGCTTCGGGCTGGAAATCGCCGATTTATTGTGATAACCGCGTAACCCTATCCTATCCGGTTATTCGAACCTTTATCCGCCAGCAATTGGTTCAAATGGTACAGGAAGAATTTGGAACCCCCGAAATCATCGTAGGGGTTGCTACCGCTGGAATCCCTCAGGGGGTATTGATCGCCCAGGAATTAGGATTGCCCTTTGCCTATGTGCGATCGGCTCCTAAAGAACATGGCCGTCAAAACCTAATCGAAGGCGAAGTTCAGGCAGGGCATAGAGCGGTGGTGATTGAAGATCTGGTCTCTACCGGGAAAAGCAGTATTAAATGTATTGAATCGCTTAAGGATGCCGGAGTAGAAGTAGTAGGCCTCGTTTCGATTTTTGATTATGGTTTTGAGGAAGCCGAAAAAGCCTTCAAAAAAATCCATTGCCGATATTTCAGCCTTTGTAATTATGAAATCTTATTACAGGAAGGGGTGAAAGGCGGTTATATTTCTTCCGATGATATTAAAATGCTTCAATCCTGGCGACTCAATCCGGGTAGCTGGATGAGCACCTAAGCAGAAAAGTGCCATCCTGGCGTATTTTTAATTAATTATCTGAATAATTGACAGAAAACCCCTCTACGAAGGGTATTTCTGGTTATGGACAAATATTTGAGGGAATCGAATAAAAATCCACCAAATGAACTTCAACAACTTTACTATAAAAGCACAGGAAGCCTTGAATCAGGCTACCGAAATAGCATTGGGATTGGGTCAACAATCGGTAGAACCCGCCCATTTATTAAAAGCCATGATTTCGGAGGAAGATTCCACTGTGAATTTCCTTTTGAAAAAAAATGGGGTGAATATCCCCTATATCCAAAAGCAATTGGATGAACAAATAGCTTCCCTACCTAAGGTATCGGGAGGCAATATCTATTTATCGAACAAAACCAATGAGGTTTTACAAAAAGCCCAAACTCATTTAAAGCCCTTCGGAGACGAGTTTATTTCTCTGGAGCATATATTATTAGCCCTGATTTCGGTTCGGGATAAAGCGGGCGATTTATTAAAGGATGCCGGATTAACCGAAAAAAGCCTGATCGCCGCCATCAATGAATTAAGGGGAGGGAAAAAAGTAACCGACCAAAATGCCGAATCGAATTACCAGGCCTTGGCCAAATATGCCAAGAACCTGAATGAACTGGCCCAGTCGGGTAAACTGGATCCGGTGATTGGTCGTGACGAGGAGATTCGACGAGTGATCCAAATTCTATCCCGAAGAACCAAAAACAATCCCATATTAATTGGTGAGCCCGGAGTGGGTAAAACCGCCATTGCCGAAGGCATTGCTTTTCGGATTATCAAAGGCGATGTGCCCGAGAATCTAAAAACCAAGATCGTGTATTCACTCGATATGGGGGCCTTAATTGCCGGAGCCAAATACAAGGGTGAATTTGAGGAGCGTTTAAAAGCGGTTATCAAGGAAGTAACTCAATCAGAAGGGGAAATTATCCTCTTTATCGATGAGATTCATACCTTGGTAGGAGCCGGAGCCTCGGGTGACGGGGCTATGGATGCGGCCAATATATTAAAGCCAGCCTTGGCTCGTGGGGAACTTCGGGCCATTGGAGCCACTACCCTAAACGAATACCAAAAATATCTGGAAAAGGATAAGGCCTTAGAGCGTCGTTTCCAAAAGGTTATGGTGGATGAGCCGGATACCCAGGATGCCATTTCCATATTAAGGGGGATTAAGGAGCGTTATGAAAGCCATCATAAGGTGAGAATCATGGATGAAGCCATTATTGCTTCGGTTGAATTATCCCAGCGCTATATTTCCGATCGTTTCCTACCCGATAAGGCTATTGATTTAATGGACGAGGCTGCCTCCAAACTTCGATTGGAAATGGATTCCAAGCCTGAAAAACTGGATGAGATCGAACGAAAAATCATGCAGCTGGAAATTGAACGAGAAGCCATTAAGCGAGAAAAGGATACCAAAAAACTCGAAGGCCTTTCCCAGGAAATTGCCAACCTAACCGAAGAACGCGATACCTTAAAAGCCAAATGGCAACAGGAGAAATCCCTGGTTGAAGGGATCCAAAACCAAAAACAGGCGATTGAGAATTATAAACTGGAAGCCGAACAAGCCGAGCGTCAGGGGGATTATGGTAAAGTGGCCGAACTTCGCTATGGTAAAATCAAGGAGGCTGAAAACGAGGTTGAAAAACTAAAAGCCAAACTGGAAGAATACCAATCCGATTCCCGGATGTTAAAGGAGGAAGTAACGGCCGAGGATATTGCGGGCGTGGTATCGAGATGGACAGGAATCCCGGTAAACAAAATGGTGGCCTCCGAAAGAGAGAAATTATTGAATCTGGAGGCCGAATTGCATAAACGGGTGGCAGGTCAGGAAGATGCCATCGAAGCGATTTCGGATGCCGTTCGCCGTTCAAGAGCTGGTTTGCAAGATCCTAAAAAACCCATTGGTTCCTTTATTTTCCTGGGAACCACAGGGGTAGGTAAAACCGAATTAGCCCGGGCCTTAGCCGATTTCCTATTCAATGATGAAAATGCCTTGATCCGAATCGATATGTCGGAATATCAGGAGAAACATTCGGTTTCCCGATTAATCGGGGCTCCTCCGGGATATGTGGGTTATGAAGAAGGGGGTCAGCTTACCGAAGCTGTTCGTAGAAAACCCTATTCGGTAATCTTATTGGATGAAATCGAAAAAGCCAATCCGGATGTATTCAATATTCTCCTGCAGGTTTTGGATGATGGCCGTTTAACCGATAACAAGGGTAGAACGGTGAATTTTAAAAATACCATCATTGTAATGACTTCGAATATTGGATCGAATATTATACAGGAGAATTTTTCGGAACTGGATGGATGACGTCGAATATTGGATCGAATATTATACAGGAGAATTTTTCGGAACTGGATGGCACTAATGATGAAGAAGTTCAGGCTAAAACCAAAACTCAGGTTTTTGATCTGCTTAAATCGACCATTCGCCCCGAGTTTTTAAATAGAATTGATGAAATTATTCTTTTTAAACCCTTAAATCGAGAAGAAATTCGAAAAATTGTCGATATTCAGTTTAAATCTGTCCAAAAGAATATATTGGAACAGGGAATTCAATTGGAAGCCACTTCAGAAGCCTTAGATTGGTTGGGTGAATTGGGTTATGACCCTCAATTTGGAGCCAGACCTTTAAAAAGGGTTATTCAGAAGAGAATTTTGAATGAATTATCCAAGGAAATTTTGGCAGGAAAAGTTGAAAAAGATTCCAAAAAAAGATTCCAAAATTGAGATCAGTCTCAATGAAAAAAATCATCAATTTATTTTCAACAATAAAAATTAATTGACGTAAAAAATCGATTAAAGGGCCCTTTCAAAGGATGGGATACCCAATCATCTTGTATATCCTGATAGCGATCCAGGAATCTCGGCTTTTGGCATGAGGCTTGATCTCTATCAGGATTCTTTTAAGTTGTATTGATTAATAATAGGTTTATGCCATATTGACGGCATAAATGGCAGGGAAAATTACCATGAAGATATTTGATCCATTTGATCGTTTCCAATCCCAAATCCTTTCTGACGATACGGAATTTTTTCCCTTATTGACGACTCAGGACGAGGAGGAAATGAATAACGAAATAGTGCCCGATGTTTTACCCATACTTCCTTTACGAAATACCGTTCTATTTCCTGGGGTCGTGATTCCTATTACGGTGGGAAGGGATAAATCCATAAAATTGATCAAGGATGCCTATAAGGGTAGTCGGATTATTGGAGTGGTTTCCCAGAAAAACATGAATATAGAGGATCCGGGTTTCGATGATTTGAATCGGGTAGGAACAGCGGCCTATATTATTAAAATGCTTCAAATGCCTGATGGGAATACCACGGTGATTATCCAGGGTAAAAAGCGTTTTAATTTAGTGGATCTGGTTTCTTCCGATCCCTATATCAAAGCCCAGGTGAGCCATTTTGAAGAAATTAAATTCAAAAAGGACAAGGAATTCCTGGCCTTGGTGGATAGTTTAAAAGAACTCGCCACCCAAATCATCCAATTTTCACCCAATATTCCTACCGAGGCGGCCATTGCCATTAAAAATATTGAAAGCCATTCGTTTCTGGTAAACTTCATCTCCTCGAATATGAATGCCGAGGTGGAGGAAAAGCAGAAAATGCTGGAAATGAACGATCTGAAAATGCGTGCCCAAATGGTTTTGGAGCATCTCACCAAGGATCTTCAAATGCTGGAATTAAAAAACCAAATCCAATCCAAGGTGCGGATTGATATGGATAAGCAGCAAAGGGATTATTTCCTAAATCAGCAATTAAAAACCATTCAAGAGGAATTGGGCGATAATGTTGACCAGGAAATTCAGGAATTACGCGATAAAGGCAAGAAAAAGAAATGGCCGGTAGAGGTAGCCACCACCTTTAATAAAGAACTCGATAAACTGGCCCGGATGAATACCGCCGCGGCCGAATACTCGGTATTATTAAATTATTGTGAGCTATTATTGGAGCTTCCCTGGGATACTTATACCAAGGATAATTTCAATCTAAAACGAGCAGAAAGGATTCTGGATAAGGATCATTATGGACTGGAAAAGGTTAAAACCCGGATTCTGGAATATTTAGCCGTACTGAAGCTAAAAAATAATATGAAATCGCCTATCCTTTGTTTGGTAGGCCCTCCGGGAGTGGGTAAAACCTCCCTTGGTAAATCCATTGCCAAAGCCCTCGATCGAAAATACGTGAGGATGGCCTTGGGGGGTTTACGCGATGAAGCCGATATCCGCGGTCACCGAAAAACCTATATTGGGGCTATGCCGGGAAGAATTATTCAATCCCTAAAAAAGGCGAATTCCTCCAATCCGGTATTTGTACTCGATGAAATTGATAAGGTCGGCAATGATTATCGGGGAGATCCTTCATCCGCCTTATTGGAAGTATTGGATCCGGAACAAAACCGGGCTTTTTACGATCATTATGTAGAGCTCGACTATGACCTATCCAATGTCATGTTTATCGCTACCGCCAATTCCCTGGCCAATATCCATCCCGCCTTACTCGACCGTATGGAAATTATCGAGGTAAACGGGTATACCATTGAGGAGAAAATTGAGATCACCAAAAATTATCTCCTTCCTAAACAATTAGAGGCCCATGGGGTCAATGCCAAGCAATTAAAAGTAAAACCCAAGATTTTTGAAACCATCATCGAGGATTATACCCGTGAATCCGGTGTAAGGGGGTTGGAAAAGAAAATAGCGACCTTGGTTCGGGGTATTGCCAAAAAAATCGTTCTGAAGGAAGAATACGATATTCAAATCAGTCCGGAGGAGACCTTAAAAATATTGGGTCCTCCCCTATTCGAAAAGGATATGTACGAATCCAATGAAGTAGCGGGGGTGGTAACCGGCCTAGCCTGGACTTCGGTTGGAGGAGATATCCTATTTATAGAAACCTCTCTTTCACCGGGTAAAGGAAAGCTAACCCTAACCGGTAACCTAGGGGATGTGATGAAGGAATCGGCCGTGATTGCATTGGCCTATTTAAAATCGCATTCTGAAATTTTAGGCATACCCACCGAAGTATTTGATCATTGGGATATTCATGTGCACGTTCCGGCTGGAGCTGTTCCTAAAGATGGTCCTTCGGCCGGGGTAACCATGCTGACTGCCCTAGCCTCTGTATTTACTCAAAGAAAGGTAAAGCCTATGCTGGCCATGACCGGAGAAATTACGCTTAGAGGAAAGGTATTACCGGTAGGAGGTATAAAGGAAAAAATCCTGGCAGCCAAACGAGCCAATATCAAGGAAGTGATTCTTTGCGAGGCCAATAGAAAGGATATCGAAGAAATTAAGGCTAGCTATATTTCCGATATGAAATTCCATTATATCAAGGAAATGCGGGAAGTGATTGAACTGGCTTTGATGAAGGATAAGGTAAAATCTCCCGTGAATATTAGCGTTCCGAAACCCAAAACGAAATCGGAAAGCCTGGAAATGGAAAAAGAGGAAGTTCATTAAACTTCCTCTTTTTCCCTATTCTTTTTGGATCTTATTTAAAGATCGAATTCAATACATAAGCCAAACGAACCCCTGCTTTTAAAAGCTGCTGGTTCACCGTCTCGATGTATTTGAAGGTATAGTTATAGCCTAATTTTTGATTGGGCTGAATAGGATCGGTTTTATATAATTTTTCAACGATCTGATAGGAATCGAATAACCAGGTATTCAAACCCCCTTTTTCCCATTCCTGTCTTTGAGCCGAGGTAGAAAAATTAATGGCTTCTACATATTCGGTATAGCTAAGTTTCTGATCATCGATCATATTTCCATCCCAAATAGCATGCATATTGGTAGGTTGATTGAACCATAAAACATGGATTCCATTACCCCCTTTATCATCGGCTCTACCGGTATGATAAGGCATATGAACATCGCCTAACATATGAACCAACATGCGTAGGTATAATTTCTTTTGATCGGGGCTGATATTCCCTTTTTTTAATTCCTTGATGCATAGATTGATTTTAGTATAGGCATCTACCGCCGTATCCTGCTTTAGAAAGGCATTAAACCCATCAAAATCCAAACCCGGTGCAAAATTTACATAATGCCAGGGGCTTAAATAATTATAATTGGAATCGGCCCGAATAAAATCTGCCCAGGTACTGGATAGGGCCAGGCTTTCATTGCCTAAAATTTCCTTAACCGCCAGACGGGCTTTTTCAGTCATATGGGAATAGGCAATTTGACCAATTACCCTATGGCCAATCATACCCCAGGAAAAAGCCTGGAGAGGAAGAAAAATAACTAAACTAATAATCAGGATTTTATGCAGTTTTTTCATAGCCTAAATTTTTAACCAAGATTAAGGCTTTCCCATCATTTTCCTCTAAGGTTTTTTAAAAACTTTATTAGAACATGTTTAAACACATATTTTACCTTTTTTTGACAATTCCCCTATTAGTATGATAGATTTTAGTATTACTTTAGAACCGTAATCCTTAAAATCAAGAAATCATGAAAAAATTAGCACTTTATTCGGCGGTAATAGTTACGGCCCTATTCTTCTCGTTTAAAACCCTGGCTCCTTCCGTTTGGAAATTGGATGCTGCCCATTCAAAATTAGGATTTTCGGTAACCCATATGGTGGTATCGGATATTGAAGGCGCTTTTACAAAATTTGATGCTACCATCAATGCTGTGAATGAGGACTTCACCGATGCATCGGTTACCATGACCGCTGATGTAGCTACTGTAAATACAGCTCAAGATCGCAGAGATGGTCATTTAAAATCGGCCGATTTCTTTGATGCTGCAAAATATCCTACCATTACTTTTGCTAGTACTTCTTTTAAGAAAAGTGGAGCAAATACCTATACGGTTGTAGGTAGTTTAACTATGCATGGTGTTACCAAGCCGGTTACTTTAACCGCAACTGCGAAAACCGGTACGGATATGATGAGCAAAAAAGCGATCGTTGGATTTAAGATCGAAGGAACTTTCAAAAGAACTGATTTTGGAATCGGTGCTAGTTACCCTTCTGCTGCTATTGGTGAAGATATTACTTTAGTTTCCAGCGCAACCTTTGTAAAACAATAATATATTTTATGTTCGCGGCATTGACCTAGAGCTGCCCGAAACCCCTGAAATAGGCCGATCCTTCAAAAAGGATCGGCTTTTTTATTATAGCTTTTCTTCGTTCTGGGTTAAGGAAAAGGATTTGGACCAGATTAATATCGAAACCGCTCCAATAAATACCGAAGAATCGGCCAGATTGAATACATATTGAAAAAACTGAACCTCCCGGCCTCCGAATTGAGGGACCCATGCCGGCAGAGTAAAATGAAATAATGGAAAATACAGCATATCCACTACCTTTCCATGGAAATACGGGGCATATCCAAAAAGCCGACCATAAAAAATACTATCGATAATATTTCCCAGGGCTCCAGCCAAAATTAAGGATAAGCAAAGGATCAGCCCGGTTTTATACTCGTTTTTAATCCCTCTATAAATCAAATATCCCAGGGTAAATACCGCCGCGATTCTGAAAAGGGTTAATAATAATTTACCATACCCTTCTCCAAATTCCAAACCAAAAGCGATCCCATTATTCTCCACGAACTGAAGTCGGAACCAATTTCCGATAACCCTTAATTCCTGCCCGGTATACATGGTTTTACGAACCCAGATCTTAAAGGTCTGATCGAGAAATACCACCAAAAAAATAAGGCCCAGGGGCTTAAGAAATTTATTCATGGATAAATTGGATTAAAAAATAATTCTTCTTCCCTTTTTGTACAAGCATATAGCGGTTTTGAATCAATAATTCGGGTGAAATTTTATAATCCTCTCCACTGGGTTTTATTTTGTTCAACATAATTCCCCCCCCGGCCATCATTTTTTTGGCTTCGCCTTTGGATGGAAAAATATCGGTATGGGTGGCTAATAATTCCAATACCGGAATGCCTTCGGGCTTTTCCTCGAAAAGGGAATCTTTTAGGGTATAATTCGGAACCCCGGAAAAAATCTCTAAAATTTCCTCCTGAGCCAGGGTATTTAAAAAGCCTAAACTTTCCTGTCCGGAGGCATTTCCAAACAAAAGTTCAGTAGCCTTTAAGGCCGTATTCAAAGCTTCCTGGCTATGGGCCCGAACCGTTAATTCCTCTGCCAAGGCTTTTTGTAAAATACGGATATGGGGGGCTTTTTCATGTTCTGCCTCCAGGGCTTCAATTTCTTCGCGGTTTCGGGTAGAAAAATACTTTAGGTATTTATTCGCTTCCTGATCGGCGGTATTAATCCAAAACTGGTAAAATTGGAAGGGTGAGGTCAATTTTGGGTCGAGCCAAATATTGCCTTGCTCCGATTTTCCAAACTTGGTACCATCGGCTTTTACTAACAATGGGGTGGTTAGGGCAAAAGCTTCTCCCCCACCCATCCGGCGGATCAATTCGGTACCGGCAGTAATATTGCCCCATTGATCCGAGCCACCCATTTGAAGGGTGCAGCCCTTTTCCTTATGGAGATAATAAAAATCATATCCCTGTAATAGTTGATAGGAGAATTCGGTGAAGGAAAGTCCGGTTTCTAATCGGGATTTTACCGAATCCTTGGCCATCATATAATTAACGGTAAGGTGCTTACCCACATCCCTTAAAAAATCCAGGACATTGGTATCCTTATACCAATCATAATTATTCACGATTTCAGCCTTATTGGGCCCAGTTTCAAAATTCAGGAACTTTAGGAATTGCTTTTTCTGGCTGGCCAGGTTTTCCTGAATAACCTCATAGGTAAGCAGTTTGCGCTCATCGGCCTTACCCGAAGGGTCGCCAATCATTCCTGTAGCTCCACCCATAACCACAATAGGGGTATGGCCACAATCCTGAAAAATTCGAAGGAGCATAATCGCTACCAGGTTCCCAACCGTTAAAGAAGGGGCTGTGGGATCAAATCCTATATAACCCACCGAGGGCTTTTCCATTAACTTCGCTTCCGTTTCAGGCATTATATCCTGAAGCATTCCTCTCCAGCGCAATTCCTCTACAAAATTCTTCATACCGATATCCAATATTTCTGCAAAAACCCCAAAGATAATTTCCGAATTGGATTTGGGCTTATTTTTTTACGAAAGAAAAACAATCATCCAGAGCAAAAGAGAATCTCACTAGGGTTTTAATTCCAAAACCCAGCAGGTCATAGCCGGGATGTTTAGACTTTCCCCGAAATTTAGGGTATCCCCACTGAGGATATTCTGGGCATGGGTAAAGCCTTTGGTTCTTTCGATAAACCGGGGAGTGGAAAGGCTCATTTCCTTAGCCTGACTATTGAAAATGACCATAAGGGTTTTTTTCGCATCATACCGAAAAAACACATAAATACCGTTCTCAGGAATAAATTGCATCATTTTACCGGAATAAAGGCTGGGGGTGTTTTTTCGGTAATTGGCCAGGGTTTTTAAAAATTCAAAGCTTTCATTTTCTCTCGCATTTCGACCAGTGCTTTGAAACTTATTCAGAGAATCCCCTTTCCATCCCCCCGGGAAATCCATTCTCACCAATCCATCCGGATTGGAAAAATTTTTCATCAAAATCTCATCCCCATAATAGATCTGTGGTATTCGGTTCAGGGTCAATAATAAGGTTAATCCGGCCTTATACTTTTGGAAATCCTCGCCCACCATCGAAAAAAAACGGCTTTGATCATGATTATCCAAAAACACCACATTTTGGGAGGGGTCTTTAAACATAAAATCCTTGGCCATGGTATTATATATTCCATTCACTCCCTGATTCTTATTGAGCAAGGCATCATAAATGGCCCATTCCAGAGAAACATCGGTAACCCCGGGTAAATGGGTGTCCAGGCCTTGATGGAGAATATTTCCCTCCGCATAAAAGGCATTATTGATACTGGAAGCATTGGTCTCCCCAAAGATGGAAAGCTTAGGATATTCCTTTCGAACCTCTGAAGCCCAATTCGACATAAAATGGAGGTTATTATAGGGATAGGTATCGAGTCGAAATCCATCCACCCCGGCATATTCTACCCACCAGATATGATTTTGGATCAGGAATTTTTGTACATAGGGGTTTTCCTCGTTTAAATCAGCCATACGCTTATCAAACCATCCATTCAACATTTTTTTTCGATCCCTTTCCGAGGCATAGGGATCCATTAGAGTTTGATCCTGATAATTGGTCTGGGTATACTCGGGCCATTCATGAACCCAATCCTTCATGGGCCTGTCCCGGATGGTATAGCCTTCAGTACCGGCATGATTATGAACTAAATCCATAATGACCTTTATACCCAAAGCATGAGATTTTTGCACCAATTCCTTGTATAAAGCGTTCGAGCCAAAACGAGAATCGATGGTATAATGATCGGTAACGGCATATCCATGATAGGAGGCCTCCGGTTCATTGTTTTCAATAG
>Ga0209067_10002031_pt1 | contig 12083 bp, 9 predicted proteins | sample ColStrG_CSR_2013_FD_187199 | JGI IMG/M metagenome (GOLD analysis project Ga0209067, IMG submission 187199) | Freshwater sediment microbial communities in response to fracking from Pennsylvania, USA - Cold Stream Run_MetaG_CSR_2013 (SPAdes)... | ecosystem: Environmental > Aquatic > Freshwater >... | reverse complement strand
CTGATTGGGCACGGCCGAACGATCCCAGTGAAATCCCAGTGATTCAAATAATTCCATGTTGAGCTCCCTGACAAATAAATTCGATTTGGTAGATCGCAGCATACCCGATCCGGTAGCCGGCATGAAAAACCGATTGGAGGGTGCAATACCATTGCACCGGCTGATCGTTGCCAGCGAGATGGTGCAATGTTATTGCACCCTACGTCTCTGTATTCACCTGCGTGATTAAGCGAAGCTCAGGCCGCCTGCACCGATTCGAGAAAATCCTGGGCAAAGCGCTGCAACACGCCACCGGCTTCATAAATCGACACTTCTTCCGCCGTATCCAGCCGGCACAGCACAGGCACTTCAACGCGCTCGCCATTTTTTCTGTGGATGACCAGCGTCAGCGTGGCGCGTGGCGTGCGCGTTCCGAGTACGTCATAGGTTTCACTGCCGTCCAGACCCAGAGTGAGGCGATTCACGCCTGGCAAAAACTCCAGCGGCAGCACGCCCATGCCGACCAGATTGGTGCGATGGATGCGTTCAAAGCCTTCGGCCGCAATCGCTTCCACACCGGCCAGCCGCACGCCTTTGGCCGCCCAGTCGCGCGAGGAACCCTGGCCATAATCGGCGCCGGCAATAATGATTAACGGCTGCTTGCGTTCCATATAGGTTTCAATCGCTTCCCACATGCGCATGACTTTGCCTTCCGGTTCCACGCGTGTGAGCGAACCTGCTTTGACCTTGCCGTTTTCCAGCACCATTTCATTTTTCAGCGTCGGGTTGGCGAACGTGGCGCGTTGTGCGGTCAGATGGTCGCCACGATGCGTGGCATAGGAATTGAAGTCTTCTTCCGGCAAGCCCATTTTGGCCAGATAGGCACCGGCGGCGCTGTCCAGCATGATGGCGTTCGATGGCGACAGATGATCAGTCGTGATGTTGTCACCCAATACGGCCAGAGCGCGCATGCCTGTCATGGTGCGGGCACCGGCCAACGCGCCCTCCCAGTAAGGTGGTCGGCGGATGTAGGTGGTGTGCGGACGCCAGTCATACAGCGGACTGACCGGGGCGCTGGTATCGACCTCTCTGGCAAACATCGGAATATACACTTTGCGATACTGCTCAGGCTTGACGCTCTGCGCAATGACAGCATCGATTTCTTCGTCACTCGGCCAGATGTCTTTGAGCGTTACAGCCTGGCCGGCAGCATCGATACCGAGTACATCTTTTTCAATATCAAAGCGAATGGTTCCGGCAATCGCATACGCCACCACCAGCGGTGGCGAAGCCAGAAATGCCTGTTTGGCATACGGATGAATCCGGCCATCGAAATTGCGGTTGCCGGACAACACGGCCGTGGCATACAGGTCGCGTTCGATCACTTCTTTCTGGATCACCGGATCGAGCGCACCGCTCATGCCGTTACAGGACGTGCAGGCATAGGCCACCACGCCAAAGCCGAGCTGCTCCAGCTCTTTCATCAGATTCGCTTCTTCCAGATACAGGGTGACCGTTTTCGAGCCCGGCGCCAGCGAACTTTTTACCCAGGGTTTGCGGGTCAGACCGCGTGCATTGGCGTTGCGGGCGATCAGGCCGGCGGCAATCATGTTGCGCGGATTGTTGGTGTTGGTGCAGCTGGTAATGGCGGCAATGATGACGGCACCGTCCGGCATTTTGCCTGGCTCATTGTCTACCTTGCCGCTGATGCCGCGTGCTGCCAGCTCCGAGGTGGGCACGCGGTTATGCGGATTTGACGGACCGGCAATGGTGCGCACCACGGAGGAGAGATCGAAGTGCAGAACCCGTTCATATTCGGCGTGTTGCAGACTGTCGGCCCACAGGCCGGTTTCCTTTGCATACAGTTCCACCAGCTTCACCAGTTCCTCATCGCGGCCGGTCAGCTTTAAATAGGTAATGGTTTGCTGATCGATATAAAACATCGCCGCAGTGGCGCCGAATTCCGGTGCCATGTTCGAGATGGTGGCCCGGTCGCCCAGTGTCAGTTTTTCTGCACCCGGTCCATAAAATTCCAGATACGCCGAGACCACTTTCTGCTTGCGCAAAAATTCGGTCAGCGCCAGCACGGTGTCGGTGGCGGTAATGCCGGGTTGCGGTTTGCCGGTCAGCTCCACGCCGATGATGTCGGGCAGACGCATCCACGAGGCACGGCCCAGCATCACGCTTTCCGCTTCCAGACCGCCGACGCCGATGGCAATCACGCCCAGCGCATCGACCATCGGTGTATGGCTGTCAGTACCGACCAAGGTATCGGGAAACGCCACGCCGTCCTGTACCTGAATCACCGGCGACATCCGTTCCAGGTTGATCTGATGCAGGATGCCGTTGCCCGGCGGGATCACATCCACGTTTTTGAAAGCCTTCTTGGTCCAGTTGATAAAGTCAAAGCGATCTTCATTGCGCCGGTCTTCAATATCCCGATTTTTCTGAAACGCCTCCGGATCGAAGCCGCCGCATTCCACCGCCAGCGAATGATCCACCACCAGCTGGGTCGGCACCACCGGATTCACCAGCGCCGGATCGCCGCCCTGGGCTGCAATCGCATCGCGCAAACCGGCCAGATCCACCAGCGCGGTCTGACCGAGAATATCGTGACACACCACGCGTGCCGGAAACCACGGAAAATCCAGGTCGCGCCTGCGCTCGATGAACTGTCTGAGCGCATCATTGAGCGTGGCCGGATCGCAGCGCCGCACCAGATTTTCTGCCAGTACCCGCGAGGTGTAGGGCAGCTTTTCATACGCGCCCGGGGCGATCGCATTCACTGCTTCACGGGTGTCGAAATAATCCAGTCTGGTGCCGGGCAGAGATTTGCGGAATTGGGTGTTCATAATGGACTCGATCAGGTAATGATGGATAAAAGTCAGCTGCGGTTTTTGAGCGGCACAAATTTCAGATCTTCCGGCCCGACATAATTGGCACTTGGACGAATGATCTTGTTGTCGATGCGCTGTTCAATAATGTGTGCCGCCCAGCCCGCAGTGCGCGAGATCACAAACAGCGGCGTGAACATTGCCGTCGGCACGCCCATCATGTGATACGACACGGCAGAGAACCAGTCCAGATTCGGGAACATTTTTTTGGCATCCCACATCACCGATTCCAGGCGTTCGGCAATATCGAACATCTTGGTTGAACCGGCCTGGTGCGACAGTTCTCTGGCCACTTCCTTGATCACCTGATTGCGCGGATCGGAAATGGTGTAGACCGGATGACCGAAGCCGATCACCACTTCCTTATTTTCCACGCGTCGTTTGATATCGGCTTCCGCTTCATCCGGATTGTCATAGCGTTTCTGGATTTCAAACGCCATTTCATTGGCACCGCCATGTTTCGGTCCGCGCAGTGCGCCGATGGCACCGGCAATGGCGGAATGCACGTCCGAACCGGTGCCGGCCACCACGCGGGCTGCAAAGGTGGAAGCGTTGAATTCATGTTCGGCATACAGAATCAGCGAGGTGTGCATGGCAGAAATCCATTCTGCCTTGGGCTTTGTGCCGTGTAACAGATGCAGGAAATGGCCGCCGATCGATTCGTCATCGGTTTCCACGTCGATGCGACGACCGTTATGGCTGAAGTGGTACCAGTACAGCAGCATGGATCCGAACGAGGCCATCAGGCGGTCCGCGATATCGCGCGCACCGGGCAGATTGTGATCATCTTTTTCCGGCAGCATGCAACCCAGAGCTGAGACGGCGGTGCGCATCACGTCCATGGGATGGGCGGAGGCCGGCAGGCATTCGAGTGTTGCCTTCAGACTGGCGGGCAGACCGCGCAGCGATTTCAGTTTCTTTTTGTAGGCGGTCAGTTCCGGCTGATTCGGCAGCTTGCCGTGCACCAGCAGATGCGCGATTTCTTCAAATTCGCAGCTGCGCGCCACGTCGAGAATGTCGTAACCGCGATAGTGCAGATCGTTGCCGGTCTTGCCGACGGTGCACAGGGCAGTATTGCCGGCGGTGACGCCCGAGAGCGCAACGGATTTCTTGGGTTTGAATGCGGGGGTGGCTTCAGTCATGATGGCTCCTGGATTGGGCTGGGGTTTATTTGGTTTTTTGCTGAGCGAACAGCGCATCGAGTTTTTGCTCGAAGCTGTGATAGTTGATGCGGTCATACAGCTCCATGCGGGTCTGCATGGTGTCGACCACATTTTTTTGCGTGCCGTCGCGGCGTACCGCGGTGTAGACATTTTCAGCGGCCCTGTTCATGGCGCGGAAGGCGGAGAGCGGGTACAGCACTATGCCGACATCGGCGCTTTTCAGTTCTTCAACCGTGAACAGCGGTGTTGAGCCAAACTCGGTAATATTGGCCAGGATCGGCACCTGCAGCCGGCTGGCAAACTGGCGGTACATGGGCAGCTCGGTAATCGCTTCCGGAAATACCATGTCGGCACCGGCTTCGACATAGGCCGCGGCCCGATCCAGCGCCGCTTCCAGTCCTTCAACCGCCAGCGCATCGGTGCGTGCCATGATCACAAAATCCGGATCGCTGCGCGCATCGACTGCCGCCTTGATCCGGTCAACCATTTCCTGCGTGCTGACGATTTCCTTGCCCGGACGATGACCACAGCGCTTTGCGCCGACCTGGTCTTCCATGTGCACGGCAGCGGCACCGAACTTGATCATCGATTTGATGGTGCGCGCCACGTTGAAGGCCGAAGCGCCAAAACCGGTGTCGATATCGACCAGCAAGGGCAGATCGCAGACATCGGTAATGCGGCGCACGTCGGTGAGCACGTCGTCCAGGTTGGAAATGCCCAGATCAGGCAGGCCCAGCGATCCCGCGGCCACACCGCCGCCGGACAGATAAATGGCCCTGAACCCGGCACGTTTGGCTAACAGCGCATGGTTGGCGTTAATCGCGCCAATGATTTGCAGCGGGGATTCTTCTTTGAGTGCCTGGCGAAATGCTGCGCCTGCGGAATGGTGGCTCATTAGTTGCTCCTGGAAAATTTTAGGCTGAGTGGAAACTGGGTCATCTACAGCAAATCGCGTGCCATTGGGGTGAAATACTGAGCAACTATCAAAATCAAAGGCTTACAAGAATATCGCGAGACCGGAAGATTATCATTTTGTTTCAAATATTTTTATGTTTCATTATTTGTTTCATTGAAACATTTAATGAAACATCAGAGTGGAGGGTATGGGGAGTGCAAGATGGTTACAGTCAGACTATCCAGTACGGGACGAATCGTTATTCTAAAGATCGCGAATGCAGCACCGGATGGATTGATCCTCGGCGCCATCCGCGCCGGCAAGAGAGTGCTGACTGTTGGTGATCGCGGGGTGATTCTGCTGTCCGACGATCAGGGCACAACCTGGCGTCAGGCACAGCAAGTGCCTACCCGCGCAACGCTGACTGTGATTTTTGTGGCTGATGAAAAAACGTTGTGGGCGGTGGGCCATTGGGGAGTAATACTGAAGAGTGTCGATGGTGGCGAGTATTTTACGGTGAACAACCCGGTTGATTCACGTTCCTTTGCGGCTTCGGTCGTCAATGACAAGGGGCAGCTGATTCTGTTTACCGATCATGGGATTGTGAAGAATCGATGGTTTGGTTGGTTAGTGTAGCAGGGGTTTCAGGGAACACTGCTCCTTGCCTGCGGAACGGCGTTCGCAGGCAGGCGAACACTCTTTAGTTCAGATTTGCAGGGTGCAATAGCATTGCACCAGCTAGTGCCATGCTGAAAACGGTGCAATGTTATTGCACCCTACCTGACTGAACATGGTTGACCGAAAACGAATTGAAGTCCTTACCTGGTATTTCGGCAGTCTCAATTCGTCCCGAGTACCGACAGGGACAGGGTTTTTCCGGGCAATAAACCATATGCGCGCGGGGCGATGTCAGTTGCCTGATGATTTCTGCAGGTTCGCGTTTTCGTACTGAAGCTCGACGATATTTCTGCGGTGAGCAGACCTGTCGATTCACAGTCCTTGACAGCTTCAGCAGTCGGCGACAGGGGATATCTGATCCTGTTTAATGAACATGGGACTGTGAAGTAATGGCTGGGGTCAGTCATTGGCATGGCAACGGCAAATGACAGCGTCATCCCGGACCGAGGATGACGTCCTGCCTGCCGTTGGCCGTTCTCGCATCAGGCTTTTGGTTTGGTCAATCTGGCCAACAGAATACCGCCAACAACAGCGGCAATCAAAATGATCAGCGCCAGGTCGCCACCGATACTGTTTTTAAACTCCTCGCCACCCACCGCCCAGGCAATCAGATAGGAAATCAGGGCTAGTGCACTGCAGACAATTTCACCAACGGATAGCGCAAACAGATTCGCTCCACGCGGCATATGAACATCTTTTAAATGGATGTGATGCATGATGATCTCCTCATTGAACAGGTTGAACTGCATTGACGAGTTTATGCCCGGCGAATTCCTTCCTGCCAGACGGTTTTGGGAGCAACTTTGATTGAGATCAATGAGTGATCAGATTTTGATTGACGTGCGGCGGAATGCACCACGCATTAAACGACAATGTCGGATTCCACTGCCATGCCATGGCTTTCCAGATCTTCAATTTTGCGATATAGACTGGACAGTCCTATACCCAGCCGTTGCGATGCGATGCGCCGGTCACCGCCCGCATCGAGTATGGCCCGGCAAATGATGCTGTATTCAAATTGCCGCATCTGGTCACGCAGCGTCCCGCCGCCAGCCGATACCGCGGTTGCGACGTGGCTGGTGGTTGAATGGGAGATCTGTGCGGGAATATCGGCCAGAGTAATGCAGTCGTTATCGGCCAGAATCAGTGCCCGGTCGATCACGTTTTCCAGCTCGCGAATATTGCCGGGCCAGTCATAATGCAAAAACAGTTCTTCGACGCTCGGATCCAGCGTGACGGTGCGGCCCGTAGTCAGTCGCTGCGCACCGCGAGCGATCAGGAAATAGATCAGGGCCGGGAGGTCCTGGCCCCGCTCCCTGAGCGGTGGCGCATGGATGTGAAAGACACTCAGCCGGAAATACAGATCTTCGCGGAACTGGCCCTCGGATACCATCTGCTCCAGATTGCGGTTGGTTGCGGCAATGATCCTGACATCAGCGCGTCGCATCTGTTCACTGCCCACCGCACGCACCGATTTTTCTTCGATGACATGCAGCAGTTTCACCTGGAGCTGCAGCGGCATTTCGCCGATCTCGTCCAGAAAAATTGTCCCTTTGTCGGCTTCCATGAACAGACCCTTGCGTGCCCTGTCTGCACCGGTAAATGCGCCTTTGGTATGACCGAACAGTTCGCTTTCCATCAGGTTTTCGGGCAGGGCGCCGCAGTTGACGGGAATAAATGGCTCGTCTCTGCGACCGGAAAGTTGATGAATACGGCGCGCGATGATGCCCTTGCCGGTTCCGCTGGCGCCGGTTACCAGCACCGTGCTGTCCGTCGGCGCGACCTTGCAGATCAGCCTCTCGGTCTCCTGCATGACGGTCGATCTGAAGCTGAAGTAATCTTCTTTTTTCCCCTGAACCAGCGTGCGTAACACCTGATTTTCAGCGCGCAGGCCACGCAGGTCGGCAATTTTCAGAAGACGGTGCATCACTTCCTGATTGCGCACCGGCTTGATCATGTAATCCGAGGCGCCGGCCTGGATCGCTTCAATCGCCGTATCGACGGAAGCGAACGCGGTCATCATGATGAAATTCGTGTCGATGCCGGCCTCGCGTATCCGTTTGACCAGCTCGATGCCGCTGATGTCGGGCATTTTGACATCACAGATCGCGATTTCAATATCGCCCTGCATCAGCCGCTTCAGCGCGTCAAGACCATTCGCGGCGACAGTCACATGACACCCGGCCTTGCTTAAATGGGCAGCCAGTATCTGCCGGATGGCGGGTTCATCGTCGATGACCATGATCTCCAGCGATTTCATAATACGGTCACCTCATCTAATGCGTTGGCGTTGACGGGAAAGTAAATCTGAACGGTTGTGCCGACACCGACGGCCGAACTGATATCGATCGTGCCGCCATGTTTTTGCAGAATTGAATAACACAGCGATAATCCGAGGCCGGTACCCTTGCCTGCAGGTTTGGTGGTAAAAAAAGCTTCAAACAATCGATGCAGTATCGGCGCTTCGATGCCATGGCCGTTGTCGGTAACGGTCAGACTGATCCGGTCGCCGACTGAACAGGTGGTGACAGTGACTGCCGGCGTGCGGCCTTCGAGGTCTTCCAGCGCGTCAACTGCATTGATTAACAGATTCATGATCAACTGGGTCAGCTGATCGGCGACGCCCACCATGGCATCCAGCTGCGCATCCAGATCCAGGTGCAGATTGACCCCATGCATACGCCGGTCGTAGCGCACCAGGTTGCAGGTATTTTTGACGAGCTGATTCAAGTCAAGGAATTCGGGTTCCTGCATTTGTGGCGCGGCGATTTCTGCGATTTCACGGGTGATCGCGGAAAGTCGCGCGGCCTGTTCCACAATCATCTCGGGCTGGCAGTGCTGACAATGGATGCTTGCCGTACCTGTGCTGAGGTCGCAACGTCGATCCATCATGGCCTGAGCGATGCCGGAGATGGCGGCGATCGGATTACCGATTTCGTGCGCAACACCTGCTGCCAGTGTGCCGATGGCGGCCATTTTCTCCTGATGAAAATATTTTTTCCGTTCCAGCATCAATTCATTTTCACGTTGATCCAGTGCCATGGCCATGTCGTTGACCGCTAACATCAGCCGTCCCACTTCGTCATGGCGTGTGATGGCCAGGGGCTCACCACGAAATCCGCTGACAATTGCCAGTGCGCGGTGTTGCAGCAGCAGGATATCCTCGGTCATGCGCCGGAAGAATAAACCGGTCAGCGCGCCCAGCAGTCCCAGTCCCAGAAAACCAAGCAGAAAAGTCGTGATCGCTACCGAGTCGCTTTGTGAGCGGTAATGATCGGACAGTGCTTCGCGGCTCTGCTGCAGTTTTTCCAGAAGCGCGGCAATGTCGTCCTTGGTTTTGATCAGCTCAATGCTGAGCCGGTTCAGATTCGCGCGGCTCACATTCAGGCCCAGATTTTCCCAGGCATGGTTCAGTTCAGCCATATTCAGAGGCTCGTCAGGCAGACGTGTTTCGATCTGTTTTTGCGCATCGCGCAGTGTCTGGTAATGCAGTTGAATCAGATTCAGATTGCCGGCATAGTCGGGACTGTCGATGCTCGACAGAATCGCCATGACCGCATGAAACGAGGACAGTTCTGCCTGCTTCACGATGGTTTCGGTTTCCAGTGTGGTTTGAATTTCGCCGAATTCCTGCAACAGCAGATTTTTCTGATAAAACGCAAAAACCGCGATCAGTACCGAATAGGCGATCAGCACGCTGAACGCGATCAGCCCTTTGCTGCGGATAGACATGCTCACCCCACGCCCGGCCAAAAGCCGTGCTGGTTCGTTGGGGCGGGTGGCGCTGCCTTGACTCATGGTGTCATGTCTGATTGCTGATGGCAGTAATTTTAGAGGGATATGGGACGCCTGCCCGGGTAGCTGCCCAATGTTTGATTTATATCAGACTGTCAGTGCATGGCGGTACACAGTTCGTTATGAATAAGCAAACGCTCAGCCTTGCCAGGCACTGCGCAGTTCCGGAAAGACGATCAGGCCCAGGAAAAAACCGGCTATTGCACAGCCGGCCATGAAGTGGCCACCGGAACGCCGCGGGCCGTGCAGAATCTGACAGAACAAATAAAAACACCAGATCCCGAGCAAGGTGCAGCTGTGCTGGTAACGACTCCAGTCATCGTCAAAAGTCATGCCTGAGAATCTGACCCGCAAAATCTGCGCCAGTGTGTACAGTACAAATCCCAGACTCATGGCCTGCGCCATGCTGGTTTCCAGGTGCGGCGCCGATATCGCGGCAAACATTGGGCGGGTGTGTCGCTGGCGCCACAGATAGAGTCCGCCATACAGTGCCGCGATAGCGGTGGCGCAGAAAAAGCTGACGTTAATCAGTATGTAGACCTGCGTGCCGGCTCGTTCCAGCAACACCTTGCTGTTTTCCAGCGTGATGGTCTGGTGGGTTCCGCCCAGCACCTGGAACGTGGCAGCGATGGCAACCACCGGCATGACAAAAGCCCCCATCGTTCTGCTGCCATACCATTTTTCCATGATCAGATAGGTCAGAACGGTGATGGCGCAAATTGCCGACAGCACAAAAGCCATGTCGTAAGGTGTGGTGTTGACAGCAGGGTGCCGCCAATGTTCAGTCAGGGCCAGAGCCAGACCTGCAACGCCCAGCGCGGCGCTGCCGCTGGCCAGCGATCCTATCAATGGCGCACGCCAGGCAAGGAACAGGAGGTACAGAACCGTCGCCACAATCAATAACAGATTGGCGTAACTGCACAATGCAGAGGGCAGCGCTGGTGTCATAAGGTCCTGAGAGGTCGACTGATTTCCATAACTGACCTAAGCAATATCCATTCCGGACTGCGCCGGCAAGGGTTCATTGGCATCGCACCCCATATGCATCAACTTAAGATATTTGCGTAGGGTAATGATATGGACGCCTTCCATCCCCTAACGGCATCGCAATGTGCCAAAGTAGAGTTCTTAATACTTTACTTAACGGAGAGGAAGACGTCATGGAAAATATTACCGTAATTGGATTGGATTTGGCAAAGAATGTGTTTCAGGCTCATGGTGCGAATGCGCAAGGCAGGAAGATATTTTCAAAGAAGCTGAAGCGAGCTGAGGTGATAGCATTTTTTGCGGCGATCCCACCCTGTTTGGTGGGTATGGAAGCCTGTTGCGGCGCGCATGAATGGGGCCGACAGTTGCAGAAACTAGGTCACAAGGTAAAGTTGATGGCCCCGCACTATGTCAAAGCGTTTGTGCAAGGTAGCAAGACTGATGCACGTGATGCTGCTGCGATCAGCGAAGCGGCAGTGCGCGAAAGTATCCCGGCAGTACCGGTTCGGAGTCGTGATAGTCAGCAGATCCAATCGATTCATCGCGTCAGAGAAGCGTTGAGCAAGCAGCGTACGGCGACGATTAACCAGTTACGGGGATTACTTGCTGAATTTGGTTTTGTTATGCCGGCCAGAGTAAAGATCAGGCGAGAGATAGTAGCTTGGAAAACCACGTCAGGCCAGGAATTTGGCTATTTAAACGGACTATTGGATGAGCTGCTCACTCAGCTTCAGCAGCTGGAAGAAAGCATTGGTCGCATCGACAAACAGCTGGGGCAAATTCTGCATGACAATGCGGCGTGTCGGCTGATTGAATCCGTACCCGGAATTGGCCCCATCACAGCGACAGCGATTGTGGGTCGTGTAGGTAATGCAGAGAATTTCAAAGACAGTCGTAAATTTGCGTGTGCGCTAGGTCTCACGCCACGGGAACACAGTAGCGGTGGCAAGCAAGTCTTGTTGGGCATCAGTAAGCGCGGAGACGGATATTTGCGAAAGTTATTGGTGCATGGAGCACGAGCCGTTTTGAATGCCAAATTAAAGAAAGCGGAAAACGCGGATGACTGGGTCGTCAAATTGGCACAACGTCGAGGTCATAACATCGCTGTTTGTGCATTGGCGGCTAAAAACGCCAGACGGGTCTGGGCGATGTTACGAACTGGCGAGGTGTTCCGATCAGATTATGCGTTGGCAAACAACGCCAACGCATAATCTGACCGGTTGAGTAACTTCAATTGACAATAGCAGAGTAAGGAGCGCATCACCGATTGTGGGGGCAAATTCAAATAATGGCATAACAGGTCAGACCGGGATGGTCAAAAGTTCGACTATTGCACAGTGCATCAAGCACGTTAGGGTGATTGAACGACCATCAGCGAATTTCATAATGGTGAGCAGCCATTTGCGGCTGCAATTAAACACCGGATATATGGCTGCAATCGACTACGTTAGCTTAAGTTTGAAAAAGTTCTTGCAAAAGGAAGGCGTCCATATATGCAATACCATTGCACCGGACGCTCATTATCCGCGAGCTGGTGCAATAGTATTGCACCCTACGCACTGAAGTTTGATTTCTGAAAAATATTAACAACCATGATCAATCTGACACCCAGCAAAATCCAGAAATCTCCCGGTGGCAAGGGTGATCCAAATTTCATCCAGGTTATCGATGTCGTCAAAAAATTTGGCGACG
>Ga0209067_10002027_pt1 | contig 12100 bp, 11 predicted proteins | sample ColStrG_CSR_2013_FD_187199 | JGI IMG/M metagenome (GOLD analysis project Ga0209067, IMG submission 187199) | Freshwater sediment microbial communities in response to fracking from Pennsylvania, USA - Cold Stream Run_MetaG_CSR_2013 (SPAdes)... | ecosystem: Environmental > Aquatic > Freshwater >... | reverse complement strand
TCCTGGGGGTGTAGAAGCTCCCAAGGGTTAGGCTGTTCGCCTATTAAAGCGGTACGTGAGCTGGGTTCAGAACGTCGCGAGACAGTTCGGTCCCTATCTGTGGTGGGCGTAGGAGATTTGAGGGGGCTTGTCCTTAGTACGAGAGGACCGGGATGAACGAACCTCTTGTGATCCAGTTGTTCCGCCAGGAGCACCGCTGGGTAGCGAAGTTCGGTCAGGATAAACGCTGAATGCATATAAGCGTGAAACCTTCCCCAAGATGAGATCTCCCAAGCGAAAGCTAAGAAGGGCACAGGAAGACTACCTGTTTGATAGGACGGATGTGTAAGCGCAGCAATGCGTTGAGCTGACCGTTACTAATTGCCCGTTCGGCTTGACCATAAAATACTACTGCGCACACAACATGTGGCACAGCGATTCTGCGTTGTGTGAAGCGCTACTTTCCGAATGCAGCCGCAGGCAGGAATGCTAGTGGCGCCCGTCAAATATTCAGGTCAAAGGGCCCGCATGGGGTCCTTTTGTCAACCCAGTTCTGGGTGACCATAGCGAGAGGGACCCACCCGTTCCCATTCCGAACACGGTAGTTAAGCCTCTCAGCCCCGATGGTACTGCACGCGCAAGTGTGTGGGAGAGTAGGAAGTCGCCCGGTTTACATTCTGCTAAAACGGCCTCCCCGCTCCCAGCGTCGAGGCCGGTCTTTTTGTCACTAAGGCCACTTTCCGGGCCACGAAACCATTTGCCGCCGCGCGCTTTCCCATGGTATAGTCGAATCGCGTTTGATAAGCTTTCGCGAATCCGGCTGAGCGCATCTTGAGCTTCCGCTTTGTGCTTCCTCCCCGATGAGCCCGCTTTCAAATTGACTGGAGGATTTGAGTGAAAAACATCTTCGTCGGCAACTTGGATTTCAATGTTACCGAAGAGGCAGTGCGTAATTTGTTCGAACGCTACGGCGCCGTCAATAGCGCCCGGATTATGACAGATCGTGACACCGGCCGCTCGCGCGGGTTCGCATTTGTTGAAATGGAAAACGAGACCGAGGCCGACCAGGCGATTTCCGCGCTGAACGGATACACTATGGATGGCCGGGCATTGAACGTGAATGAAGCGCGGCCCAAACCCGACCGTGGTTTTGGCGGCGGCGGTGGCGGCAACCGGTTCGGTGGCGGCGGCGGTGGTGGCCGGCGCCCAGGTGGTGGTGGCGGCGGTGGCCGTCCGGGCGGCGGTGGCGGCGGGCGCCGCGAGCCGCGCTGGTAGGCTGCTAGGCTAGTTACTCCGTTCCGAGCCGCGGGCGTTAGCAAGCGGCTTGTCGACTACGCTAACGAACTTCTGTAAACCGCTCACTTGGCTTTCATCCCGACGCCAAACTGGTTTCCCGCGCGAACCACCTTGCCATTGGCGATCGCCAGATCGAGCAGTTTCTCGCTTTGCACCTCCCGCCCGGTCTCATCCTTGAGCGCCGCCACCACCTTCTTTGTCGCGGCGTCGATGATCTCTCCCGTTGAAGAGTAGGCAAAGCGCCCGTCCATGCTGAAGCTGAGCCAGCCCACGCAATCGCGCTGCTTAATGCTGGTCACCTGCTTAGGCGGCATCACGGTAGAGTCGAAGACATGGATGGCTTCGTTGGCGCAATCGGCCACCCAGAGTTCCTTTTCGTCCGGCGTGAACGCAATCCCGTGGCTGGGGCAACCGTGGCGCTTGACCGGGCCTTGCTTATACCCTTCCACCTCCACGTGGTAAAGCTTCTCGCCCGTACGCAGATCGCCCACCTCGAAACCCAGCAGCCCGTTCACGTTGACGAAGACCATCGTGTTGGCGCCGTTGACGGTGAACGGACGGATGACGTTGTCGAACGGCCCCACCGTGCTCGCCACCTTGTGGGTTGTCGGATCCGCCACCGAGAGCACCTTCGACCGTAGGCCGGCCAAATAAACGTGCGCGCCATCGGCCGAGTAGATGGTGTTGTGTGAGCCGGATTTGGTCTCTATAGTAGCGATCACGTCGCCGTTCGCGGCATTGACCACGTGCCAATTAGGCCCCTCGAGCTGCGGCACGTAGAGGATTTTGCCATCGGGCGAAATCGCCAGCCGGTCGCAGCCGCCTTCGTAGGTCTTGTCCCAAAGCCGCTTGCCGCTGACGGCGTCGATAGCCACCATGCGATTTAGCGACGTCACGTAGACCTTGCCGGTCTTGGCGCTGGCTGCGATGCCCTTGACGTTCTCGGGCTCTTTGCCCGCCGGCACGTCCCACGTGGGGATGCGCCGGACGAACTGGTAGCCGTTATCGATATCGAAAACCAGGATGCCTACGCCGCCATACTGCACGTAGTTGCGGGTACCGGGGCTGGCTACATAAAGCAGGTGCTGCTCGGCCGCCGCCGGCGTGCGGATGGGGAAGATGGAAACGGTCAGCGCAACGAAAAGAAAGGCCAATCTCATGATGCACATGATATACCAACGGTCCCGTATGCTTTAGCTTGCGTGTGTGCCCCAAAGGGGCGCAGCATGCCCCACACCGTGGATCGTTCCCAGCGGCCTTTGCCAGTCCCTGTCGCAATCTGGCGCTCATTCGCGCATTCAGTAGACGAGCGATGGCGTTGATACTGAGTCCCTGTCGGGTTTAAATCTCAAACACCATCCCCACCACCTTGGCTTCGCCCTCGATCACTTTATAGAACGCTGCTGAGGTGTCGCTCTCCCCGACGTACCGGTAACCGTAGGGCGCTCCGGAAAGCACATTTACACCCGCGACGCGTGCCAACTGCTCGACCGCATCGGAGAGTTGATCGACGTGCAGCAACAGGTCGCGCGCGCGATTGAGGTGCTCTCACCTCGTGATGCTCAGTCGCGGAAAAGCGGCAGAGGCACTGGAGTGGGCGCGAGGGGTGCTGGAGCGCCTGGGGCTGACACTCAGCGAACAGAAGACGAGCATCCGCGACGCCCGGCAGGAACGGTTCGACTTTCTGGGATATAGCTTTGGACCGCACTTCAGTAAGCGGACGGGGTGGGAGTATCTGGGGTATAGCCCGTCGAAGAAGAGAGTGAAGCGGATCAGAGAGAAAGTGGCAGAGCACCTGAAGCCCAGCAATGTGGCGCCTTGGGAGGAGGTGCGCGACCGGCTGAATCAGAAGCTGAAGGGCTGGAAAGCGTACTTCGATGAACATGTGGAGGAGCGTGTACGGAATTTTCTGAGACGGCGGCACTACTGACGAGCGGGGTTGGGATACGGGGCGGCGCTCGGCGTCAGTACCCTCGCCCAACCTCGACTCTACGGCGGGCCCCTCAACGGCATGACGGCACGGGCGCAAGCTGAAGCATGCGGTACCCTTGGGGGGCGACCGTGGGCCACAGAAGGGGATGGAATCGGCGGGCTGGTATACTCGGGCTAAGAGGAGAAACGTCCCCCAAAATGAAATGGACTCACGCTTTCAATACCGCCCTGCTACTGGCCGCGACCGCCGCTTGGATGCATGCACAATCGAGCCCGCCGGCCGAAACGGCGGTGACGATTGGTGGCAAGAAGATTTCGATCAAGTACTCGGCGCCCTCCATGCGCGGGCGCAAGATTTTCGGCGGCGCGGACGCGCTCCAGCCCGATAACACGGTCTGGCGGGCCGGCGCCAACAGCGCCACGGCGCTGCACACCGACTCCAACCTCACGATTGGCAACGTGGCGGTCCCCGCGGGAGACTACACCCTTTATGTTTTCCTGGACCCCAAGGGCTGGAAGCTGATTGTCAGCACGCAGACCAAGCAGTGGGGCATCAAGCGCGATGGCAGCACCACCCTCGACGAAAGCCAGTCGCTGGGACGGATTCCGATGACTATGAGCAAGCCCCCGGCGCCAATCGAAACGTATAAGATGACGCTGTCGAGCGAGGGTGGGAATCGCGGGAAGCTGCAACTGGAGTGGGAGAACGTTATCGCCAGCGTAAATCTCACGGCAAAATAGACTAAGGGATAAGCCTAAGGTTTCCCGGCATTCCGGCCGATAAGACCTTTGGTGAATATCCAGGAGGAATTCGAGGCCGGGCTGGGACTGCAGCCGCAACCTCAGGCCGCCAAGCCCATGCGCGTGCTGGCGGCTGAAGACAATCCGGTTTTCCAATCCATGCTGCGTACCATGCTCACCAAGTGGGGCTACCAGGCGGTGATTGCGCGCGACGGCCTGGAAGCCTGGGATGCGCTACGGGACGAAGACCCCCCGCGGCTGGCCATCCTGGACTGGATGATGCCGGGGCTGGATGGGGTGGAAGTTTGCCGCCGGGTGCGCGGCACCGACCGCGAACCGTACATTTACATCCTGCTCCTCACCGCCCGCACCGATGCGCAGGATCTCATAGATGGCATGGAAGCCGGCGCGGACGATTACCTCACCAAGCCATTTAACGCCCAGGAACTACGGGTGCGGCTGCGGGCCGGGTGCCGCATTTTGGATCTGCAGGAGCAACTGCTGCATACTCGGGAGGCGCTGCGGGACCAGGCCACTCACGATGGCCTCACGAAGTTGCTCAACCGCGGCGCCATCCTGGAGGTGTTGCGGACCGAAATCGCCCGCGCCGAACGGGAACGCCACCCGTTGTCGGTGCTGATGTTGGATCTGGACCGCTTCAAGAGCATCAATGACGTTCATGGCCACCTGATCGGGGACATGGTTCTACGCGAGGCAGCACAACGCATGCGAGCGGCCGGCCGCCGCTACGATTCGGTGGGCCGGTACGGCGGCGAGGAGTTCCTGGTAGTGCTGCCTGGCTGCGGCCTGGACGATGCCCGCTCGCAAGCCGAGCGTCTGCGCGAAACCATCGCAGCTACCCCGTTTGCATCGGACTCGCAACCTCTGCGGGTGACGATCAGCGTCGGGGTCTCCTGCGCGCACGATCACGATGCGGACATCCTCATCCGGGAGGCGGACGAAGCCCTGTACCGGGCCAAGTCACTGGGACGCAACCGCGTGGAGTGCAGCCGGGCGGCCGTTCCGGAATACGAGGACGGGGTTCCGGCGGGCGTTGTCGACTGATCAGCCGGTTACTTGCCAGTGGCCGGTGGAAGCAGCGGGGTGCCGCGGCTCGCGTGCAAGAGCGTTATACTGGCTCTGTCTCTTGCTAACGCCCATGCCCCTCTCTCCCACTTCCTGCCACGAAGATCTGATCGCCAACCTGGTTCACGATCTGCGGCAGCCGCTCGGGAACATCGAAACCAGCGTGTATCTTCTAAACCTGGTGACGGCGCCCGATGACGAGCGTGTCCACGCACAACTGCACGCCATCGAGTGCCAGTTAGGCGACGCTGCAAGGCTGCTCACCGAAGCCGCTGCCGCGTTGAGCCGGCTGCGCGCTCAGCGAGCCGCAGGTGGCGAGAGCATGGATCTCACGAACCCGGCTACGGCAGGCGTCACGTAGTTCGGCGGCTTGACCAGGAACTGCGGCTTGTGGTCCCACATGCCGCGCGCGATATCCTCCCACAGGGGCGCGTTGATGCCGCGGTCGATCACCACGAACGCGTCCGCCCGGTCCATGAACCGGAGGCTGGAGGCTTTGAAATCCTGGCAGGAGAAATCCAGCAGCATCAGGAAGACGTCGGGCCGCACCAATTCCAGCACGCTATTGGATTCCACGATCGTGTTTTGGCCCTGGCCCAGGATTTTGCGCACGGTGGCCTCCGCGCTCGGCAATTCGCCGGCGGGAACGCGCAGCCAGAAGGAGCGCTCGGCTCCGGCGGCCAGGAAGCGGCCGGTATCGGTAGCGTTGGGCTCATACTCCTCGCTAAGCGCGAACGGCTGGCCGGATTCGGGCTCGCAGCCGCAGGCCGCGCTGTGATGGCTGCAGACTCCGTTGCCGTATTGGGTGATCTTAAGGGCAGTCCAGTGGCGGTCTTTGAGTTTACGAATGAGGCCTGCCACCACGGAGGTCTTGCCGATATTGCGGGAATGGCCGCCCACCACCACCAGCATCAGTCTTTCTCCTCGAGTTCGGCGAGACGCCGCTTCAACTCCGCCACTTCGCGCCGCACTTCGGGAAGCCGGGCGAGGTTGGCAAGCTGTTCCAGATGCTTTTTGAGCGGGCGCGCGGGCGTGCCCCACACGGTCTCGCCGGAACGCACGATTTTCGACGTGAGGACTCCGCAACCGGAGCCGAGCACGGCCCGCGATTCGATGCGGGCCTTGTCGCCGATCCCCACCTGGCCGCCGATCACGGCGTAATCCTCCACCACCACGCCGCCTGAAAAGCCGGTCTGCGCGGCCACCACCACGTGCTTTCCGATACGGCAGTTGTGGCCCACGTGCACCATGTTATCCAGTTTGGTGCCTTCGCCGACAGAGGTCACGCCCAGAGCCGCGCGGTCCACGCAGGAGTTGGCGCCGATTTCCACGAAGTCGCCGATCTCCACGCGTCCCACTTGCGGAAACTTGTGCCAGCGGTCATGTTCCATCACGTACCCGAACCCATCGGCGCCGATGACGCAGCCGGAGTGCAGAATGGTCCCGCGGCCGATATCCACGTTGTCGTAAACGGTCACGTGGGGATGGAGCACGCAGCCTTCGCCCAGAGCCACGCGCTTGCCCACGATGCATCCGGCGCCGATGCTGGTGGCGACGCCAATGCGGGTGCCATCGCCCACCACGGCATGCGGGCCCACGTACACCATGGCGCCCATTTCCACGTCCTTGCCCACCACGGCGGTGGGATGCACGCCGGGTTTCAACTCCGCCGTGGGATAGAAACGGTTCATGGCGCGGGCAAAAGCGGTGCGTGGTTCCGCTGCGCGGATGACGGTGCGGTAACTGGGGCTGGGCCACTCCAAGGGAACGATGAGGCATCCCGCCGCGGAGGATTCGGCCTGCGCCGCCGCCTTCCGGCTGCCTATGAAAGCCACGTCGGCGGCCCCCGCCGATTCCAGGGGCGCCCCACCGGAGAGTTCCTTTTCGCCATCGCCCTCGAAGGTTGCGCCCAACCATTCCGCCAATTCGCGCACTCGCATAGGTAGATGATATCGCCTGGACAGTGGCGTGGGCTTCCTCGCCCGCGCGTTCAGCGGCCGGCGGCGATGCCGTAACATGTAATTTCATGCCCATAGATCCCTCGGCGGTCGTCGCGCCTACGGCGTGCGTACACCCGGAAGCCACCATCGGTCCGGGCGTGCGTGTCGGCGAATTCTGCGTGGTTGAATCGGACGTCCACATTGGCGCAGGCTGCCTGTTGGAACCCTACGTCTACGTCAAGCGCTGGACTACGCTGGGGGAACACAACCAGATCTCGGCCGGAACGGTTTTGGGGACCGACCCGTTGGACAAGAATTTCAACGGCGCTCGCAGCTACTTGAAGATCGGGAACGGCAACAAGATTCGCGAGCACTTCACCATTTCGCGCGGCACCCCGCCGGAATCGGCAACCGAAATCGGCGACGGCAACTTCATCATGACCTCCGGGCATATTGCGCACAACTGCAAAATCGGCAATGGGACCGTGATTGCGAGCTGCGTGCTGCTTGGGGGGTATGTCGAAATCGAAGACCAGGCGTTCCTCTCAGGGGGCGTCTTGGTACACCAGTTTTCCAAGGTCGGGAGGCTGGCTATGGTGAGCGGGAACACCCGCGTCAACCTGGACGCGCCGCCCTTTATCACCTATTCGGGCTTCCAGATCGAGCCCAAGGGTCTTAACCTGGTTGGGCTGAAACGTGCGGGTTACGGTGCGCCGGACATCCGCATTCTGAAGCGAGCCTACCAGATTCTCTACCGGTCCCAACTGAAGCTGGAAGAGGCGTTGGCGAGGATCGAGACCGAAATTCCCACACCCGAAACGCTGCAGCTTGTGGCATTCGTCAGGCGAAGCCAGAGGGGCATCTGCCGGTAAGCAATCGTGCGTTCAGCAAACCAGGTCTTCGCGCCCGATCTTAAAGTTTTCCAGATTCCCTAAGATAGTCAGCGCGATCTGCTTGGGATCGAAGAAGGTCTGCGCGATCCGCTGCACGTCGTCGGCGCTCACGGTTTCGATGCTGTCCAGAAGCTCATCCATGGTGAAGAACCGGCTGAAATACATCTCCTGCCGCGCCAGGTTCGACATGCGGCTCGAGGTGGATTCCAGGCCCAGCATCAGCGAACCCTTCAGGTGGTCCTTGGCGCGGCGCAGCTCCTCGTCGGCCACGCGCTGCTCCTTGAGCTGGCGGAATTCCTTGGTGATCGACTCCACTACTTTGCCCGCCGATTCCAGCGACGTGCCTGCGTAAATGGAAAGGCAGCCCGTATCGCGGTACGGGTTGAGTTCCGAAAACACCGCGTAGGCCAACCCCTGGCGTTCCCGAATATTCTGAAAAAGGCGCGAGCTCATGCCCCCGCCAAGCAGCGTGTTGAGCACGTAGCAGGCGAACCGCTCCTGGTGCGGAAGCGGGTACGAAGGCACCCCGAGACAGAGATGCACCTGCTCCAGCGACTTCTTGTTGCGCAGCGCAATGCGCGCGTGCGTGGTGGGAACCGGTTCGGGCGGCGCCGGGTTGGAGGGCGAGAGACCAGCGAAATGGCGGCTCACCAGTTCCACCAGCCCCTCGTGCGTGAGGTGGCCGGCAGCGGTTACCACCAGGTTGGAAGGCGCGTACACCGCGTCATAGTAAGCGCGAATCATCGCCTGGTCGAACCGCTTCACGTGCTGCGGCGATCCCAGAATCGGCTTGCCCAGCGAATGGTCCTTCCAGAAATTGGAGGAGAAGATTTCGTGGACCAGGTAGTCGGGCTGGTCGGCCTCCATCTTGATCTCTTCCAGGATCACGCCCTTTTCCTTCTCGATGTCTTCCTCTCGAAACATCGGGTGCAGCACCAGGTCGGCCAACACATCGAATGCCACCCCGAGATGCTGGTCCAGCACCTTAGTGTTGAAGCAGACCAATTCCTTGGCGGTGAAGGCATCCAGATTGCCGCCCAGCGCATCCACGGAGCGCGCGATATCCTCGGCGGACCGCGACGTGGTTCCCTTGAACAGCATGTGTTCGATGAAGTGCGAAATCCCGTTCTGTTCGGGCGACTCCTGGCGCGAACCGGCCCCGACCCAGATTCCCACGGAGACCGACCGCACGTGCGGCATGGCTTCCGTGATCACGCGAACGCCGTTGGCGAGCGTGGTCATTTCGATGTCCCTCACGGGACTGATAGTCGCTGTCATGAGCAGAAAGAGGTGAAAGGTCCTTTTCCTTATTGTACCGCCGCCGTCCGGGCACGGTGCTGAACCGCTTTCTTGTGGGGCAGGTTGTGAACCTGCGGCGGATTGGCAATCCGCCCGCCGCGCCATGCGGGCAAGGTCGCTAACGCTGTTGGCTCCTGCTGCGCATCGCCTGGGCGGATCGAGTAGTTAACCATCCGCCGAGATCAGCAATCTATCCGTATAACAGCAGCAAGTTGCAAAGGGTGTGGGCGTTGAAACCGAAGGTCACAGCCGCCCGACCACAGCCGGCAGGCGGATTGTCAATCTGATTGTCAATCGGATTGTCAATCCGCCGCAGGTTTCCACCCTGTCGTCATGGCCCTCCGGGCCGCCATAGGTGATGAAACCGCCGGTGCAGCCGTGGCGCACACACTCGTGTGTGCAGCATCGAGACTCGATGCGGTATCGTGTCGCCCCGCGTGTCGCGACGTCGCGACACGGCACGCAAGAGTGCGTGCGCCACGGAAGCCAGGTTTTCGACGGTGCCCTACAGATCGGCGCGGCGCTACTTTCCCGCGCCGCCCGTCCCCCCAATCCGCGCCAGCACCTCGGCCGTGATCGAGCGTACCATCTCCTCCACCTCGTCCCGGCTGACGGCCCCGGAGGTACCGCAGGACTTCGGTTGGATAGCGATTGCTCCCGGCGTGGGCGGCAGGTCGCACATTTCGCACTCGGCGTTGTCGTGGCGCGGGTCGGGCAGGCCCAGGCGCTTCTTGATCGCCACCAGGTCCGCCGCCTTGTCGTTGGCGATGTGCGAAATCGGCGCCCCCAGTTGCGCCGCCAGCATGAGCGTCCAGCAATAGGTGTCCACCACTTCGGCATACCATTCGGCATGCGTCACGGTGTCGCCCCAGCACACGATGCCGTGGTTGGCCAGCAGCACGGTGTTGTGCGTTTTCACGAAGGGAATCACGGTTTCGGCGAACTTCTGCGTGCCCGGCGTCTCGTAAGGCGAGAGCGCAACCTTGCCGATGAACACCTCGTACTCCGGAATAATGCACGTGGGCGGCACCCGGGCGGTGATCGCATACGCCGTGGCATGGGCGGGATGGCAGTGGACCACCGCCTTGGCCTCCGGCACTTCCTTGTAGATCTCCAGGTGCATCAGGATTTCGCTGGTGCGCGGCTTCCCGCCGGCCAGTTGTTTGCCCGTCAGATCCACCATGCACATCTCGTCGGGCTTCAGGTCGTATTTGCTGGTCAGCGTGGGCGTGCATATCACTTCGTTGGGGCCGATGCGGTAGGAGATGTTGCCGCCGTTGCCGTCCACATACTGGCGCAGCCAGAGTTTCTTGCCGACCGCACAGATCTCCTCTTTCACGGCTTGGGCTTCGGCGCAGGTAAAGAGCGCTTCAATTGAACCGGAGGCCGGGGCGGCGGAGGTGGCCGCCGGACCGGTACGAACCGCGATCCGCCGCAGTTCCACGGCTTCGCGAGCGGAAGGCGTCAGTATGGCGGTTTCGCCAATCACCAGCTCGGTAGCCCCGTCGCGAGCGGCGGCTTCCACGTCGCTCAGGGTAATCACTCGCTCTTTGAGGTCGACCGTTTTCATCTCTCGGGTTTCCTTACACAATCCGCAGCCCGCCGCCGCCGATCACGATCCGGCGCTGCCGGGTGAAGGTCATGGGCGTAGTCACTCCCTCGCCGGTCGGGGTGGCAATGCTGTGGCTCGAATAGCTGGGGCCGCCCACGCCCAACGAGGCGAAGCACGGCGCGTTCTGCACGAACAGGGTGCAATTCATGGCCCGCGCCATCTTCGTGGCGTTTTGGATGTTGCGCGAATGAATCATGGCCGTGTGCCGGTAGCCATGTTCGGCCTTCACCGAGGCGGCGATAGCCATGTCGACATCCGCCACTCGCACTACGGGCAGGAACGGCATCATCTGCTCCTCCTGCACGAACGGGTGATCTTCGCGGGTTTCGCCGAACAGCAGGTCGGCTCCCGGCGGCGCGCTGGCGCCTGCAGCCTGCGCCAGGAACGCCACGTCCTTGCCGATGTACTCGCGCTTCACGTGAGCGTGGCCGTTTTCGAAGTGGAAAGCGGCGCTGGTCAGTCGGTCGATAGCCTGCGAATCCAGTTGCACCGCACCCGCCCGCCGCATCGCCGCCAGAAAGCTATCGGCCACGGAGGCCACGACGAAGACTTCCTTTTCGCCGATGCAGAGCAGATTGTTGTCGAACGATGCGCCCGCGATGATGGCCTGGGCCGCCGCATCCAGATCCGCGGTTTCGTCCACTACCACGGGCGGATTACCCGGCCCCGCGGCAATCACCCGCTTTCCGGATTTCATGGCGGCGTCGACCACCGCCGGTCCGCCGGTGGCGCAGATCAGCGCAACCTTGGGATGGCGGAACATCTCCTCCGCATTCTGGATGGTGGCTTCTGCCGCCATCGTCAGGACGTTCCCCACGCCCAGCTCGCGCTGGATTTCGCGGTTGAACTCTCGCAGCGCGCGTGCCGCGATCTGAACACCGGTCGGGTGCGGGCTGAAAACCGCGGTGTTGCCCGCCGCCAGGATGTTGATGGCATTGCTGGCCATGGTGGGCGCCGAATGCGTGGCGGGCAGGACCATGCCGATCACTCCCCACGGAGCATGCTCGATCACGCAAAGGCCCGAGGCGTCCGACCGGGCCTCGCTTTCCATTGCCTCCTCCCCCTGCACCAGCCGGATGTTACGAAGTTTGTCCGCCTTGTGGTCCGCCCGGCCGATGCGGGTTTCAGCGAGCTCCAGCCGTGCCCATTCTTCTGCGTTTTCGTGGCACAACCGGCGGATGATAGCGACCATACGCCCGCGTTCTTCCAGGCTCATGGTTCCAACCCGTTCCTGCGCCGCGGCTGCCGCCTGAACGGCCTGATCGACGGTGGGGAATACGCCACTATCGCCCGGTGTGCTCCCGGACAGACGTTCCTCCAGC
>Ga0209067_10002026_pt1 | contig 12105 bp, 7 predicted proteins | sample ColStrG_CSR_2013_FD_187199 | JGI IMG/M metagenome (GOLD analysis project Ga0209067, IMG submission 187199) | Freshwater sediment microbial communities in response to fracking from Pennsylvania, USA - Cold Stream Run_MetaG_CSR_2013 (SPAdes)... | ecosystem: Environmental > Aquatic > Freshwater >... | reverse complement strand
GCAGGCCTCGTCGAATTCGAGGCGCGGGTTCCGGTCGCGGAGTTTCGCCGGATCGCCGTAGCCGAGGTTGCAAAGGAAGTTCGCTTTCCACTTGCCGTCCGGAAAGAACTCGGCATTGACCTTCTGCGCGTCAAAGCCGGACATGGGACCACAGTCCAGGCCGAGCGCCCGCGCCGCCAGAATGAAATAGCCGCCCTGTAGGGAACCATTCCGGAAAGCGGTCTCGTCACGCAACGCCGGATTGGCCGCAAACATTTCGCCAAAGGGCGTATTCGGAAACAGCTTGCCCATCTTCAGATAGAATTCGTTGTCCCAGGCAATGATGGCGGTAACCGGGGCCGTGCGCGTCTTCTCCACATTCGCTGGCATCAGCGCCGGCAGGATTCGCGTTTTCGATTCCTCGGTAGTCAGGAACACGAACCGCGCGGGCGTGCAGTTGGCGCTTGTGGGCCCCAGACGGGCAAGTTCGTAGACTTGGCGCAGAACCGCTTGAGGCACAGGCTCGGGGAGCCACGCGGCATAGGTTCGCGCACTCCGGAATAGTTGGTCCAGCGACTCGCTGGGGAGCGGATCTCGTGATTGGCTCATGGAACGTTTGATGCCGCGGGTGGCTTCCGCGGTTCAAGGTTTCCCCTCCGCCTTTTACCGGAGCAATCCGGTCTGATAGTCGACGATAACCCTCTGCGCCTGGTATTCGTAGAGAGCCGTCGTATTGGCGATCTGTGCGGAAGTGAGATTGAGTTGCGCCGTGCTGAGTTCCACGATATTACCCAGGCCGAGGTCGTAACGGCTTTGCGCCAGGTCGAGCGCCAATTGGGCCTGCTGCAGCAGTTGTGCCGTCAGTGCCATGCGGTCGTGTGCGGTCATGGCGTTCAGGTATGCCACGCGGACATCGCGGGTCACCTGATTCTCCAGATCGTTCGTATTCTGCGTCGCAGCCTTGGCCTTCAACTCAGCCTGAGTCTGGCGCGCCTTGAATAGGCCCCCGTTGAGGATGGGGATCGTAATATTCATTCCGACCGCCCCGTAACGGCTTGGTATGGTCGAATAGCCTGTCGGCACAAGGCCGGTAGTGCCCATTAAACCAACGTACGGATAGTAGAGCGCGTGCTCCGCCTTGGTGAATCGCTCCGCCGCGCTCTGCTCCAACCGCAGGCCCCTCAACTCAGGGCGTACCTGGAGCGCATCGCGAACGAGGTCGCTCACGCGATCGGGCAATGGATCGGGCATTGGCTCTTCTGCCAAAACGAAGCCTGCCTCGCCGGGCAATCCTATAGCCGCCGCCAGGTCCGCTTCCGCGGCTTTCAGGTCATTCTGCGCCTGTATTTGCAGCAATCTCGCATCTGCGAGGTTTACATTGGCGAAACTGACGTCCAGAGTCGATTTGAGTTTACTTTCCGCCAGCGCGGTCACTTGTTCGGAAACCAGGCTTCTCGCCTGGACCGTTTGATCGGCTACTCGCAACACCGCGTGGGCGCGGAGTACGGCGAAGTAGGCCCGGCTCGTAATTAGCAGAAGCTGGGCTCGGGTAGCTTCCACAACCTGGTCCTGTGCTTGAGCCTGTAGTTTGGCCATACCGACCAGATTGCTGGTGCGGCCGAAATCGGTGACCATCTGGCCGACCATTAATCCCGAACCGACCCGGCTATACACGATAGGATTGTTCAATCCACCTGCCGCCAGGCGGCTGCCATTATCGGCCCCGACGCTGGTGAAACTGCCAGCGAGATTGGGCTGATAGTTCGATTTATATTGCAGGGGCACTTGGTAAGCGGCGGCAGCATTGAGCTGCGCCGCGGTAACGCGCGGATTGTTCTGGATAGTAAGCCGCCGCGCTTCCGCCAGCGTGAGATGCAGGGCCGGCTGGCCATAGGCCGAGCCGAGTACGAGAGCAATCCCTGCCAACCTGCCCCACATCATCTCGACCTCCCATAAACCATCACATACGCCGCCGGCACCAGAAAGACCGTCAGCACCACTGAGACGCTGAGGCCGCCCAGTATGGCCCGCGCCAGCGGGGCATAGGCCTCGCTGCCGGCGCCCAGTTTCAAAGCCATCGGCAACAGGCCGATGATGGTGGCGAGCGATGTCATCAGCACCGGGCGCAGCCGGACGCGGCAGGCCAGCGCCACCGCCTCGCGGACCTCCATCCCCTCCCGCCGCAGGTGCCGCGTAAACTCCACGATCAGAATGCTATTCGATACCGCAATCCCCACCAGCATCACCACGCCCATGAGGGACATCACATTGAGTGTCGTATTCGAGAGCCAGAGAATGAGGATGACGCCGGTCAGGCCCGGCGGCACAGCCAGCAAAATGATGAACGGATCGACGAAGGACTGGAACTGCGCTACCAGGATCAGATACAACAGAATCACCGCCAGGCAGAGCCCGAGAGTGAAGCTCGTAAACGAAGCGCGCATTCCCTGCACCATGCCTCGGAGCGTGATGCTCAGCCCCTCCGGCACTTTGCTCCGGCCGATGATTCCGTCGATCGAGTTGGCTATCTTGCCTAGATCCTCACCGAGCGGACGAACATAGACGTCGATCGTGCGCCGCAGTTGATAGTGATCCACCTCCGTGAGCGATTGGATCCGGTGAATGTTACTGATCATGTCCAGACGCGTAGGATTGGCGCTGTCCGGCGCGTGCAAGGGAATCGACTTTAGATCCGTCAACGTCTTCACCTGATTCTCCGGATACTGTACCGTCAGCATATAGTCGTTACCGTTCTTTGGGTCGATCCAGAAACTGGGGGCGATCATCTGGTCCGAAGTCAGGGCGGTAATGACGTTCTGCACTACTTCCTGTTGGTCCAGGCCGAGTTCGCTGGCTCTGGTCCGATCCACATTCAACTGAAGCGCGGGATAGTCGATATCCTGGGGGATGAAAACATCGGCGACGCCCTTGATTTTGCGTATCTGCGACGTCAACTTTAGGGCCGAGGCATATGCCGATTGCATGTTGGTTCCCGCGACCTGGACGTCGATCGGCGCCGGCAATCCGAGATTCAAGACGGCGTCCACCAGGCCCCCGGACTGAAAATACGCGCTCAACTCGGGAAGATCCTTCTCCATTCGCGCTTTGACCCGGGCCATATACTCGTAACTACCCGCCTTGTGATCTGGGTTCAGGCTGACCTGCACGAAAGCCGTGTGCATGGCTGAGTTAGTGGTATAGATCGCCGAAAAGTCAGGCGTTGCCCCGATATTGGAGACGATCATCCCGAGATCCTCGGGAGGGACGACCTGCCGGATGAGGTTCTCCACTTTCATCACTTCGTTTTCGGTAACCGATAACCGGGTTCCGGTGGGCGCCTTCAGGTTGATGACGAACTGGCCGGCGTCTGTGCGGGGAAAGAATGAAAGCCCGAGCAGTGGAAAAACCGTAAGGCTCACCGCAAAAACACCCGCGAAACCTAGGAGCGTCAGCGCGGGCCGCCGCAGCGCCAGCGCCACCGTACTGTCGTAGACCCGCAGGAAGGCCTCGAAGCGATCGTTGAACCACACATTAAAGCGGTCGCCGAGGGACCACTTCGGTTTGGGATGATCCACCGTAACCGGCACTTCCGACGACGGCGTACCGTGGTGCGCGGACGCTTTGATGAAGCGCGCACAGAACAGCGGCACTACGGTCATGGCAACCGCAAACGAAGCGAACAGCGAGAGCGCAACCGCCAAAGCCAGCGCGGAAAACAGGAATTTACTCACGCCATAGAGGAACGTGACCGGAAAGAAAACGACCACGGTGGTTAGCGTCGCCGCGAGTACGGGAAGCGCGACCTCCCGGCCGCCCTTTTCCGCAGCCACATCGGGAGGCTCGCCCGCTTCCAGGTGGCGATAGATGTTTTCCAGGACCACCACCGAGTTGTCGATCAGGCGCGAGAATGCCAGCGCCAGTCCACCCAGCACCATGCTGTTAATGGAACTGCCGCCCATGGAAAGCGCGATGAACGCCGCCAAAGCCGAAAGCGGTATGGAAAAAAACACCGCGAGCGTAGCCCGCATGCTGCCCAAGAAGATCAGGATCATCACCGAGGTCAGGAGCAACCCGATTCCGCCCTCGTGCAGCAGAGTCTCAATAGCGGTCTTGACAAAGACGGATTGATCGAACACCACGCCGGTAACTAGCTGTTTGGGTACATCGAAAAGGTGCTTGGTAGCGTTCTTGATGCCATCGACCACGGCGATGGTGTTGGTGTCGCCGCCTTGCTTGAGAACCGGAACATATACCGACCGCTGGCCATCCACCCGCACCAGGTTGGTCTGAATCTGGTGGCCGTCTTCCGCGTAGCCGATGTCTCCGATTCGCACCGGCGCCTCGCCCACGGTCTTGATTGGTAATTGATTGATCTCGTTTACGCTGCGCAGTTGGCTGTTGGTGTAAATGTTGTAATCCAGCGGACCGATCTGCACATCGCCCGCGGGCAGGATCAGGTTCGACTCGTTGACGCTGCGCACCACGTCCATCAGGCTCAACTGGTGTGCTTCCAATTTGTACGGGTCGGCGTAGACCATGATCTGGCGGTACTTTCCGCCGAATGGCTGGGGCACGCTCGCGCCCGGCACGCTGGCGATCTGGTTGCGCACCTGAAATTGCGCCAGGTCCCGCAACGCGGTCTCGTTAAGGCCTTCCCCTTTGAAGGTCACCAGACACACCGGCAGGCTCGAAGCATCGAACTTGAGTACCACCGGCGGCAGCGTGCCCGGAGGAAGCCGGCGCAATTGCGCCATCGCCAGGTTGGAAATCGTGGTGACCGCCGAATCGGGATTGGTGCCGGGTTGGAAGTAAACCTTGATCACGCTGACGCCCGGCAGCGACCGTGATTCGATGTGCTCGATGCCGCTGCCCAGCGTGAAGAAGCGCTCGAAACGGCTAGTGATATCGGTCTCGATCTGCTCGGGCGGCATGCCGGAGTAAAACGTGGCCACTACCACCACAGGGATGTTCATGGCGGGGAACATATCCACCGGCATGCGCACCAGGCTGGTCACCCCGACCACCGCGATAATCAGGCAGACCACAACAATGAAGAACGGATTCCGGATTGCAAAGGAAGACATGAGCGAGTTACCTCCCTGGCAAGAGTGAATCTGCTTTCCGGTACGCCACATAGTAAGCGGCCGGCACCATGATGACGGTCATCATCAGGGAAACACTCATGCCTCCCACAACGGCGCGAGCCAGCGGGGCGTAAGATTCGCTGCCGGCTCCCAGCTTGAGCGCCATTGGCAGCAGCCCGATGATGGTGGCGAGAGCAGTCATTAGCACGGGGCGGAGGCGCACCCGGGCGGCGGTCACCACTGCCTGCCGTACGGTCATCCCGTCCTCCCGCAGGTGGCGGGTGAACTCGACGATCAGAATACTATCGGACACCGTCATTCCGATCAGAATCATCAGTCCCATCAGCGACATCACATTCATGCTTGTTTGTGTCAAATAAAGAATCAGCAGCGCGCCCGTCAGGCCCGGCGGCACCGCGGTGAGAATCAGCAGCGGATCCAGAAACGATCGAAACTGGGCAACCAGGATCAGGTACAGCAGAATCACCGAAAGAATCAACCCGATTCCGAAACTCTGAAAGCTCTGCCGCATGCCTTGCACCAGCCCGCGCAAGGTTACCGTGACTCCGTTCGGGGGCGGGCTGGCGGCGGTAAGTTTATCGATTGCGCTGGCAATACGCCCGAGATCTTCACTTAGCGGCTGCACGTAGATATCGATCACACGGCGCAACTGATAGTGGTCCACTTCGGTTGGCGATTTCATTCGGTGAATTTCGGACACTGCGTCGAGCCGCGTGGAGTGAGCGGGGTCTTTGCCATGAACCGGGATGGCCCGTAGATCGTCGAAGCTCTGAATCTGACGCTCGGGGTACTGCACCGTCAGCATGTAATCGTTGCCCGTTTTCGGATCGATCCAGAAACTTGGTGCAATCATCGCGTTGGAGGTCAGGGCGGTGATAATATTTCCCACCACTTCCTTCTGGGTGAGGCCGAGCTCCCGGGCACGCATGCGGTCCACGTTCAATTGCACAGCGGGGTAGTCAATGTCCTGGGGAACGAAGATATCGCCTACACCAGGCACCTTCCCGATCTGGCGGGCCAACTGAAGCGCCGTGGCGTAACTTTGCGCCAGGTTGGAACCGGATACCTGCACGTCAATCGGGGCTGGCATGCCAAGGCTGAGGACTGCATCCACCAGTCCGCCGGACTGGAAGTAAGTGGTGATCTCAGGCAACTCTTGGGCGACGCGCTGGCGTACGCGCGCCATGTATTCATAGCTGCCCGCCTGGTGGTCTTCCGTGAGACTCACCTGCACCGTAGCGGTGTGCATCCCGGAATTGGTGGTGTAGATGGCGGAGAAGTCGGGGGTGGAACCGATGTTGGAAACGATCATTTCGAGGTCTCTGGGGGCCACCGTGTCGCGGACTATCTGCTCCACCTTGGCGACCTCCTCCTCGGTAAGCCCGATTCGGGTGCCGGAGGGTAGCTTGAGGTTCATCATGAACTGCGCCGGATCGGTGCGCGGGAAGAACGAGAAATCGAGCTGTGGGAAAAGGAACAGGCTCACCACAATGATTCCCGTGAGCACGAAGAGAATGGCCACCGGCTGCTTCAGAACCAGGCCGATGACGCGGTCATAAAGGTTGAGGAAGCCTTCGAACTTGGGGTCAAACCAGGCGTTGAAACGGTCCAGCGGGGTGGGGCGGCGCGGCGCCGCGGCTGGGTTCGTTGCGTGATGGGTGCCAATGAAGCGTGAGCAGAACAGCGGCACCACCGACATGGCCACGGCATAGGACGCGATCAGGGAGAGCACTACGGCCAGGGCGAGCGCCGAAAAGAGGAACTTGCTGACGCCGTAAAGCAGTGTGACCGGAAAAAACACCACGATGGTGGTGAGCGTCGAAGCAAGCACCGGAAGCGCAACCTCCTGCCCTCCCTTGGACGCCGCCACCGCCGGCTCCTCCCCCATCTCCAAGTGGCGGTAGATGTTCTCCAGCACCACAACCGAGTTATCGATCAAGCGCGAAAATGCCAGCGCCAGCCCTCCCAACACCATGCTGTTGATGGAACTGCCACCTATAGACAGTGCGATGAATGCCGCCAGAGCCGAGAGTGGAATGGAAAAGAAGACGGCCACGGTGGCGCGCATGCTTCCCAGAAACACCAGAATCATGATCGATGTCAGGAACAGGCCGATAGCGCCTTCGTGCAGCAAAGTTTCAATGGCGGTTTTCACAAAGATGGACTGATCGAACACCACCCGGCTGATGAGTTGCTTCGGCACATCGAAGAGGTGCTGCACGGCCTGCTTGATGCCATCGACGACCTGGATCGTGTTGGTGTCGCCGCCCTGCTTCAGGACCGGGATGTACACGGAGCGCTGGCCATCCACGCGGACCAGGTTGGTCTGAATCTGCTGCGCGTCCTCGGCGTGTCCGATGTCCGCTACGCGCACGGGGACTTGCCCAATGGTTTTGATGGGCAATTGATCGATCTCACTCACGGTGCGCAACTGGCTGTTGGTGTAGATGTTGTAATCCAATTGGCCGAGTTGGACATCGCCGGCGGGCAGAATCAGGTTGGCGCGGTTCAACGAGCGCACCGCATCCATCAGACTGAGCTGGTGGGCTTCGAGTTTGTACGGATCGGTGTAAACCATGATCTGGCGGTACCGGCCGCCAAACGGTTGCGGGACGCTGGCCCCGGGAACGCTGGCAATCTGGTTCCGAACCTGAAATTGAGCCAGGTCTCGGAGCGCCGTCTCATTCAGGCCCTCACCCTTGAAAGTCACCAGGCAGACCGGCAGGCTCGATGCGTCGAACTTGAGCACCACCGGCGGCAGCGTGCCCGGAGGAAGCCGGCGCAATTGCGCCATCGCCAGGTTGGAAATGGTGGTGACCGCCGAATCCGGATTGGTGCCGGGTTGGAAGTAAACCTTGATCACGCTGACGCCCGGCAGCGACCGCGATTCGATGTGCTCGATGCCGCTGCCCAGCGTGAAGAAGCGCTCGAACCGGCTGGTGATATCGGTCTCAATCTGCTCCGGCGGCATGCCGGAGTAAAACGTGGCCACCACCACCACCGGGATGTTCATGGCGGGGAACATATCCACCGGCATGCGCACCAGGCTGGTCACCCCGACCACTGCGATGATCAGGCACACGACCACGATGAAGTACGGATTGTTGATGGCGAAGCGGGACATAATATCGGCGCCGTTACGGCTGTGTAGCTGCCACCATGGAAGTCACCTTGGGGCGCACTTCCTCCCCCGGTTGCAAGGCGGCCCGGCCGCCGATCACCACCATGTCGCCCTCATTAAGGCCGGACAGGACTTCCACTCGGTTCGCGGTCTCCAGGCCCAGTGCGATCTTTCGCACCTCCACCCGGTTGTTTGGTGTAACCACCATTACCTGGCCGCTCGTTGAGGTTCCGTGAGTGCCGTTGGTAGCGGTGTTGTCGTTGTCCGCATCCACCGCCGTCACGGGAATCGCCAGCACGCCGGTGCGCCGCGCCAGTGAAAGATCCACCTCCGCGTACATGCCGGGTATCAGAATCAGGCCGGGATTCGGCACATCCACCTCGGTGTCCATAGTGCGGGTGGCCATCAACAGTTTGGCGGAAAAACGAGCCACCTTGCCCGGGAAGCTGCGGTTCAAAGTAGGAACGCGCACCTCCACCTGCTGCCCAATGTGAACGGTGGATACGGCCGATTCCGGAACCGGAAGAATCAATCGGAGCAGGCTGTTTTCGGAAAGCCGAACCACGGGCATAGCCTGGGTTTGCGATGCCGTGCCGGCCTGAATCATGGAACCCGTATCGGCGTACCTCTTGGTGATGACCCCTGTGAACGGAGCGGTCACGCGCGTGTATTCGGTCATGGTCTTCACCTTGGCCACGTCCGCGTTGTTGACGGAAACCTGTTGCCTTGCTGCGGCCAACGCCGAGTTCGCGGCGGATACCTGCGCTTCGGCGACCAGATATTTGCTCTGCGCGTCGTCGATTTCCTGCTGGGCAACCAACCCCGGACGCTTTTTCGAAACCTCAGTCAGCCGGTTATAGGAAAGTTGCGCGATATCGCGAGCCGCTTGCGCGCGCTGCAGTTCGTCTTTGGCATGCTGCACATCGGCTTGGCTGCGTTCCACCGCGGCGTCGGCCCTCCGCAGGTCGTCCGCCATTTCGGGAATCTCCAACGTGGCCAGAATCTGATTCTGCGTCACGTGGTCGCCCACGTCGACGTTGATCCGCTTGATGTATCCGGCAACCTTGGCCATGACGTCGACTTCCTGAAACGGCCTGAATTCGGCCGTGAGGACCAAGTCGTGCGTCAGGTTCTCAGTCGCGGCTCTGGCCACAGCCACCGTCGGAATCTCCCCGGCCTGCGCAGTTTGCGCGTGCGCGTTCTCCTGTTTGGAGCACGAGGAGGTCAACAGCGACGTGACGCCGATGCAAACGGCAAGGAAGGGAAGGATGAGTTTTTCCACGAGTTTCATGATTGAGTCAGGGGAGGCGCACTTAGCCATGAGCATAGGGGATGGCCTGCGTCGGCGGCCATACCCTGCTCCGGGTATTTTTAGGTGAATCGGGTCGTATCGCCATTGTTTGGTGGGGCAGGTTGCTAACTAGTTGCTAACCTGCGGCGGATTGGCAATCCGCTTGCCGGCAGTGTTCGCGCGGCTGCGACCTTCGGATAGACGCCTGCATGCCGCGATCCTCTCCGCCCCGGCGGCTCCGCACACGGCGTATATTGGTCTTTGAGGCTTGGTTCCGCTAAATGCCCAACACCCTGCCCGCGATTTTCTTCGGCCACGGCAATCCCATGAATGCCCTGCTCCAGAACGGGTACACCGAGGCCTGGCGGCGGATCGGGCAAGAAACGCCACGGCCCAAAGCGATCCTGTCCGTCTCTGCCCATTGGTTTGTCCCGCAGACGGGCGTTACCGTCATGACGGCGCCCAGGACCATCCACGATTTTGGAGGATTCCCGCGGGAGTTGTACCAGGTCCGCTATCCCGCGCCCGGCGATCCGGCCCTGGCCCGGCGCGTCCAAAAACTGCTGGCTCCATTGCCCGTGACGCTTGATGAAACGTGGGGCTTGGATCACGGCACCTGGTCCGTGCTGTGCCACGTGTATCCCGAGGCCGACGTTCCGGTGGTGCAACTCAGCATTGACGAAAGGCAGCCCGCCTCCTTTCATTTCGAGTTAGGTCGAAAGCTCGCGCCCCTGCGCGACGAGGGCGTGTTGATTGTCGGCAGCGGCAACCTCGTGCATAACTTGCACGCCTATGCCTGGGGACGGCACATGCCCGATCCCTACGATTGGGCGGTTCGCTTCGAAGCGGAAGCGCGCAGCATGCTGCTGGCCGGCGAATACCAACCGCTCCTCAACTACGAGAAGCTCGGGCCGGACGCTCTGCTCTCGGTACCGACGCCCGATCATTACCTGCCGCTGCTGTATGTGATCGCCACCAGGCAGCAAGGTGAGATCGTCACGTTTCCGGTCGAAGGCGTGGACGGTGGCTCGATCTCCATGCTGTCGGTGCAGGTCGGCGCATAGATTAGATTACAACAGCCCCCTTAACCCGGCCACCCGCAACGACCGATCTACCTAACCCCATTAAGTTCACTTAAGGGGTGGCGTCCCGACACTTCCCAGAAGCCCGTTTTGAGGGAGTGTGGGGCACTTCGACGGAAAGCACTTTGAATTAGCGGGCAGGCTTTAGCCGCCTGTCGGACGTAAACGGCCGAGGCGGGAAGAAGCGAATCTTAGCGAAATTAGGATGAGCCGGATTCAGCAGGTAGTTTCGCTCACTCGGAACAATAACCGAAGGCACAGACAGCACCGCCGTAGCTCCGCTCTTTATCCAATCCGTTCCGAGGTCCTGGGTTTTCTTCGAAGGTACTAGGCTGCTCCAATTCGGAGGTAAATCTGATTCTTCAACCGTCTGTATTGTAAGGCTATTCGGGATTCTGGCTTGCACGACAATCATGTCGGTTGGAAGTAGCCGCCACGGGTGTTCCAAGCCAACGAAAGGCCGCGTCTCCGTCGCCAAAAACTTCCGTTGCTCTTACAACGGCCTTCGTAAGTTCCTCCGGATTAGCCTTGAGAACCGCCGTTGCAGACTTTCGGCGAGGCAGCACGTCTGCCGCAACGATGAAATCCGTGGACAGCAGCCGCACGTCATCGTTAACAGGAACGATCCTCCCAGACCGCCTTGATCGGGCCCCTTTTCTCACCTTCGGCATCGATTCAATTCTACCTCTGTCCGCGTCCGGCCGCCGAGGTGCAGACCTGCCGCTGCCCCAAAGTCGCCTTCTGGGAGATTGCCGCTCACAACCGCGGGTGAGCGACCCCTGCTATCTGCGCGAGAATCAGACTAGGCCTCTGGAACGCCCCTTTTTCTCGCTCGTCCACCGGCAGCACGCGACGCGACTTCAGCGTATACTGAGTCGAGGGGAAGCAATTGGCTACCGTTACCAAACAACGACGGCGTCCCGCTACGCTGGCCAGAGGGAAGAACGGATCGAAGCCCCGCGATGCTGCGGAGTTCGCCGCCGGCTCGCTGGAGACTGAATTGGCAGCCATTGGAAAGGCAGTGCCGGCGGGAGAATGGGCCAAAGTCCCCGTCGACTATTTCGCCAACCTCGATCACTACCTCCACGGCGCGCCGAAAAAGAAGTGAGGCTGGTTTTCGCGGACACGCTTTACTGGGGCGCGATCCTTCATCCACTGGACCAGTACCGTGCACTGGTGATCCAGGTGCGGGAGGCGCTCGGGGACATCCGACTGGTCACAACGGATGAGGTGCTAACCGAACTACTGGACGGGTTAGCCGAGCGCGGCCCGCACCTGAGAGAGGCGGCCACTCGGGCGATCCGTACGATATTGAGCGACCGGAGGGTAACTGTCCATCCGCAATCGCGTGCGTCTTTCCTGGCGGGCTTGCGTTTGTACGAGCAACGCAACGACAAGGGCTACAGTCTGGTCGACTGCATCTCCATGACGACCATGCGACGCCACAGAATCTTGGAAGTTCTGACCAACGACCACCATTTCACACAAGAAGGCTTTGAGATCATCCTGCGTTGAGCGCCGCCTGCC
>Ga0209067_10002025_pt1 | contig 12105 bp, 13 predicted proteins | sample ColStrG_CSR_2013_FD_187199 | JGI IMG/M metagenome (GOLD analysis project Ga0209067, IMG submission 187199) | Freshwater sediment microbial communities in response to fracking from Pennsylvania, USA - Cold Stream Run_MetaG_CSR_2013 (SPAdes)... | ecosystem: Environmental > Aquatic > Freshwater >... | reverse complement strand
ATCTTACGGACCACCGACGCGTCACGGTCCGCCACGTAGACGTTGCCCGCCCCATCCACCGCGATTCCCATGGGGAGAAGGAACTGCGCATTGGTGGCCGGACCGCCATCGCCCGAGTAGCCGGCTTGCCCGTTGCCCGCGATGCGGGTGAGGGTTCCGCCGCTATCCACCTTGAACACGGAATGCAGGCTGGAGAAATAGACGTTGCCGGAGGAATCTACCGCCACGCGCGCCGGGTCCCCTATGGAAGCCCTGGCCGCGGCCATGGGCGTGGGAGGCGGCACGCCACCGGCAATGGTGGAGACGATATACTGCTGCCCCCACACCGCGCCGGTTAACAGGAGATACCCGAGTGAGAAGGGGGCCCGAACCATGACATACCAGGGTAACGCATGCTTCAGCTTGCGTGAGCGTGCGTTACCACACCATCCGTAAGCGCAATTGCCGGAGGTCCTTCAGAAAAACATCAGGCCGCAACGCCTCCAACTCTTCCGGTGGTGTGATTCCGGTTTGCACGGAAATGGCGCGGATGCAGTTCTCGCGCGCCGCCAGGATATCGGCGGGGGCGTCCCCGATCAGCGAAACCGGCGCCTCGCGGGTGATCCAGCCCCTTTGATGGGCTTCGCGGACGGCGATCCTCACCAGGCCGCCGCGCGTGCGGGCCATCTCGCCGAACGCGCCGAATCGGAAGTACTCGCGCAGTCCCGCCCGTTCCAGTTTGCGCCACCCGATGCGAGTCAGGTTGCCGGTCACCAGGCCGAGCAGGATGCCGCGGCGCGTGAGCTTTTCGAGAGCTGGTTCCACTCCCGGGCAATGCTTCCCCGCCAGCCGGGGGCAGACACGCAGGTAATGGCGTTCGGCGGCACGCAGAACCTCCGGCATGGCCTCGCGGATGGCGGCTCGCTTCGCGCCGGCCGTGCGCATCATGATCGCCAGGATGTCGGGGTCCAGCATCCCCTGCACCGGGATTCCATCCGTAGTGGATTCCAGGCCCGTGACCCGCCGCACCGCGTGTACCAGGGCTTCGCGATGGTGCGGCCCGGCGCGGCGCACCAGAGTGCCATCGATATCGAAGAGGGTGAGAGCGCGATAGGTCACGATGAACTGCAATCATAGCAGGGGCCGGTACAATGGTTAGGTGCCGCATTCGAAATTCCGCGTGGGCCTGGTGCAGATGGCCTGCTCGCTCGACCCCAACGAAAATCTGGCCAAGGCCGAATGGCGCATTCGGGAGGCCGCGGGTAAGGGTGCGCAGATCGTCTGCGTGCAGGAATTGTTTCGCTCGCAATACTTCTGCCGCGAGGAGAAGCAGGAGTTTTTCGACCTGGCCGAGCCCATCCCCGGCCCCACGTCGGAGAGCTTCACCAGGCTGGCGGCTGAGTTGCGGCTGGTGATCGTCGGGTCGGTCTTCGAGCGGCGCATGGCGGGTGTTTATCACAACACTGCGATGGTGATCGACGCCGATGGCGCCCTGCTAGGCCTCTACCGCAAGATGCACATCCCGCACGACCCGTTATTTTACGAGAAGTATTACTTCACGCCGGGCGACCTCGGTTTCCGCTGCTTTGACACGCGCTACGCGCGCGTGGCGCCCTTGGTCTGCTGGGACCAGTGGTATCCCGAAGCCGCGCGGTTGGCAGCGCTTGCGGGCGCGCAGGTGCTGTTCTACCCGACTGCAATCGGCTGGCAGCCTCCGGAGAAGAAGGAGTACGGCGTGGCGCAGCACGACGCCTGGCGCACCATCCAGCGCTCGCACGCCATCGCCAACGGCATTTACGTGGCCGCGGTGAACCGCGTTGGCTACGAAGGCCCGCCGGTGAAGGGAATCGAATTCTGGGGCGCGTCATTCGTCGCCGACCCGTACGGCAAGGTTCTGGCCGAAGCCTCGCACGATGGGGAAGACACTCTGATTGTGGAGTGCGACCCGAGGCTGATCGAAGAAGTCCGCCGGAACTGGCCGTTCTTCCGCGACCGCCGGATCGACGCCTACGGGGCCATCACCAGCCGGGTGATCGATTGAAGACGCGGACCCCGCACAATCTCGGCTTCCGTATGCCGGCGGAGTGGGAGCCGCACGAGGCCACGTGGATCGCCTGGCCGCACAATCGCGAAGACTGGCCGGGACGTTTCGCACCCATCCCGTGGGTCTTCGGCGAGATCGTGCGCAACCTGAGCCAGGTGGAGCGGGTGCGCATCCTGGTCAAGGATGTGGCGCTCGAACAGCAGGCGCGGCGCGTGCTTGGCAAATTGGGCGCGCGGCTGGACGCGGTCGAGTTCATTCCGTGCCGTACCAACCGGGTTTGGACGCGCGACTACTGTCCGTTGTGGATCAAAAACCGCGCCGGCGAAGTGGCGCTGAGCTGGTGGCGATTCAACGGATGGGCGAAGTATGACGACTTCGAGTTGGATGCGCAGGTGCCAGATACGGTGGCGTTGCACGTGAAGCGGCCGGCCTGGCAGGCGGACATGGTGCTCGAAGGCGGCAGCATCGACGTGAATGGCAAAGGCCTCCTCCTCACCACCGAGGAATGCCTGTTGAGCCCGGTGCAGGCGCGCAATCCGGGAATGGGCCGCGCCGAGATCGAACGCAGGCTGCGCGACAACCTGGGCGCGACGCGCGTCATCTGGCTGCGCAACGGCATCGCCGGCGACGATACGCACGGCCATGTGGACGACCTGGCGCGATTCGTGGGGCCGGAAACCGTGGTGGTGGCGAGCGAGCCGGACCGGTCCGACGCGAACTACGAACCGCTGCGCGAAAACGCCGCCCTACTGCGTGCCGCGGGTCTGCGAGTGGTGAAACTACCGATGCCGCGTCCCCTGATTTTCGACGGGCAGCGCTTGCCGGCCAGCTACGCCAATTTCTATATCGCGAACGGTCTGGTGCTGGCGCCGACGTTCAACGACCCGAACGACCGCGTGGCGCTGGCGACGCTGGCGCGCCTGTTTCCGGACCGCGAGGTGGTGGGGATCCACTGCACGGAGTTGATCTGGGGTTTGGGCGCGCTGCACTGCATGACGCAGCAGGAGGCGGGAGGGGGTTGAGCTTCAGAGGCGCAAGCATGATTGACGTCGTGCTCGACACCAATGTGCTCGTCGCTGCCTTTCGCTCGAGTTTGGGCGCGTCCTTCGCCCTGCTACAGACCCTGGAGGGGAGGGTTTGGCGTCCGGTGGTATCACCGGCTCTTGCGTTCGAATACGAGGCGGTGCTGAAACGGCTTGCTCCGGAAATTGGCCTGACGCCTGCCAGACATCGATGATTTCGTCGAATACCTCTGCAGCCGCGCCAACCCGGTGCAGATCTATTTCCCGCTGGAGGCCAGCGTTGCGGGATCCAAACGATGATTGTATTCTGGAGGTGGCAGTTCGGGCACAGTCGGCTATAGTGACACATTCAACGCCAATGACTTCGCAGGCGCCGAGCGATTTGGAGTAAGGGTGATCCGTCCCAAGGACCTGTTGGCTCAGGTGTGTAGCCCCCGATGAACTTGACCATAAACGTTTCCGAGGAATTGTACCGGAGAGCTCTCGAGATTGCCTTGGCAGAGAAGGTGTCTGTAGAAGACCTGTTTGCATCGTCCCTTGAGGAGCGGATCGTTGAGTTTGACCGCCTGAAGGAAAGAGCTCGCAGGGGAAGCTACGAAAGATTCCGGCAGGTGATGTCCAAGATTTCTCCCGTCGAACCGCCGGAATCGGACAGGTTGTAGGCTCTCTCAGTACAAGAGTGCCGCGCCGCTTCAGGGAGTTCCCACGAACTCGAACTCGCGAGGCCCAGTTTGCGGTCGTTCCGCCGAGATTCCGGCAAGATTGGGGAAAGATCGCTACTCGTAGCGCAAGGAAGTTACCGGATCCACCCGGACGGCACGGCGCACGGGGCCGAGCGTGGCGACGATCCCAGTAGCTGTCAGCACGCCCACAACTGCGGCGAGGCTCCACGGGTCGCCGGCGCCCAGGCCCTGCACAAAGAAAAGGGCCAGCGGCTTGGTGACGAAGAGCGCGATCAGCAGGCCCAACGCCGAGCCGGTGAGGAGCAGTTTGGCCGATTCCGTCAGCACGAGGTGGGCGATGCTGGCCCGAGTAGCGCCAATGGCGATGCGGACGCCGATCTCGCGGGTCCGGCTGGCCACCGAGTAAGCCGTCACGCCGTAAAGGCCGATGGCGGCGAGAAGCAGCCCGAGAATGCCGGTGCCGCCCATCAGAACGGCGCCGACCTGGCTCGGCAGGAACGCCAGCCCGATACTGGAATACAGCGTGCTGACTTCGATGCCCGCGCCGGGCTCCACCTGGCGTAAGGCCCGGCGAACCGCGGGCAGTTGAGTGACAGGCGGAGTGGCGGAGCGGAGAACGAACTGAATCTGCGGGCGGTCGTTGTCAATCTGCGCCAACGGTTGGTATAGCTGGGGTTGGTCGTCTTCGCCAATCGTCAAGTTCTTGGTGCCGGCCACCACGCCCACGATCTGGTGGAGCGTTTTGCCTTCGCCCCAGAGGAACGCAGTCCCAACGGCGTTCTGGCCGTCCAGATACCGTTCGGTGAAGGTCTTGTTGACCACCACCACCTTTGGACCGTCCCGGTCGCCGGCAGTGAAGGCGCGGCCGGCAAGCAGCGGGATGTCCATGGCAAGGAAGAAGTCGGGCGACACGGCATTCCAGTGGAAGCGCGCGCGTTTCTTCTGGCCTGTCCGCGGGAAGGTCAGCTCGCTGAAGAAATGGGTGTTGTCGGTGAACGGAACGATCCGTGCCGCAGCGGCGGCCTCGATGCCCGGCAGGGCTTGAAGCTGACGCAGCGCCTCAGTGAAGTAGGCGTTGAGGCGAGCTTTGTCGCGGTATTGTACGGGAGGCAGGTGGACCTCCGCGCGCAGCGTCCGGCGCAGGTCGAACCCAGGGCTGGTGGCATGGGCCAACAACAGGTTGCGAAGGAACAGCGACCCGGTAACGAGAACGATCACCGAGACGGCGATCTGGGCGATCACCAGGCTGCGGCGCATCCACAGGCGGCGCTCGGCACGATGCAGCCTTGCAGCCAGGGAGTCCTTGACCGACTGCCAGGCGGGGAACAGCCCGCAAACCACCGTGGCGGCAACGCCCAACACCGCGGCATACGCAACCACGCGCCAGTCGGGCTCAATCTGAAGGTGGATCGGAATGGGAATCGGGAGTTGAATACTGGCCAGGAGCTTGGCCACGAGCTCAGCCAGGAAAAATCCGATGCCCGCGCCGCACAGCGAAAGCAGCAGGCTCTCGGCCAGTAATTGTTGCAGCAGTCGTCCGCGACTGGCGCCCAGCGAAAGCCGGATGGCGATCTCCTGGCGGCGGTTGGAAGCCCGGACCAGCAGCAGGCCGGCGACGTTGACGCAGGCGATCAGGAAGACCAGACCCACCAACGCCAGAAGCGCCAGGAAGAAGAGAGCCACCAGCGTCCCGTCATTATCCCTCACCAGCCGTGCCAAGCCCGCCAGCGGAGTTACGCGCAGGCCGTTCGCATACTTGTACCGTTCCGGCATGGATTTGTCCAAACGTTCCGCCAGCACCTGCAGCGCCGCACGCGCCTGGCCGAGAGTCATTCCGGGCTTCAGCCGGGCGTAAATCTGGAGGATGGTGTCATCAAGGTATCGCGGCAAATAAACGTCGGGGGTAAGACCATAGCCCAGCAGCGTGCGGTGGGACTCGGGCAGCACACCCAACACTGTATAGCTGCGGCCGTCCAAATTGATGGCGCGGCCCACCACGGACGGATCGCCATTGAAATGTTTTTGCCAGAAATGGTAGTGGAGAACGACGACATCGCCTGGGTCCCCTTCGGCAAAACCGCGGCCGTGAGCCACGGGGGCTCCCAGCGCGGTGAAGTAGTTCCTGGTGGTTTGCACGCTGAAGATGCGGTGTGTCTCCCGGCCGTCGTTCCAGTTGATGAAGGTCTCGAAGTTCTCGCCAACCACTTCCTGGAAGGCGCCACTCTGGCGGAGGAAGTCGATGACCTCCGGTTTCGAGTGGCTGTTGCCGGCAAGGTGGACCGCGATCCAGGACGAAGGATCCGCCAAGGAGGGACGGCTCAGCAGGAACTCGACAGCGATCGAAAACATGGCAGCGTTGACGCCAATGCCGAGGCCCAGCGAGAGCAGAGCACTCAGTACGAAGCCCGGACTGCGCCGGAGCGAACGCAGCGCGTATCGAAGATCGCGGCCGATGTTCTCGATCGGGTTGAAACGCCAAAGGTCGAAAGCATGCTCCTTGATGACGGCGGTGTTGCCCAGGCGGATCGGGTTGCCGTGGGCCTCGGCCATCTCGCGATGGAAGGCCAGTTCAGCTTCGAGGTCGGCCTGGAGCGACCGGCGGCGAAAGAGTTTGAGCAGCAGACGGCGCATGTCGGTCACCTCGCAAGCACGCGGTCAACGGCGACGGACAGGCGGCTCCATGTCTCCTGGTGCCGCGCCATCAATTGCCTGCCGCGCCTGGTGATCTCGTAGTACTTGGCCTTCCGGTTGTTCTCCGAGAGCCCCCATTTGGCGGCGATGGCGCCGTCCAGCTCAAGCCGGTAGAGCGCCGGATACAGGGACCCCTCTTCCACGCGCAGCGCTTCATCGGAGAGCAGGTGGATAGTTTGCGCGATCGCATAGCCATGCATCTTGCCCCGCGAGAGCGCGTGAAGGATGAGCAGATCGAGGGTTCCCTGAAGAAGGGTTGGGGTCGCGGATTTGGCCATGAGCCCTCCTATGACGATCTAGGTTAGTGTGCCACGTCTGCCCCTAGATTGTCAAGGGGAAGCGGCATGAGCATGAGCATGTGCATGTGGCGGCGCCGGGCGATCAGGGCATTGACGCGCACCCCCGGCGGGCGCCGAGGTTGCGGGCCCCGCGGCCAGGCTGGTATACTGAACCTTTCGGAAGGCGAGGGAGATTTTTGTCTTATGGCACAAGTTTGCGAGATTTGCGGGCGGGGGCCTCAGTTCGGCAACCGGATCAGCCATGCCCACAATGTCACTAAGCGGCGTTGGAACGTCAACCTGCAATCGGTTCGCGCTCTCGTGAAAGGCGCCAGCCGCCGCATGAAGGTTTGCACCTCCTGCATCCGCGATGGCAAAGTCCAAAAGGTCGCTTAAGACAGCTTTCAGCACCGAGAGGTGCAAGAAATCCTGAGTCACCACCGCCCCGCGAGTGCGTTGCGGCGCCTCGCCGCCGCCAATCCTCAAAATTGGGGAAACAACGCGGTGCCGGCTTCCACCCCAAGGGCAACCGTCAGGACAGAAATCACGGGCCAAAGCGCGCGCGCGGTCGAGTGACCGAAGAGCATACCGGATTTGGTTGAGCAGCATCATGGGTAAAGCGGGTGCAATCCGGACGCCAACGGCAAATGCTTATCCATCAATAGGCTATACTCCCTCAGTGTCCATTTCTGGGGCGTACCGGCGGCGCTGGCATCACGATCCCAGCCCTGGCAATGGGTCATATCACGCAGCCCACCGCCGAGTTTGCCTTCAACTAACTGATAATAGAAGTTGCCCCTTTGGTAGCCGGGGTGCATGATTAGACAGGTTCCGAGGTACAACTATGTTTCGATTCGATCAATTGATCCGCCGTGACATGATCGTTCGCGATGTGAAACAACGTCATCCTGAAACCATCCCGATTTTTGAGCAGTTGCACTATCGCGCGGCGTGCGACGACTGCGATATCGAAACCGTAGCCCGCAAGAACGGACTCAAGGTCCTGGACGTGGTGGAAACGTTGAATCAGGCCGCGTTCGGATCAAAGGAAACGGAAGGCCATGCTCGCAACCAATAAACCCGCCCGCAAGAAACTGCGCCAACACCGCAATCAACCGCTGGATGTGTTCTTTTCACCGAAGACCGTAGCCGTCATCGGCGCCACCGAGAACCCCGGCACCGTGGGACGAACCCTGCTGTGGAACCTCGTCACCAGCCCGTTCGGGGGCACGGTCTATCCCGTGAACCCGAAACGGCCGAGCGTTTTGGGAGTGAAGGCCTATCCCTCGGTCTCGGAAATTCCGGAGCAGGTGGATCTGGCCGTGGTGGTGACCCCGCCGCCTTCGATCCCCGGCATCATCCGGGAGTGCGGCGAAAACGGCGTGCAGGGCGCCATCGTGATCTCGGCCGGCTTCAAGGAAGTCGGGCCGGAAGGCGCCGCGCTGGAACAGCAACTACTTGCCGAGGCGCGCGCTGGAGGCATCCGGGTGATCGGTCCGAACTGCCTAGGCGTCATGGCCCCACTCACTGGAATGAACGCCACCTTCGCCACCACCATCGCGCGGCCGGGGTCGGTTGGCTTCATCAGCCAGAGCGGGGCGCTGTGCACCGCCGTTCTCGACTGGAGTTTGAAGGAAATGGTGGGCTTCAGCGCCTTCGTCTCGGTTGGTTCCATGGTGGACGTGGGCTGGGGCGATCTGATCTATTACCTGGGCAACGATCCCAGAACGCGGTCGATCGTAATCTACATGGAATCCATCGGCAATGCCCGGGCCTTCCTTTCGGCTGCACGCGAGGTGGCGCTCAACAAGCCCATCATCGTGATCAAACCGGGCCGGTCGGCCGCCGCGGCCAAGGCCGCCGCATCGCACACTGGCGCGCTTACTGGCAGCGATGAAGTGCTGGAAGCCGCCTTCCGGCGCAGTGGCGTGCTGCGGGTCAATAACATTGCCGACCTGTTCTACATGGCGGAAGTCCTATCCAAGCAGCCCAGCCCCAAGGGACCGCGCCTCACCATCGTCACCAACGCCGGCGGCCCGGGCGTGCTGGCCACCGACGCCCTGATCATGGGCGGCGGCGAACTGGCCGAGTTGACGCCCGAAACCATGGAGGCCTACAACGCCGTCCTGCCCTCCACCTGGAGCCACAACAACCCCGTGGACATCATCGGCGACGCCTCTCCGGAGCGCTACGCCAAAGCGCTCGAGATTGCCGCCAAGGACCCCAACAGCGACGGCATGCTGGTGATCCTCACCCCGCAGGCCATGACCGACCCAACCCGCATCGCCGAGCAGTTGAAGCCCCTGGCCAAGCAGGAAGGCAAACCGGTGCTGGCAAGCTGGATGGGCGGCGTGGATGTAGCGGCCGGCGAAGCCATTCTCAACCAAGCCAACATCCCGACCTTCCCCTATCCCGACACAGCCGCCCGCGCCTTCAATTATATGTGGCGGTACAGCTACAACCTGAGGGGGTTGTACGAGACGCCGGCCCTGCCGGAGGATTCCGATGTCTGGTCGCCGGACCGCAAGCTGGTGGACAGCATCGTTCAAAAGTCGCGCGCCGAAGGCCGCACCATCCTCACCGAGTTCGAATCCAAACAGGTGCTCAGCGCCTACGGGATTCCGACGGCCCAGACCGTGATTGCGGCCGATGCCGCCGCGGCGGTCAATGCCGCCAGCCAGATCGGTTACCCGGTGGTGCTGAAACTGTATTCGGAGACCATTACCCACAAGACCGATGTCGGCGGCGTGCAGTTGAACCTGGGTTCCGCTGAAGCCGTGGAACGGGCCTTCCTCGCCATCCAGAATTCGGTCACGGAGAAGGCTGGAGCGCAGCATTTTCAGGGCGTAACTGTGCAGCCCATGATCAAACTCAAGGACGCCTATGAGCTGATCATAGGTTCCAGCCTGGATCCGCAGTTTGGACCTGTATTGCTGTTCGGAAGCGGCGGCCAGTTGGTGGAGGTCTTCAAAGACCGGGCCCTGTCTCTGCCTCCTCTCAACAGCACGCTGGCGCGCCGCATGATGGAGCAGACCAAGATTTACAAGGCGCTCGAAGGCGTGCGCGGCCGGCGGCCGGTGGATCTGGAGGCGTTGCAGGTGCTGATGGTGCGCTTTAGCGCATTGGTGGCGGAGCAGCGATGGATCAAAGAGATCGATATCAACCCGCTGCTGGCGTCGCCGGACGGGCTGATTGCGCTCGATGCCAGAGTGGTGGTGCATGGGCCGGAAGTCAAGCTGGAAGACATTCCGAAATCGGCCGTCCGCGCCTATCCCAACCGCTACGTGGCGCCCTGGACCATGAAGGATGGAACCAGCGTCATGGTGCGGCCCATCCGTCCGGAGGACGAACCGGCCATGGTGCGTTTCCACGAGACGCTGTCCGAACGCAGCGTGTACCTGCGCTACTTCCATCTCATGAACCTGGAGCAGCGCACCACCCACGAGCGCCTGACGCGCATCTGCTTCATCGACTACGACCGCGAAATGGCACTGGTAGCCGAGCACCGCAATCCCGACACCGGCGAGCCGGAGATTCTGGGAGTCAGTCGCATGATGAAGATCTTCGGCACTACCGAGGCCGAAGTCGCCGTGCTGATCAGCGACAAGTGCCAAAACCGGGGTCTTGGCAAAGAACTGCTCGGCCGCCTGATCATGGTCGGCGCCGACGAACACCTCACGCGGCTCACGGCCGACATCCTCCCAGACAACCGCGGCGTGATGCGCATCTGCGAGAAGCTCGGTTTCAGCTTGAAGCATTCGCTGGAAGACGAAGTAGTGCGGGCGGAGTACAAGCTGTAGGCGAATTTGGGCCTAGCATGGCCCGGATTTTGAGTTAACTTGTTGATTCCAGGTAAAAACACGGGCCACGTTGGCCCGGATTTCCGGTTGCGCCCGCGCTCGCGCGGACCCCGCGCCGGCCCTACCGCAGCCCTCCCTACTTCTTGGGAAACGTGAACTCGCCCGAGGGAGCCCGTTGCTTGAGTCCTGTGACGCGGCCCTCCACCACCACAAATTCCAGCGTCTCGTCGGAGAACTGGGGCGTCCGGAATGTTAGGCCTTTCAACTGAGTCAGCGGAATTGCGGGTTGCCCGGGCAACACCAGCGCTAGTTTGCCGTCCGGCGCCGCAGTGACCTGGATCTTCACGCCGCCGGGAGTTTCATGAGCTCCCGGCATCTGCGACAGCAACTTCGGATCGATGGTCTCGGGCTTCCGGACGAATACGCTTCCCCGAAAGACATGACCACCTGATCGATGTCGCCCTGCGGGTTGGTACGGAAGTTTACCGACCATTTTCCGTCTATCTCATCGTCCGGCGTGTCAAATCGGTCGTAGTGAAAGCGGGTCATAGGGAAGCGCATCTTATGAAAGTCGAACTGTAGTTGGTTGTCCTTTAAACCCAAACTTTGAATGGTGGCCACAACAGCAAATATTTCCATGGACAGCGGGGCGTGACCTACTATAGCTTCGTAAATAATCAGTTCGCAGGCATTCACGGTATTGTGATTCCGGGGACGCTGGGCGAGTCTCCTCATCTGCTGGACGGCTTAATGGAGCATCAAACCGAACTGCCACCCGTCCAATTGATCACAGACACAGCCGGCTATTCGGATCTTGTGTTCGGGCTGTTCTGGCTGCTGGGTTTCCAGTTCAGTCCGAGGCTGGCGGACTTGGGCGAGACCCGATTGTGGCGGATCGATAAGAACGCTGATCACGGGGCTCTCAACGGTATTGCACGCAATTGCATCAAGGGCGATTCGATCAGCAGCCATTGGGACGAGCTCCTTCGTGTGGCTGGGTCCTTAAAACCGGGAACGGTGAAGCCCTCCGAGTTAATTCGCGGGCTGCGGCGCGGCCAGACAGTCTCGACGCTCGGCCGCGCCATTGGAGAGTTGGGGCGGATTCCAAAGGCGCTGCACTTGTTGAACTACGTGGCTGACGCCGGCTATCGCCGTCACTGTCTAACTCAATTGAACCGTCAAGAAGGGCGGAACGGCCTCGCGCGGCGTCTGTTTCACGGGCAGAAGGGCGAACTGAGACAGCGATATCGGGAAGGGCAAGAGGATCAACTCGGCGCACTGGGTCTGGTAGTCAATGCGCTCGTCTTGTGGACCACGCGCTACATGGACGCAGCTTTGACATCTTCGTTCGAACGGGGTCGTTGTGAAACTCGAGGATGTGGCCAGGCTGTCGCCGTTGGGCAGCAAGCACTTTAAGGTGCTCGGGCGCTAACACTTTGACGTCAACGATGCTGTTCGGCGGGCGGAACTGCGACCCCTCCGCGACATGCGGGCCTTCGAACAGGAACTCCTTGCATTTTGGGGGCTTTAGCGCAACTTTTCGTTCCAGCTGGGTATCCCCTTGACTCAGGTAGCCCCAATATGTAGTATGCGGGGATGGTGGAAGAA
>Ga0209067_10002024_pt1 | contig 12108 bp, 15 predicted proteins | sample ColStrG_CSR_2013_FD_187199 | JGI IMG/M metagenome (GOLD analysis project Ga0209067, IMG submission 187199) | Freshwater sediment microbial communities in response to fracking from Pennsylvania, USA - Cold Stream Run_MetaG_CSR_2013 (SPAdes)... | ecosystem: Environmental > Aquatic > Freshwater >... | reverse complement strand
CTCATAGGTGGGGCGGAGGCCACGTTGGACGCGTTGCGCCAGCTCGACTTCGACATCCCGTTCTACCTCGTCGGCTCGGTGAATGTCGCCACCGTGCGCGGTTGGCCGGTCATCGTCACGTTGCGTCCCCGAGCCAATGACGCGGATCGCCACGGGATCGCGCAAGCGGAGACGGAACTGGTCTCGTCGGCGAAGGCCACCTTGAACGCGCTCAACCGGTACCTGTCGCAGCTCGAGAACTTTTCGTAGGGCCGTCGTCGCTCGGTAGCGACGACGAAGGGATAGTGAGTTGACCTGTAAGCGGGGTTCTGTGCGTCTCTGACGAGACGCGGTGGCCATCCATCTCAGCGATCCACCTTGGGATGTCCCTCGCGGGACTCGCGGGCCGCGTTCCCATGTTTGATCTTGCTCCGGGTGGGGTTTGCCGAGCCGCCCCGGTCACCCGGGACGCTGGTGCGCTCTTACCGCACCGTTTCACCCTCACCTGATCCCCTCGCGGGGCCATCGGCGGTCTGTTCTCTGTGGCACTGTCCTGCACGTCGCCGCGACTCACGTTTCGCGAGCACCCTGCCCTGTGGAGCCCCGACTTTCCTCACGTCTCGTCACCGAGTCGTGCGACCACCCGGTCAACTCACTATCCTCACCCAGTTTGACACAGGTGAAGGTGCCCGACAACTGCCCCGCGCGCCGGGGCCGGCCCGCTAGCCTCGCATCGTGGTGAGCGACGACACTTCGAGTGAGGCCGTGCTGGAGGTGGGCCAGTTCTACGACCTGGTGACCTCGCACCTCGAAGCCGCCTTCGGCCGGCGCCAGCCGCGCTGGATTCGTGGGGAAGTCGCCAAGGTATTCGAGAAGGGTCATCTCTACCTCGATTTAGTCGACGCCGGGTCGGCGTCGTCGGACGCGAAACGACCGGTCCTCAACGCCCACTGCTGGACATCGGTGTGGGGGCCGCTCAAGCGGCGCCTCGCCGATGAGGGCGTGTCGCTCAAGCCCGGGGCCATCGTCGCGGTCTACGGGTACGTGGACGTGTACGCGCCCCAAGGAAAGATCGGCTTCACGGTCAGCGCGATCGACACGGCGGGCCTCTTGGGCGACGTGGCGCGACGTCGACGAGAACTCATCGAGCGTCTGGGGGCCGAGGGGCTGCTCGAGGCCAATCAGCGCGTGCCGCTGTCGGCCGTGCCGTTGCGCGTCGGACTGGTCGCCAGCCCGGGGACCGAGGGTTTCAATGACTTCACCGGCCAACTCCTCAACAGCGGGTACTCCTTCGACGTGCGTCTCGTCACCACCCTGGTGCAGGGCGACCAGGCCCCCGGTCAGATCGTGGCCGCCCTGGCGGCCCTCGACGAACTCCATCTCGACGTCATCTGCGTGGTGCGCGGTGGAGGGTCGAAGGGTGATCTGGCGTGTTTCGACGATGAGCGGGTGGCGCGCGCCATCGCCACCTCGTCCACTCCGGTGTGGACGGGCATCGGCCACACCGGCGACGAGTCGGTGGCGGACCTGGTGGCCCACACGCGCGCCATCACGCCGACCAAGCTGGGCGAGGAGCTCGTGACGAGAGTGAGCGCGTGGGACCAGCGCTACGTGCGCGGCCCGGCGCAACGCATCGAGACCTCGTACCAGGCGGTGCTCGACGAGGCATCCGAATTCGTGGCCGAACGGCGCCGGACCATGATCTTCGCCGTGCGTGATCGACTGCGCAGCGAGGAACGCCACCTGGGCTCCGTGCGCGAACGGCTCCTGCTGGAGTCGCGTCACCTGCTCGCCGCGGCCACGGCGTCACTGGCCACGACACGGCAACTCCTGGCCGCCTACGATCCCCAGCGCCGCTTGGCGCAGGGCTGGTCCCTGGTGACGCGCCACGACGGTTCGGCCGTCGGGTCGCTGAGCGACGTCGCGCTCGGTGACACCGTGACGGTGCGCGTCAGCGATGGTCGATTCGACGCAACGATCACCCAGAAGAATGGAGAGAGCACATGAGCAATCAATGGAATGACGCCGCCGAGGAGCTCAACGCCATCGTGGCCTCGTTCGACCTTGGCGAGGTCTCGGTCGATGACCTGTTCGCCAAGCTCGAACGCGCCACCCAGATCATCGAATCGCTGGAGGAGCGACTCACGGCCACCAAGGCCAAGGTGGAGGAGTTGGCGCCCCGGATTGCGCGAGTCGCCGCCAGTGAGTGAGCGGCTCTATTGGCGCCAGTTGTTGTCGGGCCGCGACTTCGCCACCCAGAGCCAGCTCGCGCGCCAGATGGCGAACTTCACCTACGTGGTGGGCGACGCCGTCACCCGCGAGGTCGTCCTGGTCGATCCGGCGTACGCGCCCGAGGAGTTGCTCGATCTGCTCGCGCGGGAGGATCTCAGCCTGGTGGGCATCGTGGCGACGCACTACCACGCCGACCATATTGGAGGCAGTCTCATGGGTCACGCGGTGCCCGGTATCGCCGAACTCGCGGCGCTCGTCGACGTCCCCGTTCACGTCCAGGCCACCGAGAGTACGTGGGTCACCCGGGGCACCGGTGTCGGGATCCCGCCGGTGCGCGAGCACGAGCCGGGGGCGACGTTGACCGTCGGTGAGGTGACGATCACGTTGCTGCACACGCCCGGTCATACGGCGGGGAGCCAGTGCCTCCTCGTCGAGGGACGGCTCGTGAGCGGTGACACGTTGTTCGTGAGTGGTTGCGGGCGCACGGACTTGCCGGGATCGGATCCGCGAGAGATGTACGTGTCGCTCCACGAGCGTCTCGCGGGGCTGCCCGATGACACCATCGTCTATCCCGGTCACTTCTATTCGCCCGAGCCCTTCGCCACTTTGGGTGAACTGCGCGCGCGCAACGCGGTCTTGGCCGAACGCCCACTGGACGAGTGGCTGGCGTACTTCGGATGACCCTGGGTCCGGGCGATCACGTCGTCGTCGTGGGGGCCGGGCTCGCCGGATGGCGCACGTGCGAGGAGCTGCGTCGCCACGGCTTCTCGGGGCGGCTGACGCTGGTGGGTGACGAGGCGGAGGCCCCCTACGACCGGCCGCCGTTGTCGAAGCAGGTTCTGCGGGGCAAGTGGGGGGTCGAGCACACGACGTTGGCCACGGCCGAGAAGATCGCGCAGAACCAGGTCGAACTACACCTCGACACCGCGGCCAGTGGTCTCGACGCCGCGCGGACCACCGTGCGCCTCGCGCACGGTGGCGTGGTCGCGGGTACGCACGTGGTGGTGGCGACGGGTGCGCGCGCACGTCGCACGCCCTGGTACTCAGCCGGACTCTACGAACTTCGCACGCGCCGTGACGCCGAGCGCCTGGTGGCGCGTCTGTCGGCGTTGTCACCGGGCGACGTGGTCGTGGTGATCGGCGCGGGCTTCATCGGCGCCGAGGTGGCGACGGCCCTGCACGAACGGGGACTGCGTCCCGTCGTGCTCGAGTCGTCGACGCGTCCACTGCTGCACGTCCTGGGGACCACGGTGGCGCAGTGGTTGGCGCCCCTGGCCTCCGCCGCGGGCATCGAACTGCGCACCGAGCAACGCATCGTCGACGTCGCCGTTGGCGACGGGGGCCGGGTCGAAGTGGCGTTCGACTCCGGTGAGAGCCTGCCGGCGGCGGCGGCGGTGGTGGGCGTCGGCGCGCAGCCCAACGTGGAGTGGCTGGACGGTTCGGGCCTGCTCATCGATAACGGGGTCGTCGTCGATGAGCACCACATGGCCGGCGCCCGGGTGGCGGCGGTCGGCGACGTGGCGCGCTTTCCCTACCACGGCGAGCTAGCGCGTATCGAGCACTGGCAGGTGGCCACCGACCACGCGAGCGCGTTGGCGCGTTACTGGACGACCGGCGACGACGGCGCGCCACTGGTGCCCTATTTCTGGTCGGATCAATACGGCAAGAAGATACAGATGCTCGGTCACCCCCGTGCCGACGACGAGGTGACCAAGGTCAAGGAGACCCCCGACGGACACTGGCTCGGGCTCTACCACCGCGCCGGACGGGTCACTGGTCTGGTGGCGTTGAGTCAACCCCGGGCGTTGATGCTGTCGCGGGGCCTGCTCGAGCACACCACGTCGCTGACCGACGCTCTCGCGCGAGCGCCCTGGGCGACGTAGGGTCGTTCGTCCCGCCGGCCCGAGGTCCTCGGGTGTCCGGCGCTAATTTGGACGCTATGGACTTCGAACTCAACGAGGAGTTGGCCGGACTGCGCGAGATGGTCCGCAGTCTCGCCCAGAGCAAGATCAAACCGCGCGCGCGCGAGATTGACCTCACCGGCGAGTATCCCCAAGATATCTTCGACGAGTTCGCCAAGGCCGAGTTGCTGGGCCTGTGCATCCCCGAGGAGTACGGCGGGTCCGGCGCGGGGATTCTGGGCCTGACGCTGGCCATCGAGGAGGTCACCAAGTATTCGAACGTGCTGGGCCTCATGCTGCTCCTGACCCGACTGCCGACGGGGCCGGTGATGATCGCCGGCACTCCGGAGCAGAAGAGAAGGTACTTGCCCGGTATCGCCTCGGGGGAACGGCGCGCGTCGTTCTGCCTGTCCGAGCCGGGGGCGGGGTCGGACGTCGCGGGGATGCGCACGCGCGCGCAGGCCGATCCCGACGTGGCGGGCGGCTTCCGACTGACGGGGGCGAAGTGCTGGATCTCGGGCGCGATGCAGGCCGATTGGTTCGTCGTCTTCGCCAAGACCGGCGATCCGTCGTCGCGCTCGCACGCCGACATCGGCTGCTTCGTCGTGCACGCCGATCAGGCGGGGGTGACCCGTCCGCGGGTGGACCACAAAATGGGCGTGCGCGGTATCGACACCGCCGACGTCGTGTTCGACGACGTCGCGGTGGGACCCGATCAGGTCATCAATGGGGGATTTCGTCTCATCATGCAGTCGCTCAACGCGATGCGACCCATCGTGGCCGCGCGCGGACTCGGCCTCGCCGAGGGCGCGTTGATGTACGCCATGGACTACGTCAAGAACCGGGCCGCCTTCGGCCAGACCATCGCCGACTTCCAAGGCATCCAGTGGGAGATCGCCAAGTGCGCCACCGAGATCGAAGCCGCGCGATTGCTGACCTACCGCGCCGCGTGGTTGGCCGACCAGGGAAAGTTCACCAAGGAGTTCGTGCCGCAACTGTCGATGTCCAAGTACTACGCCAGCGAGGTCGCGGTGAAGGCGTCGGGCCTCGCCGTGCAACTGCTCGGGGCCGCGGGTTACATGCAGGACCACCCGACGGAGATGTATTACCGCGACGCGCGTCAATTGACGATCGTCGAGGGGACCTCACAAGTCCAACTCGGCCTGATCGGTCGAGGCGTGCTGGCCGATGACCAGTGGTGGGACTAGCGGCCCAGGTTTAAATATTGACGACGGGGCAGGTCAGGGTGCGGGTGATGCCGGGGACCTTCTGAATGGCCCCCACGATGAACTTTCCGAGGTCGTCCACGCTCTCGGCGGCGCAGCGCACGATGACGTCGTAGGGTCCGGTCACTTCGAACGCCTCCATGACACCGGGCACGGCCCGGGTCGCCAGCACGACGGCTTCGCTCGAACCGATTTCGGACTGAATCAAGATGTACGCCTGCACCGACATGGGAGAACCTTTCACTTCGACTCCCTCTATCTTGCCGTGTGGACGCCCGAGGCGCTAATCCTCTCGAAATCGCTTGCCAATGTGCCACTGGTGACAGTGATCGCAGCGATACGCCGAGAGGTCGACACCGTTGAGGGTCCAGGAGAGTTGGGCCGCCGCGAGGGCCTCACTCTGAGTGCGGTACCGCTTCTTCGCGGTGCCCTCCTTGGTGAAGTGGCCGGCCACGCTGCCCAGGGGACGCGTGGCGAGGGCGGGACGACGGCGACGCTGTTTCACCTCACCGAACTTATCGGGCCGGTACAGTAGGGGTGGTGAGTACGCAACTCGAACAGGACCTCCAGGTCTCGTCCGTCGCGCACGTCGATGAGGGTGATCACGAACGATTCACCCACATCGTGCTCGAGGGATACACGCCGAAAAAGGGTGATTTCGTGCCATTGGGCAATTCGGTCGTCGAGGGCATCATCAATTCCTCCGCCGTCACCGCGCTGTGCGGCAAGGTCTGGGTTCCCGGTCGCGATCCGCAGAAGTATCCTTTGTGCCCCACCTGCCGCGAGATCGCGGTCGGGATGGGCTGGTCCCTGCCCGGGGCCTAAGCCGTCGCGACGGCTCCTAGGATGACCGGATGACTGCTTCTGGCCGCCTGCTGGTCTTACGCCACCACGACGAGGATCACCCGGGACTGATTGGCGAGGCCTTCGTCGCTCGTGGTTTCGAGCTCGACGTCGTGATGATGAACGAGAACACGCCCACCCCTTCGGTGCGGGGGTACGACATCCTGCTCATCCTGGGGTCGTCGAGTGCGGTGTACGACCACGAGGTCGAACAGGCGTGGTTCGGGCGCGAACTCGGCGTCATCGCCGAGGCGCGCGACCTGCACGTCCCGGTCCTGGGCATCTGCTTTGGCGCCCAGGCGCTGTGCCTCTTCCACGGGGGCAGTGTGGCGCGCGCTCCGGAACCCGAGATCGGCTGGTACCGCATCGACGCGGCGCCGGGACACGAGATCGAGGCCGGGCCCTGGTTCGAATTCCACTTCGATCGTTGCACGTTGCCGGACTCCGCGGAGTTGTGGGCGACCTCGCCCCGGGCGGTGCAAGCGTTCTGCGTGGGCGACAACGTCGGCGTGCAGTTCCATCCCGAGATTGACGATCACCAGTTGCGCGATTGGCTCGAATCGGCGGCCGAGAGCGCGCGCGACTTCGGCCACGACATCGACGAGCTGGTCGCGCAGACGGCGCGCGAAGTCCCGGCCGCTCGCGAGCGCGCCGCGCGGTTGGTCGACCTCTTCTTGCGCCACACTCGTCGCGGCGCCTTCTCCCCGGAACGAGCCGTCGAGCTTCAGTAGGCTGGACGGGTGAGTGGCCCCGTCGACGACTTGGTGACCGTGCGCGTGGAACGACCCGCGTCGGGCGGTGGGGTGGGTCACCTGGCCGACGGTCGAGTGGTCTTCATCCGCCACGGATTACCCGGTGAAGTCGTGCGCGCGCGACTGACGGACGAAACGAGCAAAATATCGCGGGCCGACGCCATCGACATCCTCGAGGCCAGTCCCGATCGGGTGAGCCCGGCGTGCGCTCACGCCCACCCCGGGGGGTGTGGGGGATGTGACTTCCAGCACGCGAACCTCTCGGCCCAACTGAACTGGAATAGCGCGGTCGTGCGCGACCACCTGCGGCGCATCGCCGGGGTCGAGCGCGACGTCTCCGTGGTCGCGCTGGCGTCGCCAGCCCACGCGCGCACGCGTTTACGTTGCGCCGTGGACGACGAGGGGGCACTCTCGCTTCGCCAATTCCGCCGCAATGACCTCGTGGCCCTGACCTCGTGCCAGGTGGCCGACCAAAGATTCCAGGCGGCGTTCGCGACGTCGTGGCCTTTCGCCGAGGAGGTGGAGCTGCGCGCCATCGGTGACGGCGAGCCCTTCGCCCTGGTGCAACGCCGGACCGACCGCGGCACGCTCTTTGAGATCTGCTCCCTGCGCGGTGAACCCCTCGAACCCTCCACCCACTCGCGCGTCGCGGTCGAGGGCCAGTACTTCTCGGTCTCGCCGCGCTCCTTCTGGCAGTCGCACCGCGACGCGCCGGCAACGTTGTTGCGTCAGGTGCTCGCCTTCGCCGACGTGGCGGCGGGCGACCACGTGGTGGACCTCTTCAGCGGCGTCGGGCTCTTCTCGATTCCCCTGGCGCGTCAGGTGGGACCCGGCGGCAAGGTGGTGGCGGTGGAATCGTCGCCCTACGCCGTTCGCGATGCGCGCAGCAACGGTGATGGACTGCGCCAGCTCAAGGTTCGTGAGTGGTCGGTGACCCCGCGTTCGGTGAACGACGCCGTCACCGCCGGTGACGTGGTGGTCGTCGATCCGCCGCGCACCGGACTGGCGCGGGGGGTCGCGGACGCCCTCATTCGACGCGGTCCGCGGCGGATCGTCTACGTGAGCTGCGACGCGGCGACCTTCGCGCGCGACCTGCGCGCCCTGACCGCGGGCGGGTATCACCTCGCTGATCTCGTGACTTTCGACCTCTTTCCCATGACCGAGCACGTGGAACTGGTCGCCCTGCTTGACTTGGGCGCCTAGAGGGACGAAAGTGCAGATGGGAACGGAAACGATTCGAACCCACGAAGGAGGTTGACCATGTCGATCAAGTTGGACCACCACCACCGCCTCACCGCTCAAAAACTCTTCGGGCACCCGATCAACCACAACATCCAGTGGATTGATGTCTGCTCGCTCCTCGGTCGCTTCGGCGACGTCCACGAGACGCATCGAGGGAACTGGGCCGTGACGGTGGAGGGCGAGACCACCTCCTTCGGTTCCACGCGCACGCGTGACCTGACCGAGGACCAGGTCATCAAGGTTCGACACTTCCTCGTCGCCGCCGGTCTGAGCGCGGAGGAACTCGCCGCGTAGGGCCGCTACCGTGGTGGACGTGAGCAGAGCCACGTACGTCCTGCTCCCGCCCTCCGAATCCAAAGAGCCCGGTGGTCGCGTCCGCGCGGCGCCGGGCCTCTTTGATGACGTCCTCGCGACCGCGCGACGCGACGTCCTCGCCGCCCTGGCCCCGGTGCTGGCGTCGGCGCCCGAGGACTTCGCTCGGGTGGCCAACGTGCGCGGCGCACTACTCGAGCGCGCCCGCGTGGCGACGGACCTGCTGGTCGCCGGTCGCGCCCCTACCTTGCCGGCGTGGCGACGCTACAACGGCGTCGTGTGGTCGCACCTGGACGCGGCGAGTCTCAGCCCCGCCCAGCGGCGTCGCCTCCTCATCCCCTCGGCGTTGTACGGACTCAACTGCGGCACCGACGAGGTCGCGGAGTACCGCCTCACGATGAAGGTCCGATTGGGTGATCTCGGCCCGTTGTCGGCGTTTTGGCGACCCCACCTGGTGCGCGCTCTCGACCTCGTGGGGCGTGCGACCATCGTCAACCTCTTGCCCAAGGAGCACGCCGCGGCGATTGGTGACGCCAGCGACCTCACGGCGCGCATGGTCACGGTCGGTTTCGTGCGCCACGACGGCGAGGGTGTGGCCGGACACGACGCCAAGGCGGCGAAGGGCGTCGTGGGTCGCCTCGTCGTCACCCAGGGACTCGCGGCCCTCGACGGGTTTCGCTGGCGGGGCTGGCGCGCTTCGCGTCAGGGCGACGACTACCAGGTGCGCGCCCCTCGACACTGAGACGTCACCTCGGTAGGCTTCGCCCATGAGCAGTGTCATCGTGGTCGAGGAGCGGTTGCGCACCACTGGCCTGAGCGTCACGCTGTGGCTGGTCACGGTCGTGATGCTCGCGGTCGAGGTGACGGTCCTAGCGGTGGCCGGGTCGCCCGGCAAGCAATGGGTGCCCATCGCCATCGTGGCGGTGGTGACGGTGGGGCTCATGGGCGTCAGCGTCGCGACGAGCCGCATCGTGGTGCGGGTCCTCGAGTCGTCGACGGGGCGCATCCTCGAGGTGCTTTACGGTCCCGGACCGCTCCTGCGCCAGGTCTTCACCCCCGAGGAGATCCTCGCCGCACGCGCCCAAAGTGTCACGGCGCTCTCAGTCGGGGGCTGGGGCTATCGCGGGAGCCTGCGGTTCATGAAGTACGCGGTGCTCATCACGCGGCGCGGCGACGCCCTCGAACTCACGTTGAGCGGCGGCCGCCGCTTCGTGGTCACCGTCGATGAGCCCGAGGCGTTCGCCAGCGCCCTTACCGCGTCCACGGGGTCCGAAGGAGTCCGACCCTAGTCGTTGTCGAGCGTGAGGACGACCTTGCCCCGAGGTTCGTCGCCGGGCGCGTGGGCCAGGGTATCGAGAGCGTCGCGCCACCGCGTGAGGTCGAAACGGTGCGTCACCAAGAAGGCGGGGCGAACGACCCGGTCGTTCAAGAGCGCAACCACCTCGGCCCACGAGCGACGAGTGTAGGAGAAGCTGCCCTGGATCGTGAGATCGTTATTCACGACGTCGTCGGGGGCGAGAGCGACGGAGGTACCGTGCGCCGGGAGTCCCAGCAGGACGACCACGCCGCCCCGGTGGGCGCTGCGCAGCGCCGTCGTGATGGCCGACCCCTGACCCGCGGCCTCGATGACGACATCGAAGGTCGCGGTGCCCACGTCGGTGGTGAAGGTGTCGACGCCCGCCTGATGAGCCAAGTCGCGTTGCGCGTGACGTAACCCCAACATGGTCACCGACGCGGGTGAGAAGCGCCGCAGCAACAACGCCGCCAGTAAACCCACGGTGCCGTCCCCGACGACTAGGCACCGGGCGCCATCGGGCACCTGGGCGCGCGTGAGTGCGCGCCAGACGACGGCCATGGGCTCGACCAGGGCGGCGTCGAGGGCGCTGACCTCGGGGTGGACGTGGTGGAGGAGGTGTTCGGGCACCGCGATGTACTCGGCGAGCGCGCCGTGCCGCGTGAAACCGATTTCGTCGTAGGTGCGGCATCGATTCGTGGCTCCGCGTTCACATTCGTCGCAGACGCCGCACGGGATGATTCCCTCGACCACCACCAGACCGGAACCCGCGGGATGTTCGGCGAGCCGCCCTACCCACTCGTGACCCAAGACGACCGGGTAGCGCACGTAGGCCTGGTCGATGCTGCCCGCGACGATCTCGAGGTCGGTACCGCACAGACCCGAGACCAACGGTTGCACCAGGACCTGCCCCGGCCCCGGCGTGGGCTGGTCGATGTCGTCCAGACCGACGTCGTGGGGGGATCGTACGACGAGTGCTTTCACGTTCGCCCTCCGCTCAGTATTTTGCTGACGCGTTCGGCGTAGTCGCGCACCAGCGCGCCCAGTCGACCGACGTCCCCGTCGCTCATGTCGGCCTTGAGTCCGGTGAGCGAGATCGCCCCGACGCAATGGTGCTGGTGATCGAAGACGGGCGCGCCGACGCAGACGATGCCCTCGGACTCCTCCTCGTTGTCCACGCCGAACCCGACCAGGCGAACGCGATCGAGCTCCTGGTGGAACTCCTCGGGCGTGGTGATGGTGGCCGTGGTGTGTCGGGTCATCCCCGACTCGTCCAGCACGCGCGTGACGTCGGCGGCCGGCAATTGCGCCAGGATCACCTTGCCCGCTCCCGTGGCGTGTGGAGATTCTCGTTGGCCCAACGTGGCGTGGAAACGCACCGCGCCGCGGCCGTCGACGCGCTCGATGAAGACGGGGTAGCCGTTGTCATTCATGGCGAGCCGGGCGGTGAGACCGGTCTGCTCAGTGAGTTCGTGCAACAGCGGAAGGGCGATCTTCGAGAGCGACGTGTGTTGCGAGACCAAATCACCGAAACGCAGGAGCGCGAAACCGAGGTGATAGCGCGGACCAGGGTGTTCGATGTGCAAGAGGCCGAATTGCGCCAACGTGCGGGCCGCGGAACTCGTCGAACTCTTGGCCATCTTGACCGCGTGCGCGAGCTCGGTGAGCGAGAGACCACCCTCACCAGCGTCGGCCACCGCCTCGAGGATCTCGAGGGCGCGCCCGACGGACTTGACGGGGTAGTCGGCGGGCGTCGAAGTGTTCGGCATGAACGAACATTGTATCCCTCAGCAGGATTGCTCGTCGTGGTCATTGACAGGCACGTTTTTGACTGCTTAGATGGCGTTTTGGATTAGCGAACGAGGTTCTGTGATTCCGAACACTAACGAGGTGCGTAGCCGGCGCGTGGTGCACGCTCGGGCACGCCTCGGTGACGTCGCGCAGCTCTACGGTGGTCGCTCCGTGGTGGTGTCCTCGAGTGCGGGGGTGGCCTGGGCGACGGGAGGGCTGTCGACACCTATCGACCGTGTCGCCGCGAGCGACCCCGTCTGGGTCGTGTACCGCGACGGGGAGATCACCCTGGTGACCAGTTCGGTCGAGTGCGAGCGACTGGCCAGTGAGTACCCGCTCGACGAACTCGGCCTCTCGATGGTGGCCGCTCCCTGGTACGAGAACGACGCGCACGAACGCGCGGTGGCCCGCCTCGTGGGTGACGACGTGGTGTCGGACGTGGCGGGCATGGGTCTCGATGCGTCGTTCGAACTGGTGCGGGCGCGCCTGGCGATGTGCGGAGCGGAGCTCGACGTCCTGCACGCGCTCGCGAGTGT
>Ga0209067_10002023_pt1 | contig 12111 bp, 10 predicted proteins | sample ColStrG_CSR_2013_FD_187199 | JGI IMG/M metagenome (GOLD analysis project Ga0209067, IMG submission 187199) | Freshwater sediment microbial communities in response to fracking from Pennsylvania, USA - Cold Stream Run_MetaG_CSR_2013 (SPAdes)... | ecosystem: Environmental > Aquatic > Freshwater >... | reverse complement strand
CAATTACTCGACTTCAGTCACGGTATACGACAGCCTGGGTAACAGCCATGCCCTGCAAACCTATTATGTGAATCAGGGGCCGGTTGCCGGCGAAGACAAGTGGAATGTGTATGCAACCATGGACGGTACGCCGATTGGTTACACGCCACCCGCTGCCCCGGTCGCGGTCGGCACATTTTCCTTTACCAGTGCCGGCGCACTCGATCCGCTGACCACCTCGCCGGTCACCAATCCACCGTTTTCCGTGGCGCTCTCGATTCCGCTGGCCAATGGCGCAACGTCGCCCCAGGCTCTCAGCATTTCTTACACAGGTACCACTCAGTACGGCACGACGTCGGGCGTGAATGCCCAGGCGCAAAACGGCTATGCATCGGGTCAGCTGACGCAGTTCAGTGCGGGCGCGACCGGCATCATCACTGGCACCTACAGCAATGGGCAGACGCAGACTCTGGGCCAGATCGTGATGGATAATTTCGTGAATCCGGGCGGACTTGCGTCAGCAGGAAATAACTCCTGGTATTCAACATCGGCGTCCGGCGCACCGCTGCTGGGCACGCCAGGTTCGGGCAGCATGGGTACGCTGCAGTCGAGCGCAGTGGAAAATTCCACCACCGATCTGACTCAGGAACTGGTGACGATGATTACGGCGCAGCAGGATTATCAGGCCAATGCGCAAACCATTAAAACTCAGGATCAGATTACTCAGACCTTGGTAACGCTGCGCTAATTGTTTTGTAGGGTGCAATACCATTGCACCATTGCCGATGCATTCCGAGCTGGTGCAATGGTATTGCACCCTACGAAATCCTTAAACCCTTTAATGTGAACGCGGCGCACAGACTATGGATAAATTAATCTACACCTCGCTGACCAGCGGCAAGCACACGCTGGCGCAGATGGATACGGTCACCCACAATCTGTCCAATATCAGCACTGACGGATTCAAGGCACAGATGGATTCATTCCGTGCCGTCCCCAAACTCAGCACCGATTTGCCGGTTCAGGCGTTTGTGGTGAATTCGACCACCGGCGCCGATTTCACGCCGGGTGTCACGCACGAGACCGGGCGTGAACTGGATGTGGCAGTGCAGGGCAGTGGCTGGCTGGTGGTCCAGGGTAAAGATGGCAAGGAAGCCTATACCCGTGCCGGCAGTCTGAAAACCGATGAAAACGGCGTGCTGCAAACCCAGCGCGGACTGAATGTGGTGGGCGTCGGAGGCGATATCACCATTCCGGCCGATGTCAGCGTGACGATTTCCAAGGACGGCACCGTTTCTACCATTCCAGTCGGGAACAAGGTGGCAAACACCACCCTGATCGGTCAATTGAAACTGGTGAATCCGCCGGAGAATACGCTGGTAAGGGGAGACGATGGATTATTCCGTACCAATGACGGCAGCCAGCCGGACGCAGATCCAGGCGTGGCCGTGGTCGGTGGTTCGATAGAAAGCAGCAACGTGAATTCGGTGGAGTCGCTCGTGACCATGATTTCACTGTCGCGCCAGTTTGACATCCACATGCAGATGTTGACCAACGCGCAGACCAACGATGCCAAGGCCAGTTCGGTATTGAGTCTGGCCTGATTGAAATACAGCATGGATAACAATCAATAAGGGGAAGTGAACATGATACGCTCATTGTGGACCGCCAAAACCGGGATGGACGCGCAGCAGACGTCGATGGATGTGATTGCCAATAATCTGGCCAACGTCAGCACCACGGCTTTCAAAAGCACCCGCACAATCTTTGAAGATCTGATGTACCAGACTATCCGTCAGCCGGGTGCGCAAAGCACGCAGCAGACCCAGATCCCTTCCGGTATGCAGGTCGGACTGGGTACCCGTCCGATAGCGACCGAGAGAATTTTCACCCAGGGATCGCCCCAGCTCACCAGCAATGCCAAGGATGTGGCTATCAACGGCAATGGATTCTTTCAGGTGCTGATGCCCGATGGCAGTACTGCCTATACCCGCGACGGATCGTTTCAGCTCGACTCCCAGGGGCAACTGGTCACTGCCAGCGGTTATCCGATACAGCCGGCCGTCACCATTCCTGCCACCTCGACCTCGCTGACCATAGGCAGTGACGGTGTGATTACCATTACCCAGCCTGGCTCGCAACTGCCGGTGCAGATCGGTTCGCTGCAGCTGGCCACGTTTGTGAATCCGGCCGGTCTGGACTCGATCGGTGAAAATCTGTACCTGGAAACCGGATCCTCTGGCAATGCGAATACTACCGTACCAGGCTTAAACGGTTCAGGGACACTGATGCAAAATTATGTTGAAGGTTCCAACGTGAATGTGGCAACTGAGCTGGTCAACATGATCCAGACCCAGCGTGCGTATGAAATGAACAGTCAGGCGATTACGACTTCCAACCAGATGCTGCAGCGTCTGGTAACGATGGCGCAATAAGCACTGGCAGGATGAACTGAGGGCAGCATCATGATCTGGCGAACTGAATCAAACGGCGTATTGGCAAGACTGCTGCTGGCACTGCTCGCTGCCAGTCTGAGTGCCTGCGCCATCACGCCCAAACCGATAATCGATCAGCCGATCACGGCCCGACCACTGGCTGAGGCACCGCGCGACAAGGCCAACCCGGGCGCGATCTACCAGGCCACCGCCTACCGGCCACTGTTTGAAGATGTGCGCGCCAGAATGGTAGGCGACACGATTATCATCACCATCGCCGAGAATACCAACAGCACTACCACTACCGGCAATGCGCTGTCCAAAACTGCCGCATCAAGTTATACGGCACCCAGCGTTTTTGGTGCCACGGCCGCCAAGACCGCCAGGCTCGGATTGTCAACGGCGACTGCTAACAGCGTGACCGAGAAAGGTGGCGATAATTTTGCCAATACCTTCAATGGCACGATTTCTGTGACGATTATCGAGGTTCTGGCTAACGGCAATTTTCGGGTAAGCGGCGAGAAAAAACTGGCGTTTGACCGGGAAACTGAATACGTGCGCTTTTCCGGTGTAGTCACTCCTGCCACGATCGTCGGTGGCAACACCGTGTCTTCCACCCAGGTCGCTGATGCCAAATTCGAATACCGTACCAATGCCCATCTGGACGGATCTGAAGTGATGTCCATACTGGATCGATTCTTTTTGAGCTTTATTCCGATGTAATGGAAATCCAATGAAACTGAGAGCCGGATTTTGCTGTTTTGCCTTGCTGATCGTGATTGGCCAGCAGGCCTGCGCCGAACGTATCAAGGATCTGGCCAGCATACGCGGCGTGCGCGAGAATCAGCTTATCGGTTATGGCCTGGTTGCCGGTCTGGACGGCAGCGGTGATCAGACGACTCAAACCCCGTTTACCGTGCAAAGCATTATCAGCATGATGCAGCAGCTGGGTGTGGCGATACCACCTGGCACCAGTCTGCAACTGAAAAATATTGCTGCCGTGATGGTGACGGCAACGCTGCCGGCTTTCGGCCAGCCTGGCCAGTTGCTGGACGTGACCGTGTCGTCCCTGGGGAACGCGAAAAGCCTGAGTGGCGGCACGCTGCTGATGACACCGCTCAAGGGTGCGGACAATCAGGTGTATGCGATCGCTCAGGGTAACGTATTGGTCGGGGGGGTCGGCGCTGCGGCAGCCGGCAGCAAAGTACAGATCAATCATTTAAGTGTCGGACGGATTTCTGGCGGTGCGACCATTGAACGGGCTGTCGCCACAACCCTGGGCAATGGAGAACACATTCATCTGGAACTGAATACCGCCGATTTCTCCACAGTCTCGCGTGTGGTGAGCGCGCTGAATCAGCGCTTTGGTCCCGACACCGCCGTAGCACTGGACGGAAGGGTGATCAAGGTGCGTGCGCCTGTTGATGCGGATTCCCGGGTTTCATTTATCGGTGATCTGGAAAGTCTGGATGTGAATCCGGCACAGATGGCGGCCAGGGTCATTCTGAATGCGCGCACCGGCTCTATCGTCATGAACCAGGCCGTCACGCTCGACAGCTGCGCCGTGGCGCACGGTAACCTGCAGGTCATCATCAGCACGACACCCAGCGTCAGTCAGCCGAATGCATTGGCCGGTGGCACGACGGCGGTGACGGAAAAGGCTGATATTGAAATTAAAAAGGAACCAGGCCTGGTTGTGCTGGTGAAGGCCGGGGTGAATCTGGCTGAAGTGGTCAAGGCGCTGAATTCGATCGGCGCGACTCCCCAGGATCTGCTGGCCATACTGCAGGCCATGAAAGCGTCGGGCGCGTTGCGTGCCGAGCTGGAAATCATTTAGGTCATGCCATGAACAACTCGATTTCTTCCACTGAAAAACTCGCAGTTGATGCCAACAGCCTGTCGGACCTGAAACGCGCCACGACGCAAAATACACCCGCTGCCATCAAGGAAACCGCGAAACAGTTCGAAGCGCTGTTTGTCGGCATGATGCTCAAAAGCATGCGCAAGGCAACACCCTCAGACGGACCGATGGACAGCGAACAGGGCAAGATGTTTACCTCGATGCTGGACGAACAGATCAGCCAGAAAATCGCCTCGCGCGGCATGGGCCTGGCAGACATGATGGTCAAACAGATGACAGTCAATGCCGGCATGCCGGTGCCAACCAGAGGCGCCGGTACGGCGGCCACCAGCGCGGTTAATCCGATTACGCAGCATGCCCAGGACCTGAAAGCGGCCTCGCCGGGACTGACAACCAGCCAGGCGCAGGTTCAGGCTTTTCAAAATAAACTGGGATGCTGTGCCCAGGCGGCCAGTGACGCGACCGGCATTCCCGCCAGTTTCATGCTGGGCCAGGCCGCTCTCGAAACCGGCTGGGGCAAGCATCAGATGGTGGCCGCGAATGGTCAGCCCAGTCATAACCTGTTTGGCATCAAGGCGGGCGGCGACTGGACTGGCAAGACCGTGAATGCAGTGACGACCGAGTATGTCAACGGTGTGCCTACCCAAAAGGTCGAAAAATTCCGGGCCTACGATAATTACGACCAGTCTTTTCAGGATTACGCCAAGCTCCTTCAGGGTAATTCACGCTACAAAAATGTTGTCGCGAATGCCAAGGATGCGTATGGCTTTGCACAGGGCTTGCAGAAGGCCGGTTATGCAACCGATCCGGAGTATGCAAATAAGTTAATCAACGTCATCGCCAAGAGCCGGTCAGTCTGATTTCCAAAAAACAATTCAAGTTTTTTGGAAACGGGCCGATAAGTTTACGGTAAGCCGTTAATAGAATGTGCAGGATTGGTTAAGTGAGTACAACATGAGCGTTGATATTTTTCAAATTGGTACCAGTGGTCTGGCCGCAGCGCAGGTGGGTATTGCCACGACCGGTCAGAATATCAGCAACGCCAGTACGCCCGGCTACAGCATGGAAGTGGCCCAGCAGGTTGCGGCGCCTTCTCAGGGTTACAGTTTTGGCTACGTAGGGCAGGGTACCAGTGTCAACACCGTGGTGCGTGAATACAGTCAGCTGCTCAACACCCAAATCAGTACTACGCAGTCTGCTGCCAGCCAGCTGACCAGTTATTCAAACCAGATTACGCCCATCGATAATCTGCTGGCCAATCCAAGCGCCGGGCTCTCGCCGGTGCTGCAGTCTTTTTTTTCCTCACTGCAGAATCTTTCAGCCAATCCGTCCAGTGTGGCGTCGATGCAGACTGCCATGTCCGGCGCGCAAACGCTGGTATCGCAATTCCAGTCTTTGCAGACCCAGCTCACGCAAAGTGCCACCGGCGTCAATACCCAGATCGGCTCGGAAGTGAATGCGATTAACACCGATGCCCAGCAGCTGGCCGCCGTGAATCAGGCGATTCAGATCGGCTATGCCAACGCCAATCAGCAGCCACCGAATACGCTGCTGGATCAGCGCGATCAACTGGTCAATCATCTCAGTCAGGAAACCCAGGTGACCGTGGTACCTCAGGGTAATCAGTACAACGTATTTATTGGTAATGGTCAGCCGCTGGTGCTGGGTGCAGTGGCCAACTCGCTGGTTACCGTGCCATCGAACAGCAATCCGGCCAATCTGGAAGTGGCCTATAACACCAACGGCACGATCGAACCGATCAGTGAATCCAGCCTGCCGGGTGGCACGCTGGGTGGCCTGTTTGCGTATCGCAGCAATTCTCTTTCGCCGGTGCAGAATGCGGTCGGTCAGGTGGCCATCGTGCTGGGTTCAGCACTGAATGCACAAAATCAGTTGGGCCAGACGGTCAGCGGCAGCCTGGGCAAACCCTTGTTTACTATTGCCACGCCGCTGGTCAATGCGAATTCGGCCAACACCGGTGTGTCACAACTGTCTGCCACCATTACCAATCCATCCGCGCTGACTCCGGACAATTACACGCTGAATTTTAACGGGACGAATTACATCGTTACCGATACCACGACAAATTCGGTGAAATCAACCACGCCCGGTTTGCCGGTGACGGTGGATGGCGTGACGTATGCACTGACATCCGGCGCGATGCTGGCCGGCGACAGCTATGCCGTGTCGCCAACCGCCAATGGTGCCCTCAGTTTTGGTCTGGCCACGACTGATCCGACGCAGATCGCCAGTGCCGCGCCCATTGCCACTTCAACGCCCACCACCAATACCGGTACAGGCGTGATGACACCGGGTTCGGTGTCTACCGGTTTTGTTCAGGCCAGCGTCGCGTCGCCGATCACGCTGACCTATGCTGCCGCGACAACATCGTTAAGCGGCTTTCCGCCGGGCTCAAACGTGGTGGTGACAAATAATGGTGTCTCGACCACGTATGCCGGTTATGTCGCCGGCACCGCAATACCCTATACCGCCGGCATGAGCATCAGTTTCAATAACATGACGATCGGCATCTCCGGCGCACCGGCCAATGGCGATACGTTTACCGTCGGCGCCAATACCAAGGGCACAGGCGACAGTCGCAATGTCCTGTTGATGGCGGCATTGCAAACCCAGAACACGATGAACAATGGCACGGCAACCTTCCAGAGTGCTTATGCGCAGCTCGTCGATGCCGTCGGCAATACCACCAGTCAGCTGACTACCACCGGCACGACCGAGACCAATCTGCTGACCGCAGCAACCAAGCAGCAGCAGTCGATTTCTGGCGTCAATCTGGATCAGGAAACGGTGAACTTATTGCAGTATCAGCAGGTGTACGAAGCATGCGGCAAACTGATTTCCGTCGCGAGCCAGAACTTTTCAACCGTGCTGCAGCTGGATGGGTCTTCCTAGCATTAAGGCATATGCATCAACTTATGCCTGACGCACCGAAGCTTGGTAGGGTGCAATACCATTGCACCGAACGCTCATTATCCGCGACATGGTGCAATGGTATTGCACCCTACGCAGATTTTTTAGGTTGATGCTTAAGTTGATGAATATCGGATCTGCCCAGCAGTAAATTAAGTACATTTTTTATCAGGTGACATCATGCGTATCAGCACCGCTTCCGTTTATCAGGACGCCGTAACCAATTTCAACGACATGCAGTCGGCGATTGCGAATTCGATCAATGAGGTCAGTTCCGGTATCGCGCTGACTTCACCGGCGGTGAATCCGACAGCCTCATCCCAGGTACTCATCGCCACACAGTCCGGTGATCTCAATACCCAGTATGGTGTGAATCGCGCCAATGCCAATGATTCCCTGAATACCTCGGACGGCGTGCTCTCGGGTGTCACCAATCTGATGCAAAATCTGGCCGGTCAGATTGTGGCGGCTGGCAGCGGCGCATTAACCGGCAGTGACCGAACCAGCATCGCCACCCAGATGCAGAGCAGCCTTTCACAGTTGATGACGCTGGCAAATTCGACCGATTCAAATGGCAACTATGTGTTTTCAGGCAGCACGGTCGGCACCGAGCCGTATACGGCGACCAGCAATGGTGCAGTGTATAACGGCAATCAGAATACCCAGATGCTGCAGGTTGATTCAGCGCAGCAGTTGCCGGTGACGATGGTAGGCAGCGCGATTTTTGGCAATATTACCGTCTCGCCGAATACCTATTTCAGCACTGCCAGTGCCAGCAATACCTCGACTGCAACGATGTCAAACGGTACGCTGGTGAATGCCGCTGCCGTGACGCAGGATAATTATGCGGTGACCTTTACCTCACCGACCACCTACAGTGTTACCGATACCAGCACCGGCGTGGTCGTGCCACCGGCTTCGAATGCCTATACCAGCGGTGCCGCCCTTACCATCGCCGGCGTGCAGTATTCGATCACCAATGGCGCCGCGCCTAACGGTGTGCCGGCTACGGGCGACCAGTTCAATGTACAGCCCGGTAATCAGAATATCTTTCAGGTGCTGACCAACGCGATCACGGCGTTGAAAACCGGCACGGCGACGCCGGGTGGACAGACCAATCTGGCCAATGCGCTGGCGCAGGCCAATACCAGCATTTCGGCGTCGATGAATAATGTGTTGAACGCGCGCGATCAGATTGGCAATTCGCTGCAGCAGATTTCGTCGCTCAACAACGTCGGACAGACTGTCGGCCTGGCGATTACTACGACCATCAGCGATCTGCAGGACGCCAACTATGCCCAGGTGGTCAGTCAGTTATCGCAGGAACAGTTTACCTACAAGGCAGCGCAGCAGGCCTTTGCATCGACCTCGCAACTGTCGCTGCTGAGTCTGATCAGGTAAGTGATGCAGCGTCATGGCCTGGCGCACGTTTGAACCACCCGGTCAGTGACAGGCGCTCAGCATGGGTCGGTAATACTTCATGCACAATTTGCGCTGAAATAAATAATACAAACCGGTTGGCCACCGGTTCGATATCTTCATGTGATTCGCCCAGATCGAGTCGCAATTCCCCGCCATGCCCGGCTCTCCACGCCGCATTCAGATACAGCACCGACGAAACTACGCGGCTGTCATCCTGCCGAAATCGGTCCAGATGTCGGGTATAAAAACTGCCTGGCGGATAAAACGCGAAGTGGTGTTCACTGTCCTGCAGGCCGAGATACAGGTGCCGGTTAAAAAACTGGCGCAGTTCGTCAAGGCAGGCGAGGTAGCGGTCAATGGCCGGTGACATGCCGGTTTCGAGCCACCGTATCTGATCACCCCGTGTCGTCGTATTCACTGCATGCCCCTCGGCTCGACCAGTGCCGGCCTGTTTTAACAGGCCCGAGCGCTGTTGCTGTCTGCACTCTGCAGTGAGCTGCGCGATCAGACCCGGCTCGAAAAAATGATCGATGACGGTCCAGCCCTGGCTGACCAGTTCTTCACAGATGCGTTCGCGGTATTTGATTAAATTCATGGTCTTGGCAGGGCTGGTTAAACAGAGTCGTGATTGTAAAGTGGCGGCATCAGGATGCAGCTAATTTTTTGAGAGTTGATGCAAAGCAAAATTTTTCTGTATGATAACGGTATTCATCAATACCAAAACTAAAATTCAAACAATGCATCAGCAAGGAGACAAGCATGGCAAGTTCAGACATTCTGGCGAAAGAACACATCATCGCCAACCCGGGATTTAATCGCTGGTTAGTTCCACCTGCAGCACTCGCAATTCATCTGTGTATCGGCATGGCCTACGGATTTTCCGTTTTCTGGTTGCCGCTCTCGCGCGCGATCGGCATCACCGGCCCGGCCGCCTGCCCCAAAGATCTGGATTTCTTTTCAAGAATTTTTTCCACGACCTGCGATTGGGAAATCTCCAGTCTGCTTGTCATGTTCGAGCTGTTTTTTATTTTTCTGGGTGGCTCGGCGGCCCTGCTGGGCGGCTGGCTGGAACGTGCCGGACCGCGCAAGGCCGGTGTGGTGTCGGCGTTGTGCTGGTGCGGTGGTCTGGCGATTTCTGCGCTGGGTGTGGTAGTGCACCAGATCTGGCTGCTTTGGCTGGGTGCCGGCGTGATCGGCGGGATTGGGCTGGGGCTGGGCTACATCTCACCCGTGTCGACACTGATCAAATGGTTTCCAGATCGGCGCGGCATGGCAACCGGCATGGCGATCATGGGATTCGGGGGCGGTGCCATGGTTGGCGCGCCGCTGGCGGACTGGCTGATGCGTCATTACGCCACGGCCACCTCGGTCGGGGTCTGGGAAACGTTTTTGACACTGGCAGTGATTTATCTGGTGTTCATGCTGGGCGGCGCTTTTGCTTATCGTATCCCGGCTACCGGCTGGAAACCGGCGGGTTGGACGGCGCCCGAGGCACAAGTGAACAACACCATGATCACGCAAAAACATGTGCACGTTTCCAAGGCCTGGAAGACGCCGCAATTCTGGCTGATCTGGGGCGTGCTGTGTCTGAACGTGACTGCCGGGATAGGCATATTGGGTATGGCGTCACCGCTGTTGCAGGAAGTGTTTGGCGGCAGGCTGCTCGGGATTGATCTTGGTTTCAATGATCTGAACCTGGCACAAAAGGCCCAGATCGCCACCATCGCGGCCGGCTTTACCGGCATGCTTTCGCTGTTCAATATCGGCGGCCGTTTTTTCTGGGCGTCGATGTCTGACCGGATCGGTCGCAAACTGACCTACTTCATTTTCTTTGCGCTGGGCTTTGCGTTGTATGCTGCTATCCCAGGCATCGGAAAAGGCGGCCATCTGGCGCTATTTGTTCTGTCCTTCGGTATCATTCTGTCGATGTATGGCGGCGGATTTTCTACCGCACCGGCTTATCTGGCCGATATGTTTGGTTCGCAAATGGTGGGCGCGATTCACGGTCTGCTGCTGACCGCCTGGTCCACTGCCGGTGTGCTCGGCCCGCTGCTGGTGAATTCATTCCGTGATTATCAGCTCTCGCATGGTGTGGCCAAAGCGCAGGCCTATGACGTGACGATGTATGTGCTGGCCGGTTTGCTGGTTCTCGGCTTCATCTGCAATCTGCTGGTCAGACCGGTGGCTGCGGATAAATTCATGACCGATGAAGAACTGGCGCAGGAACGCAAGCTGGCGCATGACAAAGTCTCGGCTTCGGTGCTGGTAGCCAGCGGAAATAATGGCGGTGGTGCGGGTGGCAGTGCCGGCATGGTCGCCGTGGTGTTGGCCTGGTCTGCTGTCGGTATTCCCTTGTTGCTGGGGATCTGGATCACGCTGCAAAAGGCGCTGCTGCTGTTCAGATAAAAACGATCATGACTTTTCACCGCGACGCCACTGGGCCTGAATCTGAATCTGATCCTGAATCCGGATCCGGATCCGGATTTGGTCCAGTTGCTATCCGTCGTTTTAAAGATCATGCGATCAGCGACGGCACCGATATGGTCGCTCAGGAAGTGCCGGTGGCGCTGGTGTTCAACGGCATTTCTCATGCCGTGATGCTGGCCACGCCGCTCGACCTGAGCGATTTTGCGATCGGCTTCAGTTTTTCGGAAGGCATCATTCACCGCCGTTCTGATATTTACGACATCGAGCAGATTAATCATCCGGGCGTCGGCATTGAGATCCATCTGACGATTGCCGCAGCCTGCTTTGCGCGCCTCAAGGAACGGCGTCGCACGCTGGTCGGACGCACCGGCTGCGGGTTGTGCGGGCTGGAGAGTCTGACCGCGTTTGAAGCCGGCCTGCATCTGGCAGAATCCGATACAGGTCCGACGGCGCAATTTGCGATCTCGCAGGGAACCCTGTTGGGCGCATTCAAATCGCTGCACCAGGCGCAACCGATTAATGCCATTACCGGGTCCATGCACGCTGCTGCCTGGATTAATGCCCAAGGTGAAGTGCTGATGCTGCGCGAAGATCTGGGGCGGCATAACGCGCTGGATAAATTAATTGGTGCCTTGCTGGTCAGCGCGTTTGATCCGGCTTCCGGCTGCGTCATCATGACTAGTCGCGCCAGCTACGAGCTGGCACAAAAAACCGTGACCGCACGCATTCCCATGCTGGCCACGATTTCCGCGCCGACCAGCCTGGCGATTCAGGTCGCGCAGCAGAACGGGTTGACGCTGGTTGGTTTTGTGCGTCAATCCAGTTTGGTGGTGTACAGCCATCCGGACCGCGTATTTAGCTGAATAGTCAGCTGAATGCCTCATTGATAGTCAATATCTTCCCCGAATCCGCCGCATCATAGCCGGCTAACTGATTCACTTCGGCCTTGAAGTCATCCGACTGCAACACACTGATCACATGCTGGATCACCGGATCATCCAGTGCCGTCACCGGCAGCGCAAAGAAATAGCGTTCACGTACCAGTGGGATGAAGTC
>Ga0209067_10002022_pt1 | contig 12113 bp, 12 predicted proteins | sample ColStrG_CSR_2013_FD_187199 | JGI IMG/M metagenome (GOLD analysis project Ga0209067, IMG submission 187199) | Freshwater sediment microbial communities in response to fracking from Pennsylvania, USA - Cold Stream Run_MetaG_CSR_2013 (SPAdes)... | ecosystem: Environmental > Aquatic > Freshwater >... | reverse complement strand
TCGGTCTGGTGCTCACCGGCAATGGCGATGTGCTGGAACCCACAGCCTCCGAACATGGCTCTGTGATGGGCATCGGTTCAGGCGGAAATTATGCGCTCTCCGCCGCGCGGGCGCTGCTCCCCGTCGATCTCGATGCCGAGGAGATCGTGCGCCGTTCCATGGCGATTGCCGCCGAGATTTGCGTCTACACCAACACCAATGTGGTGATCGAAAGCCTGTAATATGACCGATTTTTCCCCCCGCGAAATTGTCTCCGAACTTGACCGCCACATCGTCGGCCAGAATGCCGCCAAGCGCGCTGTCGCCATTGCCTTGCGAAATCGCTGGCGGCGCCTGCAACTTGTCCCGCCGATGCGCGACGAGGTTTTGCCAAAAAACATTCTGATGATCGGCCCCACCGGCTGTGGCAAAACCGAAATCTCCCGCCGCCTCGCCAAGCTGGCCAATGCGCCTTTCCTCAAGGTGGAAGCCACCAAATTCACCGAAGTCGGCTATGTCGGCCGTGATGTCGAGCAAATCATCCGCGACCTCTTGGAAATCGGCATTGCCCAAGTTAAGGAAACCAAGCGCAAGAATGTCACCGCCAAGGCGCAACTTGCCGCCGAGGAGCGTGTGCTTGACGGTTTGGTCGGCCCCGGTTCCGGCCCGGCCACGCGCGATTCGTTCCGCAAAAAGCTCCGCTCTGGCGAACTCGACGACAAGGAAATCGAGATCGAACTGGCGCAGAGCGGCGGCGGTATGCCGATGTTTGAACTGCCCAACATGCCCGGCGCATCCATTGGAGCGATCAACCTGTCTGACATGTTCGGCAAGGGCTTTGGCGGCAAAAAACAGCTGCGCCGCCTCAATGTGAAGGACGCTTATGCGCCGCTGATTGCCGAAGAATCCGATAAACTCATCGATCATGAGGCCAGCATTGCCGAGGCCATCCGCGAAGTTGAGAACAACGGCATCGTCTTTCTCGATGAAATCGACAAGATTTGCGCCCGCGAAGGCCGTGGCAGTGGCGACGTTTCGCGCGAGGGTGTGCAGCGCGACCTGTTGCCGCTCATCGAGGGCACCACCGTCTCCACCAAACATGGCGCGGTGAAAACCGACCATATATTGTTCATCGCTTCGGGGGCGTTTCACGTCGCCAAACCCTCGGACCTGCTCCCCGAATTGCAGGGCCGTTTGCCGATCCGCGTCGAACTGTCCTCGCTGAATGAGGAGGATTTCAAGCGCATCCTCACCGACACAGAAGCCAGTCTGGTCAAGCAATATGTGGCCTTGCTCAAAACCGAGGGCGTTGATCTGGTCTTTGCACCCAGCGCCATCGACGCGCTGGCCCGGGTCGCCGTGCACGTCAATGATTCGGTCGAAAATATAGGCGCGCGCCGCCTGCAAACCGTGATGGAGCGCGTGCTCGATGAAGTGAGCTATTCCGCCCCCGACCGCGGCGGTGAAACCATCACCATCGACGACGCTTTTGTCGAACAGCATGTTGGCGATCTGGCCCGTAACACCGATCTAAGCCGGTTTATTCTCTGATCATTCGGGAGTCGCGCAATGCGGCTCCCCCGTCTAGTCTGGCGGCATCGATTCGGCCAAACAGGCGTCCATGTCGCTCGCACGCAGCTTTCTGACCCTCGGTTCCGGCACGGCTCTGTCGCGCCTGCTCGGCTTTGCCCGTGATATCATGATCGCCGCCTCCCTTGGCTCCGGCCCTGTGGCGGACGCCTTCACCGTCGCCTTCCGTCTGCCCAATCTGTTCCGCCGATTGCTGTCGGAAGGCGCGTTTAATACCGCATTCGTGCCGATTTATGCCCGCATTAAAGCCCAGGGAGGTGACAAAGCCGCCAATAATTTCGCTTCCGAAACCTTTGTCGGCCTTTTCCTTTTCACGCTTGTTCTGATGGTTGCCGCCGAAATTTTCATGCGGCCATTGGTCTATCTTTTTGCGCCGGGCTTTTTCATTGATGCGGAAAAGGTTGCTTTAACAATCATTTTAAGCCGTATCGCCTTTCCTTTTCTCGGTTTTGCCCTGCTCTCAGCCCTGTTTGCGGCGCTGCTCAATGCCGCCGAACATTATTTCATCGCCGCTTTTGCCCCTGTGGTGCTCAATCTGGTGCTGATCGCGGCGCTGGCGCTGACCTTTGTTTACGGCCTCACTGGCACCTCGGAAGCGGCCATCTGGCTCTGTATCGGCGTCAGTCTGGCCGGATTCGTCCAGACGCTCTGGTGCCTGTCCGGCGTTTGGGGGCAGGGCAGTCTCAAATTCCGTCATCCGCGCTTCTCCCAGGATATGCGCCGCCTGTTGATGATGGTGCTACCCGGCATGTTGGCGGGCGGCATCACGCAAATCAATGCCTTCATCGGCTCCCTTGTCGGTTCGCATGCGCCGGGCGTGGTCGCTTACCTTTATTATGCTGACCGCGTTTATCAGCTCCCGCTCGGCATTGTTTCGGTGGCGTTAGGATTGGCGCTGCTGCCGCTGATTTCGCGCTTGCTCGCGGCTGGCGACGAAAAAGGGGCTTTGCAGGCGCAAAATAACGCGCTGGAATTTACATTGTTTCTGACCTTGCCCGCCGCCGTCGCGCTGAATGTTGCGGCGCGGCCCATCGTTGAAGTGTTGTTCGAGCGCGGCGCTTTCGGTCATGACGCCACTCTGGCCACAGCCAGCGCGCTGTCCTATTTTGCTCTGGGTCTGCCCGCCTTCACTTTGGCCAAGGCGCTGCAACCGGCCTTTTTCGCCGCCCATCAGATGCGCGCGCCCATGATCATCGCGCTTGTCGGCGCGGGCCTCGATTTGGCCATATCTGTGTCTACTTTTTCCACCTTGGCGCAGGACGGCATCGCGCTTGGCGCTGCTCTGGCGGGCTGGTTTAACGCCATCGCGCTGGCGTTGTTGCTCTGGCGCAGCGACCGCTGGAACATCGATGCCGCCATGTTCGCCCGTCTCGCCCGCATGATGCTGGCCACCATAGCCATGGCGGCTTTCCTCGCTTTCTCCAGCCAGATACTGGCTCCCTATTGGCTGGCGGCACAGCCTTTGGAGGTCAAACTGGCAGCGCTCGCCTTTATAACCCTCGGTGGATTGGCGCTCTATATCGGCCTGTGTTTAGGCCTCAAATGCGTCAATTGGCGGGCCTGGCGTGCTGCGGCCTGAAAATACTTGCAACCCGCCCCCCCTGTTGCCATAACACGCCAAATTCTGGAGCATTCTGATGACTTTTTCGCCTCGCGTCTTTTCCGGCGTCCAGCCCACCGGCAATTTGCATCTGGGCAATTATCTTGGTGCGATCACCAAATTTGTTGCGCTCCAGCACACGCATGAATGTATCTACTGCGTCGTCGATCTGCACGCCATCACCGTGCCGCAAGAACCGGCCGAACTCACCCGCACCATCCGCGAAGTCACCGCCGCCTTTATTGCCGCCGGGATCGACCCGAAAAAGAACGTCATTTTCAACCAGTCTCAAGTTTCTGCCCACGCGGAACTGGCCTGGATATTCAATTGCGTCGCCCGTATCGGCTGGCTCAACCGGATGACCCAGTTCAAGGAAAAGGCCGGCAAGGATCGCGAAAAGGCCTCCATCGGCCTTTATGATTATCCGGTGCTGATGGCGGCGGATATTCTGGCCTATCGTGCCACCCATGTGCCGGTCGGCGAAGACCAGAAGCAGCATCTCGAACTGGCACGCGACATCGCGCAAAAGTTCAATTTCGACTTCGCCGCGCAAATCACCAATCTGGGCCTGGGCACTGGCGAGGACAATGCCTTCTTCCCGCTGCCCGAACCGTTGATTCAAGGTCCCGCCACCCGCGTCATGAGCTTGCGCGATGGTGCCAAGAAAATGTCGAAATCCGACCCGTCTGACCTCTCGCGCATCAATCTCTCGGACGATGCAGACACCATCGCGTCAAAAGTGCGTAAGGCCAAAACCGACGCCGAACCGCTCCCCTCCGAAGTGGCGGGCCTCGCCGCGCGTCCCGAAGCCGACAATCTGGTCGGTATTTTTGCCGCCCTCAACGATGAAACCCGCGAAGACGTTTTGAAAACCTTCGGCGGCGGCCAGTTCTCGGCCTTTAAGGGCGCATTGGTGGATCTGGCCGTGGCCAAGCTCGGCCCGATCGGCGGCGAAATGAAGCGCCTGCAGGCCGACAGCGCCTATATCGACGGCGTCTTGCGCGACGGCGCTCTTCGTGCCCGCGCCATTGCTGCGCCGAATGTCGATCACGTGAAAGACATTATGGGCTTTATCCGGTAAATGTAAAAGCCGTCATACGCGGAATTAACCCGCATATCTATGTTTTGAAGTTTTGGCATGGATGGCCGGTTCGAGCCCTGCCCTGACGTGCTGAAATCAAGCCAAAAAGCTGGATTTGTCACACTGGTTTGACGACAGAAGTCAGTTAGGCCGATACCGGCATCGCGCCCGCAGTCACCGGCGCATAGGCCTGCATCGCCTGCGTCGACGCGATAAACCCGCCGCCCAACACCCGCGAGCGCGCGTCCAGGCTCTCGTAAAACACGCAGGCCTGCCCCGGCGAAACACCGTCCTCGCCCTCGTGCAATTCGACTCGCACTTCATCCGCATCGACATGCAGCAGTGCCGCCACCGGCGCGCGGGTCGAGCGCACCTTGACGAACACCTCCAGCCCCTCGGCCGGAATGTCGCGCATCGGCGCATCGCCAAGCCAGTTGATGTCACGCAAGCGCAATTGCCGTGTCGCCAGCAGATCGCGCGGCCCGACAATCACCCGCGCGTTCTCGGCTTCAAGCCGCAGCACATAGAGCGGTTCAGCCGCCGCAATGCCTAGACCGCGCCGCTGGCCGATGGTGTAATGAATAATGCCGTTGTGGTGGCCCAGAACCCGCCCGTCCACATGGACAATATCGCCCGGATGCACCGATTCCGGCTTCAGCTTTTCAATGATATCGGTGTATTTGCCTGAGGGCACAAAGCAAATGTCCTGGCTGTCCGCCTTATCGGCGATGGCGAGGCCAAATTCGCGCGCCAGTTCGCGCACTTCCGGCTTCGACAGATCGCCGAGCGGAAAGCGCAGCAGATCAAGCTGTTCCAGTGTGGTCGCAAACAGAAAATAGCTCTGGTCGCGGTCAGGGTCAGCGGCGCGGAACAACGCCCGCGCACCATTCACTTCGCGGTCGGCAACATAATGGCCGGTGGCCAGAATATCGGCGCCAAGTTCTTTGGCCGTCTCAAACAGATCATTGAATTTGATGTGCTGATTGCACGCCACACAAGGAATCGGAGTCTCGCCGCGCGCATAAGAACTGGCGAAATCTTCGATCACCTTGTCCCGAAAACGGCTCTCGTAATCAAGCACATAATGCGGAATACCGAGGCGTTCGGCCACCAGTTGCGCGTCATAAATGTCCTGACCGGCGCAGCACGAGCCCTTGCGGTGAATGGCCGCACCATGATCATAAAGCTGTAGCGTAATGCCCAGCACATCATAGCCTTCACGGTGCAGCAGCGCCGCCACCACACTTGAATCAACTCCGCCGGACATAGCGACAACAACGCGTGTGTCCTTCGGGGGCTTGCGTAGCCCCAAACTGTTCAGTTCCGGTGCCAAAAGTGCTTTATTCATGACTGATCCTCTCCGGTTCAAGGCCGGAAGTTCAAGGTAAAATTTACAAAAGGCATTTTTGCGCCGGATGCAAGAAAATTGTGACTTCAAGCCGGACTGTCCCGAACGGAAACAGTTTCGCCGCACTCTTATTCATTTGGCAATAATTCAGCGCAATTTCAATGACTTTAGGCAAAAATTGACCACGTTTACTTCAATGTTTTTTAAGGCCCGGCCTTTACTCTTGAGCAATCGAGTAATGAGTTTGTTCAGCGAGTGACACATGGTTGAAGCGCATCGTCCGAGAGTTAAATACGTCATCGGGCCCGATGGTAGTCCTCTCACAATCGCGGATTTGCCGCCGACGAACACCCGCCGCTGGGTGATCCGCCGCAAGGCCGAAGTGGTCGCAGCCGTGCGCGGGGGCCTTCTCTCCCTTGAAGAGGCCTGCACCCGCTATACGCTGACAGTGGATGAATTCCTGTCGTGGCAGATTTCGATTGACCAGCATGGCCTCGCCGGTCTGCGGACCACCCGCATCCAGCATTACCGCCAGTAATTCCTGCAAACAATTGCAGCCGGACGGCGGGCCTTGCCAAAGGCCCGCTGGTTTCGTTTGCGCGTAATTTAGCTTTTCGGCGCAACCGGAATCATCGCCGCCATCGCCATCGCTGCCGCATCGGCCTCAGCGCCAAGCCCCGCCTTCACTCCGGCCTGATCTTCTGCTGTGCGGTTCTGGCTCAGCTTCCACTTGCCGGCGATTTTGGTGATTTCAATGTCCACCCCGACAATCGCCCGAATTTGCGCCGCAATGAAGGGTTCCGGCGCGTCACCCACGGCCCAGGGCTGTGCGCGCTTTTCCTCGTGCTGGCGCGTCAGCGCCTCGATTTGCGCGCCAATCCACGCCGGATCATCCCGCAAATGCGCCACGCCGCTCACCTGCACCTGAATATAATTCCAGGTTGGCACCACTTTGCCATGCGCCCGCTTGCTGGGGTAATAGCTTGGCGAAATATAATGCTCGAGGCCACTGAACACCACCAGCACCTCGCGCGGCGCAGCAAAATGCGCCATTTGCGGATTGCTGCGGGCCAGATGACAGCGCAACCGTCCATAGGGCGCAACATCTCGGTCGAGCAAAAACGGCACCGGATTGGCTTCCAATCCGTCCATATGCGAAATCAGCAGGCCCAAAGGGCGCTCAATGATCAGATCGTGCTGGTCGGTGAGGGCTTCGATATTGAAATGCGGGGGAAGATACATTGCGCGCTCCAGAGCAAGCAACTTGCCTCATTCCTGCGGCTTTTTCAAATCCCTAAACCGCTCGGCGAGACGCTGGCGCTCAAATAATAATACCGTGACAATCGCCAACACCAGCGGCAACAATAGGTAGAGCAGCCGCCACACCAGCAATGCCGCCACAATATCAGCTTTCGGCATTTCCGGCATTGCCTTGACGAACACATATTCCAAAACACCAAGGCCCCCCGGCGCGTGGCTGATCAGCGCCGCCGAAAATGACGCCAGAAACACGCCCAGCACTGCGAAAAACCCCGGATTGCCCGCCTCAGGCAGAGCAAAATAGATAATCGCCGCCGCACCGAGCAGCTCGAGCGGCCCGGCCGCCAACTGGCGCAGCGTGATGCTCAAATTCGGATATTCCAGCTTCAGCCCCGGCGTGGCATATGGCCCGAATCTGCGCCCCATCAGCGTGAACGGGCCAAGCGGCCGTGAGGCAATCACTAGCGGCTTCAGGTTCAGCGCTGAACCCACCACATAGCTGGCGATGAAGGCCAGCATCAGCAGGCCGATAATCCGCAGCGAGAATGGTGAGATCCGGAAAATATGATGGACGATGTTCGGTTCCAGCACAAAAACAATGCCACCGAGAAAAATCGTCCCCAAAAAGAAGGTGAAGGCGGTAAAGGCGACCAGCAGACCAATTTCCGCAACATTCAGCCCCTTGGCCGAATAGGCGCGATAGCGCACCAGGGCGCCGGAAAACACCGAAGCGCCAATATTGTGCGAAAGCGCATAGGTGGTGAAGGACACCAGCGAAATGAACAGCCAGCCGAGCTTATGCCCCAGATGCAGCAGCGCTATGCGGTCATACCAGGCCAGCGCCATATAGGCGACAATCGTCGCCATAATCGCCATAATCCAGCGTCGCGGTGGAATGGCCGACAGGCTCACCCCAATATCGCGGGCGGAAAGCCCCTTCAATTCGCCATACAGCAACCAGAAGGAAAAAATCACCGCAGCAAAGCCAAGGGCGGGCCAAAAATAATCGGACAGGCGTTTCATGAGGCTCCGCAGCGGCGCGATATCGATTTGGGCTTGAATTCACCGGGACGGCTTGCACCCATTGGGTCATCGTCCTAACAGGCTGACGTCGCCCCGTCCAGACGAAGCAGCCGCGCAGAGCCTAAAACAACAAAACGCGCGAAGTTTTCGCGCGCATTGTTGGTGTTCGTGCGGTCAAGTTCAGGCAATCATGCCCGAAAATGCAATACCGCGCGGCTCTTCATGGCGAGTCTCGCTGCGTTCGCGCCCGTCCAGCGCTTCGGCCTTACGCAGGTCTTCCAGCGCAATATCGAGCTTGGCTTTCACATCGTTGATCTGCCCGCGCAATTCTTCCGCCGATTGCTTGAGATTGTCGCGGCGGGTGCGCGCCGAACGGGCATAGGTCGGATAGGCAAAATGCGTGGGGTCGGAAATACCCGAACGGGTTTCCTCTGCCGCGATTTCGCGGTCGAGGTCATTGGCCATCCGGCTAAATTCATTGATCATCATTTCGATCTTGGCGATTCGCCGACGATGATCGTCGACCTGAAACCGCTTGAGACGAATAAGACTGTCCCGGGACTTCATTACGCAACACTCCAGAACACAGGTGGATGTCCACCAAAAAAGGAAACATAGGGAACCGCGAGACATCATCACTATGCGACAGGGAAGTTTCTGCTTTCTTACCGGACTGGCGGAATTCAACGCAAAAAACCCACAATTTATGATGTTTTTGAACCCGGACTTTTCCTTAACAAGGTGTTACCCGGCTTATTCCCGCCTCAAGCCGGTCAGCCGGGGCTTAGCAAATGTAAAAATCTGCGCCGCGCGGGCAGCCCGGAACGGCGTCTCAAAAATTAAATCTTTTGAAATCCTTTCCCCGTTCATCAGACTTTGTTAACCAATGTTCTTTAGGTTTGAGTCGGGTGCAGCGGAGGCAAAACTCCCTGGAGTTATTTTAGGCTGCGGGCTGGTGGTTCGGTCATTGAGACCGGAGCAGTTTCAGCACGCGAGGGCGGGGAAAAGACATGCGCGTACTTCTGGTTGAAGACGATAGCGCTACAGCGCAAAGCATTGAATTGATGCTTAAATCTGAAGCATTTAATGTTTATACAACTGACTTGGGCGAGGAAGGCATCGACCTCGGTAAACTATACGATTACGATATTATCTTGCTGGATCTCAACCTACCGGATATGTCCGGATATGAAGTGCTGCGCTCATTGCGCGTCGCAAAAGTTAAAACCCCGATTCTGATTCTCTCCGGTCTGGCCGGTATCGAGGACAAGGTGAAGGGTCTCGGCTTTGGTGCCGACGATTATCTGACCAAGCCGTTCCACAAGGACGAACTGGTTGCTCGCATCCATGCCATCGTGCGCCGTTCCAAGGGCCATGCCCAGTCGGTCATCGTCACCGGCGACCTCATAGTCAACCTTGACCAGAAGACCGTTGAAGTCGATGGCAATCGCGTCCATCTGACCGGCAAAGAATACCAGATGTTGGAGCTGCTCTCGCTTCGTAAGGGCACCACACTGACCAAGGAAATGTTCCTCAACCATCTTTATGGCGGTATGGACGAACCGGAACTCAAGATCATCGACGTGTTCATCTGCAAGCTCCGCAAGAAGCTCGCGAATGCCTCCGCGGGTCTCAATTATATCGAAACCGTCTGGGGCCGTGGCTATGTGCTGCGCGAACCGAGCGAAATCGAAGAGCGCATTCCGGCCTGATCAGCAGCCTGCCGGGCTGTCATTCAACAACATCACAGCCGCCTCGCAAGGGCGGCTTTTTGCGGATAAATGCGGACTTTTTTAGCGGTAAAAATGACCGTCTTGTCCAAAAAAACGACCGGACGACCAAAATTTTGTACAAATTATGGATTAGGTCAGTTTCTGCCAAAAGCAGCCCGGATTTGCGCGTTGAGCGCCTCAACCGGACGCTCACCCTCGAATGTGGAGCGCTGCTGGCCCTGTCCGGTATCGTCCAGAAGTTGAATCCGTTGCTGGAGGCGCAGCGATTGCGCGCATAATTCCTGCAAGGTCGGCGGCAATTGCCTAAAAAGTTCCGGTCCCGCTGCGAGGCCCTGCAAACCATAGCGGAATTTCTCCCGTTCTTTCAAGGACTCAACCTGGCTCATCTCGCCCTGGTTGACCGCCCGCTGCACCAGCAGCCATGAGGCCAGCTTCATCAGCCGCGTGGTCAGCCGCATGCTTTCAGTGGCATAGGCCAGCGCCAACGGCCGCGCCAAAGCTCGCGAATCTTGCCGTCCCTCACCATCGAGATAGGCGGCCGCGTGCTCCACCAGAGCCATGCCCTCAATAAACAGCCGGTCGAAAACCACGGCGGCAACGCGCTGCCCGCCTATATTTATCGGTTTAGTTTCAGCATCAATTTGGGGTTCTTTGGCCATCAACTTACTCGTTTGCTGTCAAATCCGGGTCATATTGTTCCATTTTGGCACAATATGACGCTTATCCCACCCATCTACGCAAACAAGACGCCAAATCGGGCCAAAGGCCGAATTTTGTTCGATTTTTCCAAAAAAAAGCCACCTCGCACAGCAGAGATGGCCTTTGAAGTCCAACAGGGAGTCACAACCAATGTGGAGCAAGGAAAGGGAGACAACCAACCCGCATTGATCAAGTTTTATCATGCCGGAAAAAGGTTAAATCTTGGTAAGCATTAACAAAAATCTTGCGTGCCTGTGCGATTTTGGCACAGATTTTCGCGCTCTCCCGTTTCAGAACTTGAAAAATCCGTCAGCGGCCGATTTTGATGCCAGTTTTACGGCTCTCACCTGCTCCAGCCGCTCAATCTCGCGCTGCAAAAGCCCGATCCGCTCAGCCAGTTCATGCACCGACAAGCTGTCCAGATTTTGGCCAATTTCGTGGCTGGCAGGCTTGACGGCGGGGCGCATTTCAAATGGATCATCAGAAAACCCCGCCATTTTATTCCCCCTCTGCAAGACCCGGCCAAACTTCCCGCTATGTTCAGCCTATTTTTGCTCTAGTCTCAAGTCAAATCTCAATTGACGAGGCCGATATGACCCTTCCTGCCACCATGAATGTCGTTGAAATATCCGCTCCCGGCGGGCCGGAAGTGCTTAAATGGGCCGAGCGCCCGCTTCCTGTGCTCGAAAGCGACGAAATTCTCATCAAAATCACAGCGGCGGGCGTCAATCGCCCCGATGTGATGCAGCGGCTCGGCATTTATCCGCCGCCGCCCGGAGCCTCCGATCTGCCGGGGCTGGAGGTTTCCGGCGAAGTGGTCGCGCTTGGCACCAATGTCACCACCTATAAAATCGGCGATAAAGTCTGTGCGCTCACGGCCGGTGGCGGCTATGCCGAATATGTGAAGGTTTTTGCCGGTCACGCTTTGCCGATGCCGCAGGGCCTGAGCATGATCGAAGCGGCGGCGCTTCCCGAAACCTTTTTCACCGTCTGGACCAATGTGTTTGAGCGCGGCGGGCTCAAATCCGGCGAGAGCTTTCTGGTGCATGGCGGCACCTCCGGCATTGGCACAACAGCCATTCAACTGGCCAAAGCCTTTGGCGCGAGCGTATTTACCACGGTGGGCAGTGCCGAAAAGGCGGCAGCTTGCGTCAAGCTCGGCGCTGATCTGGCGATCAATTACAACGACACCGACTTTGTCGAGGCGATCAAAACCTTTACCCACGGCAAGGGCGTTGATGTGATTCTCGATATGGTCGGCGGCGATTATACGGGGCGCAATTATTTCGCCGCCGCAATCGAGGGCCGTATCGTGCAGATTGCCTTTATGAAAGGCCCGAAGGTCAGCGTCGATCTGCGCCCGCTGATGATGAAGCGGCTGCACCACACCGGCTCCACCTTGCGCCCGCGCTCAAATGCGGAAAAAGCCGCCATCGCGCAGGCATTGTTCAAAAATGTCTGGCCGCTGCTGGAAGCGGGCCAATGCAAACCCTTGATTGATTCGGTGTTTCCGCTGAAAGACGCCACAAAAGCCCATGAGCGGATGGAAACCTCGCAGCATATGGGCAAAATCGTGCTGGAGGTGTGAGGCGTATTTTTTGCGTGGTTTCTGCTTAAAAATTTGCCTTCCGTCCGCCATGCATCTATAATTAATAAATTCCCGTCATGGACAATCGTTTATGGGCCAAGCCCACCCCGCAAGGGTCTGACTTGGTGCGACTAAAATCAAGCTGCGGCCTGTTCTGGTCGCAACGAAACTTAAAAGTCTGCACCGGTCAAATCTGGCGCCCGCCTTATGGA